>Ga0182021_10009983_pt1 | contig 11261 bp, 11 predicted proteins | sample 612E3MmetaG_FD_120493 | JGI IMG/M metagenome (GOLD analysis project Ga0182021, IMG submission 120493) | Permafrost microbial communities from Stordalen Mire, Sweden - 612E3M metaG (Illumina Assembly) | ecosystem: Environmental > Terrestrial > Soil > Wetlands > Permafrost | place: Sweden...
ATCTACGCCGACTGTAGGCTCGTCGAGGAGCAGCAACTCCGGCGAGCGGACCAATGTGCAGGCCAAGCCCAGTTTCTGTTTCATTCCGCCGGACAGTTGGCCGGCCAGACGCTGCTTGAACGGAGCAAGCGCCGTCATCTCCATCAACTGCGGGTAGCGCTGCGTGCGCTCTTCGACGGTGACGCCATGCAAGTCGGCGTACAGATCGAGGTTTTCCGCAACGCTCAAATCCTCGTACAACCCAAAGCGCTGCGGCATGTAGCTGATGCGGTCCTGCACCCGTTGCGGATCGACCGCCACGTCGAAGTTCAGTACCTTCAGCGCTCCGCTATCGGCGCGCAGCAGTCCCGCCGCCAGGCGGAGCAGCGTCGTCTTGCCGGCGCCGTCCGGTCCGATCAGCGCCGTCAGCTCACCGTGGCGTACTTCTAGAGAGACCCCATCGAGCGCCTGAACCGGCGGCCCTTTCTCGCGACGGAAGGCGTGACGCAACTCCTGTGCGATGAGCGCCGGCCCAGCGGGTTCGGATGAGCGCGTCGCAGCGATCACAATCCGTGCCGCGGCGAGGTATTCACCGCAGCGTCGCCGGCAAGGGGGAAGTGCACCGTCGTCGGCATACCGAGACGCAACTCGTTCGCTGGATCCTGGACGAAGACGCGAACCTGATAGACCAGGTTTGAGCGCAGCTCGCTGGTTTCGACGGACTTCGGCGTGAACTCGGCGACCGGGGAGATGAAGCCGACCCAACCGGGGAAGCTGCGGGTGGGGAAGGCATCGGCGGTAATGCTTGCCTTGAGTCCTTCCCGAAGGGCGCCCAGATCGGTCTCCGACACGTAGGCGCGCACCCATTTCGGATCGATGATCGCGAGCGTGAAAGCCGCTTTCTGCGGGGAGGCCATTTCGCCCGGCTCGACAATTCTCGAGCGCACCACTGCGTCGAGCGGCGCCAGCAATTCGGCGTCCTTCCACTGCTGGCGCAGCAACGCGAGTTGGGCCTGTTCGGCCCGAAGCTGCGCTTCCGCCTGCGCAACGTCCTCCTTGCGCGGTCCGGCCATCTCGAGTACTAGTGCCTTCTGACTCACGATGAGTTTCGCCTCAGATGCATCGACCGCAGCTTTACCAGAGTCCAGATCCTGGCGGCTTAGGGCACGGCCCGCGGATTTGTCTGACACCCCACGCAATCGCTCATATTGCGCGCGCGTATTGAGGGCGTCGGCCCGCGCCGCATCGACATTGGCCCGCGCCTGATCGATTTCCTCGGGACGATTGCCGTGATGCAATCGGTTGACAACTTGCTGCTGTGTCGCGACATCGGCCTCGGCCTTCGCCACCTGCGGCGCTAGGCGACTGGTGTCCAAGCGCGCGAGCACCTGGCCGCGTTTCACCCTGTCGCCCTCCTGGGCCAGCACTTGCGCGATACGCTCATTGCCATTGAAGGGTAGGTTGACTTGGCGTAGGTCGATGTTGCCGTAGAGCGTAAGCTCGTCGTGGGCTTGGTGGTGTTGTGCCGACCACCACCACAGTCCGAAGCCGACCGCGATGGCGGCCAAGACCAGTCCCACAATCAGAGGTCTTTTATACCGGTCGAAGATGGAACGGTTTTGGGCAGCGGATGCAGCTGGGTTTGCTGGGGCGGCTGGGTTCCCTGAAGTCGCTGGGATTGTGGGTGTGGGTTCCATCCTATTCTGTCGTCTCCATCGTCAGCAATTGAAGCCATCTGCCAGCGAGTGGCGCTCCAATTCTTATTGAAAACACTACTTCTGGTCTGTTCGCTGTCGAACAGACCATGTGTTTGTCCGCCGGAGGGTTTGCTGAACATTCCAGTCGAGCTGATTCTAGCGCTGCTACCTTCGAGCCACGGGTGTCTTCGCGGCGTGTCTGGCATTGCGATCAGCCTGTAGTGTAGGCACACCTTGTGTTGGGTTCGTTGGAGCACAGACGGTGTGGCAGATTCAGTCTAACTTGTTTACGATAAAGTGCGGGCGTGTGTCCGAATTTCGGGGTTTCAGTTAAAACTGAGGGATACATTATGACAGGCAGTTCGCGATCGAGGCTGTGTGAAAACGCAGAACGAGGCTAATGCCTATGTCATTCTCCCTCTTAAAACGCGCTACATTCGATTTTCTTGACCTCTGGAATGGTCAACGAAATCGGCGCGATTTTGAGTTTTCACACAGCCTCGACCCGGAACTGCCCTTCGGGTTTCTCCAATAGCGGCCAATCGCAACGTATCCATGCCCCTGGTTTGAGCTGTCATCTAGGGCGAATACTTCAAGGTTGACTAGTCTACGGTGAGACCGCGGACAATACCTTTGAAGGAGCATTCGTCAGGTTGCGAACCCTTGCCGAGTTTCGTCCATCCATAACAACTGCAATTCTGATTTGACTCGTCATGCGCTATGCAGGCGGACTCGCATTGCGAACTATCAGAGCATTTTATCCCCGCGTCATTGGTTGGTAAGTTGCATCCAGGACTACGACCCCTTCCGCTTTCGTATCCTCCCCAAACCCCCCCCTTATGATTACATTTAGCTGGAGTATCAATACATTTGTCATGTTCCCGGATGTAAGTACCAGCGCTTCCAACCCAGCATATTTTGTTTTTATTTTTAGCATTTGGTTCTTCAACCTGATCCGGCCAAGCGTTGGCAACACTAGAAACAAGAACCAGCAGGAGGGCTGCAATTTTCATTGGCGTAAGGCTGGATATGATCATGGAGGTAGCCGTACACATACGGGATGACTACTTTTTGCTTGATTGAGCTTCTGTTTGAGGCTTGGTAGCTTTTGCCGCAGGACTATTGCCGTGTTGACCAATATTTGGCCCTTGTTCATGCCCATGCCAGAAGAAGAAGCCATGATGACAATGACCATCGTGGGCATGTCTCACAATCTGGTCTAGAGTTTTTCGCTGTTCAGGCGATAGCATGTCTTGCAACTTTGCAGTTGCATCAGCAAGCGTAGTCAGTTTCTGGGCAAATTCGGTTACTCTCTCGGCGCGATGTCGTGTGAACGCGGCAGCGTCCGCATTTTCGGGCAGTTTGATGAGCGTCTTCTCAGCAAGCGCTTTACGAGCATTGGCATATGCTTCCCAAGCAACTTGTTGCGACGCCTTGATTTCCAGCCGGTTCGCGTTCTTATCCAATTTGGAACGAACCCAATCATGTCGATGCTGCGCCCATGCTTCGGCGTGATCTTTGCCATCATCGGCAGCCCAAGCACTGCTCAGAGGCGCCGCGATCAAGATGGCACCGATTGATAGCGCACCCATGGTATTGCAAAGTGTAGGATATTTCCTATGCATAGTTTTATCCGAGTGCGGGATATGATTGATAACTGATGGAATGCTAGTACATTCCGCACTATGCGAGGCTTTAGTCTGTAACTTTCTGTAAATTATGCATTAAGGTTCCCAAACCTCTCCAATGATTTTCATATACGACGTCACTGCGGGGGCCACAGGAATCCTTGCTAACAATACCGAAACCGAGCATTGGCAGATAAATTTTCTTACAAATCACATGGTGCTTGGACTAGCTTTCTTCCATAATCAAAAGGCGAATGATCGTCCGGGGGCTCCGTTGGGAGGGCCTGACGGGTGAAGCCTTGACCAGTCTGGTCGCAAGGTAAAAATACGTGTCATGAAAACAATCAAATTCATCGTTGCGCTATTACTGCTGGGGATGGCAAGGTTAGTCTGCATTGGCAATGCTTGGGCTGATCGAGGTTATGTGCATTTCGGAGTAGTGGTCGGTCCTTATGGCGTGATATCAACGATGCTGGTCGTAACATCTATACTCAGGATAAAGTGGAATGGCCACGGCATTTTTGATGATTCGCCGGGATTCTAATTTTCGGTACAACAACGATGTATCTCTTTGTCGTTTTACCATGCGTTGGATAAGACAGCCCAAGGTTTGTAAGGCCGTTGTTTTGGCGGCTCACTTGCTCCTTGCCAAATCGGCGCTGGCCAACGATCCTTTCGCAACGGTCGATCTGACGGCACATAGTGCCGGCGGCAGTCTAACGCGGCCATTATCTCAGTCTGAGATGAAGCCTTGCCAATTCACACAGCAGGACGCACCCCTAAGCCTACCCGAAGCCGTTGATCGTGCCTTGTGCAACAATCCGCAGACTCGCGAGGCGTGGGCCAATGCGCGCTACCAGGCTGCGCAAGTCGGCATGGCGCAAAGCACTTATCTGCCGTCGGCCAGTCTGGCCTTGTCGACCAGCCGCAATGCAAGCAACGGCGTAAATTTGACGACAACCAATGGCAACGATGTCCGATATACACAATCCTCGGCGACGCTGTCATTGAGTTACCTGCTCTACGATTTCGGCGGCCGCGAAGCAACGCTGGAGAATGCGCGGCAGATTCTTGAAGCGACGAATGCCACCCAGGATGCGACGCTGCAAAGTGTCTTCCTGAGCACCGTTCAAGCATACTACCAATGGCATGCAGCACAGGCCACGCTGGTCGCCTCACACGCCAGCGAACAGGCCAGCCTGGAAAGCCTGAAGGCGGCGATTGCCCGCTATAACGCCGGCACTGCGACGCCAGCCGACAAATTGCAGGCGCAGACCGCTGCCTCACAGGCAACGCTGGTTCGTATCCGCGCCGAAGGCGACTCCATCAGCGTGAGGGGAGTGCTGGCGAATACCTTGGGCTTGCCCGCCGACCAGAGGATTGATGTTGCGCCGCCCAAGGAAAACGTGGTCGATGCACATTTCGTCGAACAGTTTGCCAATCGGGTCGGCGAACTGATCGAGAGCGCCAAGCGCTCGCGCCCCGATCTGGCTGCTGCCGAAGCCCAGGTCAAGGCAGCCCGATCCAGTATCGATATCGCTCGGGCGAGCGGTATGCCGAGCATTTCGCTGTATGCCAGTGGTACTGACACACACTATTCAACCTATGACCCAGTCCGTAATAATATATTTGGAATTACCTTAAGCGTGCCGTTGTTTTCAGGTTTCAACACGACATACCGGGTACGCTCCGCCGAGGCACAGCTCGATGTTGTGACGGCTCAGCGCGACAAGTTGTCCCTTCAGGTATCCCTCGACGTTTGGCGCGCCTACCAAGCACTGCAGACCGAGATTCAGGCAGTACGAGCGGCAGTCGATCTGCTCGAAAGCGCCACGCAATCGGAAAAGGTTGCGCAAGGGCGCTACCGCGCCGGCGTCGGCGGCATTCTCGATTTGCTGAATGCACAGAGTGCACTGGCCAGCGCACGCCAGCAAAATATCCAGGAACTCTACAACTGGCGCTTGGCTCGCGTCGCGCTGGCTCAATCCATGGGCAAGCTCGATTTTGCCATGCTGGAAAACCGAGAGGTGATGCCATGAAATCCCGTTTTTTGATGATCGCCAGCGTGCTGGTTCTGCTGCTCTGTGCTGGTGGCTACTATTTCTGGACAACGATACATACGCCGAATATCGAAGCACGTTATCTCACTGCTAAGGTCGAGCGAGGCGATCTGACGCAAATGGCCTCGGCTAACGGTACGCTAAATCCTGTCACGCTAATCAACGTTGGGACGCAGGTATCGGGGACAGTGAAGAAGTGGTATGCAGATTTCAATGATCACGTAAAGGAAGGTCAAGTGTTGCTGGAACTCGATCCAGACCTTTACAACGAACAGCTAAGTCAAAGTAAAGCGAGTCTCGCCAGTGCACAGTCACAACTCAAACTGGCCGAGGCCAATCTGGCTCGTAGCCGTGCCTTGTTCGCGCAGGAATACGTGACGCATCAAGATCTCGACAGCAGCATCCAGGCAGACGAAGCTGCGCGCGCGCTGGTGGCGCAGATGCGCGCCCAAGTCGACCGCGATCGCACCAATCTCGGCTATTCGGTGATTCGCTCACCGGTCGCCGGCGTCGTCGTCTCGCGCGAAGTGGATCTTGGCCAGACCGTGGCGGCGAGCTTCCAGACACCAACACTGTTCAAGATCGCTCAGGATCTGTCGAAGATGCAGATCGATTCGAGTTATGCCGAGGCTGACATCGGCAGTTTGCAAGTCGGTCAATCTGTGGTGTTTCGTGTCGATGCCTTCCCGAACCGCAGTTTCAACGGCGTCGTTCGCCAGGTGCGGCTCAACCCGACGACAGTGCAGAACGTCGTCACTTACGACGTCGTCGTGGCCGTCGACAATCCCGAGCAGATCCTCATGCCGGGCATGACAGCCTATGTCAATATTATTGTAGCAACGCGGCGCAATGTGCTTTTGGTGCCGAATGCGGCATTGCGTTTTCGACCGGTTGATGTCGGAGATCATCAGGATAAGCCCAAGGAAAGCAAACCTGGTGATGAGAAGACGCGTGGCAAGGACAAGCAGGATGTCACTACTGGCACCGTCCAGGTGTTGGAGAACGGTAAGTTGAAGCCTGTCCGGGTGGTACTCGGGATTACCGATAGCCGCTCGACCGAGGTGGTCGGCAGCGAACTGAAGGAGGGCGACGCTGTTGTCGTCGAGGATCGTCAACCGCCGGCCAAAGCTGTTTCCGGTCCCCCGATGCGCATGTTCTAGAGAGTATGGCAATCCCATGAGTGTCGAACCCGTCATCCTCATTGAGCACCTCTACAAGGAATACCAGACCGACGCAGGCGCGGTTCCTGTACTCAATGATGTGGCGCTGTCTGTGATGCCCGGCGAATTCGTCGCGATCATGGGACCGTCCGGCTCTGGCAAGTCGACGTTCATGAATATTCTCGGCTGCCTCGACATCCCGACCAGTGGCCGCTATCTGCTCAACGGCCGTGACGTCAGCGCGCAAAGTCCGGATGAGTTGGCAAATTTACGCAACCAGGTCATCGGCTTCGTCTTCCAGGGATTCAACCTGCTTCCGCGCGCCAGCATCGAGGACAATGTCGCCCTGCCGCTGATCTATCGCGGCGCCGATCGCGGCGAACGCATAGCTCGCGCCGGCGAGATGCTGGAGAAGGTCGGCCTTGCCGGCCATCGCCATTCGCATCCCAACCAGATTTCCGGCGGCCAGCAGCAGCGTGTCGCCATCGCCCGCGCGCTGGTCAACCAGCCCCGATTGATTCTTGCTGACGAACCGACGGGCAACCTAGACACGCATACTAGCGAGGAAATCATGGCGCTGTTCCGCGAGCTTAACCAGCGCGACGGCATCACCATCGTGCTCGTCACCCACGAACCAGACATCGCCGCCAGCGCCCAGCGGCTGGTGCGCCTCGCCGATGGGCGCATTGTCTATGATGGGCCAATGTCTCTGGCGCATGCCGCTATCGAGGCGCCGGCATGATCTACGCCATGCTCAGCGAAGCCTGGGTGGCGATGGGCGCCAACCGGCTGCGCACCTTCTTGACCATGCTCGGCATGGTCATCGGCGTCAGCGCTGTCATCCTCATGCTGGCGATCGGCCAGGGCACCCAACAACAGGTGCAGGCGTCGATCGCCTCGATGGGCAGCAATCTGTTCATCATTCTCTCAGGCTCGGTGACATCGGGCGGTGTGCGCATGGGTGGCGGCGCCACCCCGACGCTGACGCTGGCCGATGCCACCGCACTCGAGGAATTGCCGGGCGTGGTGGCCGTGGCCCCGACCACACCTGGAACTGCGCAACTCGTGTACGGGCCGAACAACTGGAGTACGCAGGTCAACGGCTCCACGCCGAGTTTTCTCGTGGTGCGCGACTGGCGGCTTTCCTCAGGATTGCCATTTACCGATTCCGACATCCGTTCGGCGACTCGCGTCGCGCTACTTGGCCAGACGGTGGCGACGAACCTCTTCGGCGACGAAGATCCGATTGGCAAGACCATCCGAATCAAGAATAGCCCTTATGTCGTGCTCGGTGTGCTGGCGGCGAAAGGCCAGAGCCTCGACGGTCGCGATCAGGACGATACCGTTGTCGTCCCAGTGACCACCGCGCAACGCAAGTTGTTCGGCAGCCAGTTCGTTGGCACCGTGCGCTTCATCATGGTTCAAGCCGAGTCAGGCGAGGTCATGCCGGCAGTCGAGAAGTCCATGAACGAATTATTGCGTCAGCGTCATCGAATCCACGAAGGTTCAGACAACGACTTTTCCGTACGTAACCTCACTGCCCTCGCCAATACCGCTGCCGAAACCGCCAAGGTGATGTCGCTGATGCTCGGGGCCATTGCTTCGGTATCTCTGCTTGTCGGCGGCATTGGCATCATGAACATCATGTTGGTCTCGGTGACCGAGCGGACGCGTGAGATTGGCATTCGCATGGCCATCGGTGCGCGCAGCCGCGACATCCTGCTGCAATTCCTGCTCGAGGCGATCATCATCTCGGTGATAGGCTGTTTGATCGGCGTGATCCTCGGTATCGGCGGCGCTTTAGCCGTTAGCAAGGCCACTGACATGACGGTGGTCGTCACCCTCGGGCCGATCCTCATGGCCTTCGCCGTCGCCGCCAGCGTCGGCGTTTTCTTTGGCTATTATCCAGCACACAAGGCCGCGGGCATGCGACCGATCGATGCGTTGCGTTATCAATGAGAGTTAATCAAGGCAGCATCATGCAAAATCGTTGCGTTCATCCTTCGTACTGTCCTCAGTTTGGCTGAGTGATGGATGTTTGGACAGAAAATGGGCTACCAGGCTACACACAAGGGCGGCCTGAGACCCCTTTCCTGGGGCTGGCACCTTTTCTTCGAATGAACATCAATGGTGCTGATTTGGTGCCATTACGCGAAGCAATGCTGGAGGCACTGACTCGGGTTGAGCGAAGTTTTAATGATACGAATCTGTGGATGAACCTTTCCTTACTCATGCAATGCCTGGGGCAGCGCGATCTTGGTTTGAGTATTCAGGCACGAGCCTTGGCGCTTAATCGCGTCTATCATCTAGCCGCATCAAAACAGCCGGCAAAATTGAGATTACTGATTCTTAAGGCCCCGGGTGACTTAGCTGCCAACGTTCCTCTCGAATGCCTATTCGAAAACAGTGAGATCGATCTAGATTTCTATTACGTGTCACATGGCACGCCGTTTCCGGTACCTATTCCCGATCACGACATACTGATGGTGGGAATTGGCGAGTCCGACGAAAACCGCATCCTTCTTGCACTACTGGAAGAGCCCCTTGCTCGTTGGGCAAAACCAGTGATCAACGCGCCGCAGGATATCCCCACAACGGAGCGCACTGCCGCCAGTCGGCTTCTCCGAAATGTATCAGGCATTCTCATCTCCCCAACAGTCCGTGCAACTCGTACGGCCATGTTGGCTATTGCAAATGGCAATAAACACATTTCAGAGTTTTTTGAAGGCTATGACTATCCCGTCATCCTGCGTCCCGTCGGATCGCATGCCGGGCGAAATCTGGAAAAGATAATTAGCTCCGAGGAAATCACAACCTATCTATCCAGTGTGGATGCGGAAGAGTTTTTTTTATCTCCATTTATCGACTACAGCGGCAAGAATGGACTGTTCCGAAAAATCCGGCTTGCTATGATCGGGGGCTTGCCTTTCGCTTGTCATCTGGCTGTTTCATCGCACTGGATGATCCATTATGTGAATGCCGGCATGTATGAAGATGTATGGAAGAGAGCCGAAGAAGCTTCCTTCATGGCGCACTTCGACGACTTTGTCCAGCGTCACCAACCAGCCTTGAAAGCTATTTATTGCTTAACGAAGCTCGATTATCTCTGCGTTGATTGCGCGGAAACGCAGGAGGGGCAACTATTGGTATTCGAAATTGACCCCGCGATGCTCGTACATGCGATGGATCACGAACATCTGTTTCCGTACAAGCAACCTCAGATGCGGAAGGTCCGAAACGCATTCCAGGATCTGCTATTGCGCCTGGTTGCTAATCACCCTACTGCAAATCTGAGGTGGTGAGCCTCTCCTCTATGTGGCTGAGTTGAAACAATGACACCCTATTCCAAGAGCAATTCCGATCAAAGTGGCAGCGTAGAGCCGTTTTCAGTACTTGAACGAGCTTTGGAATCTACCCCTCAAGACCCATCGCTTCATCGCGCGATGGCCGATGCAAAACTACTGCATGGAGACGAACTCGCGGCGCTGGCCCATTTGATTGCAGCGCAAACGTTGGAGGCTTATGCCACCGGATCACCGGCAGCCTCAGCGATTGAACTCTGCAATGTCGGCACTGGCTACTTCATGAAAGGTGATAACGAAGTGGCAGAACGCTGGTACCGCCTAGTACTGGCGATAGACCCGAGCCTTGCTATCGCATACCAGAACCTCGCTGCAATCTATTCATCTAAAGGGCTTATCGCAGAAGCCGAATCCTGCCGTGAGAGAGCTTATCAAATTCAGCGAGTGTTCATCGAGACCGCCGGCACCCCATTGCATCGAGTGCTGATCCTATGCGTAGGGAGCACGTCAGGCAATGTACCTTTCGAAACGCTGTTGCCGACCAAGACTTGCAGCCGAATTAAATATGCGATCGACTATGCGTCGGACGAAGAAGACGGAAAGCTGCCACCCTTTGACCTGGTTTTTAATGCGATCGGCGAACCTGACGTCGCAACAGGCCTGATCGATCGATTGGAACGCTTTGCAAAACGGTGTGGCCGTCCGCTGCTTAATCGACCCTCCGCTGTAACTCGAACCCAACGGCACCGACTGGCCGAATTGTTAGGTGCTCTCGACGATGTGATGGTTGCACCGTGTATTCGTTTTAAAATTTTGCCTTTTTCTCGTGCTGTCATGACTGAATGCCTCGCAAGTGATTCTGTCGAGTTTCCTGTCCTGGCCCGTCCTGCAGCGACCCATGGTGGCGAGGGGTTAGTCAGATTTGAAAATATTGAAGCTCTTGAAAACTGGCTCAGTGTCGTCCATGGCATTTACTATCTGACGACATTTTTCGACTACCGAAGTGCTGACGGCTACTATCGAAAATATCGCATCATCTTCATCGACCGCGAGCCTTTTCCATATCATCTCGCAATCTCGTCACACTGGATGGTGCATTACGTTTCCTCAGACATGGAAGCAAATGCATGGAAACTCGACGAGGAACGTTTCTTTCTACAGGAGCCGAAAATGACGTTGGGCTCTCGAGCAATGGCCGCTCTAGCAGCGATCGGACGTCGGCTTGATCTAGACTATGGAGGGATTGACTTTACGCTGCTACCCGACGGTCGAGTGTTCGTGTTTGAAGCCAACGCAGCCATGCTCGTGCACCGCGAACGTGACAATGGTGTCCTTGCTTATAAGAACCGCCATGTTGAGCGTATCGTTGACTCATTCGAACAGATGTTGGAGCATCGACGGGTTCAATTGGCATCACCAAAGCAGCAGCTTTAAG
>Ga0182021_10009984_pt1 | contig 11261 bp, 8 predicted proteins | sample 612E3MmetaG_FD_120493 | JGI IMG/M metagenome (GOLD analysis project Ga0182021, IMG submission 120493) | Permafrost microbial communities from Stordalen Mire, Sweden - 612E3M metaG (Illumina Assembly) | ecosystem: Environmental > Terrestrial > Soil > Wetlands > Permafrost | place: Sweden...
CAGGCGCCGCGCCTCATCGAGGCTCCCACACTCGGCGGCGTCGGCGATTGCCTGAGTCGCTCGTGCGATGGCGGCCAGTTCCGGGTCATCGGATCCGACGAGCTGATGAACGGCCGTTGTGCGCAGCTCGGCGTCTTGCATCTCCACACCGCAGTGGAGCAGGTTCAGGGCGTTGGCGAGCTTGAGCGACGGGTCCCCGGAGGCTCCCGCCAGATCGTAACGCGCGGCCTGGAGCGTCAATTCCAGGGCCTCGTCGTAGCGCCCTATCGCCGACTGCGACCTTGCTCGGAGGACGTCATACCAAGGGTTCGCGCCTGCGTCCGGGAACCGTTTGATTAGGTCTGCGGCCGCGGCGAAGTCGCCTGTGCCGATGATCGTCGGGACGGCGGAGCAGACGACCCGACGGACCTGGTCCGCGTCACCAGCCGCCGCCCAATGTCGGGCGGCAAGGCGCCATGACTGCGGTTCCAGCGCGGCGGCGAGGCCGCGATGAAGGTCGGTGATTCCTGCTTGCCCGACTTCCGCCTCGAGGCGGGCGAGCAGGAACTCGCCGACGAGCGGATGGAGCCGCCATGACGCGACTGTACCCGCCCCTCTTGACAGGAGCCCGAGTCGCTGTGCTTGGCCGATGAGCCGACGCGCCTCTGAGCTGGATACGTCGGCGGCCCCGGCGGCCGTTTCCGGGTCGATCTCTTCGAGCAGCGCGACTCGCATCAGAAAGCCGCGCAGGTCCGCTCTCAACTCGCCGACCACCTCTTCCGCAAGGTAGTCGTAGAGGTCGCCCTCCGCCCCGCTCAGGGATTGGACGAAGGCACGAACCTGGGCCGTCGATCGGCCGTCGACGGCGGTCTTCACAAGCTGCAAGGAAGCCGCCCAGCCCTCGGTTCGCGCCTGCAGGTCATGCAACACGTCGGGCTCGAGCGGGGCGTGATAGGACTCGCGAAAGAGCCGGTCGGTCTCCGATTCGTCGAACCGAAGCTCGTCGCGTCCCAGCTCGGCGAGTTCGCCGCGGGCGCGCAGCGCGGCCGAAGATAGGTCTGGGGTTCGCCTGCTCGCCAGGATCAGGGTCAGCTGCGCGGGTGATCGGGCGATGAGGCGTTCGACGATGGCCCCGATCGCCGGCACGTCCTCCGCCATGTGGAAGTCGTCCAGAACGAGCGCCGAAGGCACCTCGCCAAGGCAATCCATCTCATCAAGGAGCGTGCGCAGGACGGTCTCTTCCCGAGTCGGTTCGACCGCCCTTTCGGACAGCAGAGTCGCGGATCGCCGCAGCAGTCTGGGGTCCACAGCCTGGCACGCCGCAACCAGGTAGCGCAGGAAGACCAGACCGTCGGTGTCATCCTCGTCCAGGCGATACCAGAAAGTTCGGACCCGCGAACGGCGCAGGAAGTCTGCGACGAGGGTCGTCTTGCCGAACCCTGCCTCGGCGACCACGTAGACGACCCGGCGACTCGCCCGCGCCTCGAGCCAGCTGAACAGGCGATCGCGTCTGAGCGTGTTGGGGGGCAGGAGCGGCCGCTGGACCTTGCCGCGGCGCAACGGAAAGCTCGGCCGGCTGAATTGGGCGACCTCGGCGATCGGATCGCTTGCGTCGGGCTCGACTGACACCCTCATCTCCTCTATCCCCAGCCGATCCCCGACCGACGGCGCGTAGGATAGGAAGCCGAACTGGCGTGTGTCAATCGGATTGAGGGCGGAGGCTTGCATTCCCGGATGATGGCCGCGCCCGATCATCTGCCGCTTAGCTGCGACTGCCTTGACTTCAGCCCGGCTTCAGCGCGGCGAACGGCGCCGAACGAGCCGGCCGTCCTCGTCGATGGCGGGGCGTCGAGCGCGGCTCAACCGTACGGATGTTCCGAAGAGGCTGGCGCGTGCGGCGAGAGGCGCGGAGGACACGCAGCGCGCAATCGTGGCGTGGCCGCTCCCGGGCTGGCTGCCGGTGTGCTCGCGAGCCCCGCCGGCGCCCCGGTTAGTTGCCCTGCGTCCCGATCTCAGGCGCCGCGGCGTAACCCGTGGTCCAGGTCGCGGGCACGTATGTCGGCACGACCTGGATGAAGATCTGGCCCCTGACCATCGGAACCGACTGGCCCTTGTTCGGCCCGCTCGCGTACGTCAGGAGGGTGGGCGCGTATTCGCTGTTCTTGGTCCAGATCGCCTTGATCGCCTGCCCGTTGTTGAAGACCATGGCCGAGCCGTGGCCGGTGTACTGCACGTCAAGGCGGTGCTTATGCAACTCGGCCGGAGTGGCGGCGAGCAGGCCCACATTCATGAACATCAGGACCACGTTCGAGGGAGCGATGCGCAGACCTGTCGCGGCATCGATCTGGGGGCCTTCCTTGGACACCGTGCGCGGGTAGGTGTTCGTCTTCCAGTCGTAGTCGTAGACGACGTCGTTCTGTGCGTAAGGCACGACGACCTGGCCACCCTCGAGTCGGGCGCTGCCGGGGAGCGCGTCCTCGAACGTGAACGGGGACGTCGCGAGGGGCGCCGTGCCGCCGAGCTTGCTGGTCAGCGTTTCAAGCTTGGCGTACGAGGTATACAGGTTGTGGGGCGCAACTCGGAAGGACGTTCGCCACATGTAGCCGCTCATGCCACCGTAGCGGAGTCCGTCGATGTTGTAGATGTACTTGCCGGTGTCCTTGGCCAGGCGGCCCATCGCGTTCGGCGCGCCCCACATGTGGGCGAACCCGGCGCGGTATTCCTCGGCCCACGCGACGAAGTAGAGCCTGGCGCTGCGGATCGGTCCGATGGACGGCGGGGCCTCGGTTTGGAAGATCGCCATGTAGCGCGGAATGCCGCCTTCGGCCGGACCCTGGTAGACGATGTTGGCCATCGACAGGCCCGACTGCGGCCTGGCGAGCCAGTGGTCATCGATCATGACGGCGATCGGCTTGCGGGTGGCCAGTGCGGCTTCGGAGGCCGGGAGCCACACGCCATCGGTGGTGGCCGCCACCATGCCCTCCGGCGCGATCGAGGCACCCGGTGACGTTGAAGGCGCGGGCGAGGACGAACTCGTGGGGCCGAGCGACGACCCGGGCGTGAGCGTGAGCGTGGGCGTTGGCGTCGGAGTTCCCGTGGCGTCCGCGGTGGGGATCGGCGTCGGCGACGGCGAGCTGGCCGAAATGTCGGCGACGGCGATAGTGCTGCCGACGATGGCGACCACGATGGCGATCGCTGCCCCTACGACGACCGGACGGCGCGAGGAAAGGCGGCGAACGAACGCGAGCGGCCGTACCGCGGCTGCTGAAAAGCGCCACAGGAGGCCGCGAACGGGCGCGAGGAAACCCCCGGATTTCATGCCGGAAAGCCTATCACGACCGCCAGATTGCCATGGCGACGGACGCGCCGGCGGCGGTTCGCGCGGCTATTCCTCGTATTCGAATCCGAGCTTCATCTGGACTCGGTACTCGATGATCTCGCCATTCTCGACGCGGGCGGTCGACTGGATCACCTCGACCGTCCGGATGTTGCGGACCGTCTTAGATGCCAGAGCCACGGCCTGGCGCGCCGCGTCGCTCCACGAATGCGGGCTCGTGCCCACCATCTCTCGCACAATGATCGCGCCCATCGGTCTCCTCCATAGGCGGGCGGACGGTGCCGCCCCCGATCAGACTGCCTCGGCGTAGCGCTCGGCGGCATAGCTCACGAAGCGAGTCTGGCTCTTCTTGAACCATAGCTTGACTTCGCCGGTCGGGCCATTTCGATGCTTGGCCAGGCGCAGGTTGATGACCTCGCCGTCCGAATCGGCGTTCTCTTCGCCCGGCTTGCTGTTCTCCCGCCACAGGAAGAGCACCAGGTCCGCGTCCTGCTCGATGGCGCCGGATTCGCGCAGGTCGCTGAGGCGCGGCTCGCGCGACTCGCGCATCTCCGGCTGGCGCGACAGCTGGGATAGGGCGATGACCGGCACCTTGAGCTCGCGCGCCAGGGACTTGAGCCCGCGGCTGATCTCGGTGACTTCCTGGACGCGGTTGGCGTCGCGGCTGTTCGGGGTGGCCTGCATGAGCTGCAGGTAGTCCACGATCAGCAGGTCAAGCCCGTGCTCCGCCTGAAGCCGGCGGGCCTTGGTCCGCAACTCCATCGTGCTGAGGCTGGGAGTGTCGTCGATGAAGATCGGCGCTTCGCTCAGCGCGTTCATCGCCGGCGCGATCCGTGCGAAGTCCATCTCCTCGAGAAAGCCCGACCGCAGCCGCTGCGAGTCGATCGAGGCGACGCTGGAGAGCAGGCGCAGGACGAGCTGCTCCTTGCTCATTTCCAGGCTGAAGACGCCGACCGTCTTGCCCTCGCGGACGGCCGCGTGCTCGGCTATGTTGAGCGCCAGGCTGGTCTTGCCGACGCTGGGCCGGGCCGCCAGGACGATCAGATCGCTGGCCTGAAAGCCGGTGGTGATGAGGTCCAGGTCCGTGAAGCCCGAGGCGATGCCGACGATCTCGCCGCGGTGGGCGTGGAGGTAATCCAGCCGGTCGTAGGCGTCGTGGAGGAGTGTCCGCAGGGCGTTGAAGCTGTCCCCGGCGCGGCGCTGGCTGACCGCGAACAGCTCGGCCTCCGACCGATCGATCGCCTCCTGGATGTCGGGTCCGTCCTCGTAGCCGATGGCCGCGATCTTGCCGGCCGCCTGGATCAGCCGCCGCAGCAAGGCCTTGCGCTCGACGATTCGACCGTACTGGGCGACGTGAACCGCGGTCGGGGTGTCGTTCCCGAGGGTGGAGAGGTAGCTGGCTCCGCCGACCGCCTCGAGTTCGGTGGCGCGTTCGAGCGCCTCGGCGACCGTGACCACGTCGATTGGCTCGCGGTGCTCGAACAGGTCCAGCATCGCGGCAAAGATGCGGCCGTGGGCCTGGCGATAGAAATCCTCCGGGTGGAGGAAGTCCGCGACCTCGATGATCGCGTCGCGGTCGATGAGGATCGACCCGAGCACGGCCTGCTCGGAGTCGAGATTCTGGGGCGGCAATCGGTCGATCACGGGTGGGCGGATCCCTTGAAGGCTGGCCACGGACGGTAACGGTGACGACGCAATGGTGGCTTTGCCGAACCCCCGACGCTCCACGAACCGGCCGAGGGGCGGCTCATCTATCCCCGAACTCGGCGCCCGTGTGGGCGGACTGTGGACATCCTTTGTGGATGGCTCGCCCGATTTCTCACCCGAATTCGCCCTCAACCCATCTTGCCGGCGCGAAGGCCGAGGCCGAGGCGCCGCCTAGCACCGCAGCGAGCGCACCGAGCGTGTGTGAGCGAAGGAGCGCAGAAGGCAACGAAGGCATCGGCCGCCTGACGGCCAGATGACTCAGTCCAGGCGGCGGATGACACCGATTAGCTTCCCCTGGATCCGAACGTCTGAATAGAACATCGGCGCGTACGCGGCGTTGGCGGGCTGCAGGCGAATGCGGCCCTGTTCCTTGAAGAACTGCTTGAGGGTGACGGAGTTCTCTTCAACCTGGGCGACGACGATGTCGCCGTCGCGGGCCGTCTGCTGCGGCCGGATCAGGACGAAGTCCCCGTCCTGGATGTGGGCGTCGATCATCGAGTCGCCCCTGACGCGCAGGACGTATGCGTCGCCCGAGGGGGCGAGCAGGTCCGGCACGGCCATGCTTTCGGACGCATCCTGGTAGGCCTCGATGGGGCCGCCGGCGGCGATCTCGCCGACGATCGGCAGGACGTGCGCCTCCGTGGCCGTGGCCTGGGGCATGAGCTCGCCCGAGAGGCCGAGGCGGATGGCGGCCAGCGGCGTGAGGCGGATCGCGCGCGACTGGGCCGCGCCCCGCTCCAGGTAGCCCTCTCGCTCGAGCATCTGCAGGTGATGGTGAACGGCCGACGTGGAGGCGAGATCGACGGCAGCCGCGATCTCGCGCACTGACGGCGGATAGCCGCGGGTTCGCAGCGTCGCGGCGATGAAGTCGAGGATCCTGCGCTTGCGTTCGGCGTCGTGCTTGGTCACCGGCGCCTCCTTCCCAGCGGGAGGGTACAGAACACCCGTTCGATTGTCAAGGAGTCGAAGGCGGGAAGCGACAGGCGAGTCGCACCCTCGGCTAGGGCCGCAGCGTGCCGAAGAAGACTTGCCAGGCCAGGAGCGATTTCGCGATCAGGCTGAACAGCATGTAGGCCCGCTCGCCGTAGAGGTAGTCGCGCCAGCGGCCGATCTTGCCGTACTGCAGAACCATGTTGATGGCGAAGATGTTGAAGGCCACGAAAAGCGTCACGAAGATGGCGATCACGAAGCCCGGAATGGGCGCCGAGCCCGGCTCCGTGGCGGAGACGAGGATCGTCACGAAGATGACGACCCAAGGCACCGCGCCGGCGATGCAGCCGAAGATGTAGTGCAGCCACTGCGGCCGCTCGCGCCCTTCGTTGGCGATCTCCATGCTCCAGCCGAACATGATCATGGCCGCGTTGGCGCCGAAGACGGCGATGAGGGTGCCGACCTCCTGGACGCCGGCCAGCGCCGCGATGACGACGATCATCACGCTCGAGCTGAAGGCGTATTCGATCCAGCGGATCGGGTTCTGGCCACGAGCTAGATGAGCCTCGTACCAGCGCCGGGCCGGGAAGGCCATGCTGAAGTGGGCGATCGCGCTCATGAAGAAGAACAGGGCCACGGCCGGGCCGATCGGGAGATCCCAGATGGCGCGCTGGGCGGTGACGAGATGGCGAGCGGTCTCGTCGAAGTGCAGGTAGGTGCTGACCACGGGCGAAGTGACCACGGGGCTCTTCGCGAACGAGATGGCCAGGATCGCCAAGCCCTGGACGAGATGGAGCGCCGAGAGCGTCGCATTCCAGTGGAACAGGCTCCGGGCGCGGTCGATCGGAATCGATCCGGCGGGTGCGCTGCGGACTGCGGCAGATGCGGACATCGATTGCCTCCTCCACCTGCTTCCGGGCCGTGGGTGCGGCCGGCGGCTCATACGATACGAGTGGCCGCTCGCTTGTCCAGCGGTTGGCATCGGCCGCCGCGCGTTGGGGGACGTCACGCCGGCGGTTCGGTCCGTCGTCCTGGGGTCGACGAGGCTGCGCAGGGAGGCAGGCGTGCGAGCGAGTCGGGGAGTCGGCCGGGGCCGAGGCCTCGCAGGACGTTCGAACCGACAGGCTCGGGCTGACTACTATCCCGGGTCGGCCGGCTCGTCGGGAGATCGACCGCTTCACGCGCCGCCGGCCCTCCCCCTCCGCCCCTCAATCCCGACTGTCGAGGACTTCGCGCACGCGTGCCGCGACCGGCCATCGGTCGCCCATTCGAACGGGAAGACAGCCGCGGAACTCGGTTTTCGCGTTGGGCCTGGAGGTGCTACGAGAACCGTCGTCGACGGCAGATCTCGTTGTCCACGGTCGCGCCTGATAGACTCACGATTCCCCGGAGCGGACCCGCGAGTTGGGTTGCCCGGCGGGCCGAGGACTGATGTCGAGAACGAGTCGAGTCCCAGCGACGAGGAGGCGGCGCGACCGCAAGGGCGGACTGATGCGCGCCCTCAACTGGCTCGCCTTCATGCCGCTCGCCAGCCGCACGCCGATGTACGCGCGCCTCATCTGGGCACTGGTCCTGGACTCGCGGATCCCGACCAGCCGCAAGGTCATTCTCGTAGGAGCCGCCGGCTACGTGCTGGTTGGTCGAGACCTGATCCCGGACGACATTCCAGTCCTGGGCGGGCTCGACGATCTGGCTGTGGTTATCCTCGCAGTAGAAGTATTCTTCGACGGCATTCCCGACGAGATCCTCGAGGAAAAGCTCGGAGAGCTCGCCATCGACCGCGAGGCTTTCCGTCGGGACATAGATCAGGTGCGGCGGCTCACCCCCGCACCGATACGAAGGATCATTCGCCGGCTGCCCGACGCAATCGATTCGGCAGGCCGGCTGATCGCCAAAGCAGAGCTCGGACCGAAGGTTCGATCGCTCATCTAAGGAGGAATCGTTCGCGTGAAGGTCATCCTGACCGCCGACGTCGACAAGCTCGGCAAGAGCGGCGAGATGAAGGAAGTCGCCGAAGGCTATGCCCGCAACTTCCTGATCCCTCGGAAAGTCGCCGTTCCCGCCGCCGGCGGTGCCTATCGCGCCTGGCAGCACGACATCGCCAGTCGCGAAGAGAAGCGGCAGCGCGAACGCGAGGAGGCCGAGATCGCGGCCACCCGCATCGGCAGCACGACGCTGACGATGGGCGTCAAGGTCGGCGAAGGCGGCAAGCTCTACGGCTCGATCACCGCCAAGGACATCGCCGACGCGCTGGCCCGCCGCGGTATCACCGTCGACCGCCACAAGGTGGAGCTGCCCGACCCGCTCAAGTCGCTGGGCACCTACAAGGTGGCGATCAAGGTCTATGCGGGCATGACGCCCGAGGTGACGATCGTCGTCGAGCCCAAGGGCTGACACGGGTCTCGAGGCTACCTAAGGCTCGTACAGCTCCGCCGAGTTGAGAATCGTCGCGCCGTCGTCGCCTCCCGCGATGAGGACGCTGCCGTCCGCCAGCAACGTGGCGGTGGCGCAGAATCGGGCCGACAACAGCGCCGCGGCAGGACTGAACGAGCCCGTGGAGGGGTCGTAAGACTCCACGCCGGACAGGACGCTCGACCCGTCTTTGCCGCCCGCAACCAGGACTTTGCCGTTTGGCATCAGCGTTGCTGTGTGCCAGTAGCGCGCGCTGTCCATCGACCCGGTCTCACTGAACGTCCCGGTCGCCGGGTCATATAACTCTGCCGAAGCGAGCCCCGGCCCGTCGTAGAGGTACTCGGCACCTCCGACGATCAGGACCCGGCCGTCGCCGAGGAGCGTTGCCGTGGGCATCGATCGGGCGGCGACCATCGGTCCGGTCGTCGTGAACTTGCCGGTCGCGGGGTCGTAGATCTCCGCTGAAGCAAGCGCCGGGTTCGCTCCCCAGTCGGAGCCGCCCACGATCAGCACGTGGCCGTCGGCCAACAGCGTCGCGGCCTGGTTGCCGCGCCCTTGCGCAAGCGAACCCGTCCGGCTGAACCGGCCGGTCACGGGGCTGTACAGGTAGGCGGCGTCGGTGGCGCCGGTCCCGCCCGCGAGCAGGACCCGGCCGTCCGTGAGCAACGTCGCCGTGCCCTCGTTGAAGGTCCCGGGCACTGGACCGGTCTGCGTGAACTTGCCGGTCGCGGGGTCGTACAGCTCGGCCGCGTTGAGGTACTCGTCGCCCGTATAGCCGCCGGCAATCAGGACTCGGCCGTCGGCGAGGAGCGTCGCGGTCTGTCCGACCCTGGCGCACAGCATCGATCCCGTCGCGGTGAAGACGTTGGTCGCGGGGTCGTAGATCTCCGCAAACGCGGTGATCAAGGGCCCGGCCCCGATCTGCCCGCCGGCGATCAGGACGCGGCCGTCGAGCAGGCGCGTCGCGGTGTGGTAGACGCGCGGATGAGTCATCTCTTTCGAGGGGCTGGACGTATCGGCCCCGGTCGTTGGGCACGAACTCGGCTCGTCCGTCGGTGTGGGGACCGGGGTTTGGCCCGTGCTCGGAACCGAAATCGGGGTCGGCTGTTCGGTCGCCACTGAGCTCCATGTCGGATACGCAGTCGGGGCGGAGGTAGCGGTCGGCCAATCGATGGGCGCGCCGGCAGGTGCGGGCGTGTCGGCTGTGCTGTCGGGATCGGCAAGTGGCGCGGAGCTGGCGCCGGGCGTGGCAGTCGGGGAACCGCCGAGTAGAAAGCCACCGCCGATCGCAACGGCACCGAAGATGACGACCAGGGCGACGAGGCCCATCTGGACGAGACCACGGCGATTAGCGCTTGCGCCGCTGGCGAGAGCTCTTGCCGCGCGAACCGCCGGACCCGACTCAGGGTTGGCCGACGCCGCGAGCTCTCTGGAGACTTCGACGCCGCAGCGCTCGCAGTAACGGCCGTCGGTGAGAACGAGCGGCTTGCCGCAAACCGGGCAAGCCATCGACGCTGGCATCTCTTCCCCCTTGATTGCGCGGGGCGGGGCGCCCAGTCATCGCGTCCGGCGACCTGCGACCGATGAGACGCGCCGGCGCTGATCGATGTCTCGAATCGCTATCTCGCGGCGCACGGCGCCCTCGAGCCGACCCTCTCGCCACCGGCGCCTCGTCGCGCCATCATTTGGCCATGACCGTCGGCCGCCTCACGATCATCCACGTGGACCTCGACGCGTTCTTCGCGGCGGTGGAGCAGCGCGACCACCCGGAGTTGCGCGGCAAGCCCGTGATCGTCGGTGGCGAACCGGGATCGCGCGGCGTCGTCAGCACCTGCAGCTACGAGGCGCGCAAGTTCGGCGTCCATTCGGCGATGCCAATTCGGACGGCGCTCTCACTCTGCCCGGACGGCATATTCGTGCCGGTCGACGGCGCCAAGTACCAGCGCGTCAGCCGCGAAGTTATGACCGTGCTGCGGCGCTTCACGCCGGCCGTCGAGCAGGTCTCGATCGACGAGGCGTTCCTGGACGTCACCGGTTCGGAGGGGCTTTTCGGGCCCGCACCCGAGATCGCCCGCCGCATCAAGACTGAGGTCGTCGCAGCGACCGGACTGACCGTTTCGGTCGGCGTCGCGACGAACAAGCTCATCGCCAAAGTGGGGAGCGACCTCCGCAAGCCCGACGGCCTGGTCGTGGTGCCTCCCGGGGAAGAGGCCGCCTTCCTGGCCCCGCTGGAGATCCGGCGGCTGTGGGGGATCGGGCCCAGGACGGCCGATAGACTGCACGGGCTCGGCGTTCGAACGATCGGCGAGCTGGCGGCGCTGCCGGTGGAGACGCTCGCTCGAGCGCTCGGGGACCATGGCGCTACGCTGCACGATCGGGCGCTGGGGATTGACTCGGACCCGGTGGTCGGCGGCGGGGAGGCGGCCAAGTCCGTCAGTCATGAGACGACGTTCGCCGTCGACGTGATAGACGCGGCCGAAATCGAACGGACGCTGCTGGCGCTGACCGAAGGCGTGTCGGCCCGACTTCGGGCGGCGGGAATCCGCGCCGGCACCGTGGCCGTGAAGATTCGAGACTCCCAGTTCCGAACGATCACGCGGCAGAAAGCGCTGCCGGAGCCGAGCGACCTGACGGACACGATCTGGCGGGCGGCGCTGGAGCTGGTCCGACCGGAGGTTCGAGGCAAGAGGATACGGCTGCTCGGCGTGGCCGCGACCGGGCTGGGCCAGCCCGAGCAGACCAGCATGTTCGAAATCGTGGACGAGAAGCAGCGGCGCGTGGTGGACGCCACCGACGCGGTCCGGCGGCGCTTCGGCGACCGGGCCGTCACGCGCGCGAGTTTGCTCCATCGCCCGATGCCCTCGCCCTTCGAGCGCGATCCGGCCTCCGCCGTCGA
>Ga0182021_10009986_pt1 | contig 11261 bp, 6 predicted proteins | sample 612E3MmetaG_FD_120493 | JGI IMG/M metagenome (GOLD analysis project Ga0182021, IMG submission 120493) | Permafrost microbial communities from Stordalen Mire, Sweden - 612E3M metaG (Illumina Assembly) | ecosystem: Environmental > Terrestrial > Soil > Wetlands > Permafrost | place: Sweden...
CCGCGCAGGCCGGCAGCAACGGCAGGACGTACGCCGGAAGCTTGTTCGCGGCCATCGACAGGAATACCATCCCCCACACCACCCACGCCAGCAAAAACAGCCGGCGCCCGTCCCCTATCGTGGCGCGCCGGGCGGAAAGCGCTGCCAGCGGCACCCACGGAATCAATCCCGCCGCCAGCACCGGGACGTAGAACCACCACGGCTGTCCGTGCAAAACGGTCTCGCTGGAAGTGAAACGTTGTAGGTTGTGCCTAATGAAGAAAACTTTTATAAAAACATTGCCATTTTTCAAATAACAAAGTAAATACCAAGGAACGGCAACGCCTATGAACGGCCCCATCACACGCACCCTCGCCAGGTCGCGGAGGCGCCGCCCGCGCAACGCCACGGGCAAGGCCAGAACCAGCGGCAGCGGTCCCTTCGCCAGCACCGCCAAGCCCATCAGGGCGGCCGCCGCCGGCAGGTATCGCGTATCGTCTCTCGCCACCCATGGTAGAGCCAGCAGCATGGCGCCGCCGAATGTAGCGGCCAGCGGCAGGTCCGCCACTCCTGCCTGGCCCAAGCCCTGCCATCCCACCGTGGTGCCCAGAATCAGCACTCCCAGCCAGGCCACGCGGCCGTTGTACTCGCGGTTCAATATCCACCAGAAGAACCCCAGGAACACTACCGCCAGCAACGCCACCGGCAACCGCGGCGCCATGTCGGGGCCGAACCCCGCACGGAACGCCGCGCCCGTCATCCAGTACAGCAGCGCTGGCTTCTCGAACCACGGCTCGCCCCACAGGCGCGGCGTGATCCAATCTCCCGAGCGCGCCATCTCCCGCCCGATGGACGCGTAGCGCGGCTCGTCCGGCCCCAACACCCCCGTCGCGCCAATCCCGTAGAAGTACAACAGGTACGCCAACGGCACTGCGAGCCACACCAGGAGTGGGATTTTCCGCGGCATTTCTCCTATTATAGAGTCCAGTGCCGTCCGACATTGCGCGTCTTCCCACGGCGGAGAATTCCGCCATCCACTTGCACCCCGCCGACAACATCGCCGTGGCGCGCGTCCCCATTCCCGCGGCAACCGCGCTGCTGCTGGACGGCGTGCGCCTGGTCACGCTGGATGCCATTGCGGCCGGGCACAAGGTTGCCGTCGCCCCCATCCAACCGGGGGAGATCGTCCTTCGCTACGGCCAGCCCATCGGACGCGCGTGCCAGCCCATCCCGCCCGGCAGCCATGTCCACACCCACAACCTGGCCTTCCAGGATTTGGACCGCCAGTACGAGTTTCCCTCCGCCGATCTTCCCGTGCCCCAGCGCAGCCTCACGCCCACGTTTCTCGGATACCCGCGCGAAGACGGCCGCGTAGGAACGCGCAACTACATCGCCGTAGTGGCGGCCAGCAACTGCTCCGCCCACACCGCCGAGCGCGTGGCGCAGAGCTACGCTGGCGCTGCCCTGCCGCCCAACGTGGATGGCGTCGTGGCGTTCCCCCATGGCGATGGCTGCGGTCACGCCGCCGGACCCGATATCGAGCAACTCCGCCGCACCCTGGGCGGCGTGCTGGCGCATCCCAACGTTTCGGCGGCGGTGATCGTGGGGCTGGGCTGCGAGGACAACCAGATCGCCCACTACCTGGATACTAGCGCGCGCCCCCCTTCCCGGCTGGTGGGACTGACGCTGCAATCGAGCGGCGGAACCCCCGGCGCCGTGGAGGCCGCCCGCCGCGAAATCGCCCGCTTCCTCGACCAGGCCTCCGCCGAACGGCGCGTGCCGGCGCCCGCTTCCCGCATTGTCCTGGGCCTCAACTGCGGCGGCTCGGATTCGTTCTCGGGCATCACCGCCAACCCCGCGCTGGGGCATTGCTCCGACCTGCTGGCCGCGCTGGGGGCCACCTCCGTGCTCGCCGAGACGCCCGAGATCTTCGGTGCCGAATACCTCTTGGTGAGACGCGCCAGAAACCGGCAAGTAGCCGAAAAATTATTAGCTTGCATCGCAAATTACAAGCAATACTTGAGCCGCTTCGGCGCTACCTTCGACGACAATCCCAGCCCCGGCAACAAGGCCGGCGGCGTCACCAACATCCTCGAGAAATCGCTCGGCGCGGTGGCCAAAGGCGGCACCTCCCCCCTGATCGACGTCTACCGGTACGCCGACCCCGTGACCGTTCCGGGGCTCGTCTTCATGGACACGCCCGGCTACGATCCCGTGTCGCTCAGCGGTCTGGCCGCGGGCGGTTGCAATCTGATCGCGTTCACCACCGGACGCGGCAGCGCCATCGGCTTCCCCACCGTCCCCGTGGTCAAAATCGCGAGCAACAGCAACACCTACCGGGGCATGTCCGGGAACATGGACCTCAACGCCGGCGCCATCGCCGATGGCGGCAAGACCGTGCAGCAGGTAGGCCGCGAGATCTTCGATCTCGTCATCGAGGTGGCTTCCGGCCGCCGCACCTGCGCCGAACGGTTGGGCCACCGCGAGTTCGTCCCCTGGCGCATCGGCCCCGTGGTGTGATATGGGGCCGGCGCTTCCGCCTGCCAGCCATTCCAGTACAATAGTGAGACCATGTCCCGAACGTTCTCCGGCATCGCCGTCGCCCTTGCGCTGTGGCTCGGACCAAGCGCCGTGGCGCAAACCCCAGCGGCTCCTAAAGCTCCCGCGGTCAATAAAACATCCGCGCTGGATAAAGCAGTACTCGAAGCCTGGGCGCGCCACCTGCTGGTTATGGATGCGCACATCGTTGTGACCATTTCCGATCCCCGGCCCGCCCCCATGCCCGGATTCGTCGAGGAGACCCTGCACGCATCGCTCGGCGACCGCAAGCAGGATTTCGTCTTCTACATCTCCAGAGACGGCAGCAAGATTCTGCAAGGTACCGTGTGGGACGTCGCCCTCAATCCCTTCAAGAAGGACCTCGACAAATTGAACACCTCCTTCCAGCCCAGCATGGGAACTCCCGGCGCCACCGTCGTGCTGGTCGAGTTCAGCGATTTCGAGTGCCCCTACTGTAAGGAAGAGGCCAAGATGCTTCGCGACAACCTGCTGGCCGCCTATCCCAAGCAGGTGCGGCTGTACTTCAAGGAGTTCCCTCTGGTGAGCATCCACCCTTGGGCGAAACCGGCTGCCATTGCCGGCCGCTGCGTGTATCAGCAGGCCGCGGCCACCTTCTGGGACTACCACGATTGGATCTACGCCCACCAGAGCGAGATCACCGCCGCGAACCTCAAGGAAAAGGTGATGGAATGGTCCAAAACCGCTAAGGATATCGACGCTTTGCAGCTCAACGCCTGCATCGATGGTAAGGCCACCGAAGCCGCCATCGACAAGAACATCGCCGACGCCCAGGCGCTCGAGATCGGCGGAACTCCCACCCTGTTCGTCAACGGCCGCCGCATCCCCAACGCGGTGGACTGGCCCACCCTCCGCAACATCATCGACTACGAAATCGAATACCAGAAGACCGCCAGGAACGCCGGCGAGGATTGCGGCTGCGATACCACCCTGCCACTCCCCGGCGCGGCACCCACGCCGCCCGCCGTGCCGCTTCAGATCAAGAAGTAGGCGGCTACGTCCCCGGCAGCAGCTCCTGCAAGTGGCCGATCAGCTCCGACGGAAAGAACGGCTTGGCCAGGAAGTGAATCTGCTTAGCGCCCGGCGGGGCCGAGTGGAAGTAGCCGGACATCAGCAATACCCTCGCCTCGGGATACAGTTTCAGCACGCGCCCGGCCAGCCTGATGCCGTCCATATCGGGCATCCTCATGTCGGAAATGAGCAGGTCGATAGGCTGACTCTCGCAGATGCGCAACGCCTCGCTGGGCCGCGGTGCAACCAGCACGCGCACGTTCCGGGGCTTGAGCATCGACGCGACCAGCCGCAGAATCTCCGGGTCGTCATCGACAATCAGAACCGTGCGGGTCTCCTCCGGCATGCGCAGAATTGATTCTACGGGTACCGCGCGCCAACCGCAAGCCCGGCGTAGCGTCCGTAGCGTCTCCACTCCGCGAAAACGCGGGGACTGACGACTCCGTCCCAAGGCGCGTACCGTTTCCCGCGGAAGCAGCGAATCTCCCAGCGCCGCGTGGACGGAGCCGTCTGTCCCCGAGGTTTTCGCCCCCGGCGACTACCTTCGCACGTCCCGCGCCGAGGTTTTCGCCCCCGGCGGCTACCTTCGCTTGTCCCGCGTCAGGAATGCGGCCTGGGGCGCGCTCCCTGGAGCTGCCGATCAGAACAGGTACGACACCGCCACCATGGGCACGATGTCGTGCAGGATCGAGCCGTAACTGACCTTCGCCGGCGGCATCAGTACCTGGGTCGGGAACCCGGTGATGAAGTCCCGAACCTCGACCCGCAACGCCACGTGCTTGCCGATTCCGAAGCGCACCCCGCCGCCCACGTCGAACAGGGGTTTAATGGTCTGGGTCTTGGTGAAGTACCCGTACTGGTACAGCGGCTGCGCGGACATCTCCTGGCCGGTTCCGCGGAACACTTTCACGCCGCCGCCGATGGCCCCGTAGAACTGCACGGACGACGCCTTCGAATGCGTGTGCAGCAGCAGGTCGTAGTGAACCGCGTGCGCCTGGCCCGAGAACGTGGCCGAGGCGCCGTTGTGTTTCAGTTCGAGGTTGCTCTGAAAGTACTCGTAGCGAATCTCGCCGCCAATGTGCGACGACATGTTCTGCCCGAGAAATCCGCCGAACACCACCCCCGGTTGGAATCCGGCCGTTCCCGAGCCGGAGGGGGCCGTCGCCGTCACATGATTCAGAAACGCCCCGCCCCCCAATCCGCCGAATTCCCATTGTTGCGCCTGCGCGCAGACGGCCAAGCCGGCCAGAAGCACAACCCCAATCGCCATCGTTCTCATCGGTCTCTCCTCGCCAGCCGTCTACGGATTGACTACTCGCACGTCATACGTGGTCGTGTAGCCGCCCTGGTCGATCACCAGCGGAATGTTCAATCCCTGCGGCACGCCGCTCGAAGGGACGGTGGCATTGATCTGGTAGAGCCCCGCCCAGCCCGGCGCCAGGCCCGCGTACAGAATCTGCAGGGCCGCGCCGCCCAGGGTGACGATCGGCTGGACCAACGCCTTGGCTAGCGGGTCGCTTGGAGCGGCCAGGCCGGCAACGATCTTCTGGTCCGTCGCTCCCATGCCCGTGAGCCAGATCGTGATCGTGTCCTTGGGATGAAGCGGATTGGTGGGCGTGACCAGCTCGCCGTTGTCCGCGCGATAGATTAACGCCGTGGGCAAGCCATCTATGTCGCCTGCCTGAAAGACCGCCGGCGCCGTCGGCAACACCGTGAACAGGAAGTTGTTGCTGACGCCCGAGGGTGCGTGAATCGATATCGAGGAGTTGCCGCTCACATTGTAGGGCAGTTGTGCGTTAACCTGCGTGGGCGATACGAACAGCAGCGGGATCAGCGCGCCATTCACCACCAGGCAACTCTCGGCCAGCGCGGTAGGCAGCGGAATCTGCGCGGTGGCCGCGTTGGTCGCGGTCATCTGTTGGCCAAAGACGCTGATCAGTCCGCCGGGAGCTACCGGCAGCTTGAAGTCCGCGGAGTTCACAACGCTGGTTATCTGTGGCGGTGCGGTGGCGGCGCCGTAGCCCGTCGGAAGCACCGTGAAGCCCGAAGTCGTCAGAACGATAATCGTTCCGTTCCCCGGCATCGGCGCGACCGTCCGCGTGAAGGAGTACTGCGTGTAGACGCTGGTGGTGCCGCTGCCATTTCCCGCGGTGGGCACGGTCGACGCGGCTGCCGCCGTCGGCAACAGCGGGGCCTCGATCATGGAAGTCGGTGCCACCGCGGTGTTCTGCAGGTTGGCCAGGTTCTGGATGGTTCCCGGACCCGAGGAAGTCGCGGCGGTCGCCAGGTAGCCTCCCTGGTTCTGGAAGTAGAACCCCGAAGCCGTCGATCCCTTTGGCACGCTGATGGTTCCCTGCGGCACCAGGGACGCATTGAACACCGTGTTACCGATCACGTACGTGTTGTAGGCGGAGGATGCATACGCCCCCGAGAGCGCCTTGAAATCCTGGCGCGAAACCGTGAAGTTGTCCGCCTGCGCGTCATACAGCATCACGTTGCCGTCCGGCGACGCCATCATGATGGTGGCTCCGTTGGGCGACGGGCTCAGCACTCCCGTGGCCGATACGGAATTCTTCCAGTCGCCCAGGCTCGTCAGAGCGCTGGCGGAGAAATTGCCCAGCGTGACGGTGTCGATGGTCGCGGGAACGGCGCCGAGCTCGTTGCGGGCCAGAATCAGCAACTGCTTGTTGGAAGCCGCGATCGACCGGCCATAGTGGCCGCCCGGTAGAGCGATCGGATAGAGCGCCGGCTGCAGGGAGTCCAGATCGTACATGTTCACCAGGTTCGAGTCGTTGTTCCCCACCAGAAGATACTTCTGGTCGATGGTGAAGCCCATTGACGAGGGCGTAGTCGCGGTGCGGAACGTGTTGATGAGCTTGGTCGAAGTCCCGTCGTACACCTGAACTTGGTTTTTGTCCTGGCGAACGATGTAGAACCGGTTGCGGCCCGGGTCCGCCAAAATGTCAGTGAGCGTGCCGGGAACGTCTACGATGGTGCCGCGCTGGTTCACGTCCGGATTGTTCACCAGCAGGCGCACCGGCGTTGGCTGATTGATCGCCGAAGCCGAGCTCAGCGTTAGAGTGACCGCGGTGGTGCCTCCGGTGCTGGCGAATGCGCTCGGGTTGATGCTGATCTGCACGGTCTGCGGGGTGACGCCCGCGGACGGCGAAATGCTCACGCCCCCCTGGCTCGAACTCAGCACGAAATCGGTGTTCCCGCCGCCCGGATCCGTAATCGTCAAGGTCTGGGTGAGGCCGCCGCTGTTGCAGAAGTTCGTCTGCATGAGGACATCCTCCACCGAGGCCTTCAGGCGATGGTACTGGTTCAGCTTACCCACCGGCAAAACCGTCACGCCGCTATCGGTAATCGCGTAAATGACCGTCGCCGCCGAATTCAGAATCAACCGCCCCACCATGTTCTCCGGAATCGTGATGCGCTCCCGCACCGTGAGATTATCCGAATCCATGATGAGCATCGCCGGAACCACGTTCGGGGTCGTCGAGGCTATCGTCGGGCCCGTCGGCTGCGATGCGTCGGGGAACTGGCCGTAGACGAGGTGGTTCTTCGAATCGACTGCGTGGCCCGTAATATTGGTCGACGTGAGCACCGCCGGATACCGGGCGATCGCATAGCCCCCGTTGCGTAGAGCCATCGAGGCAAACATGCTCCAGCCCACCATGGCGAAGGAACCGTCGGCCGATACGCTGACCCGCGGCAGCAAGGGTGGCTGCGTAATCCACGTCACCCCCAACACCGTGTTGCTGCGCGCGAAATACTGGAACACCGGCTGCGTGCCCGTTCCCGCGCCCCCTACGCCCCACACCGTCGAGCCGTCCGCGGACACCGTCAGCGCCGCTTCCGAGATCTGCCCCGGAAACGTCGCCGAGGCCACCGGCATGGGCACCGACACGTTGGCCATGGTTGTGATTACGGATATCTGGCCCGATACCGGGTCGAAGAGCAGGAACGACGTGGTGGTCACGATCAGTGCCTTACCCGTGCTGACGAAGGCCACTCCCAGCGGCGGATCGAACGTGTTGTACGTCACCGTGACGTTGTCCGCCAGGCGGATCAGAGTGATCCGGTTCTTGTTCGGATCCGCGGCCGTCCAGTTCCCATAGTGCGCCACTAAAAGGTACTGGCCGTCGGGCGACAGGGACATGGAGATTGGGTTGGCAGCCACATTGATCGACGTGTGGATGCTGTTGTCCGCTAACGACATGACCTGAATCGTGTTGCCACCCAGGTTGGCGATGTAAAGCACACCCCGACCCTCGTCCAGGCAAATGTCTGAAGCCGTGCCGCCGATCGGAACGACAGTCCCGAAGCTGGCGGAGGCGGAAGCCGCGACGCCCGCAGTCAATAGAGCGATCGCAATCGGAATAAGGAACCTTTTTTGGAGCATAGGGATTCTTCGACGTTCCGATTACAGAGCTTCGAAAGGCTGGAATCAATGATCGATAAGGCTAATAGAAGGCGCATTACCAAAGTTAGCCGTGTATTTCTGCGGGCTTACGAATATACTGCCATCGTACCGGCATATCGGCCAACGTGCCTCCAGGCGCGAATTCCACGGCGGCCGGGACCAGGCGGTCATGAAGCAATTCGTGTCGAGCGCTGCTGTCCTTTTCCTGGCGGGTGCGATGTCTGCACCGCTGGCCCCCCTCGCTATCGCCCAGGCCCCCGGCGTGGTCACAAAGGTGTCCACCCTTCCCAGCGGTCTGTATTTCCAGGTCGATGATGAGACCTTCATTCAGCCCTTGGCCGCCATCTGGCCCGCCGGAAGCAAACACACGCTCTTCGCTCCGCTCACCCAACTCGCTCCGGATGGCCTCACCCAGTATGCGTTCCAGAACTGGTCGTGGGCCGGCGGAACGCTCGCCCCAGGCAACCCGGTGACCGTCACCGCCGACCCCTCCATCTCGTATTACCAGGCTGTTTACACTGTCGGGTACGCCGTGAATCTCGTTTTCTCCGATTGTCCCGTCGGAATCTGTTCGTCGCCCGGCACGATCTACATGAACGGAACTCCCTACCTCCACAATGCGACCATCTATGTCGGGGCCGGCAGCTCGGTGACACTCCAGGCGTTCCCCGCTAACGGTTTCGTGTTCCAGGGTTGGGCGTCTACATTCTCCTCCGCCGTCGTTCAGGGCTTTCAGCAGACCCTCACCATTAACCAGTCGGTGACCTTCTACCCGATATTTCAGGTGGCACGCACTCTCAACCTGCTAGCGGTGCCGAGCGGCCTGCAAGTCCTCGAGGACCGAATCCCCATCTCCACCCCCGCCGCCATTCAGTGGGGCATGGGCAGTACCCACACCGTGGGGGTGGTTTCTCCCCAGCAGGATAAAACGGGCGGGTTCTGGGTATTCAGTTCCTGGAGCGATGGCGGCGCCCTCACCCACGCCTACGCCGTCCCCACGGAAGTCGGATCCGATACCCTCACCGCCACATTCGTTCCCGCCACCGTGGCGGGCTTTTCCACCGATCCCGCAGGGCTGGCTCTGAGCGTTGACGGCAAGACCACCTGGCCGAGCTACTACTTCACCTGGGGCGTTGGAGAAACCCACACCGTGTCGGCCCCCTCCCAGCAGACCGACGCCCAAGGCCACATCTGGAACTTCAGCAAATGGTCCAACGGCGGCGCCCAGACCCAGACCATTAACGTGACCCAGGACAACGCCAGTCGCAGCTTGCTCCTGGTCGCGTCTTATACCCAGGTGGCCCATCTCACGGCGAACTCGCCCCTGGGCGGCTCCCTCACCGTCAATGGTTCGGCCTGCGCCGTGCCCTGCGACGTCTACGGGTCTGTCGGTACCAAGGTGACTCTGGCCCAGCCGCCATCCGTGCCGGGATCCCCCGGGTCGCGCCAGGACTTCCTCTCCTGGTCGGTCAGCGGAGCCGCCGCTACCGGCGCCGCTGCCAATGGCGACCTGCTCGTGACGCTCGGCACCGAAACCGCCACCGTCGCCCCCGTCTATCATTTGATGAACAGCCTGACCGCCGCCTCCAGTCCGGCGGGTGGCGCCACCTTCACCATGAAGCCGTCCTCGCCCGACGGTTATTACGATTCGAATACCAGCGTCACCGTCACCGCCTCGGCTCTGCCCGGTTACCGGTTCCGGGCCTGGAACGGCGATCTCACCGGTCTGGGCGCTACTGGAACGCTTACGATGCTCGCTCCGCGCGTTGTCACGGCCCTGCTCGATCCGGTGCCCGCCATCCTGCCTCTCGGAATCGCAAACGGCGCTGGCCTCACCCCCCAGGCCGTGCTCGCTCCCGGATCGGTGGCCTCCGTCTACGGCGTTAACCTTGCCACCACCACCTCCGTGGGACCCTCGTCGCCCATGACGCAGACCCTGGGCGGCGTGACCGTTCGCATCGGCACTTCGCTGCTCCCGCTCTATTTCGTCTCGCCCGGTCAAATCAATCTCCAGTTGCCGCCCAGCCTGGCGCCCGGCCCGCAGACTCTGACCGTCAGTTCGCAAGGGCAGTCCGACGTGCAGGCGGTCCTCCAGGTGGCTGCCGATGCCCCCGGCATTTTCTCGTCCTCGGTGACCGGCGGGGTGACGTTTGGCTTCGTCACTCACCCCGATGGATCGCTGGTGACCTCCGCCGCGCCCGCCAAGGCCGGGGAAACCCTGACGCTCCTCGGCACGGGCTTCGGCCCCACCCTTCCTGCCCGTCCCGAAGGATACGCCGTGCCCGCCTCGCCCCCCTACGTCCTGACCGACCCGGCCAAGGTGCAGTTGGGCGCCGTTTCAATCACACCATCGAAGGCCTACGCCTGGCCCGGTGCAGTAGGAGTCGACGTGATCGAGTTCGCCGTCCCCGCGGGTCTGCCGTCCGCCACCAACGCTTCGTTGACCGTGACCATTGGCGGGATCGTCAGCAACGCCGTACAGGTGCCCATGCAGTAGGGCGGACCCCCTGGTCCGCGCGGGACGCCCCCGTCCCGCTCTTAGCTCGTGCGAAAAGCCGGCCAGGGGGCCGGCTGGCCCCCTAAAATCACAGGCTACTGCCCCACCCGCCTCCGCTGTGGGAAAATGAAAAGTCCCATGTCCCAACATCAAGCCGTAAGCGGTGGCACGCCCTCCTTTCTCGATGAGCTTCGCTGGCGCGGTTTCCTGGAAGCCGTCACCAGCGACAGCCTGGATGACTTCCTGGCCGCCGCGCGCCGCACCATGTATGTGGGCTTCGACCCCACTGCCGACAGCCTCCACCTCGGCAGCCTCATCCCCGTGATGGCGCTGGCCCACGCCCAACGCCGCGGGCACCGCCCCCTGGTGCTGGTGGGCGGCGGCACCGGCCTCATCGGCGATCCCAGCGGCAAGGCCAGCGAAAGAACCCTGCTGACCAAGGAGAAGTCCGAAGAGAATGCCGCCGCCATCCGCGTGCAGTTGAGCCACTTCTTCGACCTCTCGAGCGACGACCGCGCCCTGATGCTCAACAACGTCGAATGGCTCACCCGCCTCCGCCTGGTGGACTTCCTCCGCGATATCGGCAAGCACTTCTCCGTCAATGAAATGATCAAGCGCGATTCCGTGCGCACCCGGCTCGAAGAGCGCGATCAGGGCATCTCCTTCACCGAATTCAGCTACATGCTGCTGCAGGCCTACGATTTCCTGTACCTGTGCCAGCGCCACGATTGCACCATTCAGATGGGCGGCAGCGATCAGTGGGGCAATATC
>Ga0182021_10009989_pt1 | contig 11261 bp, 5 predicted proteins | sample 612E3MmetaG_FD_120493 | JGI IMG/M metagenome (GOLD analysis project Ga0182021, IMG submission 120493) | Permafrost microbial communities from Stordalen Mire, Sweden - 612E3M metaG (Illumina Assembly) | ecosystem: Environmental > Terrestrial > Soil > Wetlands > Permafrost | place: Sweden...
ACCGGGCGAAAGCCCGGTTTATTAAAAAAAAAAATGAAATCAATAAAAATTACTTGTCTTGCATTTATTATTCTAATATCTGTTCTTCATTGTTCAGCACAGGATAGTCAGAACGGAAAACAAAAGATAGATATGAAATCAAATAAGGAAAATACCTATGGTGACGACAAATCGTTTCTCGAAAAATACAGTGATCTGATCGAATTAAGTTCAGGAAGTTCCAGAGTTTTACTTTCAAAAAATTTCCAGGGACGCGTTTTTACCAGTAGTGCCACAGGTGATCAGGGAACCAGCTTTGGCTGGATAAACTATAATCACTTTAAATCAGGAATTAAAAGTAAGCAATTCAATCCATACGGAGGTGAAGAACGTATCTGGCTGGGACCGGAAGGAGGGCCTTTCTCCATCTACTTTGAAAAGGGGAAAGAACAGATATTTGATAACTGGGTAGTACCTAAAGAAATAGATGTTTTACCTTTTGATGTTGTTACCAAAACTAAAACGAGTGTCAGCTTTCAAAAAGACTTCACTTTAAAAAACGCTACAGGTACAGTTTTAAATGTTGGAATTAAGCGGAATGTAAAGCTTCTTAACTCGGATGAGGTTGAGAATAAATTAAATTGTACGATAGACAAATCGCTGAATTTTGTAGCTTATGAATCGGAAAACATATTAACAAATAAAGGAGGAACAGCTTGGAATGAGAAATCAGGTGTCTTGTCAGTATGGATGCTGTCGATGTTTAATCCTTCACCGGTGGGGGTGGTTTTTATACCTTACGGGAAAGAAATCAAAGAAACTAACGTTAGTGAAATCCTGACTGATGATTATTTTGGTAAGGTCCCTGGTGACAGGTTGAAAGTAAAGAATGGGATCATCTATTTTAAAACTGATGGAAAATACAGAAGTAAAATAGGTATTTCTCCGAAATTTGCCCTGCCTTATTGTTGCAGTTATGACAGCCAGAAACACATACTAACCCTGCTTTGGTTTTCATTACCCGAAAAGCAATCCAAATATGTTAACTCAAAATGGGGAAACCAGGATCCCATGAAGGGGGATGCAGTGAATTCCTATAACGACGGACCGGTTACGGATGGTTCTATCATGGGCCCTTTTTATGAAATTGAGAGCTCCTCACCTGCTGCTAATCTTTCTCCCGGAGAAAAGATCACTCATACCCAACGAATTTTTCATATAAGCGGTGATGAAAAGAAATTAAGTCTAATAACAGAAAAGATTTTCAACCTGTCAATTGACGAAATTAAGAAGGCTTTTTAGTTCCCAAAGTCTGTTTTGCATTTATTTCCTATTTTGGATTCGCCGGATATAAAAAGTCCCTAAAAAAAGCTGTTTGATTAAATTTCTTAAACGTTAAATCAAATTGTAAATGAGCATAAATCACCATACTTTTTGCTGACAGCCAACATTATGAATTAGTAATTTATATTCTAAAGATTTAATCCCATAGCCTATGAAAAAATTTTTACTTTTCCTTTTTACAGTCTTAAGTACTGGTATTCTTCTTTCCCAGGATCCCGGAAATGACATGTCATCGCTTTCTCAGATAAGAAATAATATAAAATCAAAGCGTATAAGCAGTTATGACAAAACCGGAGGAAACGCAGATCGTCTGACAGGTATTACAGATGGATCAAAAGTGACACTTATGGATATAAAAGGTGCAGGTGTCATTAATCACATCTGGATTACAATTTCTCCTGATGGAGCGACTGCCAGCCGTAATGATATCATCTTACGGATGTATTGGGATGGAAATTCCTATCCTTCGGTAGAATCTCCACTGGGTCCATTCTTTGGGAACGGATGGAATGAGGCATATGATTTTTTCACTGTTCCACTGTCTGTTACACCAGGATCAGGAAAATCCTATGTCTGTTACTTTAATATGCCATTTTCCAATGGCGCAAAAATTGAAATTGAAAACCAGACCGGAACCGATATAAGGGCATTCTATTATTATATCGATTATTATCAGATGGATCAGCTCCCAAAAAATTCCGGACGTTTTCATGCCTGGTTTAACCATGAACTTACTGAAGCTCATCCTGATCCTGCAGGAACAGCCAAGAATATTAATGGTAAAAACAATTACATTTTTGCAAATATTACCGGGAAAGGTCAGTTTGTTGGTGTTAATTATTATATCAATAATCCTACAACAATTTGGTACGGTGAAGGTGATGACATGATCTTCATTGATGGAGACACTATTCCAACACTTAATGGAACCGGAACTGAAGATTTTCTTAATACTTCGTGGGGTCCCAAGGTACTTGTACAGCATCCTTATTTTGGTTATGCACGTGTTAACAATGAAACAGGCCATCTTGGACGAACGCATGTTTACCGTTTCTTCATTACAGATCCAGTTTATTTCGATAAATCGTGTAAGTTTACTATAGAGCACGGGACTAATAATGATCTTACCCTCGATCTGGCTTCTGTCGCCTATTGGTATCAGGATAAAGCTTCGGCGTTACCAAAATCATTTACAAAAGAAGAGCGACAATTCAAACCTTTAATTGGAGCATCCCAGATTAATATGTGGAGAAACGCATGGCGTCTTGACATGGGTAATGATTTGCAATTATGGGGCAATGAAAGAAAATCCCAGTAATATCTTCTGTAAAGAAAATATCATTTCATAAAGTTCATAAAGCTTAATAGTAAAGAGATTTTAAGTATAGATTAAAAAATGAAAGCAGTAAAATTTGTTTTCTTAAGTCTTATTTTACCGGTCCTTCTGAGTTCATGCGATTCAAAGATTCCGGGTGAGGTTAAAAATCATAAATATAACGAATCATATTCGGGGTCAAACACCGACAGAGTTGCGTTTCCGATAGGCGGAATGGGAGCAGGCATGTTCTGTCTGGAAGGAACCGGAGCTATATCCGAAATGTCGGTCCGTAACCACCCTGATGTATTTAATGAACCTTGTATGTTTGCAGCTATTTGCCTGAAAGGCATTAAAAATGGTGCAAAAGTTCTGGAGGGTCAGGTACCGGAATGGAAAAGATTTGGTCCTCCCAATACCGGAAATGGCTCAGACGGTGCCAGCTGGGGACTTCCACGTTTTGAAAATGCAAAATTCCTTGCGAGGTTCCCATTCGCATATATTGATTTGGAGGACAAAGAGTTGCCCCTTGAAGTTAAAATCAAAGGGTGGAGCCCATTTATTCCTGATGATGCAGATAATTCAAGTCTTCCTACGGGCGCAATTGAATATTCTTTTAAAAATACCGGAAGTTCGGAGCTTGAAGCTGTGTTTTCTTATAATTCAAAGAATTTTATGAGACAGGCAGCAGTCAGAGGAGCACCTGTTGCAGGAGGAGTAAGAAGACCACCCAGTAATACATCAATTAAAGCTATTCCAAACGGATTCGTATTATCCCAGGAAGGTCCGGCAGAAGCTCCCAGTGATCAGGGGGATTTTGCAATTTTCACAAATGAACCCGGTACAGTGGTTGATTATTGCTGGTTCAGAGGAGGATGGTTTGATGGTTTGACAATGGCCTGGAAGACAATTTCAAATTGTGAAGTGAAAAGTAATCCTCCCATTGATCTGGGCGCCCCGGGAGCTTCGCTTTATGTTCCGTTTAAATTAAAACGGGGAGAAACGAAAGTGATTCGTGTTATGATGGCATGGTTTGTTCCTAATTCTATTATCAGGTCAGGAAGAGATCCCGAACCGGTACCGGAAGCTCCATGCTGTGAAGCTAACTATAAACCATGGTATACAAGCAAATTTAAAGATATACAGGGAGTAGTAAATTTCTGGGGAAAAACCTATGATGATCTGCTTGGAAAATCTGAAAAATTCAGGGACTCATTTTATGCCAGCACTCTTCCTCCGGAGGTTATTGAAGCAGTTGCTGCTAACTTAACGATTCTCAAATCTCCCACTGTTTTAAGGCAGGCCGACGGTCGGCTTTGGGGTTGGGAAGGTTGCAGCGATAACTCAGGATGCTGCGCAGGTTCCTGTACCCACGTCTGGAATTATGCACAGGCTATTCCTCATTTATTCCCACAATTGGAACGGACACTCAGAGAAACCGAGTTCCTTGTCGATCAAAATGCTGCAGGTCATCAGGTCTTTCGTGCCGCATTACCAATCCGTCCCCTCAACCACGAATCTCTTGCAGCATCTGACGGGCAGCTGGGCGGAATTATAAAAGTATACCGTGACTGGAGAATAATGGGCGATAAAGAGTGGCTAAAAAACATATACCCACTGGTAGTTAAAAGCCTGGATTATGGTATCAGTACCTGGGATCCCAGGAATACAGGCACTCTCGAAGAACCACATCATAACACTTATGACATTGAATTCTGGGGACCCGATCCTATGACTACCAGTTTCTATCTGGGAGCTTTGGAAGCCATTTCAGAAATGGGCAAGTATCTTGGGGAAGATGTATCCAAATATAATGCTCTTTATGAAAGAGGAAAGAAAGCAATGGAGACTCAACTATGGGATGGTGAATATTTTATCCAGCAGATAAAATGGACCGGACTTAGCGCTCCGAATCCTGTTGAAGCAGCCTCCGCGTCTTTTCAGACCAGTTATTCAGATGAAGCCCGGGCTTTACTTCTGAAAGAAGGTCCGAAATATCAGTACGGAAAAGGTTGTCTGTCTGATGGTGTCTTAGGCAGCTGGTTAAGTGAAGTGAGTGGTTTGAAACCTGTTGTTGATGTTTCGAAACTTGAAAGCCATTTAGCATCAATCTACAAATACAATTTTCAAAAGGACCTGAAAGACTATCCAAACCCTCAGCGACCGACCTATGCATTAAGTCATGAAGGTGGATTGTTATTATGTTCATGGCCCAAGGGTGGCGAGCTCTCGCTTCCGTTTGTTTACAGCAATGAAGTATGGACTGGTATTGAATACCAGGTTGCTTCTCACCTGATGCTCCACGGTCAGGTCCAGAAAGGTCTTGATATCGTTCGCGCTTGTCGCGACCGTTATGATGGACGTGTAAGGAATCCTTTCAATGAATACGAATGTGGCCACTGGTATGCACGTGCTATGTCAAGTTATGCATTAATACAGGGCTTAACCGGAGTGCGTTATGATGCAGTGGACCAGATTATGTATATTGATTCACGCATAGGGGATTTCAATAGTTTTATATCCACTGAAACAGGGTATGGTAATGTCGGACTGAAAAATGGTAAACCTTTTTTCAAGGCTGTCTCAGGCGAACTTAAAATAAAAAAATACATTGTATCCGGTAAAGAAATTATTTAAAATTTAATTAGTACAAGACCTGCCTGATACTTTAAAATTTAAATATAAGTATAGGCAGGTTTTATGTTGATCAAATTTGCGAGAAGAGAATGTCCCTTTTGCAGAAAATGATTAACGAAAATTAGAAAACTATTGAAAATCAATACTAAACCAACAACTGTTGATAAGTCCGGAATCTTTGCAGTTAATCCGGATTAGGATGCTCAACAGCCGGTGGAATATCAGTTCATTTAAAATATGCTTATATCTTACTTAAAATTATTTATTTCTTAATTATCTGAAAATGAAATACGTTTTTAAGGAATTCAGAAGGCATTTAGGGCGGACTGTCGCAAGTATCAGCGGATATATAATTGCTACAATGTTTATTATTCTAATAATTACTATTACCCGCAATAATGAAAAAGATACTTCAAACATATTGAAAGGAACCGGAACGCATTTTATCATTTATATTCCATCTGGGGTCCCGTATAACAATGTCCCATTTGAAGCTGCCTGCTGTCTGGAACCTGAGTTTTGTACTTCTGCATCCACTGAAAAAGTCTCTGTAAAAAACTTTAAAAATGGAAGTTTATACTCTGATGGAGTATATACCAAATTGTTAAGCAGGAACTTCCTTAACCAGATCAAACAGGTCAAAGGGGTAAAAGATGCTTCGCCTTATCTTCTTTATAAGAAATATGAGGAAAAGTATAATGCAGAAATAACTATTGGTGGCATGGAACCTAACAGCATTGCCACCAATAATAATGTTTGTGCACCCAATGACATTATTGAAGGAAAGTTTCTTCCTTCCGATACCAGCGAAATTGTAGCAGAAGAAGCTTTCGCACGGTCTTTTGATCTTCATCTAGGTGACACAATAAATTATTGCAACAAAAAATTAAAACTGGTTGGTATAATCAATTCCGGAGTAAAGCCTGGCAAAGCAGATCTGTATTCAAGATTTGAAAATTTAAAGTATATTCTCAAGGATCAGCTGAAATTAAATATGTCAGGATTTGATCTGAATGTTATTTTAGTTGAAGTTGAGGATTCACGTAATCAGATTGAAGTTATGAATGCAATAAAGTTACAAAACCAGTATGCTTCTTTATCAAGTTATAACTGTTACAAACCAGCTGCAAATGTCATGTCAATCATCGGGAAAGCATCTGCCATATCATATGGAATCATTTTTCTGTTCCTTATAATTTTCGCTGCTAAAACTCAAACAACTTCATTAATGGAGCGTTTGAGGGAAATTGGGATATTGAAGTCGCTGGGATGGTCGAATAGACGACTTGGCAGACAAATCATAGCAGGTTCTATGATTCAGGCGTTAACTGGAATTATCATAGGTTCTGCATTGGCGTATGTTGTTTTGTTGCTTCTGAAATATTTTAAAATTCAATTAATCGATACATCAATGGTAAGTATTCATTGGTCGCAGATGTTTTTTGTATGCGCATTATCATTAGCAGGAGGATTAATAGCAAGTTTATTCCCGATTTTCAGGATATACAAACTCAGGGCAGCTGATATAATGAAAAATTATTTATAATTTTTAAAACAGAAATCATGAATTCACCAATTATAGAATCTATATCACTTAGTAAATATTATACGGGCAGAAGTCAAACTATTAAAGCTGTTGATGATGTCAGTCTCAGTATCAACAGGAATGAGTTCATCCTGATCAAAGGTCGTTCAGGTTCCGGAAAATCCACCCTGATAAGTCTTCTGAGCGGATTGGATAAGCCGACTCATGGCAAAGTGCTGATTGAAAACGAAAATATAGAAAACCTTTCAAATCAGGTATTAAGCAAATTGCTTGCAAACAAAATTGGAATAATCTTCCAGAATTTTAACCTGCTGCCAACATACTCTGTCTTTGAAAACATTGATATAGCTTTAAATCCGGGTAGTAATCACAGAGAACAGATAATTATGCCTCTTCTGGAACAACTGGAACTGAAGGATAAAGTAAATTTTCTTCCGTATGAATTAAGTCTCGGGCAACAGCAGAAAGTGGCTATTGCCAGAACTCTTGCAAAAGATCCGTCTATTATTTTTGCAGATGAACCTACGGGTTCTGTTGATGATGAAACTGCAAAGGAGATTATTCAGCATCTCTTGTTTCTGAAAAATGAAAAAAAAGTAACTCTGATTGTAACTTCACACGGAAGTAGTTTCGACGACTATGCGGACCGGATCGTGTTTATGCAGGCTGGGAAAATAAATTCCGGATTATTGTGAAAAACAGTAATGAATTGAAACTAAGCAAGAGGTGATACTTATCAAAATATATTCATGATGTAAATGAAAGATTATTAACGATATAATACAGGTATAGCGGGTTAAAAAGTTTGGTTCTAAGGAAAAACTAATTTATATTTGGAATAAACCTAGCCATCCAAAAAGAAATTTTCAGTGGTACTTTAAAACATATGAGTATGAAAAACAAATCAGCAAGCGGGATACTAAGTTTATCTCTGTTTTTATTTTTATCTCAATCAGTTTATTCTACTGATTGGCCAGTTCTGAAAAAGTATGATCAGGAGCATACTTATAAGATAGCACTTCCAATCGGAGGAATCGGCACGGGTACAGTATCCCTGGGCGGCAGGGGGAATTTGCAGGACTGGGAAATCATGAGCCGGCCGGCAAAAGGATTTAATCCGTCCTCAGGAAGAGAAAATTCAGCTTTTTTTACCCTCTTCACAAATATTGATGGAAAGAAGGATCTTCGGTTACTTGAAGGACCGGTACCATTCTATTTATATGAAGGCAGCAGTGGTGCAATAGCTACAAATCATGGGTTACCCCGGTTTAGTAATGTTAATTTTGAGGCCGCCTATCCTTTCGGTCAGGTAAACCTCTCAACACCTCAGTTACCTGTTGATGTGAAAATCAAATCATTCAATCCTTTGATACCCGGAGATGCAGATGAAAGCAGTATCCCTATGGCAATAATTGATTTTGAACTGACTAATAAATCAGATAAGGCAATACCTTTCAGTATCTGCGGTACAATGGAAAACTTCATTGGAGAAGATGGTACCGTAAGAAAAGCAGGAAGGAATAAAAATACATATCGTGAGGAGACTGGATTTGGCGGAATCTTTTTTACCTCGGAAGATGGCGATAAAACCATTGATCCCTGGGGCGAAATGGCTCTCGTGAGCACTTCAAAAGGTGATTTGTCATATCGCACATCCTGGTTGCCAATACGCTGGGGATCATCGATATTGGATTTTTGGGATGATCTTTCCGCAGATGGAAAACTTGAAAACAGAACTGATACTGTGACAAATAAACCCATGGCGTCTCTTGCAGTCAGTGAAAATTTACCGCCAAATGGAACAAAAACTGTCAGATTTCTGATCGCATGGTATTTTCCAAACAGGACTGCATGGGCAACAAAACCATTGAAAAACTACTATGCCACAAAATATTCAGGAGCATGGGATGTGGTATCCAGGACTGTTCCCAAATTGCAATATCTTGAAAACAAAACAATTGAATTTGTCGATGCATTCTGCAGCAGTGAAATTCCGGTTGAGGCAAAAGAAGCAGCATTATTTAATATCAGTACTTTACGGACACAAACGTGCTTCCGGCTGTCAGATGGCAATTTCTTTGCATGGGAAGGCTGCAATGACAAATCAGGATGTTGTTTTGGATCATGCACACACGTCTGGAATTATGAGACAGCCACGTCTTTCCTTTTTGGAGATCTGGCAAAAACGATGCGAAATATTGAATTTGGGCTTGCAACCAATGATAGTGGACTGATGAACTTCCGGGTAAAACTGCCTCTTGATGAAATACCAACATGGGCTAAAGCAGCTGCTGACGGGCAGATGGGATGCATAATGAAATTGTACAGGGAATGGCAGTTATCGGGTGATAATGAGTTTTTTAAGGCATTGTACCCGAAGGCGAAAAGTGCTTTAAGCTACGCCTGGATAAAAGGTGGCTGGGATGGCGATCAGGACGGAGTGATGGAAGGTGTTCAGCATAATACTATGGATGTTGAATATTATGGGCCAAATCCTCAGATGACTATATGGTATCTGGGGGCATTGCGTGCTATGGAAGAAATGGCAACATACATGAAGGATAAGGAGATGTCGCAAAAATGCAGGAAGCTGTTTCTGAGTGGAAGTAAATGGACCGATGAAAATTTATTTAACGGAGAATATTATATTCAAAAAGTAGTAGTCCCCAGAAAAGAAGATATTCCGAAAGAACAACTTGTTGGAATGGGGTCGACAGATTATGGGAACCCTGATTATCAGCTTGGGGAAGGTTGTCTTGTGGATCAATTGGTTGGCCAATACCTGGCTCATGTATGCGGCTTGGGTTATCTTGTTAAAAAAGAGAATGTTGCCAAGACATTGCAAAGCATCCTAAAGTATAATAATGTAACTGACCTGTCAGATCATTTTAATTGTTTCAGAAGCTACGCTCTTGGCGATGAATCAGCACTGCTTATGGCTTCCTATCCAAAATCAAGACCAATGAATCCGTTCCCTTACTTTACTGAAGTAATGACGGGATTTGAATACACTGCAGCTATTGGTATGCTATATGAAGGCCAGACTGAAAATGGATTGAAATGTATTGCCAACATCCGCAACAGATATGATGGTAGAAAAAGAAGTCCTTTCGATGAAGCAGAATGTGGTCATCATTATGGCAGGGCTATGATAAGCTGGTCTTCTGTTCTTGCTCTGACGGGATTTCATTATTCTGGAGTAAATAAAGAAATTAAATTTGGCGACATTACAGGAAAATATTTCTGGTCAAACGGATATTCATACGGAACTGTTGAAATTTCACAGCAGCAAGGTGGCAGATTAATGACATTAAAGGTATTAAATGGTGATATTGATATTTCTAAAGTCACTCTGGTAGGTTTTGGTTCGGTTTCCCTTGCGAAGACAAATTCAATCCAGTCCGGAGCTACCGCATCTTTTAAGATCAAAAAAACTGTTTGACCGGTAGAAACTTATAAACAATTTCTTAATTCAAATCACGCCATATATATCGTTTATAACATATTTGAGAAATATGTTTTTCATCTTGTATTAATTAGCAATTTTCCCGAAAGACTAAGTAATGTTTTTGTTGTTAATTATCTGATTTATTTTAATTTATATTATCATTTCTTATTTATTCTAATAATTTTATTATGAAACTTAGTTGTCTGTCTGTTTCTCTGTTCCCTGATATTATTTCCGGCAAAATGAGTTTAAGGGAATATGCGCAGTTATGTAAAAATCTTGGGCTGGATGGATTTGATATCGGGATTATACTATTAAAGAATCATACTCCTAAGTACTTAAATTCAATTGTGAAGGATCTTGAAGAAACAGGAATATCAATTGCAATGATAACCACTTATCCTGATTTTACTCATCCTGATCCAATGCAACGCGAAAGGGAGTTTGAATATCTTCGGCATGATATTGCACTTGCATCAAATGTGGGTGCCAGATTTCTTCGCATTACGGCTGGTCAGGGTCATCCCGGGATGACAATAAATAAAGGGATAGATCTGGTGGTAGAGAATTTTCTCAGGATAGCGCCTGTTGCAGATAAGTTCGGGATTAAGTTAGTATTCGAAAATCATTCTAAGCCGGGAGCATGGGATTATATGGATTTCAGTAATCCTCCTGAAATATTTTTAGAAATATTCGACCGGATTGCAGATACTGATATAGGAATAAATTTTGATACGGCAAATGTAATTGTTGCAGGTCGAAACAATACTCTTGAAGTTCTGGAAAAGGTCATTCGTAAAGTAGAAACTATTCATGTTGCCGAAACTGCCACCTTTGGGAAAATGGATCCTGTTTTACTTGGCACTGGTATTGTCCCTGTCAAAGATGTTTTTGCATTGTTAAAAAGCCATAACTGGGACAAATGGCTCTGTATAGAAGAATGGGGTAATATGGGAGTTGAAGGTGTGAAAAAAGCTGTCGGGTATACCAGA
>Ga0182021_10009990_pt1 | contig 11260 bp, 16 predicted proteins | sample 612E3MmetaG_FD_120493 | JGI IMG/M metagenome (GOLD analysis project Ga0182021, IMG submission 120493) | Permafrost microbial communities from Stordalen Mire, Sweden - 612E3M metaG (Illumina Assembly) | ecosystem: Environmental > Terrestrial > Soil > Wetlands > Permafrost | place: Sweden...
ATTCCCACAGCTGCCTGTACATACCATGGAACCGCAAACTCGCTTAGCAATAAGAAAATCAGGAACATCAAAGGAAACTCCACCACACCGTGCCCCAGCGCGATGAGGATCCCTGCGGTTTTGCGTTTTGCCGCCTTCTCAATCGTCACAGCGAACAAAGGACCCGGCATGAGGACCCCTGAAAGCGATATGAAAGCAACTGACGCAAGGAACAGGGGAAAGTCAGTTATCATGGCCAAGCGGTTTGAGCTCCGAAACATAAAAAGCAGGTTTGAACTAACACAAAAACTTTCCCTGAGCTTTCACTGTTTTCCGCCAAGCTTTCTCTGCATTACCGCGACGATTTCGGTGCTGTCCTTGGTTGCCGCATAGTCGTCAAGCAGCATTGCGTTGAGCTCAAAGAACGTGTGGCCCCAAATGAAAATCGACAGCAGCTTTTGCGCTTCCTCCTTGAAACCAGCAATATACAAGGCACCCGCCAACGCTTCAGCAGTGCTCAGTTTGGTAGCTTTGGCATAGTTCGTCGGGTTTCCCGCAATCAAAACGGGAAGGCACCGTGACGTCCCCCGCACATGATGAGACAGCACCTTTTCGGCGTGTTCCCAGCTACAATCCAAAGCCACCAACCCTGCCTCAATGACGCGTTCGCGGTCGGCAGGCGAAAAAGCAATCTGAGAAAATGGATTAAGCACTATAGCCCGTTTGGGCAAGAACCGTGACTGCTTGACTATTCTAGCATATCCGTGACGTTTCAGCTTCAATCCAGTACAGCGTTTGGGGTCACATTGGTTAGCATGGTAAATGGTTATGTTGATATTAAGAGGCCTTTCCAGTTTTCTGCACCTTCAATCTACCCGAAGGATCATCGAGAACCGGCGGGATGAACTCAAGCAAGTCCGTAGCTACCATGTGGAAACCAAGTTTTTCCGCAACCAAGTCACCAGCCGCACCGTTAACAAAAGCACCAGCGACGGCAGCTTCGAACGGGTCAACTTTCTGCGCCATCAATCCCCCTACTACACCTGTGAGCACGTCGCCGGTTCCGCCAACAGTCATCCCAGGGTTACCCGTAAAGTTAAGTTTCACGCGTTTCCCATCGGAGATTATATCCGTTTTTCCCTTGACCAATATCACAGCTCCGAGTTCCCCTGCGGTTTCTTTTATCGCATTGACTCTGGCGTCTAAATCTTCTGGCAATTTCTTGCCCGTAAGAATGGAATATTCGCCTGCGTGTGGCGTAAGGACAAGAGGCACCTTGAGGGGTCTCTTGAATTCTGCGAAAGCCTTCAACCCGTCCGCATCCAGCAACAGTGGTTTGCCCGCGGCTTCTACAAAGTCCACGAGTACTTTCATGAACTCTCTAGTCTCAGCATGCAACCCTGCACCTGGACCCGCAACAACAACATCAACCGCCTTCAGATAGTCTTTGAGCACCTCGAGGTTCTTGGGGCTGAGGTGACTGCCCGCAAGCTTTATCGAAATCAGATCAGGAGACATCGAAGCGATATCATGAGCTGTTTTCTCCGGTGCAGCCGTATATGCAATGTCCACCCCGGTCCGCAACGCTGCCATAGACATCAAAGCCGGCGCCCCCGAATAAACTTCGCTCCCACCAATGAACAAGACTCTTCCGAAGTCGCCTTTGTGAGCACTCGGAGCCCTAATCCGGGTCGCCAATAACACGTCACCCGGACCCGCAAACGTCTCCAGTTCAGATGGCAAACCGATGTTTCGAACGACCAACTCGCCGACGTACTTTTTAGATTTCTCCAACCCTTTCTTTGCTTTATGAAAAGTGATTGTGACATCGGCCTTGACGGCGACTCCCAGAACCTCGCCTGTGTCAGAATCGATGCCTGTGGGAACGTCCACGGCGACTTTGAACGCCTTCATCCCGTTAATATAGTCTACAAACTGGGCAAGCGATGCTTTCAGGTTTCCCTTCGTACCCGTTCCAAGCAGCGCGTCAACCACAACGTCAACGTCGACGTCTGGCAAGCCAGAAACATCTGAAGCTTCGCGGATTGGAATGCTTTCCCCAAACGACTGCAGGGCAATCCAGTTTAGTTTTGCAGCTTCATGGGCAATGTCTTTGCCTTTACCTGCAAGCACCACTGCTAGCCTAGCAAAACCCACTGACAGCAGATGCCTTGCCGCTACGAAGCCGTCGCCCCCGTTTCCGCCTAACCCGCAGAAAATCACGATGCTTTGTTCTTTCTTAAATCGGGACTCAATTTCCGCTGCGACGCTTCGTCCAGCGTTCTCCATCAGCTGAACAAGTGAGATGCCGAAGTATTCAGCGTTAACTTCGAGAGCACACATTTCCTTGTTTGAGATGTGTTGTTGCTGCATGATTAGCCTCGACTATCTTATTTCGACGCCTTAAAAGATAAGCCTATCCACTGATAAGCCTAATTTGGAAAAAGCAAACCTGAAAAGGCGCGACGCATAATACTAGTAAGGAGCGATTAACTATTTTCTCAGTCTTCCTCATGAGTCCAGTTCCACAGTACGCCCAAACCGTAGCCTGCCCAAAATGTGGCTCGCAAGTGCCGGCGGTTTCCAACTACTGCAGCTTCTGCGGAAACCCTCTAAAAGTTCAGCTTGTGCTTAAGATTTGTGCTCGATGCAAAACCAGAATCCCTGAATCGACGCGGTTTTGTCCCGAATGTGGCCAGAAACAATAACCGGAAAAGGCCATCTAATTCCATAGGCTATCCTTATTTTGCCCACTGATAATTCGAGAACTCAATGGCATCTATTATTTTCTGCGAGAAATCCGATTCAGCGCACTGGTCACAGGTACATCACAAACCCATCGAAAGCAAAGAAATACACGTTTTTCCGGCGGTAAATAATTCTGGGTCTGGCTATGTCAACTAGCTGCAAAAACTCGTTCTTCGCAAACTTCACTCGATAAGAACTTGCATTGTCCATTGCTGCAACAGTCGCAGCCGTAGTCGCTTCAGACATTTTTCCATCCTCACTGCATAGCTGGACGCTAAGTGCTAAATATGGTTTGCGAAAGATACTCCATATCATTCAGCCAATGCCAACCAAAAAAACGACGAGTAACTCCACAGCGTATTTCTACCCCAAACCCATCACATACCCTAAGCTGAGATGCACTGACTTGAAAATCATCGAAACCAACCTTCGACAAGGCTTCGTCAAAGTCGTTCCCGATTCCCCAGACGATCTCTGGCACCTATATAACGTAGTTTACAAAGGCGACGAAGTTTACGCATACAGCAGCCGCGCCATCAAAAGCGACACCGAAGCTTCCAGACCCAAAAGCGGCGAACGAGTCTCAGCTTTCATGGGCGTAAAAGTGGAATCCGTCGCATGGGACAAATTTCTGGGCAAATTGCGAGTTCACGGCATCATCATCCATGCACCTGACATTATACCCAGTGGAGCACATCATACCATCAGCGTTGGTTTAAACCAACCAGTCACTATCGTGAAACAATCTTGGCAAAAACACCAACTGGACCGTTTACAAAACGCTAGTGAAACCGAAAAACCACTCCTAATAATTTCCATAGACGACGAAGGCTACGCCATAGCTGAAACCAAGCAATACGGCATAGAAATCAAAGTCGAAGAACGGACTAAGCTGCCCGGCAAACATGAAGCCGAAAAGCGGGAAGGGGCAACCAATGACTACTACAAACGCGCTATGAACAGCCTTAATCAACTGTGGAGCCCAAATCACAACTCCATCGTCATCGTCGGCGTTGGATTCATAAAAAGCGACTTCGCCACATACTTGCGAGACAACGCATCTGACTTGGCAAAATCCGTGGTAGATGTGAAAAGCATAAACAACGGCGGCGTCTCCGGTATTCAAGAGGCTCTCCGTTCAGGCGTCCTGCTTAAAGCAGCTCACAAAATGCGAGTACTGGAGGAAACGGAGGTCATGGAAGAAGTCATGAAGCGGCTGGGCAAAGGACAAAATACCATTACGTACGGACTTGCCGAAGTGGAGAAGGCGATACAGGTAGGCGCCGTGGAAAAGTTAATCTTAGCTGACACTTTGTTGCGAGATTCGGAGGATGAGCAGCGGCTGCTTTTAGAGCGAATTATGCGGGAAGTGGAGCAACGAGCAGGAATCCTAACAGTGGTCAGCACAGAGCACGAAGCGGGCAGCAAACTTTTAGCCTTAGGCGGCATCGCGGCGTTGCTAAGATTCCCCCTGTATCGCGAATAAACCACACAAAAAACTGCCCAAAAAACGAAATGCAAGGTTCTGTTACCTCTTAGTCGGCTTGTTCTCCATGTTACTTTTCGTCTGTTGCCTTCTTCTTCCATTAAAGCGAAGTTTTCCACGCCCCTCTTAATAACGCTAATTTGGGTTCTGTGAAGTTGTCGGTTGATGGGTTGTTGTGGCATATCGTAACAACATCACTTTAAGAGCGAAGTTAGGTTTGTACTGTACAGTACAGTAAACTGAGTCGTTTGATTTGGCTAAATGTCCTGATTGTGGAAACGAAGTTTCTACGCCTAACAAATCATTCAAGAACACGTTTTTCCACATTGAAGTTTATACTTGCACTAAATGTAAGACCCGCTTCCACGTGTCGCACTAACTATGTTTTTTTTATTGAACGAAAAACTGTGCGCCCATTTGACGCAGCCACTTCTAAACCGTGTTTAGCAACGATTTTTCCTAAACACTCTCCATCTGAAGAGTGCGGAACCCAGAAAACGCTAAGCGCCCAACCGCCCCTTTCCTCCATTATAGACACAGCTTGAGCTTCATAAAATGTCGGGCAACAATCCATAATTTCCTTAATCAGCGAAACAGCCTCGTCCCTTTTCACTTTTCTCCCCTAATCAAATTTTGAGGTACGGAACTGATTTAAGTCTTTCCCATAGAAACTATGGTTTAGCGCCAATGATTAGCCCAGAAACATAAGACCTTGCGAAGCCAAGTTTTCATTTTTCTTTTGAGGTAGATACGCAAAGCATTTAATTCAAAAGGGGTGATAAAACGGATATACTTAGTTTGGTGGAAAATGAATTGCCTAAGAAAAAGGAAAACTCAATAATCACTTACATTCTTGCAGTAATTGTTTTTCTGTTAGCGCTTGTTTTTATTTTTCCAGCTCAATCTTCACAATTACTTAACGCGTTATTTACGATTTTCAGAGATTTGACAAGTCTTGGTCAAATAATTATAGTTGTTATTCTCATTGTGTTGGTTGTTTACGTTCTGAGAAGGTCGGGGAAGATTTGAAGGAATCCCCTAATTCAAAAGGTTTCTTGGAGAAAGTTTCTTGGTCAGCAATTATAGCTGGGATTGCCACTGCATTAGGGTGTTTTTCGCATTTCCAGATTATCTTATAAACATAAGACCACAAATTGCCAAGATAATAGGTTCCAGTACCCTTTCTTTTGTTGAAGGAACAATTTTTGGCGCAGTAATTACAATATTGATTTTAAAATTCTTGTCTGATAAAAGCAAAACAAAAATGATTAAGCAGAAAATCCAATAATTAATTCGATCTTTCCCTACGTAGTTTTCCGAGTTCTCTTAATCCTAAGTAAATCTCTTCTATAGAATCTCCAAATTTGTCTAAGAAAACAAAAACTCCAATCAACATACAGCCCCCTCAAAAACTCCAACAATCCATAAGTTAGTTGCATGAATAAACCAATCTCTCTGACTTAGATAGCCGATAACACCAACTGTGCTTAGACCCAGCCATGAAAACGATTTCAACCAAGAGTGCTTTACAGCCACCAGTAGGGAACCTTCTTTTCCTGAGAAGCATTCTGAATCAATGTTTTCCACTTATTTTCTCCCTCAACAGTTATTCCTGCAGCTTCGCTAGGGGTTTTTCCGTCTAAGCCTTCATGTGGTCGGATGTAGTTATGGAATAGTTGCATTCCTTTCAAAATCTCAGTTTTGTTAATCTTCAGTCCACGCATGGTCTTTTCGCGGTCTCGGATTTCACCGTTCATACGTTCCATCTTGTTGTTGTGGATGCTACCTCTAAGAGTGATTTCGCAGGTGTGTTTGGCTTCTGGAAAAACGTTTTGGGCAGAAACCGCGTAGGATTTCAACCCGTCCGTTATGATATGTTTGGGCTGTTTACCCATCAATCTTTTCGCTTGAACAAAGAGCAATCTGCTATCATGTTTGTCTTTTGTCTCTGCAACTTCTTGAGCAATCCAGAAGCGGGTTTCATCATCCATCATGGCGAAGAGGTACTTCATGTTTCCAGCGACTTTAACATAAACCTCATCTGCTCTCCAAGTGTTGCTGACGTTAGGGGTTATTTTGTCGGCGTAGTCTTTCATTAGGGTAATGTATTTTCTTATCCACATGAAAACGGTTTTGTGAGAAACTTCAACGCCTAACAGCTTAAGCGATTTCTGAGTGTTTCTTAGGCTTTCACCGCTAAAGTACAGTTGCATCGCGGTCGTTACTGCTTGCGGGTTGTGCTTCATTTTCTCGAAGCCTATATTTATGGTGAAGTAGTGGTGGCAGTCTCGGCACCAGAATTTCTGAATAGTTCCGCTTTTGTTTTTGCGTAAGCCGTCTTTTTTGAGGTTGCTTGAATGACAATATTGGCAGTTGCTCACGTTGACTTCGTGGATAACTCGGTTAGTTTGAACTTCTTTTCGGATTTGGGTTGAAATTTCAACCGCTATAATGTGCTTACATTTCACATGGCGAAACTTGTTATCTGGACACTCACAGACCAATTCACCGTCAACCTTAGTAACGCAGTAGTCGCCATGGCCCGACTGAGACTTAACGGTATAGATGCACTCGTCTACTTTCTGAATTTGACCATTGAGCTTTGCGATTTGTTGACCGCGTTCTTCTCTTGTTGTTGTCACAATCACTACAATTTTACTACACCACTAATTAGTATTATAGTATTAAACAGTTATTTAAGCATTACTACCACAATGACAACGACGCGCAAACTATTTATAATGGTTAGTAGTATGAACTAAGTGGTGATAACATGCCATTAGATAATAAAAACCAAATTGTGACCTCTCTAAAAGTTAACCCTGAGTTATGGAAACACGCCAAGATAGCAGCTCTTGAATGCGATATAACTCTTGGTGAACTCATAGACCAAGCTGTGCGTGATTGGATAGAAAAACAAGGGTGCAAGAAATGACCGAGAAGAAGAAAAAAGGTTCTATTTGGAAACCGTTAACATCAGTAGAAGATGAAAAAGAGATAGAAGAAGATAGGAAAATTTTTATCGAAGAAATTGGCGCAGCAAAGGCTCGCGCTGCAAATCTTAAGGAAAGACGAAATGCTATGCGTGACCCAAATAATGTTCCGACCATACAGTCACATTATGCAGCGATGTACATTGAACAATTACATCATATTGATGCATTGGAAACAGAACTTAGTCTGGCAGAATTGCTCACTGATGTTGTCAAACGCTTAGACGCTGCATTTAAGACTATAGAAAGTCAAATTCAAGAAATTAGCGAAAAGACTGATGTTGACCTTACGACTATAAAGGTAGAAGTAGCTCAAGCAAAAGAAGCCGCAAACGCACCTGTAACAAGATACTTGAAAGAACAAAAAGAAGCGGATTCAAAAATCCAGCAGGAAGGGGAAAGATTTTTTGACCAAGCTACAAGAAGTCATTGACACATACCAAGAGCTACAACGGATGCATAAACTCAATATAGAGATGTTGGAGCAATTAGCGGTTGCGTGTGACTATTTGGTAACAAACCAGATTCAATTACCAAACGCAAGCACATTCGCATCTCTTCTCAGTAAGGCAATGGTGCTTATGGATGAAATTCAAGCAGATGAACCAAAAATCCTACAATATACTACGAACAGACGAAAATTTACAGCCCCTTTCCATGGAAACAAAACAGACGAAGACGTTACAGAACCAAATGCAAGTGCTTATAAAGGCATGGTCTTATATACCCATGCTGTATATAAATAAAGTTGACACGGGATTCAAAAATGAGCAAACGTCAACCGAAAATTTCGATTCAGAATATTGTCGCCTCAGTTTCCTTGAATCAGAAAATTGACCTCCAAAAAATCGTGGAGAAATTCCCACAGACCGAATACAACCCCAGCGTCTTCCCAGGCTTAGTTTTCAGACTCAAAAAACCAAAAACCGCCACCCTGATTTTCGGCACAGGCAAAATGGTCTGCACCGGCGCAAAATCCGAAAAAGAATCACGCGCCGCAGTCGAAAAAGTCGTTAAAGAACTCCGGGGACAAGGCATACAGATAACCGAGAAACCCGTCGTCATGATCCAAAACATCGTTGCATCCGCAGAACTAGGCGGAGAAATCGACCTCGAAAGCCTCGTCTACAAGCTCGGACGCGTCATGTACGAGCCCGAACAGTTCCCAGGTGCAGTCTACCGCATGGATGAACCGAAAGTAGTTTTCCTGATTTTCAGCGCAGGCAAACTGGTTTGCGTGGGCGCCAAGAAAGAAGAACAAGTCTTCGAGGCGGTCGACAAAATCCAGAAACTGCTCGAGGAAAAAGACCTCATCTTCTACCCAGAAGCGGAAGGCGCAGCCCTCCCACCATAAGAAACTTTCCTTCTTTTCCTTTTCTTAACGCTTAATTTTTAGTCTTCTCCGAACAGCCGGATTCTCCGCAGCTAACCGTTTCAGAGCCAACTCAAAAGTCTCTTCCGATGTAAGCTCTTTTTTCACAAACACTCCAGTCCTGCCCACAGCATCACGTTTCATAAGTGCATGCACCCTGTCGAGAACCGTTTCGACTGCAACACCCAACGTCTTGGCTGTTTGCTCTTCGCGCCCAATTATGCTGCTTTCAACGTGTCCCTTCTCCGTGGGTTGGATAAGCATAAGCCTCTTGTCCACCCCAACAATGCGCACCTTCGCTTTTAGTTGGACTATGTTGGCTTCGCCGCTGAATCGGTAAAACTCCCTCTCCACCCGTCTCAGCTCCATCAACGGAAACGAAATCGTTGTTGCGGAGTCGATTTCTATGTAGCCTTTCATGGCGTATGCGGGGGTGGCTTGGATAACGGCGCGAGCTGCAACAGGGATTTGGGCTTGTTCGATGGCGGTTTCGATTTGGAAGCTGCTAGGCGGGTTTGGGATGAAGAGGTCTACGTCGCTTTCCTTGCGGACGTCGCCGCGTGCAATGCTTCCGTGCACGATGGCTTCGATGTGGCGACTTTCTAATGCTGAAATTATGCTTGCGGCTTTTTCCCTAAGTTGCGAAAGGAAAGCCCAGCGTTCGTTACCGTACGCTACCTCCGTGGTGTCTGGGCCCCTTTCAGGTTTAGCCGCCATCTCAACATCTCTTCCGTTGATTCTGCGCTGAACAGTTTATTAGTTGTTTGCCAATCAACAATTTCCATACGTGAAACTGATGTCAGAGTCAGCCGCGAAATGCAGCTTATGCAAGCGCAAGGAACCGTTTTTTCATCGAGTTTATAGCGGTGAGCGGCTTTGCAAACGCTGTTTTGCGGAGTCCATTGAGGACAAGGTCCGTGCAACTTTAGTTCGATACAAGATGCTTAGCTACAACGACCACGTTGCAGTTGCCGTGAGCGGTGGCAAAGACAGCATCACGCTTCTTGAGGTTTTGGCAAAGATGGAACGTAAGTATCCTCGTGCGACACTTGTTGCTGTTACGGTGGACGAAGGAATCGCCGGCTATAGGGACGAAGCGCTGGATATTACAGCGGCAACCTGCAAACGGCTACGCATCCCACACCGCGTCGTCAGCTTCAAGCGGCTCTACGGCTACACGCTTGACGAAATGGTTGAACAAATTCAGAAGCGGGGCAGCGAATTGACGCCATGTGCTTTTTGCGGGGTCCTTAGGCGCAAAGCCATGAATACAGCAGCGCTGGAAGCCAAAGCCAACAAAATCGCAACTGGACACACGTTGGACGATGAGGTGCAGACTTCGCTGATGAACATTTTCCACGGCGACATCTCCAAACTTTCGTCGGAAAAGCCTGTCACGGACGTGGTGCATCCGCGGCTTGTTCAAAAAGTGAAGCCCATGTGTGAAATCCCAGAGAAAGAAAGCGCCCTATACGCTTACGCCCGCGGCTTCAAGTTCCAAAGCACACCCTGCCCATACGCCGGCGAAGCCCTCCGCAACGACATCCGCAGCCTCCTCAACCGAATGGAAGAACGCCATGCAGGAACCAAATTCACCGTCTCCAAAAGCATTGAAAAAATCAGACCCGCACTCTCAGGACTGCAGGAGAAGGATGAATTCAAAGAATGCAAAGAATGCGGAGACCCCTCAGCTGGCGAAGTGTGCAGGGCATGCCAACTACTAAAGCAAATTGGATAATATCTGAATGCTCAGGCAGAGTGATGTTGATCCAGCCTTTTTGGCAGTATGAATGCACGATCGTTTGGCAAATAAGAGATTGCTCAATAATCCTGTTCGCTGGCAATTGTTAAATATGTCTTGGAACCCATTAGAGCTTGAAAGAGCATGACCACCGAAGCCGAGCTTAAAGAAATAAAGACAATTCTTGCAAATCTTACCAAGAAAGTTGACGGAATGAATGAACTAATAGAGGAACGGTTAATCGGGTGCGAGGAACCTTTGCCAGATGAGATTGTAGCCACTGAGGAATATAAGGCAGCTAAGAAGAACAAAACTGCTGAACTTATACCTTGGAGAAAAGCGGCAAAAGGGACGTAGTTCTTGCCAGCAAACTCGGTTTTTATTGACAGAAAAGCCCTGAAACAACTTGATAAATTACCTAAAAACACCCAGAACAGAATAGGCAACGCGATTGATGTTTTGCAAAATGAAGGCTTCTCTAAACGACTTGACATAAAAAAACTGCAAGGTTTAATCAACAGGTATCGCATCAGAGTTGGAAAATATAGAATTCTCATTGAATTGCAAGCTGACAATATAATCGAAGTTTACACGATACTTCCACGTGAAACAGCTTACAGTTAAGGAATACAACGGTCAGCAGTCTTTAAGAAAGATTGCCGATTTTTCCAAGATCGGGAAAACAAGAAGGAAAGAAAGGGTTATGCTGTTTGTTCGACTTTTTTCTGCAGTTTAGCCCAGCGTTCGTCCGTGAGTCGTTGCAGCGTATCCACGACATGTTGGTGTTGTGGAGTGAACAGGTGCCTGTATCGTCCTTGTCCTTTGAGATATTCGGTTATGGGCTTCTTTTTCTGTGGTGCGAGCTGGATTAGTTTGCTTGGTGTGGAAAGCTCGTATTTGCCTTTGACGACCTCGTACACGGGGAACACGCATGATTCGAC
>Ga0182021_10009991_pt1 | contig 11260 bp, 12 predicted proteins | sample 612E3MmetaG_FD_120493 | JGI IMG/M metagenome (GOLD analysis project Ga0182021, IMG submission 120493) | Permafrost microbial communities from Stordalen Mire, Sweden - 612E3M metaG (Illumina Assembly) | ecosystem: Environmental > Terrestrial > Soil > Wetlands > Permafrost | place: Sweden...
CCGCGAGTAAGGGCGAAGTGCGTCTATGAACTTGTTTTCCATCGGCAATTTTGGGTAATCGCTCTTATGCCACGGTAATGCCATATGGATAATGGAACTGATGATGAAGACAAATACGGAAGACAATACAATGGGGAGCCATAGCGAAAATATTTCTATCATTCTATTTCACCTCATGTAAGTTTGGAACAAAGAACCAGGCGTTCGCATATCTCTGCGCTCAAGTTGAAGAAATAAACAATCTACTTTTCGCTTTGGTTCCTGAGAGAAAAGCAGTAAAGCAGGTGAGCCATTGAGCATATAAGTAGATGAGATGAAGGAAAGAAGCGGCAGTAAGCTTATGATTTCCATTTTCCATCTCTCTCAAGACTTTCCCGAACACGGAACTTGGTGATCTTACGGATCAAAGAGAGAGGCAGCGGTTTCTCCAGCGGAAACTGGATCGATCCTTTACCTGTTTTAAATTTCGAAAGATTCTTCCCGAACGCTTTCACTGCCAATGGTGTAGGAAAGAAACCGATATGATGTTTGAATGCTGCAAATGTGACCAGTATTCTCTGATACGAGAAAGAGGGCATCCCCCATTTCAGGCTTTCCTTCGCTCCAGGTGCAGCTGCACGAATACACGCATGCATTTCGCGCAATTTCTTCTGAACATCCTTCGGAGCCGCTTTAATATATTCGTCTATACTTTCAGGTTTTGTTTTTTTTGAAATCATGGTTTCTTTTCCTCTCTATCAAAATGTTATCTTTTATTTGTCAATAGAAAAAAGTCTTCATAGAATTCTCATGCAATGACAAAATATAAACAGCGTGGGAATGCAATAAATTCCCGATTTGTTTCCATGCTTGGAGTAAATGAGTTTTTGAGTAAATGATCAGAAAAGCAATGAAGTGTTTTGGAGCCTGAGAAGAATTTAGAATGTGAGATTGGAAGAGGGGAGAATTATTTGTCGTAGGGGCTTTACATGTCAAGCCCGCGAGCAGGGGCGGAGTGCCTTCGCCCGATGAGCTCTACAAACATGCTATTTCTGTTTCATGAGCACATCGTCGTAGTGTTCGTGCAAGCAGTCAGGGCAAATACCATGGGTAAATGTGGCTATGCTTCGATCCATGATATACTTCTCCATTACTTGCCACCGGTCTTTTTGATCTCGGATTTTCTTGCAGTATGAGCAGATGGGCAGCAAACCCTCCAGGAGTGAAACTTGTCTTGATAGTTTATGTGTTTGAATTGCTGTACGAACGATGATGAGTGCAAACGACGACAAGACTATATTGGGCGAAGCCGATAACCTTCCAACAAAATATTTTGTATCTTTGTGTAGTATGAAGTCCAAGAAAAAACCGATCAAGCCGTTAAAAAATATCTCTGCATGGGTCGTCTCAGCCGATATGGGGTACGGTCACCAGCGCGCGGTCTTTCCGTTGAAGGAAATCGCCGAAGGAGAGCTCATCACCGTCGGCAAGAATGACGGATCGACCGAGAAAGAAAAGAAATCATGGAAACGGCTGTTGGAAGTGTATGAAACGTTTTCCCGTGCTCGAGGTGTCCCGCTGGTCGGCAAACCGATCTTTGCGATGTTCGACACGATGATGCACATCCCTGAATTCTACCCGATCCGGAATCTTTCGCGCAGCACATACCAGGTCGATCTGTTGGAAATCAACCTTAAGACCGGACTTTGCGACGGGCTGATGAAAAAGATTTCGACCAAGCCATTGCCGCTGATCACGTCGTACTTTGCCCCGGCAATCGCGGCCGATATACACGGGCACGAACCGATCTTTTGCATTATTTGCGATGCAGATATCAATCGGGTATGGGTGGCGAAGCATCCATGGGAAAGCCGCATTAATTATTTTGCTCCATGCGGTAAAGCGGCGCAGCGGCTCAAATCGTACGGTGTGCCGGAAGAAAGAATTTTCATGACGGGATTTCCTTTACCGCTCGACCTCCTCGGGAAAAATCTTGCCACAATAAAATCGGACGTCGGCCAGCGGTTATGCATTCTCGATCCGAACAACAGATTCTGGACGAATCGCCGGCGAAGTGTCGAACAATTTCTCGGGAAAAAGAACTGCATTCTCAGTACCAAACGCCCGCTCACCATCACTTACTCGGTCGGCGGAGCAGGAGCGCAAAAAGAGATCGGCGGGCGGATTGCTTTGAGTGTCAAAGAAAGAATCCGTGCAGGAACAATGCGGTTGAACCTTGTTGCCGGCATTCGTCCGGAGGTGATTTCCTATTTCCACGATATCAAGAAAGACATCGGGTCGGACAACATCCGGGTCATCTCTGCGGAAACACTTCATGAGTACTTCCGGCAATTCAACATGGCGATGCGTGAGACCGATATCCTATGGACAAAACCGAGCGAGCTGTCGTTCTATGCAGGACTCGGTATTCCCATCATCATGACGCCAACGATTGGTTCGCAGGAACGCTTCAATCGTCAGTGGCTGAACGAAATTCATGCCGGAATGGAGCAAAAGGATCCCGATTATACGCACCAATGGTTGTTTGAATCGCTGCACGATGGACATATCGCAGATATGGCCTGGTCCGGATTTTTAAAAGCGCGAAAACTTGGCACAGCAAAAATCATGGAAGTACTGGAAACGGGAAAAATGACAAGCAGCAATTCGCCGTTGGAACGGTAAGCCGTTCTCCCTAACCGCTCCCGCTGCGGCAGATTGATTAAATGCAAAACCGTAAGGAAAAATATTTTCTCCTCTATCTTAAGACAGGCGGCGGACATTTTGCCCCTGCCAGTTCGATTGCACATTATCTTTCTGCGGCACATGGAAGCTCCATCGAACCGGTGCTCGTCGATGGCCTCGTGAATGCAAACTCCGTTGCGCGTTATATCCTTGAAGACGGCTATCGACTCTTGCAGGCACGTTCGAAGCTGTATTATGAATTCCTCTATGCTACCAACAAATTTTCATTGATCAGACATTTCAACGCCACGATATCCGGTTTTTTTATGAAACCGTATCTCAAAAAACGCATTGACGAAGAACGCCCCGCAAAGATTGTTATTTTCCACTTCTTTCTCATCGCGCCCGTGCTGGATATTCTGAAAGAATTACGATACGATATCCCGGTGATTACGGTTGTCACCGATCCGTTCACTGCGCATCCCCTGTGGTTTCAGCGAGAGCAAGAACAGTATATCGTTTTTAGCGAACGCTTGAAAGAAGACTGTGTTCAGAAGCGAAAGATTTCCACATCGAAACTTCGAGTCTTTCCATTCGTTCTCGACAAACAATTCTCAACACCGCTTTCCTCCTCCGAAATAGCGAAGGTGAAACATAAGTTCGGGTTTGCCCTTGAGAAGAAGGTCGTCCTCATCATAGGCGGAGGTGACGGCATTCCGAGCGGAAAGTCGATTCTCCGGCATTTGCTGCACGCTTCGATGGATGTTGAAATCGCCATCGTCTGCGGCAAGAACAAAAAACTCTATGCCGACGCTCTTGAACTGCAGCAGCACCATCCGTCTTTGAAAGTCTTTGCGTTCGTCGATTTTGTATATGAGCTTCTCACTGCTTCGGATATCGTGATCACCAAGTGCGGCGCCTCGACGATTATGGAAATACTGATCATGAAAAAAATCCCCATCATCAATGACTACCTCTGGGAACAAGAATTGGGCAACATGGAGTTCGTCCGCGATAACGAACTTGGCATCTTTGAACGCAGCATCGCCAAACTTCCCTCTATTATACAGGAACTTATTTCCGGCGAAGAAAGATACCAACGATACATCGGGAACATCGAGAAGATGAATGTGCGAAGCGGAACGGAAGAAGTTGGGGAGTTTTTATGGAACATGGAGTAGGGGGGTGAAGCGCCTTGAGATAATGTGCTATGCTTACTTATGTGCCTGCCGCGTCAGGCGACGTACTTTGGCGTATTCTTTTCCTCTTTTGCAGCGGTTTTATTTTTTGCTTTTTTCAAAGAAGTCTTTTTGTATTGTGCCCTCACAGATTGCTATCACAGGGCCGATCATGGTAGCCTTGAAATCGTTTGTAAATTCAATATGAAGTTCCCCGCCCTGCATTTTCACTAGTATGCTGTTTCCGCACAAGCCCAATTTAAAAGCAACTGCTGCTGAAGCTATACTACTGCTTCCTGACGCCAAAGTATATCCGGCGCCTCTTTCCCAAATTTCAATTTGTATATGCGTTTTGTCTATTATTTTCATGAATTGAACATTGGTTTTTCTGGGAAAGAGTGCGTTCGTTTCAATATGCGGGCCGTACGTTTGGGCAAGTTCCGGAGAAATCTCGTCGCAGAGAACAACGCAATGAGGATTTCCGATATTCGCAGCACAGTATCGGAAGGATTTTCCTTGTATCACAAAATTCCTGTTGAGAACTTCTCCTTCTTCTCCCTTAAGCGGAATTTCTGAAGCAAGAAATGAAACTTTTCCCATTTCAATTTTGATCAAATCGCCGTTATTTATTATTTCAGATTGTACATTTCCGCCGATGGTATTGATGATAAACGGAGTCGTCTTCACCAATCCAACGTCCCATAAGTAACGAGAGAATATCCTTAATCCATTGCCGCTTTTTTCTGCTTCGCTTCCGTCAGGATTGAATATCCTCAGTTTGAAAATATCATCTTTTATTTCAGGGCCGTACAATATTCCGTCAGATCCAATTCCATAATTTCGATGGCAAATAAGTCTGATCGCTGGTTCGTCCAATGATATGTTCGTTTCTCTAGGATCGATAACGATGTAGTCGTTTCCAAGTCCGTGGTATTTATGGAATTTCATTGTATGTTTCTCTTTCTTTTCTTTCCGGTTCTTATTTTAGAATTTCAATCTTAATTTTTTCATCCTGTTTTTCATTTCATCAATTACTTCTATTTCACGTTCGATGGAATCGGCTTCAAACGTTACCGAGAATCGAATGTAGTTTCCTGCATCATCCCACGGAACTGTTGAAATCAAAGCTGATCGAATAAGAAAATCCGAAAACTCTGCTGCTGTTTTGAATTTGTTGCCTTGTTCCGTGCCGGTGGGCGCATGAACATAACAATAGAATGATCCTTTCGGCTTCTTTGCTTTGAATCCCAATTCGCACAGTGTGTGTACGAGTAAATCAAATCTTCTCGAGTATTTGTCTATCGTTGCCTGTGTGATCTCCAAATGAATAAAAGCTTGAATTGCTGCTTTCTGAATCGCCCGGAACTGTCCTGAATCTGTGTTGTCTTTCACCGTTGCATAGGCCTTGACAGCTTTGGGATTTCCGCACAAGAAACCAATTCTCCAGCCCGTCATGTTGAATGCTTTCGATAATGAATGGACTTCGACACCGACATCCATTGCTCCATCGACAGACAAAAAACTTAACGGTTTATACCCATCATAGGTCAGCGCACTGTATGGAGCATCGTGAATAATAACGATTCCATTGTGGTGCGCGAAGTCAACCGCGTGTTTGAAAAATTCCGGCGTTGCCGCAGCGCCGGTAGGATTATTTGGATAATTCAAGTAGAGGGCTTTTGATTTTTTCAAAATGGAAATCGGAATAGACTCTAAATCCGGCAGAAATGAGTTGGACTCAAGGAGAGGAAGATTGAATACCTCGCCGCCGAGATATTTTGTATAGGTCGCTGATACAGGATATCCGGGTACCGTTGTGAGAAAAATATCTCCCGGATTGATCAAACAAATGGGAAGTAATGCAAGAATTGGTTTTGATCCTATTCCATGAACTATGTGCTCTATCGGATTTTCAATGTGCAATCCGTACACCTTGTGCAAATACTGAGCAGCGGCATGTTGAAATTCAGGGATGCCATTATCTGCATACCAACGATTTTCCGGTTTTCCCGCTTCCTGTGACAGGGTTTCTACGACAAGAGGATCTGCCGGCCAATCAGGCTCTCCGACACCCATGTCAATGATGGGTACTTCAGGGTGCGCAATTTTTGCTGCTGTTTTCGCTCGTTTGATCAGTTCGAATTTGTAAATCTCCGTCGATTTACCAAAATTGATTCCTCCAAGCCTTTCTGCAATTTTATCATCAAAGAAACTCATGAAAACATTTTTCCTTTCTGCTTTATGTAACCGGCGTTGTTCTTCTCTTCCTGTCTTGTACAGGCACAGTTAGGAATTGCATACAATGCTCACCGATAAACGAAGCTGCCATATTATAATTTATTGAACTGCTAATATTATAGATGAAATCCAATATAATTGCAACAATCATGTAGTAATTTATCAAGTTGCAACGATCGCTTCCGCCGTGAAGCACGAAAGGAACAGTCCGATGTAGACCACGGTCAAGCGACCGATGGGAACCGTTTCCAGCAGATGCTGATGTGATCGTCAGATTGCGATGGATTCTGTCGAACGGAGCCCCGACAAGTGCGTCGCGGTATGTCGACTGTCTACCTTTGGCGAAGAGTCTATGATAAATGAATCATTGAACACGTGTACTTACTAAGCTGACATATAGATGAGTATCTCGGTGGAAAGCAAGATGACACGTGGGCAGGTAAGTTAATTTCATCAATAATTTAAAATCCGCTTGACAAAGTCGATGTATCCTTGTAGATTCACAACCAGGGGTTGTTCCAGACATGTGAGGAGAAAACGTTATGGACAATGAGTCTCGAAGGACATCCCGGAACCGAATTATTCAACTTCGTACCGCCAACTCTACAAACCAGTGCATCAACCAGTATGATGGATTAAAAGATCGGCAGCACATTTCATTCAACTATTTTACTCATAATGTTTTGAAAGGGATCTGAATGGGAACAACGACAATCACTCTATCCACAATTGCCAGCTTCTTTATAGTGGTTCTATTTTTAACAGTGCTCTATGTTATTGGAGGAATAGCAGAAAACGTCAAGAAAATACTCCGTAAAATGGAAAATGCTGAGGGCAAGCCAGAGTCGAAGTAATTATTTGATTACGTCATCGTTTTAGGGCGACCTGTACAAAAAAATACCTAGTACTGAATAAATCATGAAGCATCTTTCAGAACATTTCTGCAAGAGTTGAAGGGGTGTCGTTTATTCAATTCGTGTTGTGATTCATTCCAAAGGTCGCTATATTGAAAGGAACGATATCACATGTAGGGGTCAAGATGTTGATGAAAGCCCTAGTTGTTGATGATAGTCTTGAAAGCAGAATGCTCTTGGGGAAAATTTTGACCAAGACATTTGGCGCACAGATTATCGAAGCGGTACATGGAAAAGACGCACTCAGAAAACTCTCCATAGAAAAACCGGATGTTGTTTTTCTCGATTACGAAATGCCGGTTATGAACGGAAAAGAGACGCTCAAGTCCATCCGCGCTATTTCTGACTTTCAGAATTTACCGGTGGTCATGGTTACATCCCACAGCGAAACAGATCTTGTCAGGGAGCTTCTTTCGTACAAAATATCAGCATATCTTATTAAACCTCTTTCCACCGATTATGTGGTAAAACGTCTCTCAGTGATCTTTTCACAGTCTGGCACAAAACGTTAAAAGAGCAGCCCCCTGTTTGTCTTCAGTGATTACGGTACAACACAGGATTTTTTAAAAATTCCTTTGTTTTTGCGTTTTGATGATAATCACGATTTCACAAAAAAATCGCCAATCCTCTTTGACTTCTCCAAATCAAATGCGTATCTTACTGGCGAAATTTTAATGTAATCAACATAAAAAAACAGTGAATGCGTTAAAATTCCATTTTTTATATTTTATTCGATTGAAAATTTGCATTCAGCAAATTGAGTAATTTGATTATTCCAGATTTAAGTAGAAGTTTACAATTAACAAGTGTAAATAATCGATAGGAGCAACAAGATGGATCGGTATCAAGAACTGCTGGATCTCGTAGCAACATTTAAAGGTGACTTCGAGAAGTTTTATATAAAGAAAAATAAATCGGCAGGTGTGCGTCTTCGGAAGCACATGGCAAACCTGAAAAAGAAAGCGCAGGAAATTCGCAATGAAGTTCAGGACGTGAAAGCAAAAATGGCCGAAGGAGAAACACAGCCAACACCGCCGCCCGCGGCATAACCCGGTACGACTTCTTCATACTCGTAGTGATTAAAAGATCAGCATCTCATACGCAGAGGAAGTCATTGATGGTTTAATTTCACTTCTACAGACAAAGAGAATCGATGAAGAAATATGTTCTGATGGGATTATTTGCTGGAGCAGCGATTTCTTTGATACTGTTTTTCTTGAGGCGAAAGAACCAGGAGGGACTCGAATTTCACGATTTCGTAGAATCTTCTGCGATCGCCGATGATCTGTTCGGAAGAGCTTTCAGCGAGTTACCGGATAAACCTTGATTGGGCGGTTTTTTTCATGCGTAAGTTAGGGCCGTCGGATTTGTGGACATTCGGGGATGATTTAAATATATTCAGCAAGTACAGAAATATTAAATATCAAATTTGTTTCAATAATGAATAAAGTGAATTGCTTCTAAACAATGGCGGATCTGGACGAACAACGACGAAAAGTTGAGGAACTCAAGCGCAAGATTCTTGAGCAGAAAAAGAAGGGTGGTGCGGAATCTCAACCTCCTCCTGCCATTGATACATTCGAAACATTAGTTGAAGAAGAAAAAAAGCGTGCAGGAATAGCTGAACAAAAAGCACAGGAAACTCAGCGGCAAACGGAGTTAGCGAGCAAGCAGCTGGTGGAAGAAACACGGCGTCAGGTTGAAGAAAAGTCTCGCCGGAAGCAGGAAGAAGAGAAGTCTCGCAGGCGTCAGGAAGAAGAGAAAACTCGCCGGCAGCAGGAAGAAGAAAAATCGCGTCGACAGCAGGAAGAAGAAAAAAAACGAACTGAAATACAAAAAGGAACACAAGCCCCATCGACGGTACCGATTATTTGTATTCAAGCATATGCTCAGGCACTTAAATGCGCATGGACAACAGATAACGCATTAACCAAAGATGAAAATGCCATGTTAGTAACGCTTCGAAGAGCGATGGGTATCAGTGAGCAAGAGCATGTGGATTTGGAACAAGAAGTCCAACTCGAGATCTATTTACAAGCGATTGTTGATAGTTGGAAAAGCGGATCCATAACTCCCCAGGATTTGGATTATTTGGATATCCTGCGAGAACGCTTTAAAATTTCAGCAGAAGAACACCTTCGGCTGGAAAAGCAAGTTCGGCAAGAAATTTTACGCCAACGATAAACTTTTTTCATTTCCCGCTCCATGAATTCATTGAACTTGATAGTGGGGAAGGGAAACAACATCGTGTCCCTGCAAAGAAAAGAAGATAAGGGGATAATTTTGATAGTTCGTAATGTCAAAAATTTCTTCCTGACCGCACTACATTGAGACACTGCACTTCATCCGGTTATCTTTGAATCCCACAAATTTTTCCATATATTTTTTACCAAGCAGAGTTTCTTTTTCTTAATGAACACGTTCGTATGTACGATCGTATAAACAAAGAGACAAAACCTATGCAGAGAATAGTCCTTATAGTTATAACAGCATTTCTCTTTGAAGGCTGTATCCAGACCATTGCGTTGCGTTCGATGAGTGGCGTTCTCGATAATGGATTAGCATCGTTCAACGAAGAATCCGATCTACAGCTTGCACACGAGGCGCTTGGGAGCAACCTCAAACTCATCGAGGCAATGATCAAGGGCGACCCGGAGAACGAACAGTTCCTTACTTTTGCAGCGCAAGGGTACAACGCCTATGCGCTGGCTTTTTGCGAGGACGACAGTGTAGAGCGGGCGCGCGTTTTTTATTTGCGCGCAAAAGAATATGGAATGCGAGTTCTCATGAAAAATACAAAATTTGCGATGGCTTTGGACGGCGATATCACAGCATTCCGTCAAGCAGTAGCTGCCTTTGATAAGGATGATATTCCCGCTATTTTCTGGACAGCGATAAGCTGGGGCAGTTATATTAATATAACACGCACTGATGTGGCAGGACTTGCCGATTTAAGCAAAGTAATCGCCTTAATGGAATTTATTGCAGATAAAGATTCATCTTTCTACTATGGTGGTGCGTATATGTTTCTTGCTGTTATCGAAGGCAGTACGCCGCGAACGCTTGGAGGTAATCCGGACAAATCGAAGGAGCTTTTTGAAAAATGCCTTGCGGTCAGCGGAGGCAGATTTTTAATGGCGCAATTTTACTATGCAAAGACGTATGCTGTAGTAACACAAGACCAGCCGTTATTTGAATCATTACTCAAACAGGTGGAAGAGGCTTCCCCGGATATTTTACCGGAAGCGCGTCTTGCCAATATTATCGCAAAAAAGAAAGCACAGAAACTTCTGGCGCAATCAAATGAAATATTCTAAAAGGACCATACAGATGAGAAGACGATATATGAAAATCATTTTTTTTACTCAATTTCTCCTTGCTGCAGTACTCTCAACTTCTTTGAGTCAGCAATACATCATCAAATTTGCTTCCATTGCACCGGATGGCAGCACATGGGTGAATGTGATGAAAGAGTATGATGCTGTGATTCGACAACAAAGCGGCGGGCGGCTTGGTTTTCGTATGTATCCGAGCGGAGTGCAGGGAGATGAAAAGACGGTAATCCGAAAAATTGGTGTGGGACAATTGCATGCTGCAGGTTTTACCGGTGTCGGACTCGGAGAAATTGCAACCAAAGAACGTATTCTCGATACACCATTCCTGATTCGAAACAGTGAAGATGCGGACAATCTCTATCAAATCTTCGATCAGGAGTTACAACAAGCGTTTGAAGCCGGTGGATATGTATTACTTGGATGGACAGAAGTTGGGTTTGTGTATGTGTTCAGCAATTCTCCGATTAAAAAACCGGATGACATCAAGCAGCTCAAGATGTGGGTGTGGGATGGCGATCCCGTGGCGGAAACAGCCTTCCGCGCATTAGATCTCAAACCGATTCCACTTTCAATTGATAATGTACGGACATCGCTGCAAACTGGTCTTATCAATGCGTTCTATACAACTCCGTATGCCGCGATAGCGCTGCAATGGTATACGCAAGCAAAATTTATGGCTGATTATCCACTCACATGCTCGTCCGGAGCTGTACTTCTTTCTAAAAAGTTTTACGACGCCTTGCCAAAGGATTTACAGGAGATTCTTATCCGCAATGGCCGTTTCTATACGAAAAAACTTACCGAAGCTGGTCGTCTGGATAATAAAAATTCACTTGTCGAGCTTAAGAAACGCGGCATCATATTTACAGAAGCGAAAGACAAAGAAGTGCAAGAGTATATGGCCGCCGGACTTCGGGCCCGCCGCATGCTC
>Ga0182021_10009992_pt1 | contig 11259 bp, 7 predicted proteins | sample 612E3MmetaG_FD_120493 | JGI IMG/M metagenome (GOLD analysis project Ga0182021, IMG submission 120493) | Permafrost microbial communities from Stordalen Mire, Sweden - 612E3M metaG (Illumina Assembly) | ecosystem: Environmental > Terrestrial > Soil > Wetlands > Permafrost | place: Sweden...
GACGCATATAGGACGCACAAAGATGTTGACAAAACTATATATAATAAATTAGTATGCAGCCATATAGTTAGAAAAGGACGTATAGGACGCACAATTTTCCGAATATAGTACCTCTATACTTGATAAATTAAAAAATAATCTATAACAATAAACGTTACTTAAACGTTTAAAAACAGCTAATTACAAAGATTGAAATACCTAAAAAACCATAGTCAACAAATAACTGGATTTCAAAAGGACAATATTAGGGGCGGTTGCGGACATACTTGTGGTTACCATATTTCTTTTTTCAATTCACGTAAGAAAAATTAGGAAGAACCAAAAATGGAGATGTTAAACATTTAATAAACGCTTATAACGTTTCTCAAACAATAACTCCGCAAGATACTGGTGCTTTTTCCTGAGCGTCCTGCTATCCATCGGTAATTTTAAATTTGTTTTGTATACCTCTAAAAGGAACGGCTGGGTGCCCGACCCAGCCGTTCAGAAAAAGAAATCAAAAAAAGTAAAAAACTTGTGATAAAATTAGCAATAATTTCCAAAATTATTAGACAACCTTCTTAACAAACATTCGTAAAACAAGATGCCACAAACCACTTAATTTGGTTAGTGTTGGTTTGTTGGGGTTATTTTATAATTGCTATTAAACTCAAAGCCGTCATGATGCGAATTCTGACGGCTTTACTATTATTTCCTGTTATTTTAAATTTAAGTATGCCGTCACGGCTAAAACAGTTGTTAGGTGAAATCAATTGAAAATTGAGAAAGTCAGAATTTAAAATTTCACCCAACAAAACTAATACAGAACTTAATTGTACATTTTTGTTTTTCAATTTTTCCTTAAAATAGTCTATCAATCAATGGAAAAGCCAATTTTGTTTAACAATGCAAGTTTTTCAGGCGATAAGTTATTACTTTGCAATAGTTTATAAACCCACCTATGAAGATTTGTTTCTGTTTCTGGAATTAGAAATGTACCATTTTGTTTTTTACATGCCTTTAAATCTTCATAGTATTTAATCCATAAGGGGTCAATTGATTTCCAGACAAATTCCAAGTCATTTAATAATGAGATTTTTGCAGGGGAAAGCCAGTGCCTGGTAAGTCTTATCCGTTTAACCGAATTCATCAATTGTTTATCATCTGTAAGATAATGGTTAATATGCAGGTGTCCATAGTTATTCTTAAAATCACGAAGCCTGGTTATCACAATCTTCCAGGGCAGGTATCCCTGATCCTCAAGAAAATCAATTTCATCCAATAACTGTTTTTGCTTATCGGTCAATTTCTCATTTCGTTTCTGGGCGCTTACCCAAGTGTATAAGCCTCGAAATTTCTTTGAAGTGGGTACTTTCCAATGTCCGTATTGTTCCTTAAACTGTTTTAATTCTTCATAATGTTTTAACCATCTGACGTGTTTTCGATTAGAAGCATAAATTTTCAACAATTCTTGTCCAGGATTCCAAACAAAGCCGATTTCATCAAGGTAGTTAATTTGTTCCTGTGACAGCTTATATTTAAAATGTCGCATATTCTTAACAAAACTGGCTAAGGGTTGCGGTGCATTAGTTTGAGATATGTATAAATGTCCGTATTGTTCTTTAAATTCAATCAACAACTCCACCTTTCTGTGCCAGACTTTCAATTTTTTAACTTCAGAAAAGTTAATCGCATTTAGCAAACGAATTTGTTCTTCACTTAATCTTTTATACTTCTGGCTGCAAATCCAGTTAAATAATGTCTGATTAGCAGAAGGAATCCTGCAATGCCCATACTTTTCATAAAAAGCGTTTACCTCGTTATAATGTATGTACCATTTTGAACTAATCCTTTTTGGCTTTTGGAGGCTCCAACAAAAATCAATGGCATCAAGTTGGTCAATCTTGTCTTTTGAAAGGGATTCTCTTATGTTCCTGATGCGATGTACAAAGCTTAATAACTGCTTGTTCTTTGTATTGGACGCACATACAAGGGTATGCCCAAATTTTTTCTTGAAATTTGCTAGCTGTTTAAATCTTTTTTTCCAACTGACCTCCCTGGATTTTACCATTCTTTTTGACCACTTTGGTTCGCTGTCAATCTTTTCCTGATCTTTTTCTATAGCCTGTAATAATCTTTTATCCATAGCCCTGATAAGTCATAAACCGATTGTCAAATATAAACCAAGAAAAGGTGTGATTATTCAGGCGAAGAATAATTTTTTACAGGGCATTCCATTCGCCCGGCACGGGCGAACATAAAAAAGCCATGTTTCGCAACATGGCTTCTGAAATCCAGGTAGTTTAATCCTTAGGACTTCTTATGCAAATAGTTTTTTAAAGACAATCAGCAAGTTAAGATAACAATAAAATTATTGGGTTTTTGATTTTAGTTCCATGTTTTGCCCCTCAAGTGAGAGAATCATTTTTTTCTGAGTTTCAATGACAAATTTAAGCGCCTCCAGCGTTTCGTTTTTACTATCCAACAGGGCCTTATAATTGCTTTCCACATCAGGTTTGGGCTGTTCTTCTTTAGGAGTTTCGCATTTATCCGGCCCTGTACCTGCGATAAACCAGTTTAAATTGACATTATACTTGGTATGTAAATTTAAAAGAATATCCATGCTGGGATTTTTTCTCCCGTTTTCTATTTCAGTTATGCTTACCTGGTTCGTACCAAGGTTAAAGCCAAAGACTTCCTGGTTAAGTCTCATTTCTTTTCTGATCGATTTGAATCGTTCCTTTACTAATACTGACATTTTAAAAAAATATTTCAGTTAATGATAATTATATTGTAAAAATGAATAAATTTGACGATACAAAAATACGATAATTTTTAGAAAATACATAAACATTTATATTAATAGACAATAAAGCACACGAAAACTTATAAAATTTTGGGCCAATAGTTTGCAGGATAAAGGAAGGATAGAAGGAAGAAAGCGACCGGGACCACATCCCGGCGCTTTCAAATAGTTAAAAACAAAAAAATTAAGGATATGCTGACAATGAGAGAACTGGACTTGTTTGATAAATACATTATGGGAAAACTCACCAGGACAGAAAGGGCAATGCTTGATTTTAAGATAAAAGATAAAAAGTTTTTGAAGGAATTTGGGGAAATAAAACAAATTGTTGCAGGTATCCAATATGCTGCAATCACTGAAAAGTGCATAGAGGCAAACCGTCAGATTAAATTTCTGGAAAAAGGCGGTGTTTTCCTTCGTTCAAATAAAAACTCAAAAGGTGAGGCCGTTATCGAAGCTTTAAGCCTTGATAATGATTGGGGTATAGCGCTGATTTGCGAGGATTATTTAAGTTGCAACCGATTGATAAAGAAAATGGTAAAAAAATACCCTTTAAAGTTTCAAGTATTAAATAGTTAGTTAATAAATAGTTAATTGTATTTGCTTCATGTTTTTATTAAGCTGGTGCAAGGAGAGAGGAGGGTGTCTCGGAGAGACACCCCTTTTTTAAAACTCAGAAAACCTATAAATGGTGGCCTTTTTTATAATAAAAACCCATTAAATGTTGTAGAACATATCAAATTGCGATTACTAAATGCCTCCTTAAGGTATTAATACATGTGAATGTTTTATTAAAAGTTATAATTAACCTAAATGTAAAGAAGCTATTATGAAAGAAATGAATGAAAATGAAAGGTTTTTGGAAAGTGAAAGGTATTTAGCCAATATGAATGCCCAGGAAAAAAAACTTTACGTGCATATAGCAGTCAGGGACAGGGTGATGGCGGATTTCATTAGGCAGGATTCCGAAACACACCCCAAAGTAAGGCGTGTTAGTATTAAACGAAAACACTTGTTAATAACCGGATTTGTTTCTGTTCTGTGTTTTTATGTTTTCTTCGTTACACATGTATTTTCTGCTAAAGATCAAAAGGATAAAATATTTGCCAATTATTATGAAACATATCTGATTGATAATAAGGCTATGCCACGTATGTTTTTTATTAAAAATGAGTATGATAAAGCTTTTCAATTGTATAAACAGGGTAATTACAGGGAAGCGATCAAACAACTTGAAGGTCTTTTCAAAAGCGACACTACGAGAATAACTGCTTGCTTTTTATTGGGTATGTCTTACATTGAATTACAAAATTATAGCGAAGCGATCAAGCATTTAGCATATGTTGCAGATCAAAATGATCCAACCGGGAAACAAGCAGAGTGGTATCTGTCATTATGTTATTTAAAAATGGGAAAGACTGAGGAAGCTACCAAATTGTTTACTAAAATAAGTTCCGACAATGGGTTATACAAACCTTTAGCTCAGGCAATTTTAAACAAAATGAAATGAAGGTTATCGTATTGTTTTCAAAAGCTTAAGCTTTATTTTTTTTCTGAATATCACCACTATACTGACAAGAAGTAAACTACTTGCCAGATAGTAAAGGTATTTGTTACTTTCAGTATCATTTTCAAAAGTTATATTGGTATTGCCGACGGCAATGTAGCCAGCCCAGAGACTTGGATGCGCATCCAATTCATCGTTTTGCTCTAAAAATTGTAGCTTGGCCTGATGAAGTGCATCAGATACACTCATTTTTGCCGCAAGGTTGGCATAAAAGTATTTCATGAGTTTTGAACTATTCCCATCGGGTACAGCCCATAATGTAGTAATAACGCTTTTAGCTCCGGCTGTAAAAAAACCTCGTGCCAGACTTATAGTGCCTTCTCCTTTATGCAATTTACCAAAGCCTGTATTGCATGCGCTTAAAACAACCAGAGGAGAATTTATATGCATATTGTAGATTTCCCATGCATTTAGAAGGCCTTCTTTTATAGAATCATTGCCAACAGTAAAAATTAGTTTTGAATGCATCGGGTATTCATTGTTAACTATGCCATGTGTAGCCAGGTGCAATATGGAGTATTTGCCCGCTATTTTTATAAAATTTTCTTTTGTCGCATCCCCTTTCATTAAAATTTTCCCTCTAAAGAAAGAATGAACGCTCTTAACTTCATCATAAATACCCGTTAACGGCTCTATACTTATAAGCTTTCGTAATGAATCTGGTATGTCATTTGAAATCAGAGGTAATATTTTTAATGAATCATAGGAAGGTGCTACTGCTAAGACCCTTGTATTATGATAACATAAATGTTGCTGATTCATCATATGTAAAGTGCCGGAATAATTATATGTGATATTATATTCTCGAAAAAAGTAAGGTAATGTCCTGTAATTGAACTTCGTGTTTTTAGAAAAAGGTTCTGTTACAAATGTTTCAAATGAAATTTGCAAAAGTACATCATCAGGAATAATCAACAGTTTTTTAGAATGTACAAAAGGTTCTACAGGTTTAATTAGCTTATTGTACAAGTTATATGCAGTAGTTATATATTCCACAAATTTAACCTTGCTATAACTGGTGAAAAAGGAGTATTCGGAAAGTACCCTGCGATATCTTTCAACATCGGAGTAGAACTGTGACCCCAATGTATCGCTGAATACCTTAAAATCTTTTTTGGTAACTAAGAAAATTATAAGCTGGTCATTTTCTACAGCATATTCTATTAATGCCTCATCCGGCCTGAGTTTGTATTGTATAGAATCAACGCTGGTAACATCTGCATTGTAACGTGCATTATAGTAGTTAGGATATTTTGTTTTAAAAATCCATATAAGATTATCCTGTTGTTGCCGGAGCTTGCTCAACATAAGCTCATATTGGTCTATCCTTTCATGGTTATTTTTGGGAGCTTTATAAGCCTCAGTTAAGTAGCGGGAACACTGCTCAGTTTTGCTCCATATTTGATCTTCGGTCTTTTTTAGGCTTTCCGGCAACATCTTCATTTTATAGGCATTAACACCACGCATTGTCGAAAGTAGTAGAGAAGCCTTGCTCTTTTCAGCATACTCAAAAGCTTTCTTGGCATAAAATATATTCCCGGTTTCCTTATGTAATGTGTTACAAACTTTAATGATATAGGGAAAGCGGTGTTTGATGTTATCAGCAAATTCAAATCTCTGTTCATCCAGGCTAAGACCCATCTTGTAACGATAAGCAACCGTAAACGATAACTCAAGGTTAGCGAGACTGGCTTTCAGTTCCCGTAACCTGATATTTTTATCCTTTTTTAGCTTGGCAACTTCATAAAAAGCTTCAGCCTTGTTGTTTAACTCTAATGACAAGTCTTTATCATCAAAGGATTTATTAATATCAGGTAGACGGTATAAATCCTTGGGCGTTTCGCCTTTTACCAATTGAAAGACAGCCCTGTGATAATATTCAAGAGATTTCTGATAATCAGCAGTGCCAAACCAGTAAAAATAGCCCAATGCCCCGTAACTAATAGCTATACGCGGATGATCATTGCTATATAATTTCAACATAAGTTGTAAAAAGAGCTTATAATAAGATTCTGCCTTGCTACTCTGTTTTATTCCTAAATAATATTTTGCTACCCAATACAAAACATTCAGATCATGATCCACTTCATAACTTTTAAGCGCGCTTCGGATGTAGTCCTGGCTTGTACTGATATATCCCAATTTAAAATAACTATGACCAATCATGATTTTATCGAGGCTATTAATATTTTCTAAATTAGTTTTTTTAAACCATTCAATTGCTTTTTCATATTGATCTGTCATTGTATAATAATAGATAATTTTTTTTTTCAGTTTATTCCTCGATTCCTTGCTTTCATCTATGGTATAATATGCTTGCAAATAACCATTCAAAGCTTCTTTGGGTGAATAAAAACGTACAAAGTCTGCCTTGATGAAATAATATTCCGATCTGTTCTTACCGAGTAAATTGATTTTTGTCAGTCTTTGAAAGTAAGTATCCCTTTTTTCACATTGACCTGTAACCCATAAAGCATCTAAAAAACATCGGTAAGAATCAGCGTAATCTGAATTATAGATATTTTTAGCTTCATAAATACGAATAGCTGTTTCGTAGTATGGTATACTATATATGTCGTCTTTAGTGTAGTGACATTTTCCCATTAACATATTTGTTTTTGCGTAACCAAACCAGTTGGTATCGCGCTTAGACTTCATGTCATTCAGGAGTTTTTGCAGGATTGCCTTGGCTTCTTTAAATTGATAATTTTGATAATCGTCTTCACTTTTTAACAGGGGTTGTAAATAACATAACTTTCCTATAAGTGATAAAGTCGGAAGATTATGAAAATCCGAATAGTTTTGCATGAGAGGAGGTGTCCGCTGTTTAAATTGCAAAACACTATTATAAATATGTTCTAAATGTTTATAACGTTTATTATTAGGAATGTACCAGTGGGCAATAGTACGTGCCGCTTGCGCCTGCAAATATTTCTTTTGCAGGAGGTTAATAATAGCTATTGAATACCATGCTTCTACAATGCCAGTGGTGTCTTTATCCAGCGTATACCAATGAGCTAATATGTAATTATAATAAAGGCAGGAGTCAATACGCTGCATACTAAAATTCTGCTCCGATAATTTTATATAGCGCTCGTATTGTGAACTGCTCTGGGAAGATATAATATTTGCCTTAAGCAAAAATATAATCAGGCATCCTAATATTAAACTTTTATGCATACATAAATATATGAAGTAAACAAAAATACTAAATATCTACTTCATTGTTTTTACAGTACAATTTTGTATCTTTATGTATAACTAAATTTAAATGTTATGATGTACACCTACACAGAAGTCTTTACGAAAGGGTACAGGGTTCCTGACCCGCATGACCCGGCTGATGATCACAAACCGTAACTTTCCTGAACGCTTTACTCTTAAATGTAGTAAACTAGTTAGTTTTAAGAAGTGTGAAAGAAAGAGTGAAGATGGTTGACCTGTACTTTCTCAACAAGCTAAAAAGCATTTAAAAAATCCGGAATACCCACATTTCGGATTTTTTTGGCTGCTATAATAACCTAAGATACCTAAAAAAATCATCTTGTCTTTGAAAGAAATCCAAGGGAAGAATAATACCTTGGATTTTTTCATTTAAAAAATTCATATTTTAATTAATATTATTGTTAAAAACATTACATTTGCATTTTGAGATATTGGGGTAAGTTATAATATAAAAAATATTTAAACTATTTAGTGGTATAACATTTGACATTCATCCTGTCAGAAAGAATAGTTTACGGACGAATTCAAATAGTTCATCAAAAATTTGCAAACGAATGACAATTGATTCAAAAGATTATATTAATATTGAGGCAGTGTCGCAATTGTCTAAATGAGAAATTTTTAAATGATAACTAATCAGCAAGCCTGTGCGAAATAAGGCAACCATATTAGCGCTCCTGTTTTTGACAAACCACATTTTCACCTTACACGGTCAAAACCTTGAGAACCTTGGTAAGGAAAAACCCCTCAAAATTAACGGCGGGATTTCCTTCAACCAGATTTTTTATGATGCCATCGGTGTGCGATCTGGTCGTATGCCTTACACATACTACGTTGCAGGTAACCTTAACTTTACAATATACGGGTGGTCAGTACCCTTTTCATATTTTTATTCCAATCAGCAAAGCTCGTTTCAGCAACCATTTAACCAGTATGGGCTGCACCCGACGTATAAGTGGATAACTGCACATATTGGGTATGCGAGCATGACCTTTTCCCCATATACGTTAAGCGGACACCAGTTTTTAGGTGTTGGGGTAGAATTAGCGCCTGGCAAAATATTTAAGTTCAGTGCAATGTATGGCAGGTTGCAAAAGGCTGTTAATTACGATACAACCAACACAAACTCGCAACCGGCCTATAAACGCATCGGGTACGGGGTTAAAGCCGGAATGACCCTGAACAGGGTGTCTGCGGAAATAATGGCCTTCCATAGCAGGGACCAACTCAATTCGATAAGCAACAGGTTTGACACCCTGCAACCGGTATACCCCGAAGAAAACCTTGCCATAGGTGCAAATACTTCCGTTTCCATACTTCAAAACCTTAAATTGCAGGTTGAATACGGAACAAGCATGATCACAAGGGATACCCGGTCAGACATATCATCGGAAAATCTTTTTTTCAATACCCATACTTCCACGGAGCATTATGAGGCAGTAAAGGCAGGGCTGAAATACTCCGCATCATTTTACAGTGCAGGTATTAACTACGAAAGGATTGATCCCGGCTATCGTACACATGGAGCCTATTACTTCAATAGCGACCTTGAGAATATTGCCGGAAACATCACCGCAGCCCTGTTTAAAAAGAAACTGAACCTTGGGGCAAATGTTGGGGTGCAGCGGGACGACCTGAACAATAAAAAAATGAGCAGCATGTTAAGGGTGGTCAATTCCTTTAATGTTGGCTATGCAGCTGGGGCAAAATTGAACATTTCGGCCACTTACTCGAATTTCAAGAGCCATACCAATGTTAAATCCCAATTTACCAGTATCAACCAGTTAACCCCTTATGAAAACCTGGACACGCTTAACTTTACCCAAATATCGAACAATGGCTCACTCAATGTAAACTATACCTTATCTACTACCGAAAAAAGCAGGCAATACCTGAGCTTTAACAGCACTTACCAAAAGGCTTCGGAATATCAGGAACAGGTGATAACCAATAGCGGAGCAACGTTTCTAAACCTAAACCTTGCCCATAATTATTCATTTACCAAAACAAACACCTCGTTTACTACGTCCATTAATTATAGCAACAGTAGCGCCCCCAACCTCAAGTCCTATACGGTAGGCCCTACCCTGAGTGTTCGCAAGAACTTTCTTAAAAATAAATTGCGTAGCTCCATATCGGCCTCTTACAATAACTCCTATTCAAACGGGGCTTTAATCGGTTCAGTAACAAACCTGCGCATTTCTGGTGGGTACACGATAAAAAAGAAGCACAGCTTAAATTTAAATTGCGGATGGATCAACAGGAAAGTTAAAACAACCAGCGATAACGACACAATACACAAAACCTTTACAGAATTTACCATCACCCTCGGATATTCGTATAATTTTTAGAAGTATGGAAAAGAACCTAAATATAAAAAGACATTTGTTTCGAGTTACGCGTTTCTTGTTTCGGGTACGCAAATTCAAGGTTTCAGATTACTGCCAACTGCCAACTGCTAACTGCACTTTTCTCTTTTGCATACTGCCTACTGCCCACTGCCCACTGCATTTATCTTTCAGGTTTTGCACAACCCGCAAACCCTTATGCCTTATGCCTTTTCTCTTATGCCTGCTTCCTTTGTTTCTTTTGCCTCTCCAAATCCACGCCCAACCCTACCCCGTACAGGCAATAACAGCCATTGCCCCGCCATATTCCGTGTATCTCAGCGACTATTGCACCCCCGGAAGCGACAAATTATCGTTAAACCTATTACTTACCAATGCTACAACATTCAACTATGCGGTTAAGCTTCGCCTGGTAATAGAGGGTGAGGGTATCACCATAGCTACATCGCCAACTTACATGCCCCCACAAATAATACTGGATGGTGGTTCTCCGATGAGGCTCACCGGTGATGAGCTATCGTCTTATTTCGATCCACGTTACCTTGATTTTAAAGGGTATAGCAAACAAAAATTCCAGCAAACGGGTGCATTGCCCGAAGGCATTTACCGTATAGGCTTTCAGGTATTCGATTACAATAAAAATATTCCCGTGTCCTCTTTAGGGGCTACGATGGCCTGGCTTGTGCTAAATGATCCGCCAATTATTAATACCCCTGAAAAAAACGCCAAGCTCATTGCTACTGAGCCACAAAACATTATGTTCCAATGGATGCCCCGGCATTTAGGTTCGCCAAACTCTGCCTTTACTGCGGAGTATGTACTGCAAATATTTGAAATATGGCCGGGTGGCCGTAACCCTAATGAAGTAGTAAACTCGACCCAGCCGCTAATTGAAAAGATATTGCCAACCACAACCTGTATTTATTCAAACACCCAGGATGCTGCTTTGGAACCGGGCAGACAATACGCCTTCCGGGTTCAGGCCCGTGACGTGGAAGGGCACGACTTATTCAGGAATCATGGCTATTCAGAAGTTCAAATGTTTACCTACGGTGATCCGTGCGATATACCGCTGCAAGTTGATGCACAGGCCACCGGTTCGGACGGCATCAAAATAAGCTGGCAACCTACGCCATACAATACTGCCTTTTATATCCAGTACCGTGAGGCCAACAGAACGGATGCAGAGTGGTTCCCTAAAAACACGTTTCTCAGCAACGTATCAATTGACAAGCTTAAGCCCTCAACTACATACGAATACGAGGTAAAGGGACTTTGCGGGACTGTAAACAGCCAGTTCTCCGAAACAAAAACCATTGCAACCCAGCCTAAAC
>Ga0182021_10009993_pt1 | contig 11258 bp, 10 predicted proteins | sample 612E3MmetaG_FD_120493 | JGI IMG/M metagenome (GOLD analysis project Ga0182021, IMG submission 120493) | Permafrost microbial communities from Stordalen Mire, Sweden - 612E3M metaG (Illumina Assembly) | ecosystem: Environmental > Terrestrial > Soil > Wetlands > Permafrost | place: Sweden...
GATTTAAATTCTATCCACGTCTATCTTGACGATGCAAAAACGGTATCGGCCTTTAACGTCTGCGGCGATAAGATCCTGAGTATTATTTCAGAGCTTGTCGGAAAGATCAAATCGAATACGCACTCTTCCTGATTTTGCCAAGAATAGACATGCTCAAACGGGGCACTTTTATATCTCCGGAGCAGGGATAGAATAAGCCTGATTCCTTGCTACAGGTCTTTCAGCAAAAACGAAATTCATTGTTATTGTCATGAGCAGCAAGAATAAAAACTGAAACCATGAAGAAACTAACGAGTCTTTTAGTAACACTCATCGCAATTCACAGTCAACTTATTTCTTATTCTTCTAAGCTTCATACGGTTAACAATGTCAATAAAAACGGTAGTCCGCCGCTCAAAGTCGAAGAGCAAATAATTGACAATATAATTTCCGTCTTAACCCTCGAAGAAAAAATAGCCATGGTACATGGTACTACTATGTTTTCTTCAGCAGGAATAGAACGTTTAGGAATTCCGGGTTTGCAATTAACCGATGGGCCTTCCGGTGTAAGGGAGGAAGTACAAAAAAATTCATTTAAGCCTCTTGGTCTCACAACCGATTCTGCTACTTTTTTCCCAACCGGTACTGCGCTCGCCGCTACTTGGAACCCAGACCTGGCACTGCAGTATGGTATCGCGCTCGGTGAAGAAACGCGGTCAAGAGGCAAAAATATCCTTCTCGGCCCGGCAATAAATATTGTCCGTACTCCGGTTTGTGGTCGGACGTTTGAATATATGAGCGAAGACCCTTTCTTAAATTCAAAACTTGCTGTCAATTATATCAACGGAGTGCAGAGTTGTGGTGTCGCTGCCTGTGTGAAACATTATGCCGCAAACAACCAGGAAACAAATCGCAGCAAGGTAAGTATAACAATGGATGAACGCACTTTACGTGAGATCTATCTGCCTGCGTTTAAGGCCGCTGTTGAGGAAGCAAATGTTTATACTATAATGGCTGCATACAACAAATTCAGGGGCGACTATTGCTCCGAAAACGATTACCTTTTAAACAAAATATTAAAAGAGGAGTGGGGTTTTAAAGGTATTGTAATGTCCGACTGGGGTGGAACGCATAGCACTGTTAAAGCGGCGCTGAACGGGCTTGACCTGGAAATGGGCACGAACAAAAAGGTTTATTTTTCCCAGGATCTGCTCGATTCAGTTAAAAACGGAAAAGTACCAGAAAAAGTAATTGATGATAAAGTTCGAAGGATATTGAGGGTTATATTTTTTAATCAAAATAAATCTACACCATCATCGGGTAGAATTATCGCTACACCCGAACATGGCAGGATAGCTTACGAAGTTGCTTCTCAATCAATCGTCCTTCTCAAGAATTCTGAAAATATATTACCTCTCGACATAAATAATGTAAAAAAGATTGCTGTCATTGGCGATAATGCCACACATAAGCATGCTTCGGGTGGATTTGGCGCAGGGGTTAAAGCATGCTATGAGATTACACCGTTGGAGAGCCTCAGAGCAAAGATGGGCAATAAAGCTGTTATTCAGTTTGCACAAGGTTACGAACCCAAATTTCTTTCCGGTAAAAGAAGTGGGTACGGGAGGAATCTGGATAATCGACCTGATTCATCACTCATGCGCGAAGCCGTATTGGCTGCAGAATCTTCTGATATAACCATTATCTTTGCCGGCACGAATCGCGATGTGGAAACAGAGGCTGCTGACCGTGAAGATTTAACATTGCCTTTCGGACAGGATGAACTCATCAAGGCAGTTGCTGCAGTGAATCCCAAAACCATCGTCGTTATCGTTGCCGGAGCACCGGTCGATCTTCAAGCCACCGCACGTTCAATCTCAACAATTCTCTATTCGTGGTACAATGGCTCAGAGGGTGGAAATGCATTAGCCGATGTTTTGTTGGGCACGATTAACCCATCGGGAAAATTGCCGTTTACTTTTCCTGCTTCACTCGATGATTCTCCCGCACATGCGTTGAAAACATTTCCCGGCGATAGTACAGTTCGTTATTCCGAAGGAATACTGGTTGGGTATCGATGGTTCGATACAAAAAATATCAAACCTTTATTCTGTTTTGGTCATGGATTGTCGTACACAAGTTTTTTATATTCAAAAATAAGCACCGATAAGAAAATTTACAGGAATGGAGAAAAGATTAAAATATCTTTAGAAGTAAAGAATACCGGTACCAGACCTGGACTTGAAACAGTTCAACTCTACGTTAACGACATGGAGCCAAAAGTATTTAAACCGACCAAAGAATTAAAAGCATTCAAGAAGATTATGGTTTCTGCTGGGATGGAAACTGAAGTAAAAATGGAATTACTCGTAAACGATTTGGCATATTTTGATGAAGAACTCTTGAAATGGGTAGTCGAACCTGGGAAATACAAACTTATGGCCGGTGCATCATCACAGGACATTATGGCTTCATTGCTCATTACAGTGGAATAAGGCAAAAATATGAAACAAAAACTTTACCCGATTATTTTAGGAATTTTAATTAGTTTTAGCCCACACATTTTTGCAGGAGGCAATAACTATAAAAATTTTACTGTTTCAGTTTATGCACGAGCATATGAAGTACGACAAATGGGTGACCTGAAATGGCTCGAACCAATATGGAATGAAATGTTTGCCCAAGTGAAAGCGGATAAAATCTACCTTGAAACTCATCGCGACCTCATTATAGTTGACGAAAAAACGATTGAAACTGCAAAGAAATTCTTCAAAAACAGAGGGGTCAAAGTTGCCGGCGGTATTACGTATACTGTAAACGAAAGTAACCGTTACGAAACATTTTGTTATACAAATCCTGAACACCGGAAAAAGGTAAAGGAAATAGCAGAATACACGGCAAAACATTTTGATGAAATCATACTCGATGATTTTTTCTTTACCAATTGCAAATGCGAATTGTGTATTAAAGCCAAAGGTAATTTAAGCTGGACCCAATATCGACTGAACCTCATGACAAAAGCCGCACAGGAACTGGTAATCGGGCCAGCCAGGGCAGTCAACCCTAAAGTAAAAGTGGTTATTAAATATCCGAACTGGTACGAACATTTTCAGGGACTTGGATTTAACTTAGAAGCAGGCCCGAAACAATTCGATGGAATTTATACTGGAACCGAAACACGCGATCCAGATCAAGCTGGACAGCATTTGCAACAATATGAGGGCTACTTAATTTTTCGTTACTTCGAAAACCTCAAACCGGGAAGGAATGGCGGTGGTTGGGTAGATACAGGAGGATTGACATACTTGGATCGCTATGCAGAACAGCTTTGGCTTACACTTTTTGCAAAAGCTCCTGAAATTACACTTTTTGATTTCCGCCAGTTGCAACGAACTATCGGTCTAACAGATCGTGCAGAATGGCAGGGCAAACAAACCAGTTTCGATTTCGATGAAATGATGAAGCCCTTTACACTCGATGATGGTAAAACTGTAAAACCTACTACCATTGCACGTACCGCTGGAATTACATTTGAGAAAGTTGATCTTTTTGTTGGGAAATTGGGTACTCCTATAGGTATTAAAAGCTATAAACCGTATTATTCTACAGGCGAAGATTTTCTACAAAACTATCTCGGCATGGTGGGCATCCCCATGGATATTGTTCCTGAATTTCCAACTGAACCTAAAATGATTGTTCTGACTGAGTCAGCAAAGTCTGACACAGCTCTCGTAAGTAAAATCAAAGGGCAGTTGATGGCTGGCAAGAATGTAACAATCACTTCTGGATTGCTTAGGGCTTTACAAGGCAAAGGAATCGCAGATATTGTTGAACTCGAATATTTGAATAGGAATACCCTGGTTAAAGATTTTGTGGTTGGCAGGCGAGGAGAATATCAGGCAAAACAAGAAATACTGATTCCTCAAATCAGTTATCTTACGAACGATTCATGGGAAGATATAACCAGCTTGGGTGGTGGTACCGGATGGCCCATTCTCCTTCAGGCGCGTTATGCAAATGGCTCCTTATTCGTTTTGACTATACCCGATAATTTCAGCGACTTGTATAATATTCCATTAGAAGTTTTGAATAGAATCAGGAATGTTCTCTCGCAAGACATGAAGGTACGTATAGAATGTCCTGCGAAGATCAGCCTGATTGTTTATGATAATGGTACATTCATCGTAGAATCTTTCCTGCATGAAGAAGTCAGGGTTAAAATTGTGGTGGATAAGTCTATTGGTACATTGAACGACCTTCTTTCTGGAGAGGAACTTACTGGTTCTACAATGCAAGGTAGTCAGATCTGGGGCAGGGAAAAAGCAGATGATACGAGCTTTGATATAATGTTAAAACCTCATTCGTATCGTGTTTTTCTGACAAGGTAACACAGGTGATTATTTTAATAATTCCGGATTGTAAAAAGAATCTTTTCAGGGAAGCTCCTTGGCTCTCGAAAGTACGATTTTTCGTCATCATCAATCGCATTGTCGTTTTTTCAGCTTTTTACAAAAACCAGTAAGTACGTAATCTCGGTGCCTCAAAGAGGATAATTGTACACTTTTGAAATAAATCCACAATTCAACAGTTAAACAGCAGTGGCCTCGTCTGAAAGGAATTATAGGAAATAGCACTATGAGTGCAACAAAAACAATTTCATGGAGGTACCAATGAAACGAATATTAGTTCTCCTCGTCCTCTTGATCATCGTTGTATGTGGCAGCGGTATTATAGGTATCGTTCTCTATAGGAATATGACAGAAAAGTATAAGTCAGACCACATGCTTTCCGTCGATAAAATTGAAAAAATTGGAAAACTCGAGTTAGTAAAAGTGAACATCAAGGATGTCCTGGAACAAACAAAAGAAAGGCCGTTCTTCTTACCGAATGCAAAGGCTGTCCTGATTATCGCAGGTGAAGTGATTGCAGGAATAGACCTCGAAAAAGTACAGAAGGATGATATCGCTGATTCCGGAACTCAGATCACCATTACGTTACCGAAGCCGGAGATCCTCATGTCTAAGGTCAATCACGAAAAATCAAAAATATATAATGTTGAATGGGGGGGATTTTCTACGGCGAACTTAGTGGACGAGGCATATAAAACTGCCGAAATGACGATCATCGAAGAAGCGAGAAAAACAGGCTTTGAAGAGACGTGTAAAAATAATGCAAAAGCGCTCCTCACGCCCATTTTCAGAGAGATATCCGGAAAAGAAATTAACATACTATTTAGGAATTGATATTTCCATAGTTTCTGATGGAAAGCTTTGCACTATCAGCACTTTTGCTGTAGAGCACAATCATAAATTCTAGTTTGGTTTACACTTCAATTCTCTGAAAAAGAATATTCCTGTTTCATTTTTTGAAACCTTTCAGGTGAACCAGCGTTAATCGAATAAATTAGGGCCATCATCAATGACTCTTCGAAAGTCCGCAGCAATTCCCCCAAAAACAACGGCTATGGAAACAAAACAAGATGCGATTGAACAACTTCGCGTACAGTTCGGAATGCTGTCACAAGAAGTATCCTCTTAACATCTTACGACACTACCTGCCAGACAAATAAAATACTTTATTCATACACGTGTGTTTCTCTAAATCTGAAATCCTTCAAAAAGCTCAAAAACGTTTTATGATAGGATTTGCGGAAAGGCCTAAAACTCATAAAAAAAAGAGAGTACCTTATTTGTTTTAATCGATCCGAATACATTCTGGCTGAATGTCACAAATGTTGCACTTGGTATTGTGACACTGGTGTGTTGTATCGTTGTCGGATACGGAGTGGTACAGGAAATTCGCAAACGTACTTGTAAATACAAGATCAAGCATGTCAAAACAGATGATGACCGCTTGTTTTTAACCAATCTCGGTATCACGATGGCAGACGGTGGTGAACGTCTTGATAAGAAACAGTTGACTGTTTCCGAAAAAGGTCTGGTACGCGAATCCAAACCGAAGTCAAAGCGCAGATCGAAGAAGTAGAAAATTTTTGATATTTATAGATATATATCGATCACAAGAAGCGAACTTTGATAAAGATCTGAGAACTGTGTGGCCATTGTCTCGAAACAAACTCCTTGAACTAAACCGAACTATCTACCCCTTCGCTCATACACTATGCCCGTATGCTTTCTCAAGGGATGGAAAAAAAGTATCATATTCAAGCAGAATGAAAATTTCCGGTAGATGAAAAGGTGAAACATCGGAGTAAGAGAATACTTGGAGAGGGGGGAGGGGAGAAGGATCTATGAGAACTCTGCACCGAAAGTTCAGCTTCTCGCCTCACGAGTCCATGGCATTTCTGTGTTCTTCTATAAGTTTAGACATACTCCTGCTCACATCTTGCTGTACCTCTTCATAGTTTTTTGCGCCAATGAGTTTTTCATGTATTGCATGAGAGAGGGTCAGCAATGAGTCTATGCCGGAGGAGAGAACATCAAATTGCTGTCGCATTTCTGCAATTGCACCTTGCAGATTTCGCTGTCCTTCTTGTGAGATAGAAGGAAGAAGAGGTTTGAAATCTTCCTCAAGACTTAAGGCAAGTAAGGAGAGGGAGTTATTGAGAATATGAGAGAGCGAAGAAAGTGTTGAATGAAAAAGGTCGAATGTTGTACGATCGCTTTCTCGGTGCCGTTCAAATTCTTCGCGAAGTCTTTTTCCCTTCCGGAATAAATAGCGCTCATAAACTCCATTGATCACAATGGGCAGATGATGAAATTCGAGGTGGTCTTTGAGTATGTAGTCATATGCTCCGAGTTTAAGTGCTTCGACAGCAATCGTTTCTGAACCGGCGCCGGTGAGCATGATAACCGGAGTCTCAAACTTCTGTTCGTGCATCCATTGCAGCACGTTCAATCCAGACATTTCCGGCATGCGGTAATCAAGAACCACAACATCAAACTGTGAACGCGCGAGCGCTTCTACTGCGGCTTTACCTGACTCACACACTTCAACTTGAAATCCCTGAGAGGAGAGAAATGTAAATACAGCAAGCCTGAATGACGGTTCATCTTCAGCAAAAAGTATTGTAAGAGCTTTGGCCATTTTGTCCTATCTCAGATAATAATATTCTATAAAAAGTTAATGGGAAAACATACAGAATGCAAATTAGAATGTTCTAACGTCTGTTTGAACTTATTTTATAAAGTTCATTGGTGCAATCATAAAAAACGTATTGAAAAAAAATCGTACCGGAGTAAAACACCATGTCTATCTCATCATGGTTTTCATCTTTTCTTTAAGGATGGCCAGCTTGGTATCAAGCTCTTCTATGTCATGCTGGACATCAATAGTCCCTTCAAGTCTGCTTGATATTGTACGAGTGAGATTCAGGAGGGACTTTGAGCCAAAAGAGATGATTTTAAAGCTTTCTTTGAGAGTCCCATACGCTTCTTCAATATAAAGTTTCGCTTCCTGAGGGAGGTTTAATGTAAGCTCCTTTTCAGTGTCTTCCATGACCATGGAAATCATTGAGAGTGTTGTGTTCAGAAGTTGGGCGTTTATTGAAATATAGTTGCGAGTCAGCTCAGCAGTTGCAAGATTATGTCCTTTTTGCTTATGGAGATCTTCATACAGTAAGCGCTCTTTCTTGAACAAGAAACGTTCGTAGACTCCGTTAACAAGAATCGGCAGGTGATTCAGGTCGAACAGGTCTTTCCGTATATAATCAAAGGCACCGAGCTTTATTGCTTCTGCCGCAATATTCTCTGAGCCTGCACCGGTGAGCATGATAGTCGGTGTATCTATTTTCTCCTCAATCATTTTTTGCAATACCTGTAAACCTGTAAGTCCAGGCATTTTGTAGTCCAAGACGAGCACGTTATACGCATGGTGTTTCAGCGCATCCAATGCATCGGTACCGGTTTCTACCGAGTCCACGTCATATCGATTCGTGGACTTAAGAAAAAAGACGATGGATTTACGGAAAGATTCTTCGTCATCAGCAATAAGGACATGAATTTTTCTTGTCTCTTCTCCGCTTTCTTCAAAAGGACTTTGCATATGGCCTCTTCCTTAAATATTTTCGTTATAATAAATTGAGTTGTACTAGTACGTGTGCATAAACTCCGCAAGTTTGTTCAAGTGGGACCGCGAAAAATAATCCTGGCGGAAATATATTAGAATCTCAAGCCTTCTCAAGTACTCGTTCATATGGCAAGGCAATCATAAATTCTGTCCCTTTATTAATTTCACTGAGCACAGTGATGCTTCCTCGATGAAGCTCAATAATCCATTTGACCAGCGCCAAACCAAGACCGGCGCCTCGATGGATTTCACTTTTCTGTGCGTGTGTAAAAAACGGTTCGAATATCTTCTCGAGCTTATCTGGTGCGATGCCGATCCCTGTATCGGCAAATACTATGACAACATTGTTGTCTTCGATACGATAGCTCAGCCGGATACGGTTACCGGAAGGTGTGTTTTTAATGGCGTTGTCCAGTAAATTGAAAAACACCTGACGCATTCGTATGACATCAACTTTCAAGAACACTTCCGGACCTTTTTTTAGGACAACAGTAATATTTTTTGGACGTGAGAGGAACAGCGCTTCATCATAAAAGTGATTGAGAAATTTAAAGAGAGAGATTGTTTCGAGGTTGAGTGTCAAGGTCCCCGCTTGCATCGTTCCCAGACTGAGCAAATCTTCGACGGTTCGGCTGAGCCGGAGCATTTCATCGTATGCCGAAGCAACGACGCTGCGGAGTTCCTTTGTTCTCGAATGGGAAGCAAGGGCAGATTCTAACTGACTACGAATGATGGAAAGCGGCGTTCGCAACTCATGGGTTGCAAACGAAGAAAATTGGAGCGCTTGATTTCTTGACGTATGTAGTCGTTCGACAATCTTAGAAACCGTTTGCGTCAATTGGTCCACATCTCCCTTGGGTGATGGCGGAGGTTTGAGAAGCTCATTCCCAAGAGGCTGTTGAATAAGAGTCTGCAGATATTGGTCCAGTCGCTGGATTGGCTGATGAAGTCGAACGAAGCTCCATATCCCGATTACCGTAAGTATGATAGTCAAAAAGGGGAATAAAATAGAAGGACTTGAATAATTTTCCTTTATGAGATTCCAGTATGTAGGCATTTGGACAGCAACGCAAATGGAATATCCATCAAATGTTTGTCCATAGGCACGATATGCACCATCCTTCAATGTTATGGTGATCGGCTGCATGGGCGATACGCATCCAAGGGATGTAAGAGAAGAGTCAAGGCAACCTGTCTTCATATAATAGTTTCCTTGGGTGCCGCGAATCTCTATAGATAATGTTCTTTGGTCTGAACAAACATGACGAGTAATCTCGCTTATCATCAGCGAAGATGGAATGTTGCGTGTGATGAGAACTTTGAAAAGTGCATCGATCTTAGGAACTTCTTGCTGCAGCGTTTGATCTATTCTCTCTACAGAGGATTCATGCAAAACAAGAAACCAAACAAAAATTGAACACAATACTATTCCAATGAAAATTCCACTGAACAAAAGAATTCCACGAGTATCTCGAAATGAATGACCGCTCATACTTCAAGTATCTTTCAACATAAACCCTTCGCCGCGGATTGTTTCGATCAGTTTTTTGGGAAATTCCTTATCAATGGAATCTCTCAGATAGCTGACATAGACATCGACAATATTTGTTCCTGTCTCGAACTTGTATCCCCATACTTGTTCGGCTATTCTGCGCCTTGTGAGGATGGTATTTTTATTGCGAAGAAAAAATTCTAATAAAGAAAATTCGGTTTGTGTGAGATTGATTTTCTTGTCGCCTCGCGTAACGGTTCGCTTGACCATATCCATACTCAAATCGTGGACTTTCAAGATCGCGGTGCGAAGTGTTCCAGATCGCCGGAGGATTGCCTGAATGCGGGCAAGCAACTCGCTCGAATCAAAGGGCTTGGTGAGATAATCATCGGCACCGATTTCAAGCCCGTTCACACGATCTTTTACTGTATCTCGTGCCGAGATGATAAGGACTGGAGTGAGATATGATTTGGATCGAATTTCATGAAGAACATCAATTCCCGACTTATTCGGGATATTGAGGTCGAGAACGATAATTTGATATTCTTCAGAGAGAATATTGTTAATAGCGCTTTGTCCATCATGAACGATATCGACTTCATAGCTTGCTCGTGAGAGTTGACGTCCAATCAGACGGGCCAATTTACGTTCATCTTCAACTAAAAGGATCTTAATGTGCACGTTATTCTGCTCTGATTCTGATGGAGGGGGGAGATGCATCAAAACTTATCGTTTTAAGTGAACTGCCCCAGAAAGATTGACAGAAGTTAGGCAGAAAATGGAGATATGTCAATAGCAACTGGTGGAATCAAGACACTCAACATGTCTGCAAAATATGAACCTCAATCAAAGTTCTAGCTGTTTATGGTGCGCCACTTTGCATTCATACAAGAGCAGAATATCATAGTTTCTGCAAACATACTGTGATCTCACATTTGGACACATTGGGGAAGAATCATAAAAGTGATTTCTTAAAAGGCATCCGAAGTTTTGCACGAGGATCTGATATGAGCACTTGCATTTTTGCAATGCATTTGACTTTGAAGAGAGGAACAATGAAAAAAGATACAATCAATTTTTATCAATCGGGAGGATGTTGACATCCTCAAGATTTCATTCCTACAAGTGAGAAACCTTACTTTATGTAATTTCCACAATGAACATGTTCATCTGGCGAAACATGGGCTCTTTTCCTCTGTTTGTTAAGATTTTTCCCAGCATAGGGATTGTCACTTGTATACCGAGATGAAAGTCTCTGTTTCTTGGGTAGTGTCTCAATTTAACATAGTTGGTTAGTGATGTCAGTCCCGCAAAGCGGGATTCCTGATATTCAACGGTATCGGTCAGGACGTAAGTCCTGACCGCACTAAACTGAGGCACTGCTGTTTCTTGGCAGATCTTGCATTTCACAACTAATTTGCTTACTTAGAATACATACATATTTTTTTGCGTCTATCGCAAACGTGAATGTCATAGATTGAGGCAGTTTCTATTTACTGTCGCAGTGAGATTCATTTCAGGAAGGACTCTGGTGTGAGTGATGACAGGTGCTAAACTTTGGCGGTTTTCAATATTTGCGATTGGAAGCGCACTATGGTCTCTTCAAACCCTCACAACTTGTGCGTTTGGACAAACCTACTATGTTTCATCGGCTGGCAGCGACGCGAACGACGGAAAGTCAACAACGGCCCCCTGGAAGACAATTTCCAAAGTAAATTCAGCCACATTTGTATCCGGTGATGCAATTTCCTTTCGAGCC
>Ga0182021_10009995_pt1 | contig 11258 bp, 8 predicted proteins | sample 612E3MmetaG_FD_120493 | JGI IMG/M metagenome (GOLD analysis project Ga0182021, IMG submission 120493) | Permafrost microbial communities from Stordalen Mire, Sweden - 612E3M metaG (Illumina Assembly) | ecosystem: Environmental > Terrestrial > Soil > Wetlands > Permafrost | place: Sweden...
AAAAATGGCGGAGAGAGCGGGATTTGAACCCGCGGTACACCTTTGGGGGCGTACACACGATTTCCAGTCGTGCTCCTTCAGCCGCTCGGACATCTCTCCACAAAAAACTTATTTTTTTATCGTTATAAAGAACATTGTAAATTTATTAATCATGGATTCCCACCTGCGTGGGAATGACAATTTTAATATATATTCTGGCGGAGAGAGGGGGATTCGAACCCCCGTGGGAGCTTTGTGGCCCCCAAATCGATTTCGAGTCGATCCCGTTACGACCACTTCGGTACCTCTCCGCGTTTTTATCACGTCGCCGAAGCGGGTGCGGATGTTACTCTCTTTTCTTTAAAAAATCTACTCATAATTTCGCCGCACTCTTCCTGCAATATTCCTTCCGTGATTTTCACCTGATGATTCAGTCTTTTGTCAGCCAAAATATTATATAAAGAAACCACGGCGCCGTATTTCGGATCGCGCGCCCCGAAAATCACGCGCTCCACCCGCGCGTGAACAATGGCGCCCGCGCACATAATACACGGCTCCAGCGTCACATAAAGCTCCGTTTCCGCCAGCCGGTAATTACCGATTATTTCCGCGGCCTGCCTTAAAACCAGCATCTCCGCGTGCGCCGAAGGATCATTCTTCACGATAGGCGCATTATGCGCCCGCGCCAGAATATTGCCTTCGCGCACCAGCACCGCTCCAACAGGAACTTCGCCTCGGCGGTAGGCCTCTTCGGCTTCTTCGAGCGCCACTTTCATAAAATCATAATCTGTCGACATTTTTTACCAAATGAGAAACTTCTGTAGTTAAATCGTGATAACAATTACAATGACGCGGCCAGAATGGCGGCGCCTATCGCTCCGTTGACCTGAGCGTAAGGCGACACTTCAATTTTTATTCCCAGTTTTTTTTCCAGAGCGTGGATAACCCCGACATTGCGGGCCACTCCGCCCGTTATCATAACCGGTTCTTTGATTCCGACGCGGCCGATCATCGACGAAACCCGGGCGGCGATGGATTCGTGTATTCCGGCAATTATATCCTGCCGCTGTTCTCCCTTTGCTATCAGAGAGATGACTTCCGATTCCGCGAATACCGTGCAGAGACTGCTTATTTTGGAGGGCTGTTTCGATTTGATGGACATGGCCCCGAATTCGTCCAGATTGACTTCCATGGCCCGGGCCATCACTTCCAGAAAACGCCCTGTTCCGGCGGCGCATTTATCATTCATGACGAAATTTTTAACCTTGCCGTTATCGTCGAGAAGAATGGCTTTGCTGTCCTGCCCGCCGATATCAATGATGGAGCGGATATGCGGATTCAGAAAATGAGCTCCGGCGGCGTGACACATGATCTCCGTGTAGGACTTGTTGGCAAACTTCACGCTGTTGCGGCCGTATCCGGTGGAAACAATCTTTTCAATGGAAGTTTTGTCAAGACACGCATCACTCAAAACGTCTTCATAAACTTTGTGACCGGCGAGTTCCGCGTTGTATCCGGTAAAAAGAACCTTCGTGGCCAGGAGTTTACCCCCCTCGAAAATGGCGGCCTTCGCCGTTATGGAACCGATATCAATACCCGCTGTACGCATTTGTTATATCATTCCTTCTTTATGACGGTTTGTTTTCAGTCACTAGTATTTTGTATATTTTTGACCTATTTCCTGCTTAAAAGCTATATTTCAAGAATGATGTCATGGTATTTTTATTATTCGATATGAATTTTGTCCTAGTCCATCTTTACGTTCATGTTTTATTAAAAGTCTATCACCTTTAAAGTCATACACAAACGTAATATCGCCATATAATGTTACTCTTGAATGCGGATCTTCATATAAAAGCTTATGCCCCCCTCTGTTAAATCTATCTATGATCTTAATCCAATATATTTGATCAATTTTGTTTTCTTTAAACAGTTCACCGAAATCTTTTGAATGCTGCTGAACGTCCAGTTTATAGATGTTTTCATCACTGTCTAAAATGCATGTAAATTTAACATATCTCAAACCATCTTCGGCAATGATTATTGCTTGTCCGTTATTATTATTCAGTGAATTCATAACTGTATTAACATATGGTATTATGAAAAATGATGAAAAATAATTATCCTGTTCATCAAGGTTTTTAACTTGTTTGTAAACTTCCCTTTTTAAGTTTTTTTCTTTTAGATAAGATTTTGGTAACCATATCTTTTCAGCACAGCCCAGCGTCAAAATGATGAAGGAAACAAGCACAAGACCTACTATCTTAAAACGCATGACAGTTTTCCTTTGTTTTTATTTAACTGTTCTTAAAGGGTAGCATATGGGTCCATTCGATTTATTATTTGATTACACCTTTTCTTTCTTTAATGATCTCCATGAAGGCGTCTATTCTCGTTGATATCTGGCTTTCGGAGAAACTCCTTTCATCGGTCATATCGGATTCGATCATCAGGCACGGTATTCCTCTTTCCTTCTCGATAATCCTCTGAATATCAAGCTGGCCGAAGGAATACGGTTTACAGCTCCGGTTCGAATGCAGGACCAGCCCGTCCACGTCATATTTGTCAATCATGGCGATGACCATTTTCGCCATTTCGTCAACGCCGATATTCAGATAAATTCTGGTATAAACCTCCGCCATGGAATCAATGGGATCGCTCTCCTTGACATATTTCAATGTGCCGCACCATGCTGACGTATAAGTATCGGCAACCAGACAAGCGTTATGGGAAGCAAATTCCCTGGAAAGCCATTTCATGCGATGCCAGATGGGAATGTTATCCCAGAGCAAACGGTATTTTTCATCGGGAACAGCGCCGATGCCGCGTGCCGCGCGGTCTTTCATCGTTTTCAGAAGCTCTGTGTAATAATCGACAACTTCCGGCGTGCCTCTTAATGTTACAATCAGCGCCATGTGGAAGAAGGCGTCAAAAGCTGTCATGGGCGAAGGTTTGCTCATCGCCGTATCCAAAATCTCCTGCCACAGCACCTGTGTCTGAAAAGAACGGAGCAGTACATCATTGAGGCGATCATAATTTAATTTTCTTTTGCAGGTGTTCTCCAGAAAAGTGAAGTATTCATCAAACTGACTGCGGACATATTTAGCTATTTCCGGCGTGTACTCGGTGTGACAAATAGGCGTATCGAGAATGAACAGCGGCACGTTGAAATACCGCGCCTGAATTTCGTACCATTTCAGAACCGTCCCGCAGATATTATTACAGCAAATGAGCATGTCTGGTTTGGGCAAACCGCCGATAGGGCCGCCGTTGACAGTGGCGCAGGAAATGTCTGCACGGGCGTAGGAACAAAGATCGCTGGAATAGCCCATGGCCTCCGCCTTCTCGCAAAGTCCGCCGCCCATTTTGGATGCCCCGATCATGGCGCCGTGATTTTCCGGATAAATGGGAATTACGTCCATCGCGATGAGCGGCTCCACGGGGCCGCCGCTGGTTATCCAGGCCACTTTTTTGCCTGTCAGGGGAGCGGATTTGGCTTCGCTGTAATAAACGATCATCATGTCTTTCATCGTCTTCGTTTTTTTGAAACGCATGGTAAATTTTTTGAATTTACCAAATGAAAAGATCAAAATGAGTTTCAGAAATTCCAATATCTTTTTTTTCATCATGCGTCCTTTATATTGAATTCCGTTTTATAATATCTGAATGAATGTCTCAAAGCGTGTCTGCAACTGACCCTCGGCGGGTAGCCGCTCTTCCATATCCAGCAGCATGCAGGGGATATTTTCCTTATCCAGCATTGCTTTTATGTCCGGATAATCGAAAGCGTGAGGATCGCAAAATTTGAGCAGCATAAAGACAACGCCGTCCGCGTTGCTCTCTTTGACAATACGAATAATGTTTTCGCCGCGATTGGTCAAACCGTTATGCTTGGCCGGACAAACGGGGCGATCCAGATATCTTTTCGCTATCGCCTCCAGAGGCGGAGCTTTTTCATCCATAACGCCTTCAAAGTATCTTGAACCGGTGCAGAGATCATCGCCGACAACAATGCCTCCGGCCTGCTCGATAATATCGTAGATGTCCGGATGACTGCAGACACTGCCGGCTAGCACCAGCCTTTTGTCGCCGGATATTATTTTCCGGTCGGAGGCTTCCATTTGCGTCACGATTTTCTCCAGCGTTTTCAGAAAAAGCTTTCTGTCCATAATCATGGCCGCCTTGATAATGCTGTGAAAGTCGCGGCCGCTGATCATTGCCGGTCTTTGGATGCGGAGGGAGTAAAGCCGCCTCATGAGCGCCCTGATCTGATTGTAGGTTTTCACGGCATCGGCCAGCATCGCGTCCGTTATTTGAACACCAAGGGCGCGTTCCAGATCTTTCTTCAGCCGCTCCAGAATATCAAACATATATTGCCGGGCGCTGGCGGTATTGAGTTTTACCGGCAGAACAAAATCAATATGGAATTTCTGCTTGATATTAATCCGCCAGATATCGGAGAGCCGCTGGATGGAATCGCACGTGTGCGGAAAAATAACGCCGTCAATAAAATCCAGACGATTGGAAAGAGCCTCCTCCAGTATGCCGCGCACCAGAGAACAGCAGTATGATTGAAGATTGGCGTCGGCTAGATGAATGTCCTGATTCGTTCCGAAGATCCTGAAAGGAAGGGCTCCGGCGGCGTAAATCAATTCTTCGGGAGTGTAGGAACAGGTGTAACCGACAATTTTTTTACCTGTTTCTTCCTTATATTTACGGCAATAGGCGTAAGGATCGGCGGTGATATTTTTTATTTCCGTTATTTCTTCCATAACTGGTTTTCCCTCAATTTAAAATTCTTCTTTTTTCCTGCAATTGCAGGCATTAAATCAGATTATCAATGCAAAAATCAATCAATATCTTGTGCCATTTTCCAGATTGTATTTCCACTTTATCTGGCGCGTTATTTTAAAAAGTGATATTTAATTAAAAATAAAAACTGTGCGGGAGCGGAATAAATGGAAAAAATTAAGTTAGGCATAAGTTCCTGTTTGCTGGGCGAAAAAGTCCGCTATGACGGCGGACATAAACTGGACAGGTTTCTCACCGACACCCTGGGGAAATATGTGGAATATGTTCCTGTTTGCCCGGAAGTAGAATGCGGTCTCGGCGTTCCCAGAAAACACATGCATTTAGAAGGCAAACCCGATTCCCCAAGGTTAATCATAACGGAAACACGACAGGATGAGACCAAACGCATGGTAACCTGGGCGCAAAAACGATTGGTCCAACTGGAGCAAGAAAATATTCGCGGTTTTATTTTTAAAAGTAATTCGCCCAGTTGCGGAATAGGAAAAGTTAAAATTTACAACGAAAAAAATGTGCCTCATGATGCGGGCGTGGGAATATTCGCCGGTATCTTTATTCAATGGTTCCCATCTCTGCCGATTGATGATGAAGTGCATCTTCACGATCCTGGCCAGTTTGAAAACTTCAGGGAAATGATATTCGCGTTTGCGAAGGCACCTATAAAGTAATATTATTTTAAATCAAAGATGATATCGAGGCGGCAAGAAGGAGGCAACGAGGCGTATTTGAAGATACGTTGAGGAAGCCGACGACTATGCCAACAAAGATAGCGCTTTGATTTAGAATAATATAGGCTAAATTTCATCTTGACAGGCATTTATTCACTATGTTACGAGAGCCTACAGTTAAAAGGATAAGAGAGCTGAAAAATGTTGAAAGTTTTTTCCAGAAATAATTGGTGGTGGCAGATCTTAAATGTCTGCCCATAAGCTCGGATAAAAAAATGAGCATGGGCAAGGAAGCTCCTTCCCATGACTTTGGAATAATATTAATGCCATGGGAATAAAATAACCCATGGCTTTTTTCGTTAATGAGCCTTGATTTTTCGAAATGTAGCGCACGAAAAATCTTAGAGCGAATCAATGAAACTCCAATTTCAAAAGCATAGCGCATTGAAATTGGTAAGTTGAATTGTCCCATGTGCGAAGCACATAGGGATATCCCCGAAGCGTAGCGAAGTGGGATTAATGACGAGTCAATCTAAGAATAAAACTTAATTAAAGGAGAGAGAAACATGGAACAGGTAAAAGTAGTACTGCAAGACCGCGAAATACCCAAAAAGTGGTATAATATCTTGGCGGATTTGCCTACACCGATGAAACCGCCCTTGCATCCCGGTACCGGCCAGCCGGTGACCCCCAAAGATCTGTCGGCAATTTTCCCGATGAACATTATCGCGCAGGAAACTTCAAATAAACGCTGGATAAAAATTCCGGATGAAGTTCTGCAAAAATATTTACTGTGGCGGCCGTCTCCTCTTTACCGGGCTTATAATTTTGAAAAACTGCTCAATTGCCCTGTTAAAATTTATTACAAAAATGAAGGCGTCAGCCCGGCGGGTTCACACAAGCCCAACGCCGCCATCCCGATGGCCTACTATAATAAAGTGGCCGGAACCAAACGCATCACTACGGAAACCGGCGCCGGCCAGTGGGGCAGCGCCCTTTCCATGGCCTGCCAGATGTTCGGTTTGATCTGCCGTGTGTATATGGTTAAAATCAGCTATGAACAGAAACCCTACCGTCGCATGATGATGAACACCTGGGGCGCGGAATGCATTCCCAGCCCCAGCAATTTAACTCAGGCCGGACGCAATGTTCTGGCGGAGCATCCGGATTCTCCCGGCTCCCTGGGTATCGCGATCAGTGAAGCCATTGAAGATTGTGTAACCAGCAAAGATACGAAATACGCACTGGGCAGTGTGTTGAACCATGTATTGCTTTACCAGTCAATCATTGGTCTGGAAGCGCAAAAACAAATGCAGAAGCTCGGCGTTTATCCTGACGTGGTTATGGGATGCTGCGGCGGCGGCAGTAATTTTGCCGGCATCGCATCGCCGTATGTCTGCGACAAGATTCACGGAAAAGATGTGAAGATAGTTGGCGCCGAACCATCATCCTGCCCCAGCATGACCAAAGGACCCTTTGCCTATGATTTCGGCGATCTGGCCAAAACTACTCCCTTGCTGCCCATGTACACACTGGGTCATGATTATGTGCCCGCGCCGATCCATGCCGGTGGCTTGCGCTACCATGGCATGGCGCCGATCGTCAGCCATCTGGTCAGGGAAAAACTCGTCGAACCAAGAGCCTACGATCAGCTAAAAACCTTTGATGCGGGCGTCAAATGGGCGCGGACGGAAGGCTTTATTCCCGCGCCGGAAACCAATCACGTCCTGGCGGCTGTCGTTGATGAGGCCATGCGCGCTAAAGAAGAAGGCAAGGAAAAAACTATTCTCTTCAACTGGAGTGGTCATGGTCTGGTTGATCTGGCCGCTTATGACGCTTATTTGTCCGGCAAACTGGAAGCTTACGAATTACCTGATCATGAGGTCGAAAGGGCATTAAACGCCATTAAGGATTTCCCCAAACCTTAATAAATACTAATAAATAAAAAAAGGAAGGGCCGTCAAAAATTTTATTTCTTGACGGCTTTTCTTTTTTTAGCCAAACTGATAGGCAATGAAAACAGAGCATGATCATAAATTAATCCGCTGCCCGAAACTGGGCGACGAGATGACTTTTGCTTATTGTCTACAGGAGTCGGGCAAGCTTCCGTGTATGCGTATTGTGCGTTGCTGGTCGTTCTCTTTTGATGTAGAATCTTTTTTAAAGGAAAAATTGGCGCCGCAACAATGGGCCAGCTTTATGAATTCTCAACCCGGAGATAAAGTTACAAGTCTTATCGAACTAATCGCGGCGGCGAAGGCGAAAAAATGAAAAATCTGGATTTATTCAGTGATGGCAAACCGGGCGACGTGAAAAATATGGCGCCGCTTGCCGAAAGAATGAGACCGCAAAATATTTCCGAATATATCGGCCAGCGGCATCTTCTGTCAGAGGGTTGTCTGCTAAAGAGAGCTATCGAAGAAGATAAGCTTTTTTCCATGATTTTCTGGGGACCGCCGGGTTCAGGAAAAACTACTCTGGCCAGAATTCTGGCTGCCGAAACAAAATCAAATTTTGTCAGCTTTTCCGCCGTTCTTTCCGGCGTGAAAGAAATTCGCGCGGTCATTGATGAAGCCAAGGAGTTGCTGGAAAGAAAAAAGACAAAGATGATTCTCTTTGTTGACGAAATTCATCGTTTCAACAAAGCCCAGCAGGACGCCTTTTTGCCGCATGTGGAAAGCGGACTGATTACATTAATCGGCGCAACCACGGAAAATCCTTCTTTTGAAGTCATTGCTCCTCTCTTGTCACGAACACGGGTTTTAGTCTTAAAACCGTTCTCCGAAGAAGAGCTGTTGGCTATTCTGGAGAGCGCCCTGAAAGAAAAACAAAAAGGACTCGGGCAAATTTCTATAAAAATCGATCCGGATGTTCTTCGTTATATTGTCAGTCTGGCCGACGGCGATGCCCGCAGTGCACTGAATAATCTGGAAGCCATCGTATCTATGGTGCAAAACTTGCAAGAAAATGAAAGAGTTGTTTCTTTGAAATTCGCTCAGGAAGCCCTGCTGAAGAAATCGCTTTTGTACGATAAAGACGGCGAAGAGCATTATAATTTAATTTCCGCCCTGCATAAGAGCTTGCGCGGCAGCGATCCTGATGCCGCCCTGTACTGGCTGGGCAGGATGCTTGCCGCCGGAGAAGATCCTCTTTATATTGCCAGGCGCATGGTGCGCTTCGCTTCGGAAGATATCGGCAACGCCGATCCGCAGGCTCTGGTTGTCGCTATGGCCGCCCAACAGGCTTTTCATTTTATCGGCCTGCCGGAAGGAGAGCTGGCTCTGGCTCAGGCGGTGGTTTATCTGGCAACGGCGCCCAAAAGCAATGCGCTTTATACAGGATATGGAAAAGTCAAAGAAGTTATTAAGACAAAAGGATATTTGCCGGTGCCTCTGCATATTCGCAACGCGCCAACAAAGTTAATGAAAGAACTTGATTACGGCAAAGATTATAAATATGCGCATGATTATACCGATGCTTATATCCCGCAGGAATATCTGCCGGAAGAAATTAAAGGACAGACATTTTATAACCCCAGAGGGGCCGGGTTCGAAAAGACAATCAAAGAGCGGATAAATTACTGGCGTCAGAGAAAAAGTAAGGCCGAAGATGAATCACGGGAATGAGCCCTAAAGCAAGCGGTTGTGTTTTAATGAACCTTGATTTTCCGACACGTAGTGTTCGGAAAATCTTAGAGTGAATTATCCCGCCACCTTCAAGTGGCAGGGACAAACTTCACTACGTTCGCTCTCAGCGAGTGTCATTAAAAGGAAAGGGAGGCGTGGTTAGTGCCTCCCTAAAAACATGAAGAGAGAAGGGGTTATCCTTCCTGGTTATTTTGTTGTCGGCTAATCATGCCCGTTATTTTTAGTCGACAATAAACTTGCCTTTAATTACAGCATTTATCGTGCCACAAAATAAATATTTATTTTAAGTATTTGAAATATTTGATAAATAAGAGATATGCGTCTATTATTTCAATAAATGATCCTATTTAATTATCGGCAATAAATGTCGGAAAAAATATTTTTTATTTTTAAAAATATAGTAAATACAAATACATATCTTGTAATTGTAATATTTGTCTAAACTTCGACAAAAATGTCGGAGATTTAGGGATTAACCGTTGACTTTTCCCTTAAATAGCTTAGAATGACCGCAAAATGCAACTCTGAGGATAAAAATGCGTTTTTTTAGAAAAAAAGATTTGTTGATACGCCGAAAAACTCACAATTACAATGATCCTTTCCTTCAGCCTTTAGCCGTAGCCATTGTCAGCGCTATTTTTGTAGCCTTGATCCTTACTACGGGATTTCTGGAAATCAGAAGAAGTGAAAGTAATCTTATTGCTTTTATGGAAGATCAGGCCTTGAGCACTATCGGCGTACTGCAACGGTTAACTGAAGAAAATTTAAAAAGCATCATGGCTGCACCTGAAAAAAAGGACTCCAGTCTAAAAAATGCCAGCCAGGATGAAGCTTCTTATTCCAAAAAATGGGTGATTGAAGCAATAACAAAATTAGCCCTGAATTTAGATGAACAGTGGAAAAAAGGTAAAATAAATAATGATTATCTGCATAAATTTGCCGTTGATAATAATTTTCTATACGTCGGTTTGCTCAACGCTCGGGGCAACGCGGTTTACCAAAGCGGCCTTTTGCAGACGAGCATGCTGGATTCCAATGCCCTGGCAAAGCATGGCAAAAAATTAACCACTCTGGAACTATTAGAAAAAATACGTGAAAAGCAGAAAATAGGCTTCATCGGTTTAAGACGCAAGGATAATAGCGGCACAGTGGTAATAAATCTGGACAAAGCCGGATTAATCTACTGGAGTTTGAAAGTTGCCGGAGAAAAAGGGATGAATAAAATAGGCGAAGGCCACGGCATAATTTACATGCAAATTATCAATAATCAGAATAAAATTCTCAGCAGTGTCGGCCAGCCGCCTCCCGGTTTAAGCAGGAATGACTTCAATTTTGAAGAAATTTTAGCCGGCAATGTAAAAATTGCCAGCAGGAAGGTTAATTACGCTGAAAATCGAATTCTGGATTTGGCAGCGCCTCTATTTGTGGATAAAAAAATTGTCGGTATCGTGAGAATTGGCCTCAATCGCAGTTCCATGGATAAAAGTATTGTTGAAAACCGGCAACATATATTTGTTTTCATGTTCTTTATTGTCGTCATCGCCTTACTCTCCATGTGGCTGCTTTATCATGATCAGAACCGACATCTGGCCGGTATTGTTGAAATGGAACGGCAGTTGGAAAAAGCAGAAAGGCTTTCTTCTTTAGGACAACTGGCGGCCGGAGTGGCGCACGAAATCCGCAATCCTTTAAATGCCATCAGCATCGCCACACAGAGATTGAAGAGAGAATTTATTCCTGCCGATCCTCAAAAAGCTGATGATTTTCAAAATCTTTCGGGGATTATCAGAGATGAAATCAAACGTCTTAATGGAATAATCGAAGAATTTCTGACTTTTTCCAAGAGCCGCCGACTGGACTTTTGTAATTTTTCCATCACGGAAATTCTGCAAAAAATTGTCAATCTGATCCGGGAAGAAGCGTCAACCCGCGGCATTACGATTGAAACGACATGGCGGGATACATCGGCTTTAATTTCCATGGATGTCAATAAACTCCAGCAGGCTTTTCTCAACCTGATTAAAAATGCCATGGAATCCATAACTGAAGCACAAGGTAAAGTTATTATTACTGTGGATAAGGAAGGAAAAAATCATATTATCGTCAGAATTTCCGATACCGGCTGCGGCATGACATCCGAAGAAATCGAAAAAAT
>Ga0182021_10009997_pt1 | contig 11257 bp, 11 predicted proteins | sample 612E3MmetaG_FD_120493 | JGI IMG/M metagenome (GOLD analysis project Ga0182021, IMG submission 120493) | Permafrost microbial communities from Stordalen Mire, Sweden - 612E3M metaG (Illumina Assembly) | ecosystem: Environmental > Terrestrial > Soil > Wetlands > Permafrost | place: Sweden...
CACTCCTGGCTGGAGCCGGGCCGAATGCCGTAAGAGAAATGCAGGCCCTTATGAGCGGACAGGCGCGAAGCAATTTCAGTGTGGCAATCCAGGCACTTGAAAGTCGCCTCCCCTCCACCCAGCTTGTGGCAGGTGGTGCAGTGGGTGGCGCCGTCGAGGTCTTTATGGGCACGAGACAAAGGCCCGGGTGAAATCTGGGCGGCAGCGGCGGCGGACAGAACCACCAGGGCCAGGATCAGGACGAGCTTGCGGACGGACATGGAAGTGATTCCGGATGCAAGTGGGGTGCCGTTCCTGATGGCGAATGTCAAGGAAGTCGAGCCCGATCGGGGATGATTCCCACCCAACTGGTAAAACCCGCTGAATTTGCCGAGATCACGCACCCCTGACCATTATCCAGTACACTCAAAGTAACTGGTCAATTTTGACCATCCCGCAAGCCCACTTTCGTCGAATACTAGTAACTAGCAAATTGTACCCGTAAGAAAACATCAAGCCAGAACCGAAAGTGACTGGACCAGCCGTCCTGGTCTCAAACCAACGCCGGTGATCGCCTGGGGCCCGACCGAAAAGTGGCCTCTTAGAGCACCTGTTCTCGCCAAGTCAGGGACAAATGTCGCTACCAAACACAGTGTTTCCCAAGGGAGTCCTGGAAGTCGTCGGCCCGCAACCCCTGGTACGGGACGGGGCGCCAGCGGCTCGCCCACGATTGCAGTCGAAGCCATCGCTGCCCAGTCGAATCGCAGTGATCGGGAATTACCTTCCACGACAATGTGGGATCGCTACGTTCACCACCGACCTGTGCAGCGCGATCTCGGCGGAGTACGGAACCGCCCGATTGTTGGCGCTGCCCGTGAACGACACAGAGCAGGGATATGACTATCCGGCACGGGTGAGATGGTCGCTGGACCAGAACGACGTCACGTCGTATGAAGAAGCCGCTCAGTTTCTGAACTTCAACAATATCGACATGGTGTGCCTGCAGCACGAGTATGGAATCTTCGGCGGCCCAGCCGGAAGCCACATTCTGCATCTTCTGCGTAATTTGAAGATGCCCGTGGTCACCACGCTGCACACCGTTCTGCGCGAGCCAAATCCTGACCAAATGGTGGTCATGGAGGAAATTGCGGAACTGTCGGATCGCCTCATTGTGATGAGCCAGCTCTCCTCCCAGTTCTTGCAGGAAATTTTCAAGGTGCCCGGCAGCAAGATTGACATGGTTCCGCACGGCGTTCCGGACCTGCCCTTCCTGGATCCCAATTTCTATAAAGACAGGTTTGGCGTGGAGGGGAAAGCGCTTCTGCTCACGTTCGGCCTGCTCTCACCCAACAAGGGCATCGAAAACGTAATTCTGGCGATGCCGGACATCCTGTCGAAACACAAGAATGCTGTTTACATGGTGGCGGGCGCGACCCATCCTCACATCCTGCGGCGCGAGGGAGACAAGTATCGAGCCAGCTTGCAGGCTTTAGCGAAGGAAGTGGGAGTGGAAAAACAGGTTATCTTCCACGACCGTTTTGTCAGCCCTGAGGAAATGGCCGAGTTCATTGGCGCGGCCGACATCTATATCACTCCGTATCGCTATGAGGAGCAGGTGGTTTCGGGAACGCTCGCCTACGCACTCGGCGCGGGCAAGGCCATCATCTCGACTCCGTATTGGCACGCGATTGAGTTGCTGGACGACCGGCGGGGCGCGCTGGTCCCCTTCCAGAATCCCAGTGCGATTGCGCAAAAAACAATCGAACTCCTGGATACGCCAGCGATACGCCATGCCATGCGGAAACGCGCCTACCTTTTCGCGCGGGACATGGTCTGGAAGAAAGCTGCGCAGGGGTACATGGAAAGTTTCGCGCGGGTGCGCAGCGACCGCATGGAGACTCCCCGCGTTCAGTTCTCAGCGCGCACCACCCAGAAAGCCCTGCACCAGTTGCCCGAATTGAAGCTGAGTCACGTGAATGCACTGACTGATGATACGGGGATGCTGCAGCACGCGATCTTTACCATCCCCAACCGGGCCGAGGGATATACCACCGACGACAACGCGCGCGCGCTCATTTTCGCGGTGTTGCTGGAGCAACTGGGCATGGACCAACCGGGCATGGGTAAGGCCAGCAGAGCTGTATCAGCCAATCCAGACTGGCCTTTCCGGTATTTGGCGTTTTTGGAGCATGCCTTCAATCCAGAGAAGAAAAGGTTCCGGAACTTCTTTGGCTATGACCACCGCTGGATGGAAGACCAGGGCTCGGAAGATTCTCATGGCCGCGCGCTGTGGGCGCTAGGAACTCTTCTGGCAAGATCCGCAAATCATGGATTGAGGGGCGCCGCCGGGCGTTTGTTCGAATTCTCTCTGCCGGCAGTTATCGAGTTCCATAGTCCCCGTGCCTGCGCCTACGCCCTGCTCGGGATTCAGGAGTACCTCGCTTCGTATCCTGGAGACCGGGACGCGCAGCGTGTCCGGTTTGCACTGGGTCGAAGACTGCTCAACATGTATGAGTCGATCCGGCGCCCCGACTGGAAGTGGTGTGAGGACGTTCTGGCATACGGGAACGCGAGGCTACCGCAAGCCATGCTGCTGGTGGGGTCGGCGTGCGCGGATGATCGTATGCTTTCCGCTGGACTCGAGTCGCTGGATTGGCTTATGGAAACGCAGCGTTGCGAAACCAACGGCCACTTCGTGCCCATCGGGTCGCAGGGCTTTTACCACCAGGGTGGCGAAAAGGCCCGCTTCGATCAGCAGCCGATTGAAGCAGCCGGCGCGGTTTCCGCGTGCTTGCAGGCGTACCGCGTCACTGGTGACCGCCGCTGGCGTAACGAAGCCTGGTCGGTTTTCAACTGGTTCCTGGGCGACAACGATCTGCAGCTCCCTCTTTATGATTCCGTCACCGGCGGCTGCCGGGACGGGCTGCATCCCGACCGCGCCAACGAAAACCAGGGCGCAGAATCAACCCTGTCGTTCTTGATGGCACTCCTTGAAATGCGTTCGCTGCAAGAGTCTGAACCAACGGAAATCCGGTCGTGACCACCTCCGCACAGAAACCTATGAGCCTTCTGAGTACTCGCTACGAGCCACTTCTTCTTCGCCATCCTGCCAACCCGATCCTGACCAGCAAGGATTGGCCCTACTCCATTAATAGTGTGTTTAATGCGGGCGCTACGCTGCTCGCGGATGGAACCACCCTGCTGCTTTGCCGCGTGGAAGATCGGCGCGGCTTGTCTCATCTTTGCGCGGCTCGTTCGCAGAACGGCGTTGATGGATGGCAAATTGATCGCGAACCGACGTTGATGCCCAGCCCCAAGGATTATCCGGAAGAAGTCTGGGGTATTGAGGATGCTCGCATCACTTTCGTGCCTGAACTTCAGCAACACGTGGTTACTTACACTTCCTATTCGCGCGGCGGCCCCGGAGTCTCTCTGGCGCTGACCAAGGACTTCCGGAGTTTTGAGCGCTACGGCGTCATCATGCCAGCGGACGACAAAGACTCCGCGTTGCTGCCCCGCAGAATCGACGGATACTGGGCGCTGATTCATCGGCCCATGACCACACTCGGCGCGCACATGTGGATCTCCTATTCGCCCGATCTGCGTCATTGGGGCAGGCACAGGCTCATGCTGGAAGCACGCCGCGGCGCCTGGTGGGACGCAAACAAGATTGGTTTGTCGCCGCCGCCCATCGAGACTTCCAGGGGATGGCTCGTGCTCTACCACGGGGTACGGCACACGCCCTCCGGCTGTCTGTATCGGCTGGGCTTGGCCCTGTTCGACCTGGAGAAACCGGAAAAGTGCCTGATGCGAGGGGATTCGTGGATCTTTGGGCCCGAGGCTGAGTACGAACGCCACGGCGATGTGGACGATGTTGTGTTCCCCTGCGGGTACACCATGAACCCCGATGGCGACACCATCAATCTTTACTACGGAGCTGCCGATTGCTCGATCGCCCTGGCTCGGGCCAGCGTGCGCTCTCTGCTGGAGTGGCTGGATGCCAACGGAAGCTGCGAGCGAAGGCGAGAGCAGGACTGATGGCATTGTTTTCCTGGATTCTCCAACGTGCCTATGGGTGCCATCACCGAGAACGTAGCCGCGTGTTCACCATCAACCGCCGGACGTATCAGGTCTGCCTGGACTGTGGTCAGGAAAGGGAGTATTCCTGGTCGCTGATGCACGCTACGCGGGCGAGCGCTCCGCAAGTTCCCTATCGGGCGCTGGATAATATCCGGCATGGCGATTCGGCCGCGGCGCGGGTAGCGGAATCTTAAACTTCCAAGTGAGCTATCTTGCTCAGACGCTAAAGTCCACGCCTGTCATTATTTACTCTCCTGAGTGTGTCGAGGGAGCCGCGACCGCTGATTCGTAGCTCTCATTCTTAGGTCGCCGCGGGTCGGGTCCCGACCGAGTCCACTTCGAGCGACCACATCCAGCCAATCGGCATTCTTCATCCGTGGGTACGCCGCGAAATTTTCGGCGATACACGATTCGACCCTAGCTCTCGAACATTGAAATTAGGGCCTAACCTCCCCCGGCGGGTGAGAGGGGTTAGCCCGCGAAACAAGGAAGGTCAAGGATCATGCCTTTAATTCAACTGCTGGAAGTTCTGATCGTAGTGGGTGTTCTCCTGTGGCTGGTGAATCGCTTCATCCCAATGCAGGGAACCATCAAGTCTATTTTGAACGGCGTCGTGGTCATTGCGGTGGTTCTGTGGATCCTGAATGTTTTTGGACTCTTCCATTCCCTTTCCCGGATTCACGTTGGAACGTAAAGGATGACGCAAGGGAAACGATCCTAAGAAGGCTGAACGCGCCACCACAAGATCGATGCAACGCAACCCGGCAGACATCTGCCTCAAGGAGATACTGTGAAGAACAAGCTTTTGTTGGCAATCGGAATCACCCTCAGTTTGAGTGCGTTTGCTCAAACCAATTCTCAAGCATCGATGGCCGTCGAACCCATGAGTCCGACGCCCACATTCCGCGTGACCGTAGTGAGCCGCAATGTGCAGGCGGTCAACTACAAGCACCGCGGCGGAGCCACCAAACTGGATTTCGCGGGCACGGACTTGATGCCGGCAGCCAATGGCCAAGCCAAAGTGGAAAGCAAGAAGGGCTACATCGAAATCGAAGTGGAATTCGGCAACCTGCAAAAGCCCACGACTTTCGGCATTGAGTACCTGACCTACATCCTGTGGGCGATTTCGCCCGAAGGACGAGCGATCAACCTTGGCGAAGTCTTAGTAGGCGACAACAGCCGCAGCAAGCTGGACGTGACCACGGACCTGCAGGCCTTCGCCCTGGTCGTCACGGCGGAGCCTTACTATGCCGTGCGGCAGCCCAGCAATGTCGTGGTGATCGAAAACGTGATCCGCGAGGATACCAAGGGAACTTTCGAGGCGATGAATACCAAGTACGAACTTCTGGAGCGCGGTGGCTACATTCCCACCGGCTACAAATTCGATCCAGTGGTTCTAAATACCAAACTGCCGCTGGAGTTTTTCGAAGCGCGCAACGCGTTGCGGATCGCGCAATCCGAGGGCGCCGAGAGATATGCGAGCGACAGCTATCAGCACGCTGTTCAGTTGATGAACAACGCGGATGAATACGCCACGAGAAAAAATATCGACAGAAAGCCTCTGATCGCAGTAGCGCGCGAGGCAGTGCAGACCGCCGAAGATGCGCGCGCGATCGCAGTCAAGAAGATAGACGAAGAGCGCCTGTCGAACGAACGCGAGGCATCGGCAAATGCGCAGGCGAAATCGCAGGGTCAGGCTGATGACGCGATCCGGCAGAAGCAGCAGGCCGAGTCCGACGCGGCGAGAGCTCAAGCGGACAAGGCTCAAGCCGAATCGGATGCGGCGAATGCCCGGACCGCGGCTGCCAATGCAGAATCCGCGGCCGCGAAGGCTAAATCAGATATGGTGGACAGCCAGGCCGCATCGGCAAACGCCCTCTCGGCAGCCCAGGCGGATGCGGAGCAGTCTCGTTTAGCCGCACAGCAGGCCCAGTTGGCCGCTCAACAGGCGGAAACAGACAAAGCGGCCATGCGCACGCGATTGTCCGAGCAGTTGAATAAAATCCTTGAAACTCGCGATAGCGCGCGGGGCCTCATCGTCAGCATGTCCGACGTTCTGTTTGACACCGGAAAATACTCGTTGAAGCCGGGTGCAAGAGAGAAGCTGTCGAAAGTCGCCGGCATTCTCATTTCTTACCCCGGACTCAACATTGAAGTCGGCGGCTACACGGACAATGTGGGCGGCGACCAGATGAATCAGACACTGTCCGAGAACCGCGCCGGTTCGGTGCGGGATTACCTGGTGAACCAGGGTGTGGCGACAAACTCAGTTTCAGCCAAGGGCTTCGGCAATACATTGCCGGTAGCAACCAACGATAACTCAGCCGGCCGGCAGCAGAACCGCAGGGTGGAACTTCTCGTATCCGGGGAAGCCATCGGCAATCCGGTCAACGCGACGACCGGAAGCTTGCGCTAGAACAAGTTTTGCGCAACCAGCAGCAATGGAGGCCAGTACACATGAAGCGATTTGGACTCATCAGCACGGCAGTTCTGTCATTGACTCTCGGAGTCACTGCTCCCGCTTACGCACAGCGGGAGCAGCAGGGCGAAAAGCAAGACCATGCCAAACAGGAACAGGGCAAGCACGAGCAAGCCAGGCCCGAACAGCACCATGCACAGCAGCAACGGCCGCAACAGCACGCGCAGCAACCGCAGCGGCAGGAGCACAACGCGCAGCCGGAGCACGCCCGGCAGCAGTCCGACCGAGCCCGGCAGCCGTCGCAGCACGCCCAGCAACCGCAGCGGCAGGCCCAGGAGAGGCACGAACAGCACGCCCAGCAGCAGCGGCGCAATCAGCCGCCCCAGCGCACCCAGGAACGGCAGCGCGTGCAGCACAGCGCCTGGCAACAGCATCGCTCGCAACACTGGGACTCCGACCACCGCACCTGGCAGCAACGCGGCGGCTACCACGGCTACCGCATTCCCGAGTACCGTTTCCGTGGATACTTTGGGCCGGACCATGGATTCCGCATCCACGGGAGACCCTTCCTGGTCGTGGGCGGATATCCCCGCTTCCAATACAGTGGCTATTGGTTCAGCCTCGTTGACCCGTGGCCGGAATACTGGGCGAATGACTGGTACGACACCGACGAGGTCTATGTCACCTACGTCGATAACGGCTACTACATGTTCAACCGCAGGTATCCCACGGTCGGAATTGCGATCAGCATATCGAGGTAACGGATCTGTCCGGCGCGGCCTCGGGAAGAAGCTGCGCCCCTAACGACTACATGACAAGGAGCAAAACATGCTTGGAACTATATTGATCGTGATCCTGATTCTGGCGTTGCTTGGCGTGCTGCCGCGGTGGTCGCACAGCCAATCCTGGGGTTACGCCCCAAGCGGAGGCGTTGGGCTGATCCTTTTGATCGTTGTCATCCTCCTGGTTCTCGGGCGGATCTGAAGCCATGCGACACCCGGCAATCTCGCCAGGCGCCACAGGGAAGGGCTGGCGCCTGGTTTCTGTCCGGGCCACGGCGCTTCTTCTCGCCGTGCTGATGTGCAGCGGCGGTTTGTATGCGTACTCCGTTCTCACGCACGAGGAGATCGTAGACCTGCTCTGGACCGATGAGATTCGGCCTCTCCTCCTCAAGCGCTATCCAGGACTGTCGGAAGACCAGATCCGGGAGGCGCATGCCTATGCTTATGGCGGCGCCGTCATCCAGGATCTCGGCTACTACCCATTCGGTAGCAGAGAGTTCAGCGACCTGGTGCATTACGTCCGTAGCGGAGACTTCGTTCACGAGTTGCTGCTCGAAAGCCAGGACGCCAATGAGTACGCCTTCGCCCTGGGAGCCCTGTCGCACTATGCGTCGGATATTGCCGGCCACCCCGCGGTCAACCATGCAGTCGCTATCCAATATCCGAAGCTACGAGCGAAATTTGGCAATTCAGTCCGGTATGCGCAGGACAAGACGGCGCATTTGAAAACGGAATTTGGGTTCGACACTGTGCAAGTCGCGAAGAATCGCTATGCGTCGGAGCAGTACCACGATTTCATCGGATTTAAAGTATCCAAGCCGCTGTTGGAGCGGGCCTTTCCCGTTGTCTACGGGGTGGAGTTGAGCAATGTGCTCACCCATGAAGATCTCGCGTTCGGCTCGTATCGTTTCGCTGTGAGTGAACTGATCCCGCGCATGACCCAGGTCGCACTGCAAACCCATAAAAAGGACCTGATGCGCGAGAAGCCTAATTTCGCGAAACAGAAGTTCCTGTACCGTCTTTCCCGCTCCAATTATGAAAAAGAGTGGGGAAAGGACTACGTGAGGCCGGGTGTGGGCACGCGGATTCTGTCAACGCTCTTGCGATACATGCCGAAGATCGGTCCGTTCAAAGGGTTAGCGTTCAACAACCCGACTGCGCAAACCGAGGACCTGTATATCAAGAGCATCAACACTACCGTCGATCAATACCGGGCCTTTCTCGAACAAGTGCGTGCAGACGCACTCGTGCTGCCCAACTGTGACTTTGACACCGGCAAGCCGACAAAGGCAGCGGAATACTCGCTCACGGACAGCACCTACGCAACTTTGCTGGGCCAGTTGGTCGATCGGAAATTCGATCGGACTTCGCCGGAGCTGCGCGCCAACATCCTCGATTTTTATTCCGACCTCTCGGCCCTGATCGAGACGAAAAGGGATCCGGATGACTGGAAGAAAGTACTGAGCGGCTTGGACCAGTTAAAGTCCACGACCCCGATGCCGGTGGTCGCGGACAGCCCTGCACAGTGAGAAGACGTGTGGTGCGCGGCCTCTAGCGTCAGCCTGTTCAGGGCAAGCGTCCGCGGGCGAATGGCCGCCGACAAAATGCAGTAACCGCCCGGTACCAGCCACCCCTTCATCTCACTCTTGCCCAATAAATAGCGTAGGTCGCGATCCAGAAGAGCGCGTGAAGGGCTGGAGCAAGGGGAGCGCGGCCGAGCTTGCGCAGGAGGGCTCCGGCGGCGGCAAAACCCATCCACACGGCGAATAACCGCCAGAGGCGCGCTGGAACTGTTACCAGTAAGAAGGGCCACAGCGTGAAGTGCGCGGGAGCCTCCACGGCATACACCTTGTACGGAATACCGCGAAGCGGGCCCCTGCTTAAGCCCCAGATACCAGACTGTTCGAAGTCGCGGCCGGCGCGCTCGAACATGACGGAAGAAACCAGCGGGACGCGAGCCACCGCGCTGCGGGCATCCGGCCCCGAGGCCGACCACGGGAACATCACGGCCCCGGCCAGCACCGCACCCGCGACCATCGCGCCCATGTGTACGATAGCGCGCCGCGGACGAAACAGCGCCGTGAACGAGAGCAGCACGTCCGGCAGAATGAAAAAGAGAGTGCCCTCGGCGAACCCCCAAAAGAGGGCCAGCAGGGTTCCCGGCCAACGCATGAGCCACTCCGCCCATCGCGGGACGGGGCTGGATGCGTTGGTCGAGGTGGTCGTCATTGGCGGCGCGGGAAACTGTGGTCGGGGCCGAAAGCTCCGGCGTGCGCGGCCTGAATTATACTGCCGGGACTTCAATCACCATTGTGTCGTTTCGGGGGAGGATCCAGCATGTGCCGGGTTGCATTGGGGATTCTGTGCGGCGTGATATTCGGCCGCGAAGGTGTGGGCGCGGTGACGCGGAAGGGGTCAAACGTTCTGTGGCACTGACCGGAACCAGTATGCAGTTCCAGCCAGTGCCACAAGTCCGGCTCGCTGACAGCCTTCTGATGCAATTACTTCTTGTCTTCGTTCGCTTCCTTCTTGTCTTCTTTTGCTTCGGCAACGCGTGCCTGTTGGCCTGCGTCGGACACGGCCTTCAGGAATGCGTCCGCACTCTTGGGCGTTGCCACCTTGCCCGAGAGGGTGTTGCGGAACGTCATATTCTTGCCGTAAATAGCGCGCGTCGAGTCGTTGTCCTGCTCCACTACCGCGCCTTCCAGGGTAAGACCGGCGAATGCGCCCTTCGAGCGCGAGTAGCTCAGCATTTCAGTGTTCATCTTCCAGTCGGTTCCGGCGGAAGCATGACGGCCAACCGGGCCGGCAGCAACGGATCCCTCGCCGCTCAATTGAAACTTGCTCGAAAGCAGATGCTGGAAGCCCTGCTCGTTCATGACCAGCACTACCAGGTCCACGCCTTCGACACCGATCTGCAATCCCCAGCTTCCCCCACCGATCGAAACGAACGCGGGAGCGCTCCAGCCATCGGATGTGCGGCACGAGGCCACGCCACGTCCGTGCTTCCCACCAAAGATGAAGCCACCCTTGATCAAGTTGGGCACCACCAGAATGCACTTTGCACTGGTCAACACTTCTTCCGGGATGCCTTTGTCTGGAGCCGCCATGACAGCGTGCAGAACCTCGACAGACGATTGCAGGCGCGCGACCGAGTCTTCACGGGCCGAGCCTGCCCACGCGAATGTGCCAATCAGACCGATCAAACTCATCAACAGCAGTGACATTGTCTTTTTCATGAATTGTTCCTTTCGGAGAACTAAGAGGAAAGACTTCAGATGGCTGACTTAGTTCAGAGAACCTGAAAGAGAGAGAAGACGTGCTCGTCTCTGGCATCAGGATCGCTTACCCGCCAGGGATTTACTGGTCCGAATTGCTCACTCCCGCGTTGCCGCCCAAAATGCCGGGAACGGGATGTTTTGGGTGCAATGTGAGCAATCCTGCACAGAATCGCGCGCCTTAGCCTGCCATGATTCCCACGGTCGGAGATGTGAAGCGCGAGGATCTCTCGCAAGAGCAATCCTGCGATTTACACCGCCAATCGAACAGTCCCGGGCAACGGGAGAAAGGGCGAAGGTGGATGGATGGAACCCGTCCTTCGTCGTTTTCGCAATCGTGTTCGCACACGGCTTGCCAGCGTGGCTCACGGATTCACGAAACTGCTGGCGGTCCTTAGGCCGCGCGGCAACGATTTCGGGTCGCAAAGAATGTGCCCGTTTTGCGGGTTGATCACCCCACGGTCCGGACGGCTGTGTTTGGAGTGTGGGAAATCGCTCCGCGGTATTCAAGTAGAGCGGAAAGATGCAACGCAAGGATGAGCAATCGAATAAAAGGAGACTAACAATGCTTTGGACAATTTTCGTGGTGCTGGGAATTTTGTGGCTTCTAGGTTTCAGTCTGCATGTGGGCGGAGGCCTGATCCACCTGCTGCTGGTTGTAGCGTTGGTGATTTTAGTCATTAACCTGTTAAGCGGGCGCCGCGGCGTGGTTTGATGAC
>Ga0182021_10009998_pt1 | contig 11256 bp, 15 predicted proteins | sample 612E3MmetaG_FD_120493 | JGI IMG/M metagenome (GOLD analysis project Ga0182021, IMG submission 120493) | Permafrost microbial communities from Stordalen Mire, Sweden - 612E3M metaG (Illumina Assembly) | ecosystem: Environmental > Terrestrial > Soil > Wetlands > Permafrost | place: Sweden...
CATGACCGAGTATGCGGATGAGGCGATTGTCCAGCATGGGGTAGTTGACAAAACAATAAACCTTATTCACAAGCCCTTTACCATTCAGAAACTGGCGAGAAAGGTCAGGGAGATTTTAGATAAAAAGTCAGCATCTTCTGTTTAGGACAAATAATTAGACGTGTGGTTGAAAAACTCTGAGCCTGGATTGCCCTGCACTTATTTCGCTATCTTAACTTTGGATGCACTCCGAATGATCTTATGACGATCATTCCATAGGAAAAGGGAGAAAAAAGGACGCTAAAGGATAAAATAAAAGGAAATACTTCCTAACATAGGTTAGGGAAAGGAGTCACACCAATGAAGACAAAAAGACCTTGGGGAATTGCCTCAATAACTATTTTGGTAACAGTCCTTTTGTGCTTCGCCAGTTTTGATCAGGTGCAGGCACAAGGAACGTTTAGCAGTGGCGGTAGCGTTGGGCTTTACCGTGTAAAAGTTGTTGGAAACTTTTACCCACTTGAGCAAAAAGACAAAGTATGGAGTATAAATACAACCACGGTAAATGTTAAGAACAAGGAATGGCTTTTCTCTATCAAAAGAGCTATAGAATTGACAGGTGAAATGGATTCCTTTGAGATTCTTAAGAATTTAAGGGCTGCTATTTTAACCTTTCGAGGGCCCGATAACCTAATCGATCCCTTGCTTAATCCAGATATTGCCGGGAGGCGATTCGCCATTCAGGGTACTTTTTATATTTCGACTGGGATATTACAGGTCTACTCAGTCACAGAGGTTATTAAAAAGAAAGAAAAGAAGGAATAGATGGCCTATAACCCCTGGGGGGGGAGAGTAGCAGACACGGGGGCTAATTTCATAACGTCCATTTCCCCTTCTGGGCACGTAAATAAAATGAAGGTTAAGCAGAAAAAAGAAGGGAAAGAAAATCAATTGATTCTTAACCTGAAAGGAATAAAACCATGACTAAGACCGTAGCCATAGCTCTGACAACACTAATGGTGGGTTTAATCTTTTCGGGATGTGTCATCCACGACCTCCTCGGGTCCTGTCAAAAAATTAACGTACAAGACCAAATTGCACGCAATAACGAAAACCGGAACAACCTGAAAATCGGAATGACACCAGAACAAGTTCAACAGATTATGGGAAAGCCGGACAACTCTGAAGCATATGCATGGGGTACAGCCTGGGTGTACCGTACAGCTATGACAAGTGGGGTAGATGGCAAGGCTAACAGCGACTTCACACCTATTGTCTTTGATGAAAACGGAAATTTGATCGGATGGGGGAGAGATTTCCTTCTGAACACGTTAACGCAAAAAGAGAATGATCAAAAAGAATAAAGAAGTCCCGTTTACAGCCTAATGGCTATCCTTCTTGAGAAAGGGGAAGGGAGAAAAAAGAAGAAGAAATAAATTACCCCGCCGCAAGCAGCGGGGTCTTCAGAGCAAAACCCAACTATTTCCTTCGCGGCAAGCCGCGGGGTATTTACCCGGAGAGAATAAAAACCCGGTTGAGAGCCAGGGGAACCCCGTGGTGAATGTTTTTTAAGGGATCAAAAGACCGTACCATGCCCTCAGAACCAACATCATACAATGTTGAAAAATTTCAGTTTCGGGAACTTCACCCAAAGGTTTTTATCGGAACCGCGAGTGACCGGTACGCGGGGTGGATCGGCCAGATTTATTCTCCGGGCCGTTATGAAAACCGGATAACCCACAGGACTCATAAAGTCGGAAAACAATCCTTTACTGACGCTGTCCTTCCGGTAGAGAGTGTTGAAGAATATTTTGAACATTTTACCGTGCTCGAAATTGATTATACCTTTTATCGTCCTCTGCTGGATAAAACCGGAAAGCCAACTGAAAGCTATCACGTTCTTAAGCAATACCAAAACCACTTGCATAAAAATGATCGCCTCATCCTCAAAGTGCCTCAGGTGGTTTTTGCCCAGAAACTTCTGCAGGGCGGCAAATACTCGGTTAATGAGGGATTCTTAAATCCCTATATATTTATCAACCAATTTTATAAACCGGCAAATGACCTTCTGGGTTCTTCGCTTACGGGTTTTATCTTTGAACAAGAGTATCAACGGAAAGATGACCGCCCTCCGGTAGTAAAGATGGCTTCGGCCCTGGATGCTTTCTTCAAAGCCATACTACCCAACAGCCGCTATCACATAGAACTACGAACCGAAACTTATCTCACCAATCCAGTTTTTGAGGTTTTAAAAAAACATGGTGTTGGACAGGTGCTTTCTCACTGGACTTGGCTCCCTGCGCTAAAAAATCAGTGGCTTAAATCGGGTGAGAGATGTTTCAATAAAGGGAAAGAGACAATTATCCGCCTCATGACTCCCTTGGGCAAAAGATATGAAGATGCCTATGCCCAGGCTTATCCGTTCAACACTATCGTTGAAGGAATGATGCAGGATGCAATGGTTGCAGAGACGGCGGAATTAATGTGGAAAGGAATAAAGGAAGGAGTAAAGATTTATGTTATCATCAACAACCGGGCTGGAGGAAACGCCCCGATGATCGCTCAGCGGGTAGCAAAAAAATTTTTGAGTTTGCAACACCATTAAAATGGATGCACTCCTAATAACCTAATGACCATTATTCCTAATAAAAAGGAGAAGAAATAAAGCCCGGTCTTCACCGGGTGTTATAGGAAACAATATAAACAATGTTAGGTGCCTAAAGGAGAGGTAATTATGAGTGTTAAAACGGCGTTGGCTTGTCTTTTTCTTTTATTAATCTCTCAAGTTTCTTTGGCTGCTCAGAAGGAATGGAAAACCCTTGTCTTGCCACTGACCATCGACACCAAACAGGGAATAAAGACGATTCCAGCGGGTTGGTTAGCATCAACTGAAGGTGAGTCTAACCAAGTGGCTGGAATAACAGTTTATGATGGCCGACCAGAAAACAAAGCCTCCCTTGTTCCCGATAACGAGGAACAACAGAAAGCTAAGAAAAAGCTTGTTTCTTCGTGGAAACTTACGCCTTCATTAGCTGAAGGAATATGGCTTTGTGTCTCATACTCGGCTACGTTTATTGTTCTCACAAAACAGCTACCTCAAGATATAACTGAATTCCGTGTAACGTACGATACGTCCGTCACAGTAGCCGGCCTCAATCAGATTGTTCGCGTCGAGTATAGGTAGGCGCCTAAACACCTATTCAAGCGGACGAGTTACAGACGCCATTGAACCCTGGCGTTACTATATATAGCGTCATTTCCCATTCTGTGTAGAAAAACAAAATGAAGGTTAATCAGAAGAAAGAAGAGGAGGAAATAAAAAACCCGGTTGAGAACCGAGTAAAGGAAATGGAGTAATGGTTGATTGGGTGGCAATAGATGAAAATCAAGCGAGGTTGGAAGCTATTAAAAGCATGCAAAATAATTTCTAAAATGAAAATTCCAAACCTGCGGTGGCTCCGTGAAAAAGCACGCTGGAATCAGAATTGACGCCGAGTGCAGTCACAGTGACCGGTGCAAATGTATTATAGGTCTCCTGCATCTGTCCAGGCGCCAGAGCGACGCCGTCGAGCCAGAGCGCCTCATAGCCGAGCTTCAGCGTAATCCCCCTGGTAATTTGATATTTGCACTGCAAGCCGGCTTCACCGACGAAAGCGGCGTGGTTGGTCGAGGCGCCCGATGGGCGCACGGCCTTTTCGATGCTGACCCCGGTTGACTCTGATGCATGGTTACAATACCCCCCGACCTTTATCAGTCCGTCAATCGAAAAGGGACCACGCTCGAAAAATTTTCCGTCCGCACCGATCTGGAGACCATAAAGATTATTTGTTGTACTGGTATTCCAGAAGGGGGGTAATGGCGAGGCCGGTATGCCTCCCGGTTGATTTTCAATTCGCGCGACATCATAAAGATTGTTGTTCAGATTGGACTTCCATGTAGGCAGAATGCGATCCGGGGGCGGGATTGTGCCTTGCAGGTTCTCAGTCAGTTGTAGCCAACGAAATCCGGCAAGCAGGATTACCCTGTTGGAGAGATTCCATCGCAAGTTGGCCTCCGCATTGTAAAGTTCCGTGGAGTAGTCCCAGGTCATTGACTGGTATGAAAAATCCTGAGTTTGAAAAAAGCCGCCGGGAGCCTTCATCACCAGCCAGTTCAGGGGATTATCCGGGCCAATGGATCGGGTGGAGTCCCAGTCGCTGATGCGAAAAAAAGATAATTCTAAATCGTAGTTGGAATCGACATGGTAAGTCACGCCCAGCCTCATTCCGGGGGAAAAGCCTTGATCCAGATCGGTGCTGTTGAGAGCCGGAGCGCTGGGGGTGGTCGGCACGTTGCCGAATGACACGAAGCCCGGGACTCGTTCAACGAGTGTTCGATTTGCTCTGCCGATACGGTCAAAAACGATCGCTTCCGCAGAGACGGTCCATCGCGAAGGGTGGGACGATCGGGAGGAATCCATATTGTTGCCGCCGGCGCCTTGCGACCGGTCACCTAGAGGCCGGAAAAACAACGGAACCGAACCTTCCTTATTGCTGTTGACGGCCATGTCCTCGCCTGTCAAGCTTTGGCTCAAGCCGCAGCGCAAAAAACCGCTATCCGAAGTACTGTCGCCAAAGCCGATGCGCGTATTGGACTGCCCCGCACCAACTATGCCTGGTATGACCAGAGCGATGAGCGTGAGCAGTGTGGCAAGAGGGCGTTGTTTCATTTTTCCCATTTTGAAGAACTCCTATCCTGGCGGGTGCTGATAGTTCTAAATTTGCTACTAAATAAAAATAGCCAAAATCCAAGGATATATCGTAATCGTTCAATCCTCTGCCATATGAAACGTAACATTTCTGTTGTGCCTAAAAACAAAAAAAGGCCCATCACCTTATTTCGGCGATCCGGGCTTGTTTTTTTATTCTCATCAATCATTCAATTCTTTTCTTCCTCTTCTTTTTTTGGAAAAACTTTTCCCTCAATCTTTGTTAGCGTTTCTTGAACCCGTTCCTTGACTTCAGAAAATTTTTCTTTTCCAACTTCAGCCAATCCTTTGCCCTCTCCCCAAATGCTCTCAACCATTTCTTGGAGTTTTTCAAGGGATTCACCCCCGCGTTCCCTTATTTTTTCACGTGTCTCCATTCCCGTTCGGGGAGCAAAAAGAAACCCTAACCCTGCTCCAACAAGTCCTCCAATAACAAAGGACAGAGCAAAGGTTGAAAAGCCATATTCTTTACGATTGGAGTTCATCGTATCACCTCCTTTTAAAGAATTTTTAAGTTTCCCTATAACATTTATACTAACTTTTAGGAGGGGAAAAGTCAAAATAATGAAATATTCTGGTGATAAAAAAACCCGCAGAAATGCAGGGGGTATTTTATTTCCCAGAACATTTTCTTTTTGTTGACTTTTTCCCTCTTAAGGGTTAAAAAACAAAATGAAATATTGATCTTAAGAAAAAAAGGTTTTGGTGTGTTTGCAAGGCAGGTCATATGGTAATGGTGGATAAAATAGAATCTCGCCTCCGTGAAGCTGCCGGATATAGAAAGCAGACAGGACAACCCTTTGTGACAGTTAGCTATGCTCAGAGCCTTGACGGCAGTATCGCGACTAGGCTTGGCAGGCCAATGGCGATCAGTTCTCCCGAATCCCTCGCCCTGACCCATTCCCTGAGGGCTAAACACGATGCTATCCTGGTCGGTATAGGCTGTGTTCTGGCCGATGATCCACGGCTCACTGTTCGCCTTGCCTCTGGACCAAACCCACATCCAATTGTTATGGACAGCAGGTTGCGTCTCCCACCCTATGCCCGGCTTTTGAACAATGGATCCCTTGCTCCCTGGATCTTTACAAGCGAAACAGCAGATGTGGAACGGGAAATAAACCTCAAAGCCCTTGGTGCAACGATCTTTCGGATGCCTGTTACTCCTGAGGACAAGATTGACATTGTTGTTGTTCTCAACAAACTTGCCGACCTTGGCATTACAACCCTCATGGTAGAAGGCGGAGCGCAGATCATTACGAGCTTCCTTGTCGCCCGGAGGGTGAACCAGATTGTTGTAACTATATCCCCTATCCTGGTCGGAGGTATGCAGGCGATAGATGCCCTCGCAGGATTTAATCCGAACCAATTCCCCAGGCTCACAAACCTATCCTATGAGAAGATTGGAGATGACCTTGTGGTGTGTGCCAAACCTGAATGGCATTTACAATGAAAAAGCATTCTGTATGGTTTGATAATGAACGAAGCGTTTCGGTCAGAAAAGAACCCATTCCTTCGCCAAACCAGGGAGAGGTACTCGTTGAAACCCTTGTTACGGCTATCAGTCCGGGAACAGAGATGGTCATTTACCGGGGTGAAGCCCCTAAAAACATGCCTACAGATACCACAATTGCAGCCCTTAAAGGTAGTTTTGCTTACCCTCTCAAGTACGGATATGCAGCTGTGGGAAAGATTACTCAAGTTGGGCCCAGTGTCGAACGTGACTGGTTAGGTAGGCTGGTTTTTGCTTTTCATCCTCACGAAAGCCATTTCGTTGAACAGGTCACTCAACTGCATGTACTTCCTTCAAATGTTAGCCCTGAAGAAGCGGTGTTCCTTCCCAACATGGAAACAGCGCTTACACTTGCCCTTGATGGATCACCCCTCGCAGGGGAACAGGTTGTTGTTTTTGGCCAAGGGATCGTAGGGCTTTTGCTTACAGCCATCCTTAGCCGTTTTCCTCTAATTTTTCTGGCAACCATAGACAATTTTCCCTTTCGTCGTGACTTCTCGAAAATGGCTGGAGCACACTTGAGCCTAGGCCCTAGCAATCCGGAAATATTGGCTCGCCTTTCCTCGGCTTTGACTGGTTCTGGATTTTATAAAGGGGCTGATCTCGCCTATGAGATATCGGGCAACCCTGAAGCCCTAGGACAAGCTGTTGCAATAACCGGTTATAACGGAAGAGTTGTTCTTGGTTCCTGGTATGGAGCAAAAAAAGCTGAACTTCTTCTGGGTGGAGATTTTCATCGTAAACGAATCTCCCTTGTTACCAGCCAGGTAAGCACGATCAACCCTCAGTTGAGTGGAAGATTTACCAAGCCCAGACTGCTGGCTCTTGCCTGGGAAATGGTAAGCCAATTGAAACCCTCCCGGTTCATCACCCACAGATTCCACATCATTCGTGCAGCGGAGGCCTATCGGCTCCAGGACGAGAGACCTGGCGAGGCAGTTCAGGTTCTCATTACTTATGGAGACAGGGTGGGAGATTAAAATGTACAGCATTGCAATTGAGAGACAATTTAAGGCACAGCACTACCTCATAGGCGGGGACTGGGGAGCCGAGAATCAAATCCACACACACCAATACAAGGTGGAGGTAGGGGTCAAGGGAAAAACCCTTGATGCACACGGGTACCTCCTGGATATCGTTGACCTTGAGCAGGCTCTTGAAAAGATTATTGCCGGCTACCAGGGTAGGGTACTCAACGATCTGTACGAATTTGCCGAGCTTAATCCCAGTATAGAGCACCTGTGCCACATTCTCTTCCAGCGCCTGCAGGGCGTCATAAACACGCCCAATATCCAGTCAATGCGGGTAAAAGTTTGGGAAAGTACCATAGCTTGGTCTGCCTATGAAGAGGATTGGAAGTGAAAATCGGTTTTGTTCTTTACGGGAACATCGATACCGTTAGCGGGGGCTTCCTTTACGATCGGAAGGTTAGAGATTTTCTCCTGGCTTCAGGCGATTCAGTGGAAATAATCTCGCTGCCGTGGGTGAGCTATTGTCGTGGGATTATCAACAACTTTTCTTCTGCCCTTTTCAATCACCTTAACCGGAATTCACTTGATGTCCTTCTTCAGGACGAGCTGATTCATCCTTCTCTCTTTTTACTGAACAAAAAACTGGCCCAACGGTTTCACCTCCGAATCATTGCCGTCATTCACCACCTGCGCTCCAGCGAGTCCCGTGCGTCATGGAAGAACCACATGTATCGTATCATAGAAAGACTCTACCTATCCTCTGCAGGGGGATTTATCTTCAACAGTTATGAAACTCACCGGGTCGTAACTTCCTTTGTAGGAAATAGTAAACCATCAATAGTTGCCCTCCCGGGTGGTGATCGACTTAACAAGGCCCTGACGAAAGACGAGATCAGGGCAAAGACATTAAAACCGGGCCCCTTAAAAATCCTCTTTCTTGGGAATGTAATTCCACGCAAGGGACTCCATACGCTCGTTGATGCCCTTGCCGGATTACCACGAAGTCCCTGGCACCTCACCGTGGTGGGAGATTTGGCATTTACACCGCGATACGTAACAAAAGTGAAACAACAGGTGAATCGTCTCAACCTCATAGGAAAGGTTGATTTCCTGGGACCCGTGACTAATTCTGAATTATCCCATTATCTTACAGATAACCACCTGCTCGTTGTACCCTCTTCCTATGAAGGGTTTGGCATTGCCTACCTCGAAGCCATGGGTTTCGGTCTTCCGGCCATTGGATCCACAGCAGGTGCTGCAAAAGAAATAATTACCCACGGAATAAATGGCTACCTTGTCACCCCCGGTGATTCCCGGACTCTCTCAGTCCATATCAACAGCCTCATCGAAAACAGGGAACAATTGTGCACCATGGCCTTTGCTGCATTGGATAGGTTTACCCAGCACCCTTCCTGGTCTGAGACTGGTAGAGCGGTCCATCAATTTCTCCATCGTTTCGAGGCTAATTAATGCTTACTGACCACATGGCTTTTATCCGTTATTTGGCAGCAAAAAAGACAATTGATGATCGGTCGCTCTCCTTCCACGTATTTCAGACACTGACCGAAATGTTAAAGGAACTATACTTTAACGAGGAAATCCAAGTCTTGGAAGCAGGCTGTGGTATCGGCTCAATGATAGAGAGGATGCTCGCATGGGGCGCTCTTACTAGAGCTTCATACACCGCTATTGACCTTGAACCTGAGTATATTGCCGAAGCAGTGGGTCGTCTTGTGAAGTATGGCAATGAAACAAGTACAGAGGTACACAAAAAAACAGGAAATGTACTTGTTTTGCAAAACCATGTCCAAAATATTCGGATTGAGTTCAAGGTCGGAGATGTGATCGAATTTTCCAGGAATAACGCCAGTCGTCGGGAATACCATTTAATCATCGCCCATGCCTTTCTCGATCTTATTGATATATACTCTTCTCTTCCCCCAATACTCTCCTTGGTCAGGCCCGGTGGGCTCCTCTATTTTACGCTCAATTTTGACGGAATAACAAGCCTGGAACCCGCTATAGACCCAGACATAGACAGGCAGATCATTTCACTCTACCATGCAACCATGGATCATCGTTTTGTTATGGGCAAACCTTCAGGAGATAGCCAAACAGGCAGACACTTGCTGCCTTTTCTCCAAAAGTGTGGACTAAAAATTCTCAATGTTGGGGGCTCAGACTGGGTCGTCTTTCCTACTAACGGTTCATACCAGAACGATGACGCATATCTTCTCCACTTTATTATAGATACTATTTATCGTGCTATGAAGTTTCAGCCGGAAATTAATCCGGGTCAACTACGTTTGTGGACAGATGCCCGCCACGGACAGATTGAGCACGGTGAGTTATTTTATGTGGCCCACCAACTCGACGTTCTTGCCCAGACGCCATTTTGACAAGGAAAAAAATGAAGCCTGGTCAGATTAAAGCCATCATCTATGACTGTGATGGCGTGCTTATTGACTCCAGGGAGTCAAACGAGGCATATTATAATCACATTCTGAAGCATTTTGGGCGGCCGCCCCTCACGGAAGAACATCGGCATACGATTCAATTTCTTACTGCAGGCGAGGTAATGGCCCTCATCTTCGCCGGCACTGGCCTGCTTGACGACGCACTGGCCTATGAGAAAACACTAGACAACGATAGGTTTATCCCCCTCATTCATGTGGAGCCACATACAAGAGAGGCTTTGACGCATGTGCGCCAAAAATATCTTACAGCCATTGCCACAAATCGCGGAAAGAGCCTTCGTCCACTCCTTGATTACCATGGACTTACCGCCATGTTTGATATGACGGTATCCAGTTATGATGTATCCCAAACGAAACCCCACCCAGAATGCCTGAATATAATTCTAACGCACTTCAGGCTGATGCCAGAGGAAGCCTTCTATATCGGTGATAACGAGATTGACCATGTGCTGTGTGAAAGAGCAGGAGTGCTTTTTGTGGCATACAAAAATACCTCCTTACGGGCCGTGCACCATATTAGTGATCATCTCGAACTGATTAAAATTCTTGCGCTTCCTTCAATGCCATGACTTTGAACGCGCTCATAGTTTTTGAACATAATTACGGGACAGCAATATTTCAATGGCTCCTGGGTACGACGTTGGTATGCCTTTTTGAATCTTGGATGACCATGCGATTGTGGAAAAGATACAAACGGCTACCACAACTTACTGCCTACAACAACCACTTTTCAATTGCTGATTTTGTTACGTTGGGACGTGGTTTTCTTGTTGCGTGTGTTGCCGGTTTTCTCTTTCTTCCTGAGCCAGCAGGTTGGTATAAATGGCTGCCGGGATCACTCTATATTCTGGCGGTCTTTGCTGATTATGCCGATGGCTACCTAGCGCGTTTGCACAACTCTGATGTTGAGTTTGGCGCTGCCCTCGATCGTAATTTTGATGGACTTGCAACGTTGATAGGATCACTCCTGGCCTTACTTAACGGACATCTTCCATCATGGTATTTGATTGTGGGACTCGCATTTTATGTTTTCTCTCTTGCTACATGGATCATAAAAGTATCCGGAAAGGAAGTAAACGAACTCCCTGCAAGTAATTATCGGCGTTTAATTGGAGGTTCAAATGCCCTTTTTATTGGGCTTGCCCTCACACCAGTCCTGCCCATCAGTTGGTTTGTGCTTCCAGCAACTCTTTTCACTGCTCTTATCCTATCTAGCTTTTTTCGGGACTGGTGCTCAATTACAAGGGGCAGCGTTATTCCTTTCGTCACGCCAAGCAAGACCAATTGAACCTGTCTTTATGTTTGTAAACTCGACTTTGACATGCAATTTCTTAACATCTGCCGTTAGCCCATTTTAATTAACTGACGGAGTTTCTTGTAATGATTGCCTCTTTACCACTTGGTCTCTTAAGCACCTATATTCTTTCGGACGGCCTATCCCGACGGATTAATACAGTGGATTGTAAAAAATCTGACACTAAAATAAGATGGTGTCATGGATCTAAAAAGCTTTGAAAGCCTTATCAAACAAGAGAATTCAGCTCGTTTGTTTCTCGTAAAGTCATGTTGGAA
>Ga0182021_10009999_pt1 | contig 11255 bp, 9 predicted proteins | sample 612E3MmetaG_FD_120493 | JGI IMG/M metagenome (GOLD analysis project Ga0182021, IMG submission 120493) | Permafrost microbial communities from Stordalen Mire, Sweden - 612E3M metaG (Illumina Assembly) | ecosystem: Environmental > Terrestrial > Soil > Wetlands > Permafrost | place: Sweden...
CGTACGCCGCCACATTATTCCTCGTCGACGTTCTGTTAGGTTCGTCATTCGGATCCGGAGCCTATACCTGGGCCTTAATCATCGCGTTTGTAGCTTGGGTCGGCGTTTTTAAGGCAAGTTTCCGCACCGGCTGGCTAAACACGATGGCAATCGGGGTGCTTGCAATAATAGTTTTTGCAGCCATAAGCATACTCTTCGGCGTTCTACTTGGAGTGATGGTTCCTGCGCCTTTCTTCCCGCGCTTCTAAAAAACCAAAATGAAGGTCAATCTTTCAATTAGAATGAAAAACCGAAACTGGAAACGCCCAAAACAAATAATAGGCTTTACTCTTGTCCCTTGAACGATGGTGCTTTTTTCAATGCATCCAAAAGTGTTTGCACTCCAAGCGTAGACAACTGGCATTTCTCAGGCTTATCTAGAAAAGGAAACTGTTTGTCAGCGTTGTCGATAACGTGGAGATCTTCCCATTCAAGCTTAATGTTTTCGGAGGCTGAATGCTCATCCACTTCGCTCGTCCAAGCTCCCGTCTCTATTCTTTCTGCGCCTCCGCTTGCCGCCGTGAAAGGTCCCACGAGGCTTCGGGTTTGAGAATTGTAGAGGAAAAGTACGGAGCCTTTCTGTATGTTTGCAACCTCATCTTTTTGGGTTTCTGCGCAGGTATAGAGTTTCTTGTTAAGACAAGCTCCAACGGTTGCGTTACCGCAGAAAAGAACGTATCCAGAATACATAAAGTAAATATTAGCTGCGCAGGTTAATAAGAATGACGCAACATTTAATCGGAGTTCAAAGAATCTAAATTATTCTTGTCTTCTGATTGATTGTGCAATCGAGTTGCAGATGGAAAGTGTTTACGTTTTAGCTGTTTCGATTTATCTTCTGTTCTTTTAAGATGCTGTTTGGATATCCTCAAGTTTCCCACTTAGCTATCGTTTATGAATCGAATTTCTCTTAAATCACTGAGTTAGTAAACCGTCAGTTTACAAATTAAGCTAATAACATGTTAAAAGCACATTTGCCAGGTACGAAAGGCTTAACAATAAAACCCGCGCACCTTATCCGGAGATCAGCTTATGTATCCCGAATCTAGCAGAAACTTCGAATCAAACCGCGTCCTAGGCGGGGTAGGCGCGGTACTTGCAGCCGTCGGCTCATTACTCTTTCTGCGAGGCGCAGTCGGCATAGTCGGCATATTCGGATTAATCTTAGTTTTGGTTGCCATGCGAGGGTTAGCTGACGACTACAAAAACCACGCGATTTTCCGGCATTCCCTAACAGCTTTCACTGTAGGAATTATCGGCACCACGATTGGCATCGCAGTCTTTGCGGCATTTGACTTCCTCTCAGGATTCATTTTCAGCCACCCCATCATTGGCGCTTTTGGATTTATAATTGCCATCGGCGGCTGGATAATCATGTTCCTTTTTTTCCTTCTGGAAGGGGTCTTCTTTAAGCATTCTTTTGACAATTTGGCTTATTCATCCAAAGAAAATCTTCTTCGAACAGGCGGTTTACTGCTTCTTATCGGCGGAGCGCTAACAATAATCATCGTGGGCTTCTTCATCATATTAATAGGCTGGCTAGTCCTTGCAGCAGGGTTGTTTTCGCTAAAATCACCAATACAACCTAAAGAAACGTGGACGGCACCACCAACTCCGAACGCGGGAACGGTTTCGGGGCAAGTAAGGTACTGCTCGTTTTGCGGCGCGGAAAACAAGGTGGATGTAACCTTCTGCACGCACTGCGGAAGAAGGCTTAACGGAACGCAGGTTTAGGAAAAGGCTAAGTTCAGCTTCTCTTTCACTTTTTATATAGCTAACTCCTATCTGAGAGCGTGTAATTATTGACATTTCACGTCAGGACAATAACGCCAAAGGATTTCCCTTTTGCCGTGTCGCTTGCCAACACTATGAACTGGAACATGACGATGGCAGATTTCGAATTTAACAGGCGGCTGGAACCCAACGGATGCTTCATTCTAGAAGCTAACTCAAAACCAATCGGCTTAGCAACATGCATTGGCTACGGGCAAGTGGGCTGGTTTGGCAACCTAGTAGTCGATGAGACAACTCGCAAACTGGGCGCAGGAACCCAACTGGTGCAACACGCCGTCACCTACCTCAAAAGCAGGGGCATAACGACAGTGGGACTTTACGCTTACCAGCACCTGGAAGAGTTCTATGGCAGAATCGGGTTTGAAGGCGATGCCGATTTTGTGGTTTTGAAAGCCGAAGCCGTTTCCGCAAAGGAAAACCGCGAGAGAAACATGAGATTGGCAGAAGTGAAGGATTTGTCCTTTGTTGCAGATTTTGACGGCGACTGCTTTGGTGGAGTAAGAAAGAGGCTTTTGGCGTCAATTCTTAAAAACCCAGAAAACATCGGCTACGTCGAAGTGAAGGACTCCAGACCAGAGGGTTTTGTCGCTGCCAAAGTTTACGGTGATTCCGTTGAGATCGGACCTTTAGTATGTAAAAGAAGTAAGCTCAAAACTGCGGAAAACCTGCTCGTAACAGTTTTGCAGCGGTTGGACGGTTTTGAAGCTTACATGTACTTACCAGCATCCGAAACTTCCCTTATAGACATTGCGCGCAAGAGAGGATTCACAGAGGAATTTCGGCTAAGGCGCATGATTTTAGGTCCAGAGGTAGCCAAAAACTGCATATACTCGGCTGAATCTTTGGAAAGAGGATGAACAATTCATGACCGACGATTTTTGCCGCATTATAGCAGAGGATTTCTTGCGCAATTCATGGGACACAGTAAAAACCCTTGTGGATGCACTTCAAAAGTTCCAACCCCAAAATCGAAAGCCCGTTTCCTTCTTCAAATTTAATAACGACCAGCGCATCAACCAAACCTATGACGGCAACCACTTCTTCCTTCGTGGTTCAGTCGAGTACACAAATCCGCAACTGACGGTTGAGGAAGTACAGGGCATAATCGGCACGAGACTTTTGGAGGTCTGCAGCAACTACTTCTTCGAGAAAGGCTTACATCAAGTAGATACAAGCGATGTCGCACAGTTATGTGCGCTTCTAAAGAAACCCACTGAAGGCAGAATCGTCAGCTTCCTGCTAAACACGGATGACGTAGAGCCAGACAGGTACAGCATGAACCCACTTAAGGCGTCGATTGTGGAAAGTGGGCAAAGCGCGTTTCCAGCGGCAAACGTTAAGACCACGGGACTCTCGGTTGACCCAAAATTTGCCGAAAAGTATGAAGGCACTTTGATTTGCAAGGGTGAGACAGAACTCATCAATGGCCTGCTATGCGCGTCAAATGGGTCTTATTTGGATTTTGTGGACGCTGTAAAATATTCTCAGTTGTCGCGTTACTCGGAAGTTTTTGGTATGGACCTGTTTTTGCCTTCGTTACGCATGCCGTTAACAACATTACGGTCTGAAAACCGAGAGGGTTTGCTGCATCACATAATTAGCGAAACTCACAGAGGATTTGACTCAGTCAAGCAAGCTTACGATTGCATGGGAAGAAGCATGACTAAACGGACAACTCTTTTGACGGTCCCCCATTCTCCGAAAGGGTACGGTTCGAAGCGTGCCGCAAGGGGCAGACTTTACTTTAACGAAACCAAGCTTGATGGAGTCAACGTGAAGTACAAGGACACCTTGCTTTACCCGAACGCTATGGACGAAAACGACGTCAGCGTAGCTAAATGTGACGACAACTTCACTGTTCCCGCTGAGAAACTTTCCAGCTACTCTTTTTTGGAAACGCCTTCTTCGCCGCAGTTCTTCCTCTACTCAATGGGTTCACCTGAAGATGCCGCGTTGTGGCACGGCGTCGGAGCCTTCGGAGCCCCACAATTGCTACAGAGTTACACACGAGCCCGCGAGGCATGTCGAAACGGACAACTAATAAGGAACTTCAGAGAAAAGTACGATGCACGGGTGGATACGCCGTTGCATCTGAACCTAGCTCCAGAAGGGGTTTGGGTTCATCCTGTACACCGCAACATCGACGCAAGCATAGGCTGCGTAGAGAACCTTGGGGATTTGGCACGCATGGGTATGAAGATTGAGCATCTAGCAAACATCCAATAGGAGTCTGGTGGCTACTTTGAACCCCTTTGAATACCTCATGATGCGGTTCCTTCGTTTGTCTAGACGGCTTCACCTCACGAGGCTTATTTGGATGGGATCCTCAGCTAAACAATTCACGGATTACTTCAAGGGCTACGATAAAGTGGAAGCTGTGAAGGGAATTTTTGGAGAAAAAACCCACGAAGTGCTCGCGAACTTGAAAGTCGAGTTCATATGGTTTGGCTATATGGGCGTTGACAACACTGACGGGCACCTCATGGTGAACGAACGGTACTTCAACAGCGGCAATAAGACCGATATCTACTTGGATGTGGTGCACGAACTGTGCCACGTGAAACAGTGGATGGAAGGCAGAGAACTCTTTGACCCTAACTACGACTACGTGGATAGACCAACAGAAGTGGAGGCCTATCGCTACACAGTGCAAGAAGCAAAGCGAATCGGGTTAAGCGAGCAACAAATTCGATTGTACCTGAAGACGGAGTGGATGAGCGAAGAGGACCTGCAGCGACTGGAGAAGAACATGGGCGTAAATCTATCGGCACAAGAAGCTAATTGAACCGCATCACTCTACGCGATGAGCACAAGTTTATAGGCGCAAGCAAGTTATTGAAGATTATGGGCACAAGAAGATTTTTTTGAGCCCTCACGGTCGTTTCCATCGCAATCTTACCCGCTTCTCTTAGTTTTGATTCAAGTTCCCCCACAGAAATCCTAATGAACTGCTTTTCCTCTTTCTTTCGGTATGAAATATTCTTTTAAAATTGCTTCTGTGTGGGGCATCCCCGTAGAGTTGCATATAACCTTTATACTTCTCATGGCAGCCGTAGCGGTTTTGTCCTACCCCACCTTCTATCTCTTCGCCCTAATCCTCTTCCTTTTCGTCTTTGTTGTCCTCCACGAAATGGCTCACACCTTCGTCGCAAGACACTATCACATTCGCGTCCGAAAAATCGTGCTCTACCCCATTGGCGGAGTAAGCGAAATCGAGGAAATCCCGGAAAACCCCAGCATCGAATGGCGTCTTGCAATCGCGGGACCCGCAACGAGTTTGCTAATCGGCGTTGTACTGTATGCAGCGAGTCTGTTCATCACAATCGCTGTAGCTCCAACCGCAATCGGGGCCTCCCTCACAACGGCGGGTAGTCTCATACTCGATTTGGCGGTGTTAAACCTGCTGCTGGGCGGTTTCAATTTGATTCCCGCTTTCCCTATGGATGGCGGCAGAGTCTTCCGAGCCGTACTTGCGGAACGCATGAAGTTCACCGACGCCACCAAATATGCCGCATACATTGGCAGGTTGTTTGGCATCGCGATGGTGGTTTTCGGCATAATTTTCCCTTCCTACTTCCTGCTTATCGTCGTTGGCTTGTTCGTCTACATAGGCGCAACGGAGGAAGCCGAACAAACCATTGTGTCAACCACGCTTGCCAGAGTCCGAGTCAGCGACGTCACATGTGCGGAAATTGGCGCCGTAAAACCCGAAAACACTGTAGCTGAGGCTATGGAGGTCATGTTTAAGTTCCGTTACCACGACGCCATCGTGGAAAAAGACGGTGTCTACCAAGGTCTAGTCGTTTGGGACGAACTTGTAAAAGTCAAGCCTGAGCAGAGAAGCCAACTCACCATTGCACAGATGCCGCTTAGGAAAATTTCAGTTTTCCGTGACGAATCTGTTTTGGAAGCTCAAAAAATCATGGTGAGCCAAAAAATCGCTGTCATGCCTGTTGTCGAGAGAGATAACCCGGGGAAAGTTGCCTGCGTGTTGACGAATGAAGGTCTTTCGGCTGCTTACGACAAAGCCAAGAACCTCCGTTAAAAAAAGAAAAATTAGCCATAGTTCACTGTGAAGCTGGACCCATCTTTGCTAAAAGAGGAGACAGACACCAAGTTTGTGTTCTGGCGGTTCTGCATGAAGATCTCAAAGTTTGGAAACGCTGTGAGGGTTCCAGTTTTTCCATCAACTGCTGCTTGTATATGCGTGAATGTAATGCTTCCGAAGTTGGCCAAATTGGATAGCTGGTTGTTCACCGTAGGTCTCTCAACTATCCATTCAGCAGTTAACCGTGTAGAATTATAGGTGAAGATTTGGCTAAACGGCTGCCCTTTGGTTACGTCAGTAATCTGAATCATCCATTGATGGAGGTTGCTGTCGACAAGATTTATCGATGCAGAAATTGTGTCTCCAGGGTCTACAACAATCATAGGTATCGTGACCGAGTCAGCAGGCAACATTTCATACCACAAAGAATACGATGCACGACCGCCACCTGAATCATGTTCCGAACCGACCTGAATCAAGGTTGAATCACCCTGTCCACCTACGCCTATCCAAGCCGCGCTGAAAGTATTTGATGCTGAAACTGCAACCAAAGGTACTTTCCAGGAAGCACTCACGTTGTTCACTAAAGGCGAGGGTAAAAGCACATTGGAGGAAACGCCATACCCGCTCCAGTCGAAACTCACCAAGGTTTCGGTCTGCAAACTCTTGAGGAATGGAGTCACGACTGAAGATAAGATAGTCACGGACGCTATCAGTAAAATCAGCCACAAGACGATTAGGAAAAATGTGTTTGTTTTCCAGTTTCTTCGCCGACGCTCCAAAGCTTAATTTTCCACTCCAAAATTTGCTCTATTGGAAAACTCGTTTCATGATCTAATTAATGTTTGGTCTCACAGCGTAGACAGCAAAGCAAGAGACTTCGCGACAATTCACCTCCCCATGATAATAATGTGCGTGTGCAACCTCTAACTCATAAAACGCCTGAGACACACCGCTACGAGCGGGATTATGTTTTAATAAGCTGCACAGTGTATTTGCCATGTACCACCCGCAACCAAGGGATGCAAATTGGCAGACGAAACCAAAACTGAAGCTAACTCAGCCCTACCAGCAGATTACCGACCGCTTGAAATCGAAAAACAAATTCGCGAGTTCTGGCAAAAAAACCGAATCCGCGAAAAACTTGAACTTCGCGAACCCACTAAAGGGGTCATGGGTTATGTTGAGGGTCCGCCTACGTTGAACGGGATTCCACATATTGGGCATGCAAGGGGGCGCGTTATGAAAGATATTCGCTATCGGTGGCGCACCATGCAGGGCTATTATATGCCTTTCTGGGCGGGGTGGGACTGCCAAGGCTTACCAGTCGAGCTAGAAGTGGAGAAACTACTCGGCGTCAAAAACAAGCGGGAAATGCTTGAACATGTGGGCATGGAACGGTTCATCGAAGAATGCAAAAAAGCAATCATGCGTTACCATCAGATGTGGCTTGAAGCCGACGCACGATTAGGCGTTGCCATTAACCAGGAAAAAGCGTACTGGACCTACAAAGACGAGTACATTGAGCGGGAATGGCAAATCCTCAAACGCGCTTGGGACCAAAATCTCCTCGAAGAAGGTCACTATGTTGTTCCTTACTGCCCCGGATGCCAAACAAGCCTAAGCAGCGCCGAAGTCGGCTATGAAGGCAGCTACAAAGAAGTCGAGGATCCGTCTTTGTACTTTAAGTTTGAGGTGACTGGCACCCAAAACGAGTTCTTCCTAGTTTGGACAACCATGCCCTTCACCGTAATTACCGATACGATGCTGGCTGTGCAGCCCAAAGCCGATTACGTGAAGGTGCGGGTTGGCTCAGAAATCTGGATTATGGTCAAGCAGCGCGTAGAGCCAGTCATGGCGGAACTTGAGATAAACGAGTACCGAATTGTCGAAACCGTAAGCGGCAAAACCCTCGAGGGAACCGCTTACGAATACCCACTAAAAGACATTATCCCGAAGCAGGCGGAACTGGAAAACAAGCATCCCTTGGTGCACCACGTCATCGGCGAGGAATTCGTTGACGTAGACACCGCCACTGGAGTAGTTCACTTATCACCAGGCAACGGCGAAGACGACTTTTGGGCAGCCCACCGACGCGGCGTCCCCATCTTCGCGCCCTACAACGATGAAGCCAAATTTACTAATGACGCAGGGATATTCACGGGCGTCTTCGCACGAGACGCAGATATGTTAGTGGTTGAGGAACTCCGCAATCGAAACGCGTTTGTTGCAGTGAAAAAAGTCAAACATGAATACCCCACCTGCTGGCGCAGCCACCACAAACTGGTTTGGCTTGCACGAAAAGAGTACTTCCTGCGAACTGACAAACTGAACGCCAAAGTCCTCGAGGCCGCAGAAAAAATCGAGTACTTCTACGAGGAACCCAAAAACCGTTTCATATCTTTCCTCAAAGAGGGCAAATCCTGGTGCATCAGCCGAGAACGGATCTGGGGCACACCCCTGCCAGTTTGGGCTTGCGAAAAATGCGGAGAAAAACGTTTAGTTGCTAGCAAAGCTGAACTCATCGAAGCGGCGCAAGAGAAGGTGCCCGAGAACTTTGAGCTTCACAAGCCTTGGGTGGACCGAGTTACTCTCAAATGCGGCAAATGCGGCGGAGTCATGCGGCGGGAGGACTTCGTTTTGGACACTTGGCACAACAGCGGTGCTTCCCATTACGCCCGTTTTACCGATGAAGAAGTGGAGAAGTTCGTTCCCACCGCCTTTCTCACTGAAGGCATCGACCAGACACGCGGCTGGGCGAACAGTCTCTTGCTCGAATACATTATTCTTACAGGCAAGGCGGAAAGCCCCTACAAAGCCTTCCTGTTCCAGGGCTTAACGCAGGATAATAAGGGCAGAAAAATGAGCAAAAGTCTAGGCAATGTGGTGGAAACCAGCAAGCTTCTCGCAACAACCAGTGCAGACCTGAGCAGGTTCTATATGATGCGTAAATGCAGCCCAATAGATTTCATGAACTTTGACTTACAAGAACTCAGTCGTCGCACGTACCAGGTTCTGAGCACACTTTATCACTTGAGTAAGTTTTTCCTGCAGAACGCTGAATTCGACGAATTCAAACCCAGTAGCGAAGAGGTTTCTTTAGAAAGAATTCTTGGGCAATTGCAGCCGCCGGACCGTTGGGTTCTTTCGGTGCTGCAGGCAAAAGTCGAGGAGTACACCCAGAAGCTGGAAGCCTGCCAATTCAATGTTGCTGTCGCGGTTCTGGAAGACTTCGTCATCGACACTTTGAGCCGGCTTTATGTGCCGATGATTCGCAAGGAACTCTGGACTGACGACCCCGAATCGCGTAGCCGCAGAATGGCGATTTACGCTGTGCTGCATCATGCCCTCAAGACGATAACCTTGCTGTTTAACCCCATCACGCCCTACATTAGCGAAGCACTCTATCAACACATCTACCGCCAACTTGATCCTACATTGCCAGAATCCGTAAACTTCGAGATGTGGCCAGTGCCTAACAAGAAAATGCGCGACCCCGTCATTGAAGCTGAGTTTGAAACACTCTTCAAATGCGTTTCCCTCGTCAACGCTGCACGGCAAACAGCTAAACTGAAACGCCGATGGCCACTCAGAACTGTGGTTATCGTTGCTCCAGAAAACGTGACCAAAGCGTTGCAGAACGTCGAGGATTTGTTCTTGGAGATGGTTAACTTCAAGGGCGTCGAATACTCTTCCACAACTGAGGAGCATGCTGAAGGCGAAAACTGGGTCACCGCTGTCGAAGGCGAAGCAACCGTATTCATCAGCGGGCAACGCGACGACAAACTGCTGGGCGAAGGCATCATGCGTGACTTAGCCAGACGCGTACAGGCGCTCCGTAAAGAGCTCGGGTTCAGGCCTACCGAAGTACTGGACAGCGCTCACATTGCAGAACTGGATGAGGAGAGCATCGGATTGCTAAAGCCATTCTTAGATGAGATGGCATCGCTGGTCAGGACGCAGAAAGTTTACCTGCATAAGAGCCAAAGCGAAGTGGATGCCAAGTGGCATGAGTCAGAGTTAGACGGCAAAAAAATCTTCATAAATATCCACTAGTGACGTTGGGTTGGTTCTTTTCAAACAAACCCTTTTTCATTCTTGTTTTGAAAATGCTGATCTATTTACTTATTGTAGCTCGTTTACTGTGACCGATTTAGGAACTTTGGGCTACCGAAAGCTCTAAATCTCATCTTTGAAATTCTCTTCACAGAAACATTATGGGCCGGTAGATCAGCTCGGTATGATCGCCGCGTTCGCAACGCGGAAGCCGCGGGTTCAAATCCCGCCCGGTCCACTCCCAATAGGGTTCAGGTCACAACAACGCTTATATGTTCGGGTAGCTTCCCGTTTAATTATGTCTCCCGCGCCGAAGAATAAGTACCTCTATTTGTTTGAAGACCTTGACGTTAAACGCTGGTATGATAAATTAGCTAGAGGGTCGCAAGGAACAGCTGACGTTTACTTAAGACGGATGGGTTCTTTTTGCAATGAGTTTAAAATAACCCCTAAAAAACTCGCATCTTTGAGCGAACTTGAAATTTATAATCTCATGCTAGATCACGTTTCTTCAATGGAAAAATCGGGATACACCGGAAGCTACACAGAATCCGTACTAAAGTGCGTTAAATCTTGGCTTGCACATAATGGAAAAGAGATTAGAAGAAAAATCAAGATAAAAGACGCAAGAGAGTCTCCATCACTTAAAGACGAAAGAGTCCCAACAAAGGAAGAGTTGAAACGGACATTTCTTTCGGGCGACAAGAAAGTAAGAGTATCGTGCGTACTAGTTGCTCATTCTGGGTTACGCATAGAGGTTCTAGGAAACTATACTGGAAAAGACGGTTTAACAATTGCTGACTTGCCAGAACTCAAAATCGAAAAAGACAGTGTTACTTTTGAGCGAACGCCCACGATGATTCTTGTGCGTAGAGAACTGAGCAAAGCAGGGCATCAATACTTCACTTTCCTTAGCGATGAAGGGTGCGAATACGTCAGAGACTACTTGGAAGAAAGATTGAGGGAAGGAGAGGAATTGACGTCAAAATCGGCTCTGATTACCCCAAAGTTGAAAATGAAACCTTTCATTAGAGCCAACAATGTGGGCGATAACATTAGGGATGCGTTAAGAGCAGCTGGTCTTACGTGGCGGCCTTACGTCTTAAGATGCTATTTTGACACACAAATGATGCTGGCCGAATCAAAAGGTTTAGTGCTTAGGGACTACAGACAGTTTTGGATGGGTCACAAAGGCGACATAGAAAACCGATACACAACCAACAAACACAAGCTACCAGAATCTGTCATAGAAGATATGCGGTCTGCTTACGCAAGAAGCGAGGAGTTTCTGCAAACCAAAGAAAAAGCTCAAGCAAAC
>Ga0182021_10010000_pt1 | contig 11255 bp, 7 predicted proteins | sample 612E3MmetaG_FD_120493 | JGI IMG/M metagenome (GOLD analysis project Ga0182021, IMG submission 120493) | Permafrost microbial communities from Stordalen Mire, Sweden - 612E3M metaG (Illumina Assembly) | ecosystem: Environmental > Terrestrial > Soil > Wetlands > Permafrost | place: Sweden...
AAGCCGACAAGTTCAATTCCGCTATTCCATATTTCCAAAGCCAGGTTGACAGGAACCTGGCGCGACAGTTCGCTGGCGATCACCCAGGTTAATATTGCCAGTACGGTTATTGTGGCACTCGCCCTTTTACCAGCAAACCAGGTAACAAAAAAGATCGGGAGCAGGTAGAAAAAGACCAGAGCGTAAACGTACCCCGTTTCGTAATGGAGAAATCCGATGAGCAAAACCAATAAGATCCCCACGAACAGGACGAAAGCCGGGGACCTACTTTCCAGGAAATGTTGGATTCGCTTCAGGAATGTTTGCATGAAATCGTCTTGTTCGAATGCCCTTTGCGGCGTTAGGCTTCCTGCCGTCTCTGTGGATATTATACTCCCCAGCCCACTTTCCTGGTTTCCTTCATTAATAGCTCCCGTCCCCCACTCAGTAAGGCGGGAGATGAGCTTCTGGTACCTTTAAAGCCAGTAAAGCATCCGGAAACAGCCCGGCACTCAATCCTCCCGGGGTACCAAACGGATCAGATTACCCAGGATGGCCAAAGGCAGGCTGGCCAGCAGGATCGTACCCAGTACCTGGATCGCAGGCCAGGTATTATCAAAATAGACGATAGGGGCCACGAAGATGTCCAGGGTTCTGAGGTAGAGATACAGCCACCAGGATCCTGCCAGGGCGGTCACAACAGCTACCAGGCTGATCAGGAAACGCAACCAGTTCCTTGTCAGCATACCACTCGCGGCAAAGCCCAGGGCGATCAGCAATGAACCCAGGATCATCCCTGGGCTGAAGGAATAATTCTTCAAAATGAGCAGATCGTACAGGATAAAGGACGTACATATCACCAGCCAACCTGCAGCGGTTGCCAACCCCAGCCGGTAGCCGAGACGAATTTTGCCCAGGCGTTCGACCAGCAAACGCGTCAGGAGGATACCGAAACCAAGCGGGATCCCCATGAAGGCTCCCCGCTCCAGGGAGATGATGATACGGGTCAAGTCCATGAAGTTAGGAAGCCGGTAGATCAGGTAGACCGGAATCCCAAATCCCAGCAGGGCACCAAGGAAGATCACCATGTAAGCGGCAAGGATGGTCATGGGCTGGATGGATAAGCGCATCAGGATCCAGTCCAGGGTCGTCCTGAAGCGCGTCGGTCCCGGGATAGTTTGCGGAAGGTCCCCGGCAACCTTCTGGATTTCAAGCAGCAGCGCAGAACGCCGGGATGGGTCTGCCTCGCTGAAAGCCGTGGCGACCGCGGAGGCTGAGCGCAGATGTCCGATTAACCGGGCTGCTTCATCCCCCTGCTCCGAATCCGGCACAGCCAGGACAGCCAGCCGGTAGTCCTCCCCGGGTGGTAGTGCATTTTCCCGCCAGGCTGAGGCGGGGGAGGTCAGCCGGCGCAGGGTGTGGAGGGCTCTTTGCTGCAAGTCCAGATCGGAAGTGGTCCCGGCCAGGTCCAGAAGGCGGGAACTGATCTCTGCTGACATCTTCCTACCGGCGTCAATGACCTGCGGGTCCATGGTCATGGCGTGCAGGACGCGCCTCCCCACTGCCGGTTTGCGAGGATCGATCAAGTTCAGGGCCACTGCCAGCCGGTTGTTGATGCTGCCCGTCTGGTTCCACCATTCCTGATCCCTGTACCCGTAGGTCAGGGCAGCCAGGAGCATGAAAATCTGCAAGTTCCCGGGGATCGGCCGCGGGGCATTCTCCTGCATATATTGATCGACCACGGCGAAGTGGGTCAGGCTGATCGGAACCACGTCAGGTGACTTATTCCATTCGGTATATTTCTGTCGCAGGAGGAGGTTGGCATTATTCTTCCTGCGTTCAGTTGCCTCCTCTGGCGGAGCCTGCTTTTCCATGGGGATGGGCTTCGACCCGAAGGTATCGGTGAGCATTTCCAGGATCTCCCCGGCCGAGGCGGGGCGTTTCTTTGGATCCGCACAGGTGATCCGGCGCAGCAGGCTTACCAGGTCCTTGGGAAGGTTCGGGTCGATCTCGCACGGGTCGGGGATCTCGTCCTGCGTGTACAGCTGCCGCATCCCGAGTTCCTGTTCACCCTTCCAGGGAAGCTGATGGGTGAAAAGCTCATACAGCATGACACCCAGGCTGTAAAGATCCGACTTCAAGGTGATCTGTTTATAGGCAAGCTGTTCGGGCGAGGCGTACGGAGGTGTGGCGTGCCCGGTGTGCAGGGCCTGTGTGGTCCCGGTGAGGATGCGCGCAAGGCCAAAATCCGACAGATAGCTACGGCGTTGAACGTCCATCAGGACGTTGGCTGGTTTTACATCCCGGTGGATGACGTTCTGGGAGTGCAGGTAATCCAGTGCGCTGCAGATCTCAGCAATGATACGGAATTTCTCGTCCAGGGGGATGACCTGCTTTAACTCCAGTGTCCCGCCTTCAATATATGGAGTGATAAAGTAACGGAGCTGGCCGCTGTGGCCGATTTTTAAGATAGGGAGGATATGTGGATGGCGCAGGTTGAGCAGAACATTCGCCTGGCGTTCCATTAACTGGTCGTCGATTAGACCCTGTTCGGTTTCAAGCACTTCGTTGAACTTGATGGCGATGACCTGCTTCAGGACCGGATCGAACGCGGACCAGACCACCCCCTGTCCCCCGATGCCTATCCGCTCCAGCAAAGTGTAGTTCTGGAAACGCGATCCGGGGACCAGGTCGAAGAGTTTGGCAGGCACAAGGGTTTCAGGCATGGATGAATGGCATCAACCAGGAGGATATTTCTTGGAATTATTACGGGATGCTGAAGTTTTGCGAGTAGATCCCAGACATCAGACTCAGGGAGGATTCCGCCTGAACGTACATCGTATATGTGCCAGGGTAGGTTGTGTGTAAGATGTTGAAAAGTCCACTCTGCCAGTGGTCCATGGTGTAGCAGGACCCCCCATTATGGAATGCGCAGTAGGGGGAAGCATGTTCCTGATTCGCGGTGGCAAAGCTGTACGGGAGCAGACTTGGTCCCGCACCCGGTCCACCGAACCAGAAATAGACAGTGGCGATAGTACCAGGACCCGTAAAACTGACCGTCGCCACGAAGTCGGTGCTACCGTTATTGTTTACGAGCTCACCCGATGTTGGATTGGTAATGTCAATCGTGAACGGATCGGTTGTGGCCGTGGCGGTCGAAGTGAAAGTCGAAGTGGCGGTCGAAGTCGCCGTCGAAGTGAGAGTCGGCGTATATGTCATCGTTGCAGTGAAGGTCGGCGTATAGGTTGGTGTATTGCCAGGTGTATTGGTGGGTGTATAGGTTGGTGTATTGCTAGGTGTATTGGTGGGTGTATAGGTTGGTGTATTGCCGGGTGTATTGGTGGGTGTATTCGTAGAGGTTGTGGTCGCCGTAGGTGTATTGGATGGAATTGGAGTGCTGCTGAAAGTAGATGTCGGGAGTACAGTTCCACCTGATGTAGCGGTACGTGTGGGGGTGTTTGTTTTGGTTGGCATGGTGGTGCGCGTGGGAGTCCAGCTCACCGTCGGGGTGCGCGTGATCGTTCCAGTTTGAGAGGCTGTCGGGGTGGTCGAGGGGGACGGAGAGATCGTGGGGGTGGGTGAGAGCGTGGGCATCGGGGTGAGGGTTTGGGTGGGAGTGGGGGTCGCAAAAGCAGCCTGGTTGGTGGCCCTGGCCTGATCCACGTTTACCGGTGTGATCTCCGCTGCGCTGCAGTACTTTCCATACAATGTACAGGCGATCTGCATTTCATCCGGAGACAGCGGTACCGGTGCCGAGGGAGGGCTTACGGCCTGCATGCCGTTATCCCCACCCAATTCAACACTGACTTTTTGTCCTGCGCCGAAGTATTGTTCCTGGCCGTTCGCCACGATTTTCCCCGAGCCACTGTACAGGCTGACATCCATGCTTCCCCCCTTGTTGGCCTTCAGGCTCGCATTTCCCATCAGGGTCAATTCGGTGCCGTTGATCTTAAACTGCACCCCCGAGCCTTCCGGCACATCAATTTTAAGGCCGTCAAATGGGACTTTATCACAAACAACCTGCCCCAGCTGGCTGGAAAAGTAGAAGGCCTCCAGGTTATTGGATTGATTATCAAGGGTGGTATTCCCAAAGAGCATCAGGGTGACGGTCTCGCCTGGAAGCGAACGGGGCAGGTTGGCCATCACTTTAAAAATGGCGATGCCCCATTGATGATTGCCGATATTCAGAGGCGAGGCTGACAGTTGTTTCAAATCTTGAATCATGATGATGTCACCGCGCTGGGAGAAGGAAGCCGTGCTGCCCGAAACGAGCTGGGATTGAAGGGTGAAATTCCCATAACAGACGCTGTTCCCACTTATCTTGTCGCACGAGGTTCCGGCGGACTGCATGGCTTCGTCGATCAGTACCTGGCAGTTCGCCTGTTGGAGAGCATCCGCGGTCTGCGTCAGCTGCTGGGATGAATTCAGCCGGGAATTACCCAGTAAAACCAGCAAATAGTATCCCCAGATCCCCACACACAGCACTCCCAGTGCTCCGGTGAAATACAGGATCAGGGGTATTTTTCTCCGTTTCCTACTCTGGGACTGGTTCGATGGCGGGGAGGCTCGAGGCGTCGAAGCGGACAGCAGAGGGGCTTGAATGGCCGGGGAGGATAAGCTCCACTGGTCCACGAGGCTGGCCTGGTGTTCCCCCAGACTCTGTCCCACCCCTCCGGCGGTGTCCCCGACGGATGAAGGATGTTCCAGAAGGTCCAGTTCCTTGCGCGCCCAGGCATGACTCGGTTCAATGCTCAGGATCTGTTTCAGGCTAAAGACCCGTTCCGCTTTATGATTGGTCGCCCGACTGAGCAGTTCCCAGGCAGTCAGATTATTTTTATCCTTGAGCAGGATTTCCCTTAATATCGGGTAGGCACGTTCTTTCCTGCCTGCCTTGATGAAGGCGGCTGCCTGACGAATTTTCTTCTCGCTCGAAGGAGTAGCTTTACCCATCTGGAGTTTCATTCCCCGAAATTACAATCCTTTCATCCGTCCAAAAATGGTGACCAGCAGCAGCTGCCCGAGACGAATATGAATACCGCTTTCCAGCACATAAGCTTTATTGGGCAGGAGCCGTTTTTCGCTGACCCAGGTTCCATTGGTGCTGTAAAGATCCACGATCTCATAACCTATATCTATTTTGCGGACAATGGCGTGCTTCCGCGAAACACCCTTCTCCAATCCTCCATACGGGGTGAGATCGATGATGTTGTCAATTCCTTCGGTCACGTGCCTACCTAAAATAAATTCTCCCTGTGCGGTTACCGCGATCGGTTTGGTTTCCCCCAGGATATAGATCGCGATCGAACCAGGCGGTATGGCGGAACTGAGACGGTCGCTTTCGGAGGTTTCCTCCAGAGTCGACAGGGTAAGGGTCACATTCTGCATTTTTTCAGTTGTCGGATCCCTTTTCCCACCCTCCAGCGGCGCGCCGCAGAAGGCGCATTCCAATGCCTCTGCTTCGTTCGGGTGTTTACAGACGGGACAGATTTTATCTCCAGTGTCCACGCTTATTCCTCCAGGATTGAATATTGAAGTAATATAACTCTATCTATATATTAACCCATTTCCGGCAAAATGCAATTGACATATTTGATAATTCTCCTGAAAACCATCCAATATCCCTGAATCCTGTAAACAACATGGAAAGGCTTCCCGCTGGAAAGCCCGGATCCCCGTTTCAGTCCTTGCCGGCTGGCTGTAGGTCTCACCCTTTCCTGCATCGGGGGTGGATCGATGCTGACCGGACATATCCGGAATGCGGGCAATCCAGCCGGTTCTTCCGCTAAATCATCCCGCCGTGGTGGGGAGCCCAGCTGATCGTGCCTCCCAGCGATGCATTGGATGAATCCGATGACCGCAGGATGATATCCCCGGTGAACACCATGGATCTCGTAGGGGACTGGCCTAGATTTATAATGAAGCATCCAATACAACTAAGTATTGCCCGCCCGCGCAGTGCAGGAGGCGGTAAAAGATGATAAAAAGGCCATCCTGAAGCGAGGACCTTTTTTACGGGATAGACTCTTTATACCCAAGCCATCGAGCCAAAACAGAGTTCATTGCCGGTGGTGACCTGATCGATCAAAGGGGATTACCGAACGGCACGCTTGGAGATCGGCTTGAACAGACACTGGTACTTTACTCCATCCAGAATTAAAATATATCCTGGCTAATGTCAAAACAAGAGTCAGCTCTGTCTGTCGCCAGGGATCGCCTCCGCCAATCATTTACACTTTTGATTACTGGTGGCGATTGGGCTTATGCGCTACCTGCCGAAACCCGGCAGAACCTGCATCGATTCTGGTTCGATGGTCTGTTCTCATCTGCATGCGATAACATCTATCTTACTTATCTCGCCTTGTACATGCTGGCACTGGGGGCGACCCGGGCACAGATCGGGTGGATGAGTTCGCTCTCCAGCCTCGGCGGTGCCCTCCTGCTTCTACCCGGAGCGATGCTTGTCGAGCGATTTAGACATCGCAAGGAAATTGCCGTTATTTTCGGAGGGGGTATCGCCCGGGTCATGCTGCTCCTCCTGGCAGTTATTCCATTCGGTCTACATGGTCAGGCCCTCGTTCTGGCTGCCATTGCTTTCTCTGTCAGCCGGGACAGCCTTGCCAACCTGGCATTTCCGGCCTGGGTGTCCATCACTGCCGATATCGTTCCGCTACCAGGGCGAGGCCGCTATTTCGGGTCGCGCAATTTCATCATGGGGATCGCCGGTATGGCTACTGTTCTGCTGGTCGGGGAGATGATCACTAGGTTCGGCCAGCCTAGGGGATACCAGCTGGCGATCGGATTGGCTTTTGTCCTCGGAATGGGTTCCACCTTCTACTTCTCGCGCCTGCGGGAACCGGCGCAAACCAGCCAGACGACAGCGGTTTCTCTCACTCCCCATGCACTCTGGCGGGAGTTGCGCTCCCATCCTGGCTTCCTGGCGCTGACACTCACTGCGGCGATGTGGAATTTTTCCCTCAATATCGCCGGACCGTTTTTTAATATTTATATGGTCCAGAATTTAAACGCCACAGCCACCATGGTCGGGGTACTCAGCGTCGTATCTTCCATTGCCACCCTTTTTTTCCAGAGGCCGCTGGGCAGGCTGGCAGACCGGTGGGGAGCGCACCGTTTGCAGCTGATCAGTGGTCTGCTGATCCCGATTTTACCGATTTGCTGGGTGTTCACCCGCTCGATCTGGCATGTCGTTCCGATCAACATCGGGAGCGGCATTCTGTGGGGTGCCTACGGTCTGGCCTCGTTCAACCTCCTATTGGAAGTCACACCCGAAGGTCAAAGGGCACGGTATACCGCAATTTATCAAATCGTCACCTTGCTGGCACTCGCCGGCGGTGCCGCCCTGGGAGGCTGGCTGGTGACAAAATGGGGTTATGCTTCCATCTTCATCGGTTCCGGGATCGGAAGGCTGATTGCAGCGCTGTTGTTCGCTCGATTTGTCCGCCATCCGGCAGCGGTTATTCAACCGGCCTAGGAAAGCTTGGTTTCTTTGATCAGTTGGTGCCCATTCCGCAGAGTTCCATGCTCCGAACCGCAGGCTGGAGCGAAACGAGCCTCATTGAGCCTTATGGTTCGGGATTCAATCGGATAGGAACGGCTGGTCGATCCACCCCAGGTAAAAGCCATCCAGCGGGGGATCCCACAGATCATGTTGGTTACTTCAGGAGCAGCCGCTTGGAAAACGCACAAGGATTTCCCGTTTTTCACACATGGTCCTGCACGGTTTGCTTGCCTGATTTTCGATCCGCATATTGTTGTTCTATCCAGGCATAGGTCTTGGTCAGGCCATCGTGGAATGAAATGGTGGGCTCCCAACCCAGGACCTGCTTGATAAAGGTGTTGTCGCTGTTGCGACCGACAACGCCGCGCGGTGCGGTGAGGTCGTACTTGCGTTCAAGCTTGACCCCCCCGATCTTCTCCGCCAGGCTAACCAGCTCGCTGACCGAGATCAACTCGTTCGAACCCAGGTTGATCGGAGTGGCGATCAATTCATCGCAATGCATGATCATATCGATGCCTTTGATGCAATCATCGATGAACATATAGGAACGGGTCTGTTTGCCGTCCCCCCAGATCATGATCTCATGTTTGCCGCTCGCCTTGGCGTCGATCACCTTGCGGCAGATCGCGGCAGGAGCCTTCTCCCGTCCGCCATCCCAGGTGCCATGGGGGCCGTACACATTGTGGAAGCGGGCGATGTGGGTTTCAAATTTTCGCTCAGCCCAGTACTCCTGGCAGAACATCTCTGACATGAGTTTCTCCCAGCCATATCCACGTTCGGCCATGGCGGGGTAGGCGTCTGACTCTTTCAAGGCGCGGACATTTGCATCCTGTTGAAGGGTGGTGTTGTAGGCACAGGCCGAGGAGGAATAGAAATACCGTCTGGCTCCTGCCCGGTAGGCTGCCTCGATCATGTGTGTGTTGATCAGGATGCTGCGCAGGCATTGGATGCGGAAGCGCTCAATGAAACCCATGCCGCCCATATCGGCGGCCAGGTTGTATATTTCGACAGCGCCTTCAACTGCACGTCCGGCATTCTCCTTCTCGCTCAGGTCCATGCACAGGGCTTCCACACCCGGAACATGCTGGTACCAATCCGGCAAAGGTTTCTTATCGACCGCACGAATGCGGGTATATCCGAGATCATGGAAATGGCGGGTCAAAGCCCCGGCGATGAAGCCTCCGGCACCGGTAATGACGATCAGGTCATCCTTGTTCAAATCCCTGTTGATTTTTACCTCTGATTTCACATTCATTGCTGATACTCCTTTCAATTCTTCGCAGGATAGCTTTATCTTAATCCATTGGGGATATCCATAAGGAATAGGGCCAGGGAATTGTTCAGTTTTAGCGAAGTCCACTGGCCAGGCGGTCGGACATGATTCCTAATTCCAAGAAGGCAGCCTCCCACACAGGTGAGCTTTTCCAGACGGCAGAATCTCGGGTCATTGATCCGGCCGGAACCTGAGTTGGGAGCCACGCCTGCCCGTTGCGCTTCATCCCGGATATTTTTCTTTCCGTTTCAACCTGATATTAATCGATGGGATTTATGGTACTGTTATCATGACAAGAATACCATATTAGCCTTTAATAACAGCAGTGTCAATTGGTTTTCCCTTGATTATTCGGCCTGGTTTCTGGACAGGCAGTTTAAACTCCAATTAGATGATCATCACCCACCCCATAAATTTCTCAAGAACTTCACCTTTTCGATATTCTGGAATGTGGCTCCACCTTCGTGGTCGTTGTAAGACCAGACCTTGATCTCCTTCGGACCCATGTAGTGATTGTATGCCGCGAAGACCGTGGAAGGTGGACAGGTTTGATCCATCAGTCCGGTGGAGAACAGCGCGGGGGCTTTTGCCCGGACCGCAAAGTTCAACCCATCAAAATAGGATAGGGTATTGAAGACCGTTTCAATCTGGTCGCGATGGACCTTGCAATAATGGGCGATCTCGGAATACGGTGCCACGTCGGTGATCTCCGTGGCGCGTCGATAATGGCACAGGAAGGGCACATCCGGCATGACCGCGGATACGTCCGGCTGAAGACCACTGACTGCCAGGCTGATCCCGCCGCCCTGGCTGCCCCCGGTCACAGCCACGCACTGTGCATCGACCGCAGGATGGCTGCGCGCCGCTTCGACCGCACGGACGGCATCGGTGAAAAGGCGCCGGTAGTAATATGTCTTCGGGTCGAGGACACCCAGGGTCATGAAGCCGGGAAAATGCGGGCTGCTGCCTTCCACGGGCAGGTCCGGTGTGTCCCCTGGCTGCCAGGAACTGCCCTGGCCGCGGGTGTCCATCACCAGGTGGGCGTACCCGGCGCTGCTCCAGAGCAGCCAGTCCAGTGGAAAGCCGCGTCCGCCGCCATAACCGATGAACTCCACAACACAAGGGACTCGCCCGGACCGATGGTGTGGCAGAAGGAACCATCCCTTCACGGGCTGTCCCCCGTAGCCGCGGAAGGTCAAGTCAAAGGCCTCCACGGTTGTTAATCCATAATCCACTGGCTCGAAGCGCACCTCCAGCGGCCACTGATGAGCCTCGCTGAGGGTCTCTTTCCAGAAGGCATCGAATTCGGGTGGTTCCTGACGGTCAGGCGTGTAAGTCCTGAGTTGTTCAAGTGGAAGGTCAAAATACATGGGTTCTCCTTTTTTTTCAAGCACCCCGATCAAGGTCATGAGATTTTCATCTCCAGCCCCGCGACCGGGAACGATCTCAGATGCCCTAATGATAATACAACCCTGCAAATAATGAATACCGTGATCGATCAGATCGCTCTCCGAGGCAGGATCAATCTCGGTTACAATTCTGCCTGGCTTGGTTTCCTCCTCCCCATTCGGGGTGAAAGGGGATAGAGGGCAAGTTCGATCTACCCGCCTGTAAAAAGTGATCCTGTCTTTTCTTATAGCTTTGGAAACTTGTGATTCATTGTTTATCAGACCAGACAGGGACAAACATTGTCTAAAAATCGACTTTTCAGAGGATATGGTTATCCAGCTCAACCAAGCCATGCGGGAGGGATATCCTGATATCCGGTATGGAATAAAGGTTGTAAATGAATTCAGGACATCACCGGATTGCTTTCGGTATGGCAAAAATCCTAAACTGATAGGGTGGACGAGGAGGGTGTGTGATAATATTAAATACAGGTGAGATTGTACGAGAATTCAAGTCGATAAATCGACCAGCATAATTAAGGCGTTTTCTACTTTCAGAAGGGTTCAACCAGGTGAGGGGGTCAATCATTATGCAAAGCCGGCCAGGCGCCGCGCAACCCTAAGATAGAATGACAGGATCAATTGGAGCCATGCCCTATGGCAAGATCCATAGCGCAACTTTCCAAATCGCAGAACGGTATCCACGGGCTGGCCGAAATCACCCAGGTTGGATTGTCCAAAGGTCTACCGACCCTGATCTCTGACCCTGCAGGTTGCGGTAAGACGGTCTTTGCCATGGAGTTCCTGATGCGCGGCCCGACGCAGCTTAACCAGCCAGGTGTCTTTATGAAAATTATCGGGAGGATCGAATGACAATTGAATTTGACGATAATGGCAAAATCTATACGGATATTATTCGTAAAACCCCCATTCCGGTCATGATCCAGATGGTCACACATAGAATCCATGGGAATATTCATGTTCAGCAAGGCCTGCGTATCAAGGATGAATTGGACATTCCGGAAAAGTTCATCGCCATCACCGATGCTTTAATCTACTCTTTAGACGGACAAATTCTGTATCAAACCAATTTTATTGC
>Ga0182021_10010002_pt1 | contig 11252 bp, 10 predicted proteins | sample 612E3MmetaG_FD_120493 | JGI IMG/M metagenome (GOLD analysis project Ga0182021, IMG submission 120493) | Permafrost microbial communities from Stordalen Mire, Sweden - 612E3M metaG (Illumina Assembly) | ecosystem: Environmental > Terrestrial > Soil > Wetlands > Permafrost | place: Sweden...
CCTTACCAAGGAAGTGCTCTACCCCTGAGCTACTCTGGCCTCAAAAAATGAGCGGGAGACGGAACTCGAATCCGCGACCCTCAGCTTGGAAGGCTGATGCTCTACCAACTGAGCTACTCCCGCTTATATCGTCCAAAGAGATCCGCTTCCTCCTCCATTATTTTCTGAGGTCACGGCCCAGTATCTGTTCTAAGTGGGGAGAGCAGGATTCGAACCTACGAAGGCATTTGCCAGCAGATTTACAGTCTGCCCCAGTTGGCCGCTTTGGTATCTCCCCCTTCAAACAGAGTATTCCTCCTAAGACTCACATTTACAAATCTTTCAAGAGCCGATGAAGGGATTCGAACCCCCGACCTGCAGATTACAAATCAGCTGCTCTGACCAACTGAGCTACATCGGCAATTTAAAGAACGTCCCGCGAGAGCACAATACACCCTCAAAAAACGGTTTGCAAATGTATGAATATAAAATTTACTAAACAAAATAATTCCTGATATTTTTGAAAATAGATTTATCAGACCCCTCTCTTCTTTTGTTTGTGTTTGGTAATCTGTTTCTTAAGGGCATCAATTGCCTCATCAGTTGATTCTTCAAACGTCTTGCTCTGCTTCCTTGCAAATAAGGGCCCACCCGGTAACTCCAGCTTAATTTCACTAATTTTGTTCTCACGTTCCTGGTCTTTGTCAAGCCGCAGATATACCTCGGCATGAACAATATCCTCCCCAAACTGGGTCAATTTTTCCAGTTTCTGTTGAACAAAGTCAATTAGCTTTTTATCGGCATCAAACCGAACTGAATGAATCTGAATGTTCATAGTAGTACCTCCTTATTAATTGTTATTATTAGGCTCTCGGATGAGCCTGTTTGTATATTTTCTTAAGTTTCTCAAACGTGTTATGCGTATATATCTGTGTCGCCGACAAATTAGCATGTCCAAGCAGCTCCTTTATCGAATTCAGATCGGCACCATGATTCAGCATATGAGTTGCAAAGGTATGCCTCAGAATATGAGGACTCCTCTTCTCAATAGTCGTTACATATGAAAGATAACTATTCACTGTATTATAAACATATTTATCATATAACTTGTTCCCTTTGTCTGTAACAAAGAACCAATCTTCTTTTCCTGATGCAAAAGCGTCATCTCTTAACCTGATATACTCCCGTAATCTTTGAATGAATTGTCTTAACAGGGGAATAATCCGTTGTTTATTCCTTTTACCCGTTACCTTCACGGTCCCTTCCGCCAGGTCAACATCACTGTTCCGAAGCCCGATAAGTTCCGACCTTCTCATTCCCGTTAGATACAGCATCTCGATAATAGTCCTGTTCCTGATACCTGAAAAATCATCGCCAAAACTAAAATTGTCCAATAATTTTTCAAGGGCTGCTTCTTCCACAAAAACCGGGAGAGTTTTTTTCCTTTTTGGTAAAACGATCTTTTCAAGAGGATCAATCTTAATAACTCCCTCTTTTCTTAAGTACCTGAAAAATACTCTCAGACAAGATATTTTCCGGTGAACACTAACTGTCGAATATTTATTTTCAAGCATGCTGACAATCCATGCTCTTATATCATGAAAGGTAACAAGCTCAGGATCAGGCTGAAGATCTAATGATGTTAAAAAGGAATAAAACTGGTCCAGGTCATTTGAGTAAGACCTGACAGTATGAATAGAATACCGTCTCTCTATCTGAAGATACTGTAAGAACGATTCCTTATGGCTCATGAAGGAACCCCCTCCTGTCAGTTATGTTTAAAAATATCGAAACAGGAAAAGGGATTACTCCTCGCTTTCCTGCATCTTCTGAACATACATGGCTTTCTTAATCTCTTCTCTCCGGCGAACTGAAGGCTTAACAAAAGCCTGACGTGAACGTAATTCACGAATTACACCGGTCTTTTCGAATTTTCTTTTGAACTTTTTTAAAGCTCTTTCAATGTTTTCGCCTTCTTTTAATGGTACAATGATCATAATTGATAATTCAGTTTTTAAACGAGGCGCAAATTTAGAAATAGAAAAAGTCTTTTCAAAACTTTTATGGACTTAAATTAATCATTATACTCTGTTTTTAATTATTAATAGTGTCTAAATGTTCTCAGGAATCTGTTTATTAACTAATAAAGGTACAATTTTTTCTATCCGGTTGCAAGTAAAAAAAGCATTATTAATGATAAACTAAAGTTTGGAGTGCCTAAAGTGCCTAGAGTGCCTAAAGTTCACACCAGTACCTCAGTATAAAAATTATATGGCCCCTAAAAGAATAACTTGATGAAGAAGTTGCCTATTGTTTACTCACCACATTTCCAGCTTCTTCTGTCGTTCCCATGAACTCACCCCCTTTTGTCCCCCTCTGCCACCCCTGCAAACGGGCTCGTCGCTAAACTAGCCCATCGGGCTAGTTCTTTACGCTCCGCCCTGTAAAGAGGGGGATATAACTGAATATGTGGTCCTTATAGCCCCCTCGTTGCGTAGCAGAGAGAGCCTGCCCTGAACGGAGTGAAGGGGGGAAGGGGGTGAGTTCATGAATCTGATGAGTGCATATAAAGAATAAGTTACATTAGAGTTACCAATATCACTATTCGAACTTCAGGTATGGGCCTATCTTAGCTGCATCTTCATCTGTAATCAATTTATTTTCAGTAAGATCCGATATATTATTTATTTTACCTTTTAATTTCCGGTACTTAAGAATTGCATCCACATCATATTTTTTAAGATAGGGATGGTGTGATAAAAGAGTATAGTCTGCTGAATTAATGTCGATTCTGAGAACTGCCGCCGAATCAGCAAAAATCCTTTCTTTTATAAGTTCAAACGTTTCCGGGGGTAATCCGTAAACTTCTTTTAACTGTTTAACATTTGCAAAACCACCGAGAAGGTGTCTGTACTTAATTATCCGGGCAGACAGGACAGGACCAATACCAGGAAGCTTCTCAAGCGATACTGAGTCACAACTATTGATATTTAGCTTTGAATGTTGTTTCCGGTAGGCTGAAGTCTTATCCCTGACCGAAGTATCAGCTGCCACTTTGATGAACGGAATAAGTTTTACTGCCTTCGCACTATCAATCCCAAAAATCTTTCTGATATCTTTTGGATATCTGAACTTCCCGCCCCTGGATCTGTACTTAATTAACGTTCTGGCTTCTGTTGAAGCCAGTCCCAGATCAACCAGAGAATCGTATGAAACTGTATTCGGATCAAACGGAAATAGTCTGCCGGTTGGTTTTATCTCTCCCTCAGCAAATAAAGATGGTGCTCCAAAACCTGATATACTGTCGGTTACATCAATAATATCCATCCTCTTTTCAGGAATAATAAATCTGACCGCCAGGATGAAAATGATTATAACAAGTAATATAGAAGTGGATCTTCTTTCCCTTCGCGTAAAGCCAAACCAGCTCCGGAGAGGTTCAATGTTTAACTTCATTTTTACAAATATGCAGTGAGACCTATGCAATTTAGGAAATAGAATTGATAAATCATAAAAATTCCTGTGATTTTTAGTTAAGATATTCTAGTTTAAAGAAGGAGATCCCTCGCTGGCGATTGGGAAGATATGGCGCTTCTCATGAACTCATAAAGGGGGTGAGTTCATGGTGTCCGCGAAGCAGAAAGGGTCCCGAAAGTCAATAAAATTATTATCTGAAATCAGAACGGATAACCGATTCCCAGCACTATTGCAAAATCTCTTCTGAAGTTGTAAGGCCGACGTGTAAATATCCATTTTGAGCCATCAGCAAGAGTTGGATCACATGGGTTGCGAAGCTTCATGCCCAGATCAATTCTCCCTATAACAAATTTAAGGTCGAATCTTAATCCTGTACCGGTACCTACTGCAATATCGCGATAGAACTTATTAAATCTGAATTGAGTACCCTGCCTTGATTTATCATCGTAGAAGGTCCATATATTCCCCGCTTCAAGAAAGAGTGCACCTTCGAGTATCCAGAAAAGCTTATACCTGTACTCGGCATTTGCCTCTAACTTTATATCACCCGTCTGATTCAGAAACGTTGTCGTTCTGGGAATATAGGAACCCGGGCCCAGCGACCTTACCTGCCATGCTCTTAATCCATTTGAGCCACCGCTGAAATACTGCTTCTCGAATGGTAATGCCTTTGAATTACCATAAGGAATACCTATACCTATAAAACCCCTGTAAACGATTGAACTTACTTCGTTTAGAATATAGTTATATCTCAGATCAAGGTCGGCCCTGAAATACTGTGCGTATGGCTGGCCCAGAATATTATAGGTACTGTCAGTCCTTTTTGCACCGACAAGCTTTCCTGCCAGGCGAAGCATGTTTCCGGCAGTTTCTGCATTTATCCTCATAAACCAGAAATCTTTAGATTTCTTAATTTGCTGGTTATCAAAAATATATGAATAACTTCCGCCCAGGATCATTACATCCTTATAGCTGTATGCCAGATAGGAGGAAGAATCTATTCTGCGGGCAAATGCCGGATCGATAGAGAGTAACTTTACAATGTTTACCTGAATCGGATTAACAATATGTTCCTGATATTTACCTGCTTTCCAGTCGTAACCAAATGTTGCCTGTGCCATGGTCCTTTTATAAAATGGCAACGCCTGGTAATCAAAACTGCCAAGTATTATCGTTGAAGGATTATACTTCTTTATGAATCCTTCTGTTTTCAGAAATGGAACCATAAATTTAGGAAGCCTGAGGCTGGTCTCAAATCCATATTCCCTTGAGCCTGAAAGGGTGCTGTCCGGTTGAGTGTATGTTTCGTAAGCTGCCTTGAGCTTCATAGTGAATAATTCAGCTCCGCGGAGCAGGTTCTTATGCTGGTAGATAAGATTCACTGCCCCTCCAAGATTGCCGGCAGAATTGGTGCCTTCGAGTTCGATATTGAATGACTGCTGACTCAGCATGGTAAGCTGGATGGTGCAGTCAAGCAACATTTCAGGGAAATCTCCCTCAACACGTTCATTCAGATCGTTATAAGAGATATTCACCAGCCGGTAGGTTTTCAGGGACAGGAGATGGGACTGGGATTGCTCGGTATTTGTCATATTATAAACAGATCCGGGTTTCAGATAAAGAGATTGAATTATGAGATCATATTTAATACCGGGCCTCCCTTTTGGAGAAATAAAATAATAGCCTTTGTAGTTAGTAGTATCCAGACTTTTAAGGTACGCTTCACCGCCTTCAAGAGCATCTTTTGGAATATAATCTGTATAAATATAAATATTCCTAACCCTGTGAACTGAATGCGGAACAACAGTTAATCTGTTTGAATCATCAAGTTTGGTCAAATTCTTAACACAATAATAGATATCAACCTGCCTTTTGCCAATGGTGCTGTCGACTTTAAAATAAATGTTATCGCTGGTGAAATCATAAAACCCCTGATCCCTGACAATCCTCAAAAATCTTGAAATTTCAGCCTGTAATACATCGACGTTGTACGGTTTTCCCCTTTCAATTACACAGTCTACGGAATCAAAAGTAACCAGCTTCATAATATTGGTGTCAGCAACCTCATAAATAATATTCCTCACTTTATAAACCGGCAGCAGATTGATATTATAATAAACATCTGACTTCTTACCCGATGATTTTACAGTGTCTGAGACCTTACTGTCAAAATAACCCTTTGATGCAATAAACGATTTAATATTCTGCCTGCTTTTCTCAGTAATGGAGGGATCATATAAAACGGGTTCTTCACCAATATCTCTTAGCCATTTATTAGGCCATTTATCCTTATTAATGTTTGAAAGGTTATATAAACCGAGATGAAACCTGGCGCCAAATATCCGTTTATTTGGCTTTTGTTTTATATACGGTAAAAGTTCGGATTTCTTTATCCCCTCATGATTGACTGATACGTGATTGTCATTTAAAAGAGTTTCTCCTTCCTTTACATATTTCGTCGGATTACAGGCTGATACAATCAAAACGAAAGACAGCAGATGGAGAAAATATCTCAAAGAATGTATCCTTCTATTTATTATTTTGTTTCTCAAAATTTAAATCCAAGTCTGTAACACAAATATATCAATAATAATTCGCCTATCTTTGAAGCTTTCCGACTTAGTAATAAAAATTAAAGTTATTCGGGATTGCATGCTCAGTAAGAACAAAGCAAAGTTAATAATGGCTCTGAAAAAGAAAAAAGTCAGAGAAGAAGAGGGACTGTTTGTTATTGAAGGAGATAAACTTGTAAAAGAGTTTCTTATAGCAAAAATCCCGTTAAAAATGCTGATTGCCAAACCTGAATTTCTCAGATCACTTACTCCGGAAATGAGACGGCTGACTGATGATATTGATGAGGTCAACAGTGATGAACTCAGACATATCAGCACTTTGAAAAATCCACAGAATTCACTTGCTCTTGTCAAAATAAAGGAAAAGATTCAGGATACAAATAAAATTTTAAGAGGTCTTACAGCTGCTCTAGATTCTGTTCAGGATCCGGGTAATCTTGGGACTATTATAAGAGCTGCAGCATGGTTTGGCATTAAAAATATTGTTTGTTCCCATAACTGTGCCGATATATATAATCCAAAGGTAATACAGGCAAGTATGGGAGCTGTTTTATATGTCGACGTCTACTATTCAGACCTTAAAATTCTTTTAGGCCTTGCATGTGAAAAAATGATTCCTGTGTTCGGTACGATGCTTGAAGGAGAATCCATTTATGATCATAAACTTGGCAATAATGGGATTATTATCCTGGGAAATGAATCAAAGGGAATCTCCGCGGAATTAGTCCCTTTTATAACTGATAAAATAATGATCCCGGGGTCAGGCAGATCAAAGCCTGGAATCGATTCACTGAATGTCGGAATGGCAGCTTCTGTTGTTTTTTCAGAATTCTTAAGAAAATCCGTTATGTTGAAAGAATAAATAAAATATATTCGTAAAAAAATACATTATGCAACAATCAACCTTCAAGCTGTATGGCAGCCGCTGGATAATGCTGAGTGTTTACATGATAATGGTTGCGGCAAACCAGCTCTTATGGATCACTTTTGCACCGATAACAGGTGAGGCAACAAAATATTATGGAGTATCCGACCTTAAAATTGGAATTCTGTCGATGTGTTTTATGATAGTATATATTATCGTTTCAATCCCTGCATCATGGATAATAGATAAATCCGGAATCCGCATCGGAGTCGGGATTGGCGCAGTATTTACCGGAGTTTTTGGTATACTCCGGGGGTTTGCCGGCACAAACTACAATCTGTTACTTCTGTCGCAAATCGGTATTGCCATAGGTCAGCCATTTATCCTTAATGCAATCACCAAACTCGCTGCCCGATGGTTCCCAATCGAGGAGCGTGCCACTGCAGCCGGACTGGGTACTCTTGCAATGTATGTAGGTATTCTGGCAGGAATGACTCTGACACCATATCTTATTATAGGATCGGGGATAGGCGGAATGCTTAATATTTATGGCATTTTTTCCATATCGACTGCTGTCATCTTTCTTATTCTTATAAAAGAGGCTCCTCCTACAGCTCCCTGCAGACCTGATCAGGAGGAACGTTCCCTGGTTTTTGACGGATTTATGCAAACACTTCGTACTAAAGATTTTATCTGGCTGATGGTTATCTTTTTTATCGGGTTAGGTGTATTCAACAGTGTTACAACCTGGATTGAGGATATTTTAAGGCCACGTGGGTTTACCGCCACCCAGGCAGGGATTACGGGCGGGTTAATGATCATCGGTGGAATCATAGGAGCCCTGATCATTCCTTTAATGTCTGACCACTACAAAAAAAGAACCCCTTTCATAATTATCGCACTCGCGGGAGCCACTATTGGCCTCACAGGCATAACTTTTGCAACCAACTACTGGGTTCTTCTTTCTTCTGGTATGATTCTGGGATTCTTTTTATTAAGTGCAGGTCCGATTGGTTTTCAGTACGGTGCAGAAATAACCTATCCGGCATCTGAGGGTACTTCTAACGGGATGCTTCTGCTGATGGGCCAGATTTCCGGAATTGCATTCATTTTCGGGATGGACAGTCTGAAATCTTCAATAACCGGTTCAATGAACCGCTCGCTTATTATCCTGATAGGATTAATGGTTCTGAGTATACTCATGTCTTTTACGCTTAAGGAATCTGTTATACTGAGTAAACCAGAAGATCTTTAACCCGAAGAAACATAAAACCTGTTCTAGAAAATACCGGGAATAATTTTCTTGGTATTGGCCTTATACTCGATATATCTGTCGCCGAATTCACTGATAAGTAGCTCTTCTTCAACACTGATTCTGTAAATTATGGCAAGAAATACGGGAATTACAAGTACAAGAAACGAAAAGAAACTGCTCATTGCCGCAGAAAATCCTGTTATAATCATAAGCAAGCCAAGGTAGCTCGGATGTCTTATCCTCTTAAATAGCCCGTCAGTTTTGAGATATGCTGTTTCAGTAATAGCAACATCAACTGTGAAAGATTTTCCTAATTGCAGGATTGCCAGCCATCTGATAATAACACCGACGATCAGGAATCCTGAACCGAATCCCAACCAGAACTGATTGACAGGCTCTGACAATCTAAATCCTCCGATAAAACCGATTGTTATAACTAACCACATAAGAATCAGTGAACCTTTGTCATTTCTTGACCTGGATGTTTGGATTTTTGAATGTTTCACTATCATCAGAAGGAATTCCGAGAATGCAAATATCAAGGACAGCATTACTATTTTGTTCATATTCTATAATTTATAATCTAATAGCTTCAAATCTCTAATGTAATTTATTCTTTATACACTTATCTCCTATCTCAATTCTCTCGAACTCATCCCCTTAATCCCTGTCAACTCCCACGAACTCACCCCCTTTTGTCCCATAGCCGTCAAGCTAAGGAGTCTGAAATATTTTTTACAGTGAGGATTAGTAAAGGCAAACGGATTTTAATATTGATATTCAGTAAGTTCATATTACTTTCCCCTCCTTTTAAAGGAGGGGTGGCCGCAGTACAATGATAATCAAAGTATTGCAAAGGCTTGTAGCGGCAAGGGTGGTTGATTGGCTTATCAGATTGTTCCATCGTACTTATTGAAAACTTTCCTTATCTCATCTTTTATATATTCAGGTTCCTGGAATACAAATCTGTTTTCAAACCTTAATACAGTGAATCCAAGGCTCTCAATGTATTTATCCCTGTTTTCATCTTCCTGAATTTTATGATATTCACCATGGGGATCTCCGTCAAGCTCAATTATAAATTTTTCTGAAGGACAACAGAAGTCAACAATGTAATTACCAATACTGTATTGTCTTCTGAATTTTCTTCCGTCAAGATTTTTTGATTTTAAAATCTCCCATAATACTGCCTCAGCCGAAGTGGACCTGTTCCTGAGAGACGATCTGTAAAATTTAAGGTCTTTTCTGTTGAAGAGGTTTTTGTTTTTCATAGATATAAAGGTAAAAAAAAGCTAAATCAACCACCCCGGCCGGGAAATTAGCCTTGTAAAAATCAGAAAATCAATTGTCCCGGCCACCCCTCCTTCAAAAGGAGGGGAAACTTTTTAGAATCACATTATTTAAAATTGCACTCTTAGGTTGACGGCTATGGGATTGGGGGTGAGTTCGTGGGAATAAATGAAGAAGCCAGGACCATGGATAAACAAACCTCTATGCAACTTCTTCATTAAGTTAATCTTAAAGGAGCCATTTCATCCTATACTAAGTGACTACTTTTTAAGCCCTACCCTGACAGCCCATCCGTATGAAGTTTTTGTTGATGTTTCAACTTTTTTTACCAGAGGATTAAGAGAAACCAGGTTTGTTATAAATTCCTTTCTGTTTATCAATATACAGAAATCAGGACTTCCATCAAGGTTATAATCAATAGTGTCATTGATTTTATCAGGGAGTGCTCCCCGCCAGTCAACCTGAACAAATCCGTTTTTTCTTTCTCCGATGAGCCCGTCAAAAACCGGTTTTCTTACTGAAAGAGTGCAGCCTTCCGAAATGAACTGTCTGGCAATTTCCCCCCCTGTATAATTTGGATTTATCTTCATGAAAGGAAGTCTTGCAGCTGAAGCAGAGACATTGTTCAAACCCGGGAAAAGTACTATTATAAGGATCAGAGTTGCAAAGGCCCATGCAATTCCGGATATTAATTTGATCTTTTTCATTTCGATGAATATTAAATGATGAAGTTAAGCAAACTCCTTAACGTATTAATTATGGAACCTGCTGAGAATACAGCGATAAAAAGGAACGAGATAAAGAGAAACAGATTTCTTGAAAAATTCTTCATAACTCCCGGAGGAATGCCTTTTATTCCAAAATGAATCGCATTTTTAGGACAGGTATCAACACACTTCCCGCATTTACTGCAAAATAGTGATACTTTTCCCTCTTTGATTCCTTCCCTGCTCAACGCAAACAACGGGCAGGCTTTTACACATTTGAAACAATTGTTACAGGCATTTTTGTCAATTTTAAGAGTAAACGGAGTGATTTTATTCGAAACAGAATTAATTGCTCCAAGCGGACATAAAAAACTGCATTGGGTCCGTTTTCTTGTCATTACCGGCAGAACCACAACCAGTCCCGCAAATAGTGAAATAAATACTCCTGCCTTGGCAGCAGATTCGACTGATGTAACCTGTTCAAATTCAGTTACTGTCTTAAATGGACAAATCCAGTCGCAATAGGTAGGCACAAGCGATAATGCTGCCGTTAAGGAAACCATCAGCAATACCGCAAACGGCATCCACTTCCATACTTCGCTTATCTTTTTAATTGCAGGCTTTTTCCTTATCCTTGAAAAACCGTCATCCCAGCCACCATAGAAACAACCCCAGCTGCAGAAACCTCTTCCGAGAGCCAGTGTGGCAACCAGCCATAAAACCATCATTGATGATATATTCGCAAATCCGCCAATGATCGAACCGGGGAAAATGATTGATTTGGTAAATGCTGCAGGAATTATCATCATAGGTATCACCAGATGACAGAAAGGAATTTTACACTCTACGATATCGGCCTGAGAGAAAGACATTGAGGATCTTATTTCAACCATATTCTTTATCAGTGTAAAAGAGAGAGATATTGCAAAGGCTATAAAAATTATTGCCCTGTATCTGTCTGTTTTTCCTGTAAAATGCATCATGAAAAAAAGTACATTGACGAACAGAAAAGCTATAAGCATGGCCAGCGCAGATGCCGGATCTGAAAAATCGGGCCGTCCTCCGCTTATTAATATGAAAGTTAAAAGAAACATCGGCAGAGTGTA
>Ga0182021_10010003_pt1 | contig 11252 bp, 9 predicted proteins | sample 612E3MmetaG_FD_120493 | JGI IMG/M metagenome (GOLD analysis project Ga0182021, IMG submission 120493) | Permafrost microbial communities from Stordalen Mire, Sweden - 612E3M metaG (Illumina Assembly) | ecosystem: Environmental > Terrestrial > Soil > Wetlands > Permafrost | place: Sweden...
ACGGACGGCGAAAAACACCACTTGGGCGGGTATTTCAGGTCAGAATAGCGACTTACTCCCCACTTGTGGCGTCAAAACACCCACAAACAGGGGCTGAGATTTCCTCTCCGACAGGCTGCTAGTTGCCGTAGCTCGATGTTCGGCCATGTCCGAGTAACATCTTCAAGTGTTGTTTCGCTTTCAAGTTTGAGGTACAAGTCAACTGTTGGTTCAGCCTCTTGAATTAACTTTGTCACCTCAACGGCCCGTTCAGGGATATCGACTTTGCCAACTGTTTTCAGCGCTTGGAGTATCACATTACGCAGAGCTTCTGGCAACACGATGTGTGTGCCAGTATTAACCAAATGAACATACAGATAGGAAATAGCAACCATGTTGATGGCTAGATTCTTAATCCGTTCATTTCCATCGAGAATAATCTGCACACCTCCCGTTCTCGTTTGCGCCGCGAAAAACTTCATTTCACCCCAATGTTTCAAGACATTATCAACCGTTAGACCATAGCATACTGCCAACACCATTAATCCATAATCGTTGCCTGCCCAGTCTAAATCGAAGTGCTTTGCTAGCACCTTCAACTCATTGTCAAACTTAGAACGCTCCGATTCGGTTAGATTCGAGCCTATGCCGTCGAAGATCGCCCATAGATTTGACTGTGGCATTATTGGAGTGGGCTGAATATTCCAGCGTTCCCTGAATTTGTATATAGCTTGCTGAAACGACCAATTGACACTTAAGGATTTGGCGATTTCTAAAGCACGTGCAATTTTCCATTCTGAGATTTCGTGCGCATTGAGAAGCCTCTCGACGGCATCGACATATTCTTCATATTCCGGAGGAATGTTGCGTGGATTAGACGGCTTCTTTGGTCTTTGTGTCATAGTACCTGCTCTTTTTCCTGAAATTCCCCTCCAACACCACCCCGAACCGTCGAGGGCGTCTCCGCCTGCCGTTGTGCTTTTTGCCATTATTCGCTCAGCGATTTTGACCAAGTAATATGTCATACGCTGTTCTGTTGTCGTAGAATTGTTCTTGCCACCAAGCGAAAATAATTGCATTAAACATGGATATTACAATACGTTCCATGTTTACCAGATCTCGCTCAGGGTCCCGCTGCATCGAAGTAAAAGTCGTCATCGTATGCGAGAGGCGATTCCGCACGGCATCCCACAATTCAGACACAATACCACGCACTTCTTGTTCAGAATCCCAGTCAAAATGTTCAGCCTGTGGTGGATCTGGTGGAGGCAAAATTCGTTTCTTTGAGTTTGGATCTAAGTCAAAATACCAACCATTAAAAACAATCTGTGCAATTCGGGTACGTAGGGCGTTGCCGCTTAAGCGTTCTGCATCCGTTGTTCTTGCTAGATCTTCAGCAATCACGGCTAGTTGTCGAAATCTCGCTTCCCAGCTCTGGGACTCACGGCTTTCTCGAAAAGTATGCAATCCATCAAAGACACGATTGAAGACAGGATGGAACTGATCGGAAAGGCAAACCGCAACACGTAGTTCTTGAAAGGTCTGATCGTTATAGATTCGCCTGACTTGCTCAAGGCCTACCTCAATTGGATCCTGCACTAAGTCATACCTCGAAATGCTTCTCGCAATGAACTTTGCTTGGTCATTGTCATTCCCTATCCATGCGCCATATATGCCCTTTCCAAGCGCACCCACTTTACCTATACTCCGATCTTGACCAGGTTTGAACAAATAGAGGCGCATCGCGTCGAGAATTCGATCACCTCGTTCCAAAATATCTGACAGCAGAGCGTTATTAGTGTTCGGCGAGTTGATTGCAGCACAATCTGGCCTGTCTAACTCAATCTCGAATGCTATACAAGTCCGATCTTTCATCCGCGTAGCAAAAGGAGTTTTTGACATCGCCTGTACGGTCAGATCATCCATTGCCGCTATATCTGCAAAATGCTCATAGCTTCCGAACTGAATGCTGCCCTGATACTCGTATGGATGACGATATGTTTCATGAACGCCCACCGGAGTCGGCTGATAATTTGGTGGGCAGCCGTAGAGCGCAGCTGAGTAAATGGCGAAGTCACACGTTAAGTGCAAGCCGTCAATTGGAGCAAGACAATGATATAGGTATTCGTTTGCCATTACATTGTTTCCCTACAGGTTGTTTTGAATGCCCGCATATAACACCATAACAAATTTTGGGCTTGTCCGCACCACACTTTCCCTCTCCTCCCGTGTCCTGCCGAAGCGGTGGAACGGCTGGCCAGAGAAGAGAGGCCGTAGGTGCCGGCGCTGTTCCGGCAGTGTCAGCCGCAGGTCCCGCGCAGTTAGCGGGAGTGGTGAGGTTGAAAACTCCCCTCCAACATCGCCCCGAACAGCATCTCCGCCTGCCGTAGCGATTCACGCTGCTGCGCCCGTAGCCGATCATACTGCCGCACGATTCCGCAAGGATTATAGCATCACATGACGAACCGATGATTCCTAATACTCTTCACTTTTCACACCTCACGTATCACTCATCACGCTTCGTGGTACATTCTGCCCTGAGCTTACCTCGGCGTCATGATCATTCGACTGGAAAACATCGCGCAGGTCGTTGGGCAAACCGTTACCATTCAGGCGGCGATCCTTATTCAGCGTTGTAGTCTCCCATCCAGTCAACCCACTTGAGTTTGGAATGAACCGCGTTATACAGGCGTTCGTCGGCGGTGATCAGGCGCTCGTTCAAACGCTCTGCCAGTCTGAGGTACGCCGCATCGTAGGCGCTGCGATCGAACTGGCGGGCCAGCGGCAGGCTTTCGCCCCAATCCAACGGCAGCAGTTCGATCTCCAGTCCCGCCGTGGCCTTCAAAATCTGATCGGCCTGCGTGCCGGAAATCCGCCCGCGCCGCTCCGCTTGCCAGACGGCATTCGTGACCTCGTACACCATCAACGTGGGCGCTTTCAAGCGTTCGCGTCCTGCCGCATGATCACGCAAGAGGGCTTGGGCCTGCACCTGGGATTCATCCGGGAAAAACGCGCAGAGCAGGACGCTCGCATCCACGATCATGATCGGCCCTCCAGCTCATCGCGCGACGTGCGATAGAGATCAGCCGCGCTGACGCCGCTCTCGTGCAAAGCGCGGGAGAGTTGCATCACTTGGCTAAAGGCTTCAAACTGGCGCAAGCGATCATACTCTTCGGGCGAGAGGATCACGCCGACCGGTTTGCCGCGCCGCGTCAACATGATGGGGCCTTTCTGTACTTTCTTGAGCAGGGCCGAAAGCCGGTTGTGCGCCTCGGCGATAGGAACAGCGATCATAGTGCCTCCAGTTGTCTAACGCTATAGACATTATACACGACAGTTCGAGCCTGCTCGCCAGAATCTTCCGTGCAATTAACTTCCTCCTTGTCCTCACAGCGGTGGTCGAAGATGCTGTTTCTTACGCACCACGCAATACGCACTACGCCCCCGTTTCATGGTAGAATCACGTCCAACTTCTACGAACCTACACGGAGTCTACTCCCCATGATCATTCGTCTCGAAAACATCGCGCAGTACGTAGGGCAAACCGTTACCATTCAAGGCTGGCTGTACGACAAGACCGACAAGGGCAAGCTGCAATTCCTGCAAGTCCGCGACGGCACCGGCATCGCGCAGGCTGTCGTCTTCAAGAAGGATGTCTCGCCGGAAGTCTTTGATCAGGCGAAACGTCTAACGCAGGAATCGAGCCTCATCGTCACCGGATCGATTCGGGCCGATGAGCGTGCGCCGGGCATTCCGGGCGGCTTCGAGATCGGCGTGAGCGATCTGCAAGTGGTGCAGATCGCCGCCGAGTATCCCATCACCCCCAAAGAGCATGGCGTCGAATTCCTGATGGATCAGCGTCACCTGTGGCTGCGCTCCTCGCGGCAGTGGGCCATTCAACGCGTGCGCTCCACGGCCATGCGCGCCATGCGGGCGTGGCTGGACGATCACGGCCTGATGGAAGTCTCCACGCCCGTCCTCACGCCCTCCGCCGCCGAAGGCACGCAGACGTTGTTCCCGGTGGAATACTTCGAGCAGCAGGCGTATCTGGCGCAGACGGGCCAGTTGTACAACGAAGCCAACATCTTCGCCTTCAAGAGCGTGTACTGCTTCGGCCCCACGTTCCGCGCGGAGAAGAGCAAGACGCGCCGCCACCTCACCGAATTCTGGATGGTCGAGCCGGAGATCGCGTATTGCGATCTCGATCAATTGTTGGAAGTCGAAGAGCAGTTCGTCAGCCATGTGGTGCAGACCTGCTTGAAAGAACGCGCCGTCGAGTTGAAATATCTCGGGCGCGATGTGAGCAAGCTGGAAAACATCCTCGCGCCGTTCCCGCGCATTCGCTACGACGAAGCGGTCGAGCGCCTGCATCAACTGGAAGCCGAAGCGACTGATCCCGAGCAGAAGGCGCTGCTCCATATTGTGTGGGGCGATGACTTCGGAGCGCCGCATGAAACGGCGTTGACGCAGCAATTCGATCGGCCCGTCTTCGTCGTCGGCTATCCCACACAGGTGAAGGCCTTCTATATGGAGCCGTGGCCCGATCGCCCCGAGGTGTGCAAGAGCGCTGATCTTCTCGCGCCCGAAGGGTACGGTGAGATCATCGGCGGTTCCGAGCGCATCTCCAACCCCGATAAGCTGATCGAACGCCTGAAGGATCACAACTTGCCGCAGGAACCATATCAGTGGTACATCGATCTGCGGAAGTACGGCAGTGTGCCGCATTCGGGCTTCGGCCTCGGCGTGGAGCGTACCGTGTCGTGGATTTGCGGACTGGAGCACATCCGCGAAGTCAGCCCGTTCCCACGTTTGATCAATCGGCTGTACCCGTAAAACGCAACCTGTTGACCGCGAATTGACGTGAATCAACACGAATTACAGAATCATTCGCGCGGATTCGCGGAAGAAGAAACGGCAACTGTCCCGTGATCGCTGTTGATCGCGGGACAGTTTTATTTTGCATTACAATTAACTTGTCGTGCAAGCGAATCTCTTCAATTTGATTCTGATCAGCGGCATGTTGGGACTGATCGTCTGGCGTAGTCTTGTCGCTTGCCAAGAGTCTTGGCTGGGTGCTGCTGGCTGTGGTCGCTGCCGATCGCTACTGGTGGGGCGCGCAGCTCGATCGGTTAGCGGCGCCCGAAGCGCGTGATCTGCTGGCCGCCACTGTGCGTATTTTCAGCCCGCTACTGACACTGCCACCATGTTCGAGCGGCTCGGCGATGTCAGTCATGGTCGCTGTGGGTTTTATCGCGCGGTCGAGCCGGTGCGCACCGCTTATCCACGGCATGCGCGCCACATGGAAGCGCTGGGCTACGATACGCTGCCGACGCCCACAACGATCGTGGATTCTTACATCCCGCTGCCGGAATGCACGGCCTTTTCGCTCAAGCTCGACCTCTTGCAACAGAGCAAAGTTTCGTGGATCGATCGCCAACGCAGCGCGCTCATCCGCTTGCAGCAGCGGACAAGTCGAGGACGTTAAAAACCTCACAGGTTTTGAAAACCTGTGAGGTTCAGCAGATTCATTGCGACCCATTAGGGGGTGTGCGATCCCAGCGGTGTTGGCGCAGCTTTGTGATCAAGTCCTGATCCAATGCGCCCGCATCACTCGCGGCGATGTTGGTGTCCACGTGTTTGCTTTTTCGCATGCCGGGAATGATCGTGCTCACGTCGAGATTGGACAGGATGAAGCGCAGCGCCATGTCGGGCATCGTCATACCGGGCGGCCTGATCGGGCGTAGGGCTTCGGCATGTGCCATACTCGATCGCAAATTCTCGGCGACAAAGTACGTGTTGCGCCAATCGCCTTCCGGCCACTTGCTATCGAGTGTGAGCGTGCCCGTCAACGTCCCTTCGTCAAACGGCACGCGCGCGATGACGGCCACGTTCAGTTCGCGACGACGCGCCATGAAAACTGCTATAATCTCTGGCACTTTCCTGTCAGGATGCCGCGCTGTGCCTGAACTGCTGCTCACTACTAAATTGACTGCACCCCCACCGCGTCCGCAAATTGTGCCGCGCCCGCGGTTGTTGCAACGCATGAACGAGGGCCTGTTGCCGGGTTGCCGGTTGGTGCTGTTATCCTCGCCGCCTGGGTTCGGCAAGACCACGCTGCTGACGGAATGGCTCGGTCAGACCTCACACCGCGTGGCGTGGCTCTCGCTGGATGAACGTGATAACGATCCGGCGCGTTTCGCGGCATATTTGCTGGCGGCCATGCAAAGGCTCTATCCAGCGAAGCATGTTGCCGCGTCGTTCACGCCGCTGCCGTTGAGTGGAGAAAGTACATCGTTGGAAGGGCTGCTATCCGGGTTGATCAACGATCTGCACACTCAATCGGAAATGGGTGTGCTAGTGTTGGATGATTACCACACGATCACGTCGCCAGTCATTCATCAAGCGGTGACGTTCTTGATCGATCATTTACCGGCGCAGTTGCGCGTGGTCATCGCCGGTCGTGCCGATCCGCCGCTGCCGTTACCCCGCTGGCGGGTGCGCGCGCAGGTGATCGAGGTGCGCGCTGATGATCTCCGCTTCACTCTCGACGAGGCCACGGCTTTCCTCAACGACCTGATGGGTCTGCGCCTCGCGCCCGCTGATGTGGTGGCCCTCGACGCGCAGACCGAAGGCTGGATCGCCGGGTTGCAACTCGCCGCGCTGTCGATGCAAGGCCGATCGGATGTGGCGGGCTTCATCGCGACGTTCACGGGTCGCAATCGCTACGTGCTCGATTATCTGATCGAGGAAGTGCTGAATCGCCAAACGCCGGACGTGCAAGCGTTCCTGCTGCAAACATCCATTCTCGATCGGTTGAACGGCGCGCTGGGGGCCGCGTTAACCGATCGGGCGGAGAGCGCCGCGTTGTTGGATCAGTTGGATCGATCGAACTTGTTTCTCATCCCGCTCGATCAGGATCGCACCTGGTTTCGCTATCATCATCTCTTTGTAGAATTTCTGCGCGCCCGATTGATCCAGCTGGCCCCCACGCTTATTCCGTCGCGCTCCGTCGCCGATCTGCACCACCGCGCCAGCGAGTGGTTCGGGCAGCACGATCTGTGGGGAGAAGCCATCGAGCACGCCTTACGCGCTGAGGATTTTGCACGAGCCGCACGCTTGATCGAACAGACAGCGCGCGAAGCGGTTCTGCTGCGTGGCCAAGCAAGTCTGCTGCTGGATTGGTTGCAAGCTTTGCCCGACGATGTACTGGCAGCGCGACCGGCGTTGCTGCTTGATCGCGCCTGGGCCTATGTGATCAGCGGACAACATGCTTCTGCCGCGGCGAGTGTGCAGCGCGTGACGGATGCTCAGTGGCAAGGTGAAGTCGCGGCCATTCAATCGTTAATGGCAGTGCTGCACGGCGATGTGGCGCAGGCGATCGACTGCGGACAACGCGCGCTGCAACAGCTGCCACCTGACGATCGTTTTGTGCGCGGTCTCGTGGCGTTGAATCTGGGACGGGCCTATGACATGGCTGGTAATCTGCCCGCCGCCGATCGCGCCTACGTTGAAGCGCAGTCTATTGCGCAAGCGCTGCACAATGATCTGGTGTGGTTGATCGCCACGACGCAGTTGGCCGACATCAAGATGCTGCAGGGTCAGTTGCGCGCCGCGCACGACGGCTATCAGCAGGCCGTGCGGCTGGCGAATGCCGCCGATCAACTTCATCCCACGGCGGCGATGGCGTACAGCGGCCTGGGTCAGTTGTTGTATGAATGGAACGACCTAGCGGGAGCGGCGGAAGCGTTCGGTGCGGCGATCGATTGGGGGCGGCGCTGGGAAGCGGCCGATCTGCAATGGATCAATTTGCTGTTTTTGGCGCGGACGCGTTGGGCGCAGGGCGCGCTCGACAACACGCGTGAGTTGATGCAGCAGGCACACGAGGCGATGCAACGCGACATCGTGTCATTACCCACGGTCACGGCCGTACAGGCCCATGCTGCACGTTTGCATTTGCTGCTAGGCGAAGTCGAAATTGCCTGGCGTGAAGCACAGGCGCTACAGACAGCCTGGAACGACGATCGCCATGACCTGCTGACGGGCACGACGTTGGCGCGTTGTCTGTTGGCGCGCGGGCAAGCAGCCGACGCACTCCATCTGATCGAAATGATATTGCCGGAATTTGAAACGACCGGCCAATGGGGTGGCGTGATCGAGTTGTCCCTGCTGCAAGCCTTGACCTTGCAGGCCCAACAACGATCGCACGCTGCCCAAACGGCGCTGCGCCGCGCGCTGCAACTCGCCGCGCCGGAAGGCTACGTGCGGCTGTTCCTTGATGAAGGTGCGCCACTGATCAAGTTGCTGCGATCTCTGCCGGCAGACGAATATGCCGTGCAGTTGTTGGCCGTAGCGAATGAAGGGCCTGAGCCACATTCCACCGCTCGCACTTCTCAACCCTTGATCGAGCCGTTGAGCGATCGGGAAGTGGAAGTGCTGCGGCTCATCGACGCCGGATTGTCCAATCAAGAAATTGCTCAACAATTGGTCGTGGCGTTGAGCACGGTCAAGACGCACATCAATAACCTCTATGGCAAACTCGGCGTGCAAAGCCGCACCCAAGCCCTCGCCCGCGCCCGCGAAGTGAAGCTGATTTAATCCCCTAGGAATTTTTGCCGCAGTCCCACTCATCCGCTTCCCGCGAGTTGTCTGACCCCAGCGCGCTGTCCGTTATCGCTGAGAGGGTCGGCAGAAAACGGAACCGTCGGTGAATACAGATTAGTTGTTCGATAACCCTTAGGTCGCCTGCGTCCTTGCGAAGCACCCTTATGAGTTTTGGCGCTCAAATTCGGTAATCCGGAGTCGAGGCTTTAGCCGGATTCTGCGGCAATCACCGGCTAAAGCCTCGACTCCGGAACGCCAGCCATTACCGATTTTGATCGTCAAAGTTTATTAGGGTCGCGGTTGGGCGACCTGCGTGCTGGGAGATTCCACCTCCCCAATCCACCCTGCGGTGGACGACATTCCACCCACTGATCGCTTATGCTAATGACCAACAAACACAACCAGTTTGGAGGTCAACATGTTCAAGCGTTTTACTACTTCTTCAATCGATCACTCACTCAGAAATCGTCTTAAGGCTCGCTCTCTGACCGCGTCCTCGCGGTCAGAGCAAACCGCGAGGACGCGGTTTGAGAGCGTTGCAAGACGCACTCTCAGGGGTGAAGGTGTCCTCGTCACGGGCTGCTCGTCAGGCATCGGGCGCGCGGTCGCGCTTCATCTCGCCGCGCAGGGCTTTACGGTCTTCGCGGCGGTGCGCAAAGCGCATGATGCTGATGCCTTGCGCCAACTCGGCGATCCGAATTTGATCCCCGTCTGCCCGCTCGATCTCACCCATCTCACGGACATTCCGCCCATCGTGGATTTTGTCTCGCAGGAAATGCAGCGACGCGGCAAGGATGGCCTATACGCCATCGTCAACAATGCGGGCGGTGGATCGATCGCGCCGATCGAGTTGATGGAGATCGACAAGTTTCGCACCGAGGCCGAGACGCGCCTGATCGGCCCGGTGGCGCTGTTGCAAGCGTTCTTGCCGTTGATTCGCCGCGCACACGGACGCCTCGTGTGGATTGTCACGCCGGGGCTTATGCCGCTTCCGTACTTGTCCAGCATCCACGCCTACGATTTTGCGGTGAATTGCCTGGCGCGCACGGTGCAGCTCGAACTTGCGCCGTGGGATATTCCCAGCATTCAAATTCGCTGCGGAGGAATTCAAACGGCGGCTCCGGCGAAGACGGCGCGTGAACTTGAAGAATCATTCAAGAACTGGCCGAAAGAACGCTTTGAGTTGTATGCGGCCTCGCTGGAAAAAGAATTAGCGGAACAGGCGAAGTTTGACAAGAAGCGAACCGATCCACGGGAAGTGGCGAAGGTGGTGCAAAAGGCGTTGTGTGCATCTCACCCCAAGCGCCGTTATCAAATCGGCTACATGGCCGGTGTGGCGGCGTTAGCTGAAGCTCTGCCGCAATCATTGCTTGATTGGGCCATGAGCCGGCGCTGAAATCGGGCTAAAACCAATACTGTTTAGCTGAGTAGTTTGAGCACATCTGCTGTTATTGCCAGTTCAGTTGTTCCAACTCTTCTGAACGAATACGATAGTCAACCGGATCGCCTATACCGCAATTGCTCGAAACATTATCTTCCCGAATAGGTGCTGGAGAATTGGACAACGATTTTGCCCAACAGCATACCCAAATAGGCAGTTTCGCATCACGCACAACGAAAATTGACAAATGATCATTAAGCCGCTTAACGCTGGCTTACAGCCTTCACCTGCGGCTAGCTGGCGCGAATTGAGGTGAAAGCCGTCAACTGATTTGCAAAATGGACACGCTTCGCGGGATAACAACGGACGCGGACTCGACGCGCTCCGCTGTGCGAGTTGAGCGTCCATTGGAACGCCCGCGCCTAATGCCCGATCGCCGTTGGTCCATCGGCAGCACGGCGTCCGGCCCACTTGCCCGGCCAGCCGGGCAGCATCAACCCCAACACCACTGCCGCGATGGATGCGAAGAACGTCACCTTGTAGGCTTGCTCGAAGCCCGCTACAGTCTCCTGGCAAGCCCGATCGATCAACTGCGGCGAGGGCGTCATGGCCGGATCAGACGCAGGGCTGGAAATAGCCGTCGGCAGATTGCATACCCCCACTGGTGGAGCGCCGACTTGCTGCGGCAGATTCAGAAATTGCTGTTCCAACGCGGCGACTTGCGGCGACAACGTGCTCGCCAGCACCGTCGCCAGCACCGCCACACCAATCGCCTGCACTACTTGCCGCGTCGCGTTGATCAGTGACGAACCTCCGGCCAGGTGTTTCAGGGGCACTACCGACAAAGCCGTCACCAGCGTCGTCTGCACCGTCGAACCGAGCGCCACTCCGCGCAGGGCCAACAGGAAAACGATCCAACCGATCGAGGTGTCGGCTTTCAACTGCGACAGTTGCCACGTATTGATCACCAGCACGCCAAAGCCAAAGCCCATGATCAGGCGCGGCCCTAGCTTATCGTATAAGCGACCGGCGATCACCGTGGCGATCGCGCCCGTGATCGCCAGGGGGACCAAGATCAGGCCGGTCTCCGTCGCGCTGATACCGCGCACCGATTGTAGATAGATCGGCATCAGGAACTCTGCGCCGAACAGCGCGATGACGCTGACGTAACCCAGCACGCTCGCATTGAGGAAGATGCGCTTGGCGAACAGGCGCAGATCGAGCAGCGGTTCTTTGGCGATGAACAGCTCGACGACGGCGAAGGCGGCCAGGCCGATCGCACCGACGGCGA
>Ga0182021_10010004_pt1 | contig 11251 bp, 5 predicted proteins | sample 612E3MmetaG_FD_120493 | JGI IMG/M metagenome (GOLD analysis project Ga0182021, IMG submission 120493) | Permafrost microbial communities from Stordalen Mire, Sweden - 612E3M metaG (Illumina Assembly) | ecosystem: Environmental > Terrestrial > Soil > Wetlands > Permafrost | place: Sweden...
CCGGCGCTGACCAGGTCTTCCACGTCCTCGGCCCAGCGCGACGCCGGCATTCCATAGACCATCATCGCGTAAGCCCCCTCGTAGCCCCAGCGCGCCTGTGCCAGCGGCGGCACGTCTTCCTTGAGCACGCGCAGGGACGGGATATAGGTCATCACGTCGTTGCAGTAGCCAGCAACCCAGGTTTGGGGGCCGAACTCCTGCTTGAACTTGAGCGTCCAATCCACCACCGGCTCGCCGCCGAGCGTGACCAGCAACTGGTGCCCGCCTAACTGCCAGGCCTGCAGCGGCAGCGGGTAAGCGCGAATAAACGGCTTGCCCGCTTTCAAGTCCCCCGCCAGGCGCGTCGCCCACCGGCGCGTCATGGCTGTCTTGTCCGTCTCGAGTTTCTCCAGCTCGGCCGCTGTCGGCGCGGGGCCCAAGTGGAGCGTAACCATCTCCATCGCGGTCCGCAGCTCAGGCGCCAGCGTTCGCGGCGGCGTCAGCAGGGTTTCTTCAACCGCCGCGGCAAGCATGTGGCCATAGCGCTCGGCCAGTTCGAGCTGGCGGCGCGGCACGGGGTTCTGGTCGGCGCCGCACCCCATGAAAAACATGGCCGTGGCGTCCGGGTGGCTCTTCTCCAGCGCAAGCTGGGCAAACCCGGCGTAATCACCGCACCACTTGTAGAAATCCATCACCGTGTTATGGCAGGCGTAGCCGAAGAGCACCGCTTTGAGCTTGCCATCGGGCAGGTAAACCGCCAACACCGGGACCGAGTGGTCCACCGGACCTTTCAGAGCGCCTTTCTCGATCAGCCCCGGCACGTTCGGTTCCGGATTGTTGCGGCGGTTGACCGCGAACCCGGCCTGGCCTTGCCCGGCCGCCAGCCGCGCGGGCGACAGATCGGCGATGGCCTTGCCGACCGTCTCGACCACCTTCGCTTCGAGCTCTTCTGAGTACTTCTCGATCAACCCAAACTGGGTCTCATCCAGCGGATAAATGTCGTAAAGCGCGTTGCGCAGAACCGGTCCGCAGTGTGTGTGTGACGCCGACAAAAGAATCCGGTCTGGTTCCAGCGCAAACTTCTCCTTCAGCGCCGCGCAACTGTGCTGGTAGATGGACTGCGGAATGCCCAGCAGGTCGCTGCTCAGGATGATCGCCCGATGCCCCTGCGCGTCTTCGAGGGCCAACACCTTGATCCACAGGTCCATCTCCTTGCCTTCCGCCGGCTTGGTGCGCGACGCGAAGCCGGCCATCCACTGCGGTTGCGAGGGCGTGATGTTGGCCCTGGCCGTGCCGGCCTTCCAGAGCGGTTGATCGGCGGCCAGCAGCGAGCTGGCCAGCCAGCCAACCAGCACCACGCAGACCAGGCGAAAGCGAAAGCAGTTCATCAAAGCCAGCTTTTCGCCACGGCTCCGCTCTCGCAAGCCGAAAAACGAGTTTTCATTGGCTGAGCCGGTCGGAACTCGTATGTCTGGAACTCGTAGGTCTTGGCTATGGCCAAGTCCTCTGGCATGTTTGGTTGATGCGTTTTGTTCCGAGCCGATTTGTTTGCGCTGTCATCCTGACTGTTGGCCTCGCTTCCTTTGACTTCTACGGTCGCGGGCAGGCCCTTCGTGATCCGCAATTCTCGACCCGGGAGAAGGTCGGCCAGGTCGGCGCCAACCGCTACTACACACCGGCCAATCAAATCCTTACGCCGGCAGGCATTCAGGTCGAGCTGCCCGGAATGAGGCCACAGGGTATCGCGCTCAGTCCCAATGGCCGGCTGCTCGTCACCGCGGGCAAAACCCATGACCTGGTCGTCATTGACCCAACAACCGGGAAAATCGTGCAACAGGTGCCTTTGCCGTCTGGCAAGGTTTCAGATGTCACATCCGAATCCGTCTCCGAGGAGATTCTCCACCCGGACAAAGAAGGCCAGCTCAGTTTCACCGGCCTGGCCTTTTCGCCCGACGGCTCCCGCATCTACCTGGCCAACGTGGATGGCAATATCAAAGTGTTCGGGGTCAAAGGCTCCGGGAGGATTGTGGGTCTGTTTTCAATCCCGCTGCCGCCGGCCAACGCGCCGCGGCGTCGAGCCGAAATTCCGGCCGGGATTGCTGTGTCGCCTGACGGCAAGCGACTCTACGTGGCGCTCAATCTTTCCAACCGGCTGGCCGAGCTGGATGCCGCCACTGGCCACGTGCTCCGCTGTTGGGATGTCGGCGTGGCGCCCTTCGGCGTGGCGCTGGCCGGCCAGAAGGTTTATGTGAGCAACTGGGGCGGGCGGCGACCCGACGCCGAGTGCGTCACCGGCCCCGCCGGCCTCGGCACGCTCATGCGCGTGGACCCGAGCCGACACATTGCGGCTGAGGGCTCTGTTTCGGTCATTGACGTCAGTCAGAAGGAATGGAAGTCCGAAGTCCGAAGTCCGAAGTCCGAAATCTTAACTGGGCTGCACGCCTGCGCGATCGCCGCGTCGCCCAATGGGCGCTGGATTGTGGTCGCCAACGCCGGGAGTGATACGCTCAGCGTGATTGACACTCGCACGGACCGGATCGTCGAGACCCTCTGTACCCGGCAGAACCCTGCAGACCTGTTCGGGGCCCAGCCCAATGCTCTGGCCTTCGACAAATCCGGCAGCCGACTCTTTGCCTGCAACGGCACCCAGAATGCCGTGGCTGTCTTTGGCTTCAAGCCCGGTCAATCCAGCCTGCGCGGTCTCATCCCCGTCGGCTGGTTCCCTGGCGCGGTCGCTTACGATCCGAGCCGCAAGTCGCTCTGCGTTGCAAACATTAAAGGCATCGGCTCGACCAAACGCCTCCAGCCCGGCGAACCCGTGAAGTATAATTCGCACCAATACTTCGGCACGGCGTCGCTCGTCTCCGTGCCGGACGAGCGGGAATTATCACGCCTGACCCAGACAGTGTTGAACAACCTCCGCTACGGTTTATTGCAGGAAGCCAAGCTACCTCCGCGCACGGACCAGCCGCCCCGGCCTGTGCCTGAGCGCGTCGGCGAACCGAGCGTCTTCAAACACGTTATCTACATTATCCAGGAGAACCGCACCTACGACCAGGTGCTCGGCGATCTCCCCCAGGGCAACGGCGACCCCTCACTCTGCGTTTTCGGCGAGCGCATCACCCCCAACCACCACAAGCTCGCGCGTGACTTTGTCCTGCTCGATAACACCTATTGCTGCGGCATCTGCAGCGCCGATGGCCACCAATGGACCGACAGCGCCATCGTCAGCGATTACCTGGAGCGGTCCTTCGCCGGCTTTCCCCGCAGCTACGTCCACGGCATGACCGACGGCGGCGTGGACGCGCTGGCTTACTCCCCCGCTGGGTTTATCTGGGACAATGTCATTGCGCACGGCAAGACGCTGCGCGACTACGGCGAATTTGCCATCACCGAGGCGCATTGGCGGGACAAGTCCAAAACGCATGCGCCCGGCTTCCTGGATTACTACCGCGACTTCGTCAACCAAACGGGGGAAATCGAAATCTCGTGCCGCCCTTCCATTGAATCGCTGCGGCCCTACCTTGCGACCAACACGGTGGGCTGGGCGCTGCACATTCCTGATGTGTTCCGGGCGGCGCAGTTTGTCAAAGAGCTGAAGCAGTTCGAGCAGACCGGGGATTTCCCGAATCTCAGCATCATCTGCCTGCCCAACGACCACACCAGCGGCACCAAAGCCGGTTGCCCCACACCCGCGGCGATGGCGGCCGACAACGACCTCGCTTTTGGCCAAATCGTCGAGGCCGTCAGCCGAAGCCGCTTCTGGAAGGAAACCTGCATCCTCGCCATCGAAGACGACCCGCAGGCCGGTTGGGACCACGTCAGTGGCTATCGCACCACCTGCTACGTCGCCAGCCCCTACACCCGGCGCGGCGCGGTCGTGAGCACGCAATACAACCAGACCAGCTTGCTGCGCACGATGGAGTTGATGCTCGGCCTGCCGCCGATGAACCAGATGGATGCTACCGCCACGCCAATGAGCGCGTGCTTCACCGAGACGCCGGACTTTGCCCCGTTCCTGGCCCTTACGAACAACATCCCGCTCGACCAGATGAATCCCGCCCCGAAGAAGATCTCCGATCCCCTCTTGCGCAGGCACGCCTACGCCTCAGCCCGGCTGCCGCTCGACGAGGTGGACAAGTGCCCCGAAGGACAGCTCAATCGCATCCTTTGGCACGCGCTCAAAGGTTCCCAGACCCCCTATCCGGCCTGGGCTGTCAGCGAGGTCCGGGACAAGGACTGACGCTGCCTCTTACGGCGTCAAATAACTCCTGCACCACAACGCGGTGTAGGACATAGACTCCGCAGGCGACGGCAGAGGCAGCTCGGCTACGACCACAATCGAGTAGACGAGCAGGTTATTGCCTACTTCCCCGAAGCTGCGGTCGAAGCCGCAGCGGGAGCCGGCAAGTAAATGATCCGCTCCGGCTGGGTCGGCAGATAGGCGTTGCGTTGCGGGATAGCAGCGCGGTCGAACTTGGCGTAATCCTTAATCGCGCCGACGCGGGCGATGCGAAGAGACTTGCGGAGAATGCCTCGACCGTTGGAGGTCGAATCGCTGAACTTGCCGGAGCCATAACCCACACCGTGGGTGCCCGAGAGGTTGGAGGAGAAATATTTGAACCCGACGATCTTGTTTTGCGCGTCACGCGTCCACTCGATGAATATCACCGAATGGCCTCCGGCCGGCGTGGTGCTGTAACTGAGGAAATCTCCGGGCCGCACTTGTTCCAGGTCAGTGATGGCGCGGCCAAGGCCGTAGGCAGTGATGCCGCGCTGCTCGGAGTCACCGGGGCCTTCGATGTACCAGAGCTGGAGCAGGTTGAAGAGGTCGTTAAACGTCATGCTGTTAAAATCCTCCGGGTCAAGCCCCTTCTGAATATTGCGGAGTTTCATGGCTCGGACAAAGACCTCGAAGGTGAAGCCGCAGCAATAGCTGCAACGCGAACCGTCCGGATATGCCTTCGCGACCACCATGCCTTTGTACCACAGGTCCTGGGTCACGCCGTTGTAAATGTCATATTCCCGTGGGGTCCAGCCGCAGTGATAAGGGTAGGAGCCATCGAGCGGGAAAGCCGAGATGACCTTGAGGACGTAAGGATTGAGGGCCCCCTCGGCGTCGTCAATCACGGGCTCCTCGCGGGCGTAGGCCTTGGCGAGGGCCTTATCAACCGGCGAGAAGCCCCGCTCGTCCACCGGATAGACACGGGGAGTGTAGTTAAAGCGCTTGGCGGTCTGGACCGCTTTGTTGGTCGAAGAAGTGGCCATAGCGGGCGGGGGATTGCTGCACGAAAGGGCGGGCGCCTCCGGGGTCTTCTTGCCCGCGTCGGGGCCCGTGCTTTGGCAACCGGCCAGAGCCACAACCGCCACGGCAGCGACGAGGAACAGAGGCAAGGGGTGTTGTGGCGGGGACGAACGGCAATCGCGTTGGGCGACAAAGTAATAAGATTTCACGGTTGAACGGTAAGAAGGTTTCGTGCCCGTTTCAAGGCAAATGATGGGCTAGCGGTGGGTTGGGGGAAGGGGCGAAACCACAGCGGGACGAGTGCGGTTGGCAGTGCGCGTGAGTTACCTTCGTCATTTCGAGTCAAATCAACCGGTTAGGGCATCCCAAACCACAACTTGAGACTGTAACTTCTAAAAGCCAGGTGCTAACGTCGTGTCAATGACCGCAACGAAAAACCTAACCCCACCCGCTGAGCCGGCTTCAGCCAGGCCACGGTTGATCGCAACCGGTCTGAGAGTGGTCTGCGTGCTCTTTTCTGCGGCTTTCCCGGTAGTTCTGCCGCTGGAGTTGGTTGCTCAGTCATCACCGGCAGCGCCGCGCACAGTCCTCACCAACGCACCGGCGTTGAGGCCGGCGGAGGCGGCGGCTCACGCCCGGATTTCGCGCTGGAAGCCGATCTTTCACGGTGTGGAAATGTGCGAGGGTTCAACCAAGGTCCCCAGGCCGTTGCAGGTCCGGGCGGTCCGGATATACCTCAAAGAGCCGACCATTGATTTTTTGGTGACACCCAGGCTGGGGGACAGCAGCGGGGCCTTCGGCGGGCGGAAAACTTCCGAATGTCTGACCGAATTCAAGTGTCAAGTGGCCATCAATGCCTCGGTCTTCGATGTCTTTGCCAAGAAGAGAGGCGACCCGATGCACGTGGAGGACCTCTCGCTTTCGCGGGGCGATTTGTATCTGTCCTCCAACAAGTGGGATGCGCTGCTGATCAGCATGAACCACCAAGCCTGGATTGCCCGTGCTCCGGTGGATACGGCGGGAGCCTACAACGGTTTCAGCGGGTATTACGCGCTCCTGATCAACGGTAAGAATAACGGCGGCATGAAGGATCGTCACCCCCGCTCGGCGGTGGGGATCAGTCGGAATGGCCGTTATCTGATCCTGATGACCATTGACGGACGGCAACCCGGTTACAGTGAAGGCACCAGCACCGCCGAGACCGCCGAGTGGATCCGCAAGCTGGGCGCCTACAACGCCCTCAACCTGGACGGCGGCGGCAGCACGGCGTTAGTTATCGAGGGTGCGGATGGCTTGCCGGTGGTCCTGAACCGTCCGTGTGGCCCGCCGGTCGGGACTGAGCGCCGAGTTGCCAACCACCTGGGCGTCTTTGCCAAACGGCTGGCTTCCATGTCGCCAGGATTCAGGTGAAAGCCCGAGGGATAGCCAGAAACGGAGCCACGCCACCGTGATTCTCTGCCTTGGGACGACCCCCGCAGTACAGCGGGTGATGGTTTTTTGCAAGCTGGCGCTGGAAGTGGTGAACCGCGCCGTTATTACACTGGACGGGGCGGCCGGCAAATCAGTCAACGTCGCCAAGGTGCTGCGAGCGCTGGGTGAGCCAGTGGTGGCGGCCGGCTTCCTGGGCGGGGCGCGCGGCAGATTTGTCCGGCACCTGCTTGAAGCGCGAGGGATTGACCTGGATTTTGTGACGGTGGGTCAGAACACGCGGCAGTGCATCACCGTGATTGACCAGGCGGCTGGCACACAGACCGAACTGGTCGAGGAAAGCCAGCCGGTGGCGCCTGAGGGTTACCACAAACTGATGTGGCGCATTCAGCGGCGCGTCAGGAATTGCCGGGCGGTGGTGATGTCGGGAACCATCACGCCGGGTGGACCGGGGGATCTTTACCTTGAATGCACGCGAATGGCGCAGGCGGCCGGCGCGCTGCCAATCGTAGATGCGCACGGGCCGGCACTACTTGAAGCGCTTAAGGGCAGACCAGCGCTGGTAAAGCCGAACCGGGCGGAACTGGCGGCGACGGTGGGGCGCGAATTGAAGAACCAGGCCGAGGTAGTGTCAGCCATGCGCGAACTGTGCGAGCGGGGCGCTGCGCGGATAGTGGTTACGGCGGGAAAGGAGCCGACGCTGGCGTTTGATGGCCGGAGCGTTTGGCAAATCCTGGCTCCCTCCATTGTCGCCTTGAACCCAATCGGGTCGGGGGACTCGTTTGCTGCCGGGCTGGTCTGGCGTCTGTTGCGCGGGGAGGACCTGGGCGAAGCGTGCCGCTGGGCCAGCGCGACCGGCGCGGCCAACGCGCTGACGATGATGCCAGGCGAAGTGGATCGCAAGGATGTGGATCGGCTGGTCAGGGGAACGCGGGTTGTGAAGTTGAAACACTAGAACGTTCGAGCGCTGGAATCCGAGATGAAAACCGCAGGCTGAAGCAGGAAAAGTTTTTTTGCCGGATGATCATTTTTCGCTTGAGGAATTCAATCGCCCACTTCAAATTATGCGGAGTAAGGCATGCGGACGAGCGCCTGAGCAAGATCGCAGCCCCGGTTCTTTGGAAGCTGGATTTTAGAATTTGCCCTGCCTATGCTCGTGATTAGAGACTATGTCCTTGAACCGTAGTTGATCAATCAAGGGGCTTTAGCTGTAGTTGTGGCCGACACGCCTTTACTGGAAGTCGAAAGCAATTAAGCGAGTCCCGACTGTTTCTAATAAGTTCAAAGGAACTGTTACACACGGCAATGGCGGGGTTTTTTTTCGCGAAGCTCGTTGGTCGGCAAAGCACGGTCGGCGCCTCTCTGGCTGCCCGCGAGCAGCAACGCGCTTGTGGGTAAGTACCCTTGGTCCCGGCCGCCTCGGCGCACCAGGCTGGGTACTACGGTATTGCTACGGATCGGGAGGTGAGGCTTGGGGCTTCTTTATCAGGTGGTCGCCGACTGCGGGGCCTGGCCACCCATCTCGGGCGGCGCTTTCTCGCCCGGGCGAAAACTTCGCCAGAGCGGCAGAGGCAGCAGGCCAAGGGCGATGAAGACGAGTTGGCTGCCAATGAACCACATCAGCCACTTGAACGCCGCGTCCATAAAGCCATAGGAGTGCAGCCCGATGCCGAGCATATTCACGCCAAACCAGGAAAAGCTCGTCACAATGTTGCCAAAGATCGCCAGGTTCATGAGGCCGCGCTCGCGCACCAGGCCACCCCAGCGCGCATGGAGGATGATGGCGTTCCAGAGCACGATGAGCAGCGCGCCGTTCTCCTTCGGGTCCCAGCCCCAGAACCGGCCCCAGGATTGGTCGGCCCAGATGCCGCCCAGAACCGTTCCCAGAAAGCTGAACAGCGTGGCGAAGCAGACAATGCCATAGACCATTTTCGTGAGAGCCTTGCCCAGGGCCATTTGCGATTTGCGATTTGCGATTTGCGATTGCAGCGCCGGCATTCCTGCCGGCCCGGTGCTTTCATTGGCAGATGCCGGCAGGAATGCCGGCGCTCCCGGTGGTCCGGGGAGCGTCGCCGCCTGTGCTGCGTCAGTGCCGATGGGTTGCGAAAGCAGGGGTGTGAAGACGCCCAGGACAACATAGATAATCGCCAGCAGACCGGCGGCAAACGTTGAGGCATAGCCCAGCGTGATCACGACGACATGCGTGGCCAGCCAGAAGTTCGTGTCCAGCACGGCGCGCAACATCTCCATCGTGTCGCCGCCCAGAGCAAGGTTGTGGGCAATCATCAGCGTCACAAAGCCGGCCAGCGAAGCCACGAGACTGCCAATGCCCACTCGATAGATCCTCTCCAATATCAGCCCCAGCACCATCGTGCCCCACCCAATGAAGATGGCCGAAGAATAGAGGTTGGTCACCGGCGGGCGAGCCTCCAAAACCATGCGGAATACCAGACCGAACGTGTGGACCAACCCGGCCAGGATCACGAGGTAAAACGCCGACCGCCGCAACGATTCCGACAGCCGGGGCGCCACCGCGCAGGTCAGCAAGGCGCCGCACGCCAGTACAAAGGCGCAGAGGTAGATGATCATCGCGTGGAGGAAGGGTTTGACGTTATTGAAATAGAACTCGGCTCCGCCTTTCGTGAGCGCCTGCTGGAATTGCGGCGTGAGCCAGGCCTTGTAGTTGGCCACGGCCTGGTTAAACAGGTCGGGCTTGTGTTGGCGGTAGGTCGTGGCCATCGCCGCCAGGTTGGCCACCGCGGGGTGCAGTTCGCCTCCGTGACCGGATTCGAGCAGACTCGCGCCCATGGTCTGCCAATGATCGCGTTCCTGGACCGGGTCCAGTGGCGGGATGGTCAGGGGATAGCCAAACTGGGCCATCAACTGGAATTCCTGCACGGGCCGGGCGATGCGCTGCAGCGCGGCTTTGTCGAAGTCCTTGCCGCTTTCGCTGGCCTGCGCCGCCGCTCGGGCGGGGCCGAGGTTGTTCTGGAACTCCGCGATTTCCTGCGCAAAGTCATCCGCGCCTTCAGGCTGAAGGGTAACCTTGAGCCGCTGATAGAGCGAGAGCGCGTTGGCCAGCTTGGCGACCTGCTTTTGGAAGGCAGTCTGCTCGCCCGTCTTGACCTCGCCGGCTTTGCGCGCCTGCTCGTTGATTTCAGAAACCAGCGGCTTTAGCTCCCCGAAGGTATAATAGCGCAGGCCCGACTTCTGGACGCCCTTGTCCTGCAGCTTGAGTTCCCCGAGCAGCTCGGAATGGTGGATCAGGAAAATGGGGCGGGTGTCAGCCACTTCGGGCCGGGCCATCACTTCCAGCAGCCACTCGGTCGCTTTGAGCTTTTTGGCGTGATGCCAAAACTTCCAGGACGGCACCTGCTCGAGCGGCACGTCGCCCGTGCTGCGGATTTGCAGCAGGCTGTTCCGCCCCACCGAGTCGAAGGGCTGGATGCGGCCATTGAGCAGCACCGGCAGCCGGCCAAATTCGCGCACGTGATACTCCCCGTCCTTGCGGGGCATCATCACCGCGATGATTTCGCTCCCGAAGAGCGCGAGGAAACACCAGGGGATCAGTCGCAGTAACCACTTCATAGGGTCCTCCATTTTGCGGCCAGGCACAGGGCGTAATACGCGCAAGATGGGACGGGAAAGGCGCAACGTGGCGCGTGAAACGTGAAACGTGAAACGTGTTGCGGGTGGAATGAATTCATGCGGGCCTCCGTTTCAAGGCAAAACCCAGCAGGCTGGCCGCGAACTGAACGATCAGCCCCGCGCACACCAGGACGCAGGAGAAGTAGGGCGTGAGCCAGCTTGGGTTGCGCACCACTTGCAGGATCGTCCCGAGGTTATCTTCATCAAAGCCTGACTGATAATAGGTCTCCCCCGCGTAGCGCAACGGGTTGTTCATATAAATCAGCACCTCGCGCTTCTCGCCGGTCTCCGGTCGCTGGAGCAACACCCGGCTCGAGAAGTTCTTGGGGATTTCCGTGCCGGGATAAACGTCATGCTGAAACTTCAGCAACTGAATGCTGTAAGGCTTGTAATGCCGCCGCGGCCGCAGCGCCAATTGATACGTCCGGTTGTTCCAGGTGAAAGTCTGCGGCTGCTCGATGAACTCAGACACCAGCCAGGTCCCCAGCGAGCCTTGCGGCGTCACGATCTCCACCACCGCGCTGGGCACGTCCCGTTTCTCCATCTCCGTCGTGCGGGGCAATTCCCTCACCGTCGCTCGCGAGCCGATGTCTCGGTTCGCAGCGGGCGGCTCCGTGCTGTTGGTGGCGCGCTCGCTGACTTGGGAGTTAGGCAGGAACGCCTTCACATGCACGGTGAACGGCAGCTCGGGATGCCGGATGGTTTGTCGGCTCATCTGGATGCCCTGGGAGATTGAGATAACTTTATCCGTCTCGGCCTCTGTCGCATCAATCACCGCCAGCTCGGCTTCGCGTTCGGTCTCGGTATAATTCTTCGCCTCGCCTTCACGCAGGTGGAGGGCGCTCTCGCGCGAGAGCAGGTCCGTCCCGAGTTGGCCGAGCACCAGCAGGATCAAGCCCGCGTGAACCATCCAGAGGCCCGCTTTGTTCGCCGTGAACGCAAAGCGCTTGA
>Ga0182021_10010005_pt1 | contig 11250 bp, 10 predicted proteins | sample 612E3MmetaG_FD_120493 | JGI IMG/M metagenome (GOLD analysis project Ga0182021, IMG submission 120493) | Permafrost microbial communities from Stordalen Mire, Sweden - 612E3M metaG (Illumina Assembly) | ecosystem: Environmental > Terrestrial > Soil > Wetlands > Permafrost | place: Sweden...
GCATCAATATTGATCTTTGCAATTTCTGTGAGAATTTCTTTATCCGTAATACTATCAATTTTCTCTTTAGTAATAAGAATTGTCTGCTTAATAGGATTGTTGTCTGAGATTTTTTCCAACGCTGTTTTACGAACAGCATTGTACTTATCCGTAATAGCAATCTCAACAATAGCCGTTTGATCAGTAAGCTTTTCCGTTGCCGCATGACGTACGTACCATTCCTTGTCAGTCTTAGCAATCTCAAAAAGAGCTGATTGATCAGTAAGCTTTTCCGTTGCCGCCCGACGTACGTAATAATCCATATTAGTCTTAGCAATCTCTTCTAGATAAGTCTGATGGTTAAGTTTATTTACAGCTGTTAAGCACACATTGCGATCCATGTCGGTCTTGGCAATATTATACAACAAAGTCTCATCAATAAGCTTTTCAGTTGCTGCTTTACGAACCTCATGATACATATTTGTTTTAGCAATCTCTTCCAGATAAGCCTGGTGGTTAAGTTTACTTACAGCGGTTAGGTACACGGACACATCCGCACGGCTCCATGCAATATTATACAATAAAGTTTCATCAATAAGCTTTTCAGTTGCTGCTTTTCGAACATTAAAGTCAAAATCGTTCTTGGCAATTTCATACAGCAATGCTTCATCAATAATCTTTTCAGTTGCTGTTTTACGAACCCTATCATCCCAATGACTTTTTGCAATCTTGGCAAGCAATTTTTGATTTGTAAGTTTTTGCACTGCAGAAATGCGAGTCCACGAATTTGAAGATTTCCATTTAGGTTTTAGAAGATCTAATAATGACATTGTTCCCTTTTTTGATTGATCGTAAAAAGCTTATTTGAATAACTGCGTTACGCCTAAAGCCGCTTGCCCGGCTTTAACGGGCCGCCCAATTAAAACTTTTGGTGTTGTTTCATTTATATTTTATTGCCTATTGACTATATCCTTTTTAAGAGGTTATACGTTTTTTATTTTTTTACTAGCTTCCCCTAAAAAAATAAGTGACGCTGCTGTGGAATGAAGCAAAAAACTAGCGATATAAGATGGAATTTCGATTACATCACTCCCTTGTCCATGACCACTTAATTTATTTCTACCAGTTGGTATACCACTTTCGAGCGTTGAACGTAAAGCCGTGAAATGATTTTGCCAAAAAGAAGGTATAAGATTGTTTTTAAAACATATTTCAAGCAGTGTCTTTGAAGTATCATTTTTATCATACTTCCATTCCAACTTTTCACAAATAGATTTCATCATACTCTCAAAGGATTTAAGGCAATAATTTAGACATTCTTTATATTCACCTTTTCTGTAGTGTTCATGAGCACTTAGGAATTCATCATTTGCGCCTTTATATTCATCTGAGGATAAAAGAACTAAAACAGGTTTGACTGTTTGAGAATGCAAATATTCTGAATCAACTCGCATTATTTGTCCATTTTCATATTGATAACCTACACTATGTTCTCTAAATCTAAAATTCAATTCCTCTATTGCATTATCAGCTCTTTCATTAGGATTTCCTTCATGTGGGCGATAATCGTAATCCCTAGTTAATTTATCAATAGCTCGAAAAGTAAGTTCAATTACATCTATTACTCTTTCGCTATTTTGTTCTTCTAGTAAAAAAGCTGTCAAATCTTCATAATAGTTAATATCCATACGGTTATATTTTTTTGTTAAAGCAAATTTGCCATATTCTCTACAGAGAGCTTTATTAATAAATTTATACATTTCAATTACTTCCTTATTCGGTTTCCAATACTCATGACTATTACCCAGTGTTTCATTCCAAATGTGAATAATTTGAACGCGCAAAGATTGAGGAATAACGTCATAAGTATAGACATCTGATATATCCCCTCTCTCCTTAGCTTTTCTTTTTGAGAATAAATCAATTATTGCCATAATAATTTCCTAAGCATATAGCTATTACTTTATTACATAAAATTAATTTCGTCTTCGGTTTTCCAGTTACAGTGATTTGTGTGATGGGTAATTTCTTCTTGATCTAAGAGTTTGATGTTAGAATTAAATATATCAGCTAAGATAGAAATGAGATTATTGGAAAATGTTTTACCCGCCATACATTTTGCTATATATTAATTATAAATGCTTTTCTTTCTGAATTGAAAGTAAGGTCTGGCTGGTTAATGTGCAATAAGAATTGTCAAATATCCGTAGCACAGATTACGAATCTGTGCTACAAAAAATTCTAATCAGCAGCTAAGCATGCAATTGCAGCGGTATTAACAATATCGTCAACACTGCAACCGCGGCTTAGATCGAAGAAGGGTTTCTTCAATCCTTGATTGATTGGCCCAACTGCTTCTGCTTTGCCGAGACGCTGAGCAATTTTATAACCAATGTTACCGGCATTCAAATCCGGGAAAACTAAAACATTTGCACGTCCGGCAACGGAACTTCCGGGAGCTTTTTTCTTACCAACTCCGTCAACTATTGCGGCATCAAATTGAAGTTCGCCGTCAACTTTGAGATCGGGACGTTTTTCCTGAACGAATTTTGTAGCTGCGCGGACTTTATCAACCAGCTCATGTTCAGCGCTTCCTTTTGTTGAAAAAGAAAGCATTGCTATATAAGGTTCTTCACCGGTTAATTTTTTATGGTTCTCTGCAGTAGAGATTGCAATGTCAGCAAGCTGGCTTGCATCCGGATTTGGGTTTACGGCACAATCCGCAAAACTGTAAACAACATCCGGAAATACCATTAAAAAGAAACTGGAGACAATAGAAATTCCTTCTTTCATACCAACACAAAAAATTGAAGCGCGCATTACATCGGCAGTTGTTGCAAAAGAACCGGAAACACTTCCATCTACCATTCCTTCCCGAAGCATCATCGCCCCGAAGAAAATATCGCGCCGCATTGTTTCGCGGGCTTGTTCAATTGTTACTCCTTTATGTTTCCGTAAATTGAAAAAATAATTTGTGAAGTCGCTTAACCTATCGGCTTTATCGGGATTAATTATTCTTATTCCTTGAAGATCGACACCGATCTTTTTTGCATCGTTTCTAATTTTATCTTCGTTACCAAGCGTAATTATAGAAGCAACTTTTTCTTTAGTTAATACTTCTGCGGCTCTTAAAACTCTTTCATCATGCGATTCAGGTAGAACTATAGTCTTTTTTCTTTGTGCAGCTTTTGTTCTAATTCGATTTAGTAATTCAATTTCAGCCATGATCTTATTCCAATATTGTTGAAAATTTCATTACAAATATATGGAATTTCAATCACACGGATTCAGTTAACAAATAAGTTTTTCGGCTCTAATAAATCAAATTGAATTTCTCTGAAGAAATCGGAATATTGTATTAGCAAATAAAAGATTGTTGTTATGCAGTTCAACGAAATACAAATAAAGAAAATAAAAACTATAGCTCTCATTACACTTTCAGTTTGTCTAATAGTTTATCTCTCATATATATTTTCAAATATTTTAGCAATTCTTGTTTTATCCATTCTTCTTACAATGATAATTAACCCGGTCGTAGATTTTCTGGAAAAAGGACGAATACACAGAACTGTTGCTGTTTTAATAGTTTTTATTACGGTTGGTGCGTTGATCTTTAGCGGAGTTTCTTTTCTAGTGCCCAAGATCGTAAATCAGTTAAATAATCTTGGAGGAACATTATCACAAGAAAATTTGGAACTTGTAGTTGGAAAATTTGAAAAAACATTGAAACATTCTTTTCCATTTCTAAACTCTGTAAACTTCGTTCAGAAGATCACAAGTTTTTTCCAAAATGTAATATATAGCTGGGTTAATAATATTAACGATATCTTTTATAGTATTGTTTCTATTATTGCAATTTTAGTTATCGTACCGTTCATGTCGATTTTCTTACTTAAAGATAATAAACGATTAATGCGCGGTATCATAAACATTATGCCTAACAAGTATTTTGAAGTTTCCTACTCGGTTGTAAGAAAAATATCTTATCAACTCGGAAGATTTGTCCGCGGTTGGATTTTTGATGCATCTGCTGTTGGAATTTTAAGCGGCGTAGGTTTATATATTCTGGGCATTCACAACGCTATCTCAATAGGCTTTATTGCAGGCATTGGACATTTAATTCCATACTTCGGTCCGATAATTGGCGGAATACCTGCAATCATTATTTCAATAATTCAGTTCGGTGATTTCTCTATGATACCAAGCATTCTTCTAATGTTTGCTTGTATTTATGCAATTGATAACGGATTTATTCAGCCAAATGTATTTTCTAAAAGTACAGATATACATCCGCTCGTAATAATTTTATTGATTCTTATTGGAAGCGAAACACTTGGTGTTTTCGGGATGCTTCTTGCTGTGCCGACAGCAACTGTTGTAAAAACTGCTGCCCGGGAAATCTATATTGGTTATAAGAATTATAAAATCATTCGTGTTTGAAACAATTAATATCCTTCCTACAATTGTAATATCTATATGAATTGAATCTCAAAGAAACTTTGGATAGTTTGATACCAAAATTTAGGGAAAGAAATGGAAATTCAATTTATCGGCGCAGCACAAACCGTTACCGGCTCAATGCATCATATCAAAACTAAACAGGCAAATTTTTTACTTGATTGCGGTCTTTTTCAAGGAAGAAGAAAAAATGCTTTTGAAATAAACAGATCTTTTAATTTCTTTAATCCCGCTGATATTGATTTTGTGATCCTCTCACATGCGCATATTGATCATGCCGGAAATTTACCCACACTTGTAAAAAATGGTTTCCATGGAAAGATCTATTCAACTTTTGCAACGCGCGATCTCTCCGTCGTTATGCTTCAAGACAGCGCTCATATCCAGGAAAAAGATGTTCAGTTTGTAAACAAAAAAAGAAAACGTCTCGGGCAAAAACTTTTTGAACCGCTGTATATTCCGGACGATGCTTTAAAAGCATTAGATCTTTTTGTTGGATTGAATTATGATCAAGAGTACGAAATAGTGCCGGGAATTACGTTTAGGTTTTATGATGCCGGACATATTCTAGGATCGGCAATTGTTGCGCTTACAATTAAAGAAGATGAAAAAATTACTAACCTCGCATTTTCCGGTGATCTTGGAAGACCTAATCTTCCAATTCTAAAAGATCCGGAAAATATTCCAAGTGTTGACTATTTTATTTGCGAAAGTACTTACGGCGGCATACTTCATGAGAATGCTTTAAATTCTGAAGAAGCCTTAGTAACAATTATTACAAAAGCAATAAATAATAAATCTAAAATTATTATTCCGGCATTCAGCGTAGGAAGAACTCAAGAAATTGTTTATGCACTGCATAAAATTTTTGAGAGTGGTAAAGCAGGAAGAATTTCCGTTTATGTGGACAGCCCGCTTGCAGTAAATGCTACTTCCGTTTTTCGTCTTCATCCCGAATGTTTTGATTCTGAAACTAAAGAGTATCTTCTGAAGAATGAAGATCCGTTTGGGTTTAATCGGTTGACTTACATAACAAGCGTTGAAGAATCGAAAAAACTCAATGATGTTGCCGGTCCATGTATTATAATATCGAGTTCGGGTATGTGTGAAGCGGGACGGATTTTGCATCACCTTGCCAACAACATTGAAAATTCCAATAACATTGTTTTAATGGTTGGATATTCCGCAGAGAATACGCTTGGCAGAAAACTTATTGATGGTGAAAAGAAAGTCAATATTTTGGGAGATGAATATAATGTTAACGCTGAAGTTATTGTAATGCAGTCTTTCAGCTCGCATGCAGATGCCAACGAGTTAATTAATTATACTTCAAAACTTGATAAGAATATGATGAAGAATATTTTTCTAGTACATGGGGAGATCGATCAACAAGAAATTTATAAAAATCATCTGGAGGCAGTTGGATTTAAAAATATAACCATACCTCAACGAGGATATGCAGTTAAGATTTAAATCTCTCTACGCTATTTATATTCATCTTAAACTGTAGTCGTGAGAGTTTATAAAACTTATTTATGAACATTTAGAATATGGCACAACTTATAATTATAAAATTAGCGTTGTCAATTCATTTTGTTATAATAGATTAATCACTTGAAAAAACTAGTCCAAATATATTTTATTCTTCTTTTGATCAACTCAGTTCTCCCTGCTCAAATAGGAAAAGACAGTTTGAGTTTTTCCAAATTGAGTTTTAATGACAAACAAATAATCAATAGTTTCGATAAACAACTCAACACTTATGATTACAGCACATTTCTTAAATATTTTCTTGGTTCGAATAAATTATTCTTCGGGTTAAAAGAGAATTTTAATTCAACTGTTACTAAATCTTCTTCTAAAAACATTAAGGATGAACAATTCCTTTGGGCGTTGGGACAGTACGATCTATCAGAGAGTTTTAAACTCGGTATGCTTATCAATAACAACTATTATACAGATGATAGAGACCTAGCAATAAATAAAACTTCTCTTCTTACAACAACTGTTTTTACAAAATTCATCCCGGTAAATAATATAGAGATCACCCCGTTTGGCGGATTTTCACAGAATAATCAAATAGGTGAAACGGATAACGGATTTATATACGGTTCGGAATTTAATATTGATAAGTACAACTTCGGGGATTTTGATTTATCATCTCTTATGAAATTCCAGAATGAAGATATATCACCGAGGAAAAATTATCTGCGCTTAATAAATTTTGATCTCAACAATACGTTCGAAGAAAGTTTTCATAATTCAATATCGGCAGATTATTCGCAGCAGAGAAAAGATTTTTACTTCACAGCAGATCCTTTAAGTGCGCTTCAATTTGATATTACAAATAACATCCAGAGTAGAATAGAATCAAATTACTCAATTCAGGACAGGATAAAATTCACACCAGCAAACTCTCCGTTATCGTTTGACGTTCAGGGCAGAATAGCATGGCGCAGGATTGACCGGAATACACGCTACATTTCATTCACAAACGTTGCAAACACAAATTATGATACACGTATAGAAGAATCGCGTATTGATTTTGCATCATCAGCGGATTATTTAACAGATGATTTTAATTTATCATTCCGTTTTACATTCTCCGAGAGAGATGAAAAACATCAGCCGATGTCTATAGAAGGACTCAACAACATTATTATTGATGAACGAAATGAAATTGAGCAACAAAAAAATAACACATCTCAGTTTGCAAATATTTCACTATTTAGCAGAATAAATTTATCCCGTAACGATAAAATTACATTCAGCGTTTTCCATAGAAAATTAAAGTACGATACTCCAAGCAATTTAAATTATGATGACCGGGATGAGCTTCTATCTATCGGCAGAATACTATTTGAAAAAGAATTCAATCCGTTCTTTAGAATTTTTGTTAATGTTGAAGGAAGCTTAAACAAATTAGTATATATTTTTGCACAGCGCAGTTCTAATAACAATAATAAGAGAACCTTAAAATTTTCATCAGGCGGTACATTTTTAACGGGGAATTTTTCATCATCAAACTCTGCCGAAGTATCGGCAAATTACACAGTCTTCGATTACGAAGAACTCAACCCTAATTTTAGAAGTTACTCATTCCGCCAGTTTGTATTTAGAGATTCTTCCGATTATAAATTGAGCCGTAAATTCCGTCTATTCTTTTCCAGCTATTTAAAATTATCAGAGCAGGGTGATTTTAAGTGGTCAAGTTTTTCCAGTAAACCGTTACGTTATTTAAGCGAACAGTATGCTGATCCAAAAATTTATTATGAGTTTCAGTCACTTATTGTGGGATTAGGAGTCCGTTATTTTTCATTAGAGACATTTAATTTTAACAAAGGAATTGAAAAAATTAAAATCTCCGATTATAGGAGCATTGGGCCACTTGCTGAAATTAGCTACTTGGTTGGCGATCGGATTAATCTTAAGTTTTATGGTTGGTATGAATTTATTAAGTCCGAAGATAATACGAACCGGGAGATGGTGAATATGAGTATTAAGCTAAATTATAAAATTTAGGAATATTTTTAATCCCCAAGATTTACTATTGTAAGAATGAACAAGTAGTTATATTTTTCGACACAACTGATTGAATTAATTGACGGAGAAATCTTGCCGGAAATAATTTTCGAAAAAGAAATCCAGAGCGATCCTGAACTTTTGCCTGAACTTGAAGAGTCTATTATTGAGTTGGCAAAGAAATATAAATTAAATGATGTAAAACTAAACAGCCTGGCGCTTTCTTTTTCCGAAGCCGCTTCAAATAGTATGGTTCATGGTAATAAACTTGATGTTAACAAAAAAATAAAAATCACTATCAAAGTTGATAATGATAAAATGACGGTTATAATAAAAGACGAAGGAAAAGGTTTTAATTTAGATTCCGTACCCGATCCGACCAAACCGGAAAATATTTTAAAGGATAGCGGCAGAGGAATTCATATCATGCGCTCTTTCTTGAACAATCTTAGATACAATTTCACTCCTACCGGCACAGAGGCAATTCTAGAAATCAGCTTAAAGTAATACCAACGATATTTGATAACTTAATTTTGTTTATGAAAATTGAACTCATTCTTCATATATTTTGTCTGTATATCTATTTAATCATTTCAAACGGAGAATTAATATGGCAAGGAATAAAATTGCTTTAATCGGCGGCGGGCAGATAGGCGGTGTACTTGTACAATTGATCGCCCAGAAACAATTAGGTGATGTTGTTCTATTTGACATCGTTGAAGATCTTCCTCAAGGCAAAACGCTTGATATAGTTGAAGCTTCAAGAGTTGATTTGTTTGATGTTAATCTTAGAGGAACAAATGACTACAAAGATATTGAAGGATCCGCTCTTGTTATTATCACAGCAGGACTTCCAAGAAAACCCGGCATGAGCCGAGATGATCTTCTTGTAACGAATGCAAAAATTATGAAGACCGTTGCTGAAAACGTAAAACAATATGCGCCGAATGCAATCGTCATTGTAATTTCAAATCCTCTTGATGCAATGGTAACGCTATTCCAAAAAGTTACCGGCTTCCCAACAAAACGCGTTATCGGTCAAGCTGGAGTTCTTGATTCATCCCGCTTTGCAACTTTCATTGCTTGGGAACTTGATATTTCCGTTAAAGATATTAATGCAATGGTTCTCGGTGGTCATGGCGATACAATGGTTCCAATTGTACGATATGCAAATGTAAATGGTCTTCCGGTTATGGAATTGTTAGAAAGAAAATACAATGATAAGACGAAAGCAAAAGAAGTGATGGCGGCATTGGTAAACAGAACAAAGATGGCTGGTGGTGAAGTTGTAAAATTATTGAAGACTGGTTCGGCATTCTATTCACCCGCTTCTTCTGCAATTGCAATGACTGAAGCAATTTTATATGATGAGAAAAGAGTTCTTCCCACTTGCGCATTCTTAAACGGCGAGTTTGGAATTAAGGGATATTATGTAGGCGTACCGGCTGTATTAGGCGCAAATGGCATTGAAAGAATAATCGAATTCAAACTTGATGCTGAAGAACAATCTGCTCTTGATAATTCTGTTAAAGCAGTTAAAGAATTAGTCGAAGCTATGACAAGATTAGGTTTCTAATATTATTTCAATTGCAAATAAAAAACCCCGACTTAGTCGGGGTTTTTATTTTCCGAATATTAAAAATTCTTATGCAGTAGCTTCGTAAACACTGATGAATTGTCTATCGTTCTTTTTTCTTTCGAACTTAACAACTCCATTTACCGTAGCAAACAAAGAATGATCGCCGGCTAACTTTACATTTTTACCGGGATGAAAATTTGTTCCTTTTTGTCTGACAAGGATTGAACCTGCCGTAACTTTTTCACCGCCGAAAGCTTTTACTCCAAGATATTGCGGATTACTATCGCGACCGTTACGTGATGAACCTTGACCTTTTTTATGTGCCATTGAAAAATCCTCCGCTACTAAGAAATCTTAGTAACTTCTATTCTGGTTAATAGTTGTCTGTGTCCGTTCTTTCTTCTATAAGAAATTCTTCTTTTCTTTTTGAACACAATTACTTTTTCATCTTTAAGATGTTCTAAAACTTTTGCTTGAACCGTTGCACCTTTAACGGTTGGTGTACCAACTTTAGTAGATTTATCATCGCCCAAAATAAATACGGAATCAAACGTAACTTCGGCATTAGGTTCAGCTTGTAAACGCGGGACGTAATACTTATTGTTTTCTAGTACCTTAAATTGCTGTCCTGCGATATCAACAACTGCAAACATTCTTCCTCCAAACACTCAATTTTTGAGCCGTAAATATAAGCTAAACCACTTATTTATGTCAATTAATTGATGAATTAAATTCTGAGATTGGATTCTATGAAAAAAGTTTTGTTTTTGGACTGATTATTGGTGAATTGCAATTATTATTTCTTCAAACAAAATGAAAACTCGCTTCCCATACCCAAATTACTTATCAATTCTATCTTTGAGCCATGCGCATCAACAATATGCTTAACAATAGCTAAACCTAATCCCGTGCCGCCCATCTCTCGCGATCGGTCTTTATCAACTCTATAAAATCTTTCAAAAATCCGGTTAATATCATTATCGGAAATTCCAATTCCTGTATCACGAACAAAAATCCTTCCGGTATTTTCTTCTTCAATAACACCAATATCAACTTTTCCAACTTCAGTATACTTCAATGCATTTTGGATCAGATTTGTCATTACTTGTCTTAACCGCTGCTTATCACCGAATAACTGCAGTTTAGGATTAGTGTCAATTAAATTTAATTCAAGATTTTTTTTTGCTGCAGCCGGCTTAAGTTCGTTTATAATCCCTTCTAAAAATTCATGAGCATTGAAATAACGGAAACTCATCAGCATCTGCCCGGATTCTATCATCGAAATGTTAATCAAATCATTAAGAAGATTGTTCAGGTTAATTGTATGCTGATTAGCTTTTTGTAGAAATGACTTATTCACGTTCTCATCATTTATTGCACCATCTAATAATGTTTCTATGTAACCTTGAATCGCAAAAATCGGAGTGCGTAATTCGTGGGAAACATTTCCTAAAAATTCTGTCCGCACCTGTTCAAGTCTCTTCAAATTAGTTATATCGCTTTGAGTTCTCAAATACATTGATTTGATTTCATCTTCCAATTCTTTTAAGTCGCTACCTAATTTAATTCCATCTGCCGAATCGAAAGTGTTTGTACGGATTTTTTCAATTACGTTTTTAATTGTTATTAACTCATCTTTTCTATTTTTACTAATTATCAAAATTAAAAGAGAATCCAGAACAGCAAAAAATAAAATTGTTCCGAGTAACTGA
>Ga0182021_10010006_pt1 | contig 11250 bp, 10 predicted proteins | sample 612E3MmetaG_FD_120493 | JGI IMG/M metagenome (GOLD analysis project Ga0182021, IMG submission 120493) | Permafrost microbial communities from Stordalen Mire, Sweden - 612E3M metaG (Illumina Assembly) | ecosystem: Environmental > Terrestrial > Soil > Wetlands > Permafrost | place: Sweden...
ACCATGGCCGCCACGCCGATGACCGGCACCATCACACCACGCACGAAGGTCAGAGAGATGCCGATCTCCAGCGCGAGGGCGAGCACGATCTTCAAGCCGCCCTTGACCTGATCCCGGCTCAGGAGACCCGACTGAGTCACGCGCACCGGGCCGAGCCTCGCGGCGGTGTCGGCGCCGCGTTCGTCGTCGTAGACATCGTTTGCCAGGTTGCTGGCGATCTGCAGCAGCAGCGCCACGGCCAGCGCCGCCACGGCCGGTACCAAGAAGAAGCCGCCGTCTCTCCACGCCAGGACGGTGCCCACGATCACGCCGGCCGCCGCCGCCGGCAGCGTCCTGGGTCGGATCGCCAGCCACCAGCAGTGGAGCGTGCCCGGACTCGCTGCCCTGCCGCCGGCCGTCACGGGCGAAGACCCGCGCACATCTTTCGCCTCAGCCGATGGCGGCCGCACCCCGACCCGCTACCTCACCAGCACGACGAAGCCGTCTTTGCGAGGAGCCGCCTGGGGCGGCGCGCCGTCGGGGTAGCCCAGCACGCAGGCTCCCACGCCGACATAGTCGCCCGCCACACCCCACTCCTCGAGCAACGCCTTGCCTTCGTCGCTTTCGAACATCTGCCGCTCACGGTGCACCCAGCACGAGCCCAGGCCCAGCGAGTGGGCGGCGTTGAACATGTTGCCTAAGGCCACGCTGGCGTCCTCCACGGGAGTGACCTTGGCCTTGTCGGCGAGCACCAAAACGACCGTCGGCGCGCCGTAGTAGGGATCGGCGTCACCACCGGTCACCGCCTGGTTCATCCGCGAGATCGTCTCTCTGGTCTTGCGGTCCTGCACCACGACGAACAGCGCGGACTGCTGGTTGGCGCCGCTGGGCGCGTACTTGCCCGCCTCCAGGACGGCGTTCAGCTCCTCGTCCGTGATCTGCTCGGGCTTGAAGGCGCGAATGCTGCGCCGGTTCAAAAGAGTAGTCATGGTGTCGTTCATCGTGCTCGCGGCCCCCTGGTTGCCTTGTTGCCTGCCTGTTGGCCCATCAGCCGCGTACGCAGCCTAGTCTCTACCTCGTTTGCGGCCTGGCCCCCATGATAGTGCGAGAGCCGTGGCAGTGCTTCCACTTGCGGCCGCTGCCGCAGGTGCAGGGATCGTTGCGCCCCCGCCGCGCGTCCTGTGTGGCGTAGCTGCGCATCAGCTCGGCCGGCGCCCGGTTGGCCCGCAGCAGCCCGCACATGGCCGCCATCGGGCGGGCGACATGGCCAAAGAACGCCTGGTAGCTCGGGCACAGGTAGTGCTGACCGGGTTCCCCGGAGGGCGCGACCGCGAAGCGGTCCTTCGGGCAGCCTCCATGGCAGACGCCGAGCAGCTCGCAGTCCCGGCAGAACTGCGTCAGGGTATCGAGCTTGGCCTGTCCGAACCCGACCTGCCGGGGCGAGCTCACAAGCTCGGCCAGGCGCCTGTCGTCGATGTTGCCGAGCAGAAACTCGGGCTCGACGAAGTGATCGCACGAGTACAGGTCGCCGTTGTGCTCGAGGGCGAGCTGGAGCCCGCAGGTCTCGGCATGCACGCACATTCCGCCCGGCTCGCCATACCAGTTGGCGAGGGCCGTGTCGAATTCCTGCACGTACACCGTGCCGATGTCGCGCCGCACCCATTCTTCGAAGACGTCGATCAGGAAGCGGCCGTACTGCTCGGGCGAGAGCGAACGATGGGTGACAAGCTCCCCCCTCTGCGTGTAAGTAGGACGGCCTTTCACACCGTCTCCCCACCCGACGTCGGCGATGGCGAGCGTCTCGGAGGTGGCGCGCTCGACGATCGGGATGAACTGGACGAAGGTCGCGCCCAGCTCGTCGCGCAGGAACGCATACACCTCTCGGCCGTGGCCTCCGTTGACCGAATGCACGGTCGTCAGCGCGTTCCACTCGACGTCGTGGCGCCGGAGAACGTCGAGACCGTTCATCACGCGGTCGAAGGTCGGCCGCCCGCCCTTGTCGACCCGAAAGGCGTCGTGCAGCTCTCGCGGTCCGTCGACCGAGAGCCCCACGAGAAACTCGCTTGCCTTCAGGAACGCGCCCCACTCGTCGTCGAGCAGCGTGCCGTTGGTCTGGAGCGTGTTGAGGACGCGCTGGCCCGGCCGTGCGAACCGGCGCTCGAGCTCGATGGCGCGGCGAAAGAACTCGATGCCCATCAGGGTCGGCTCACCGCCCTGCCAGGCCACCACGACCTCCGGGGCCCGCGCGTGGGCCTCCAGGAGCTGGCGCAGGTAGGTCTCCTGCAGTTCCCCGGTCATGCGAAAGCGGCTGCCCGGGTAGAGCTGCTCCTTGGACAAAAAGAAGCAGTACTCGCAGTTCAGGTTGCAGACGGCCCCCGTCGGCTTGGCCAGCACGTGAAAGGCGATCGGGGCGCCGGGCGGCGCGGCGCCGGGACGACTCGTCGGCAAGCCGTGGTACGAGCTGCTCTCAGGCGTCACCGACACGGCGGTATCGAACGTGTGCTCCGCGCCACTTCCGTCCACGATGTGCATCCCCTCCGCCGGCCCCTGATCACTGCAGCCCAGTCCACCTCCGGGCTGGCGTTCTGATTGCGCGAGAGCCGACACTTGCATGCTATCTCCATAACGTGCGAATCGCTCACCCTGCCCAGCCGAGCCGCGCGTTCGAGTCCGCGAATAGAGGGTCCTGACACCCACACCCGAGAACCCCCGCCGCGGACCGACCATGTACAATCCTGAGATGCCATCGTCGGCTGAAACTCCGTCTCCTGCGGCAAGCCCCTCGCACCCGACGCCCTCGAATCTGCGGACCTGGGTTCTGAGCGCGGGTGCCGTTGCCGCGCTCGCCTGGACCATGATCGTGCTGCGCGGCGCTCACGCCGCCGGCATCGGCGCGCCGGTCTTGCACCGCGGTGGCTGGGTCGTGCTGAAGCTCGACACCAGCACGGCGCGTTCGTGATCAGACTGTCGACTACCGGGGCCGGCCGGGCGACGTCGGGCCACCTGGTCCACCACCGCAGTCCGCCGATCGCGGCGGCTTTCGGGACCCTCGGGGTCCGGGCGCCTCAGAAGACGCCGAAGCGGATCACCGACGCCAGGCCGAACACGAAGCAGTAGACGGCGAACGGCAGCAGCGTCCGTGTCTTGAAATAGCGCGACAGAAAGACGATGGCAAGAAGCGACGCCGCCGCGGCGGCCAGTGCGCCCGCCAGCACCGGGCCGCGGATCGCAGCGCCGAGCGGTCCGGTCAGATCGGGCACCTTGAGGATGCCGGCAGCGAAGATCACGGGTGTTGAGAGCAAAAACGAGAACCGCATGGCGTTTTCGTTGTTCAGGCCGCAGAACAGCCCACCCACCATGGCGACGCCTTCGCGGCTGATGCCGGCCAGCAGAGCGAGCGCCTGCGAGGCGCCGATCAGCACCGCGCTGCCAAAGCCGACCTGCGCGAGCCCATGCTCGGCGGCGGCATCCATGGGCACGATCGCCTCGTCGCGCCACCGGGGGCCGACCGGCGAGCCCGCTGTGCGCGCGGCAGCGCTCTCTGCGCCCGGCGTTGAGACGCCGGGCCGCGTGGCGGCGCCGGGCACGGCCGCCGTGTCGGCACGGCGGCTGTTGCGACGCCGGAACATCTCGCCGGCCAGCAGTATCCCGCCGTTGGCCACCAGGAACAGCGCCGCAGCGAGGGGCTTGGCGAACAACACCCGAAACTGGTGCTCGAAGGCCAGGCCCAGAAGGCCGACGGGGATGGTGGCGATGACGATCAGCCAGGCGAGCCGCTCGGCGTCGGTGGCGATGCGCCACGACACCACCGAGCGCGCCAGGCCGGATACGAGGCGCCCCCACTCGCGGATGTAGAAGCCCAGCAGCACGAGGGCGGTCGCCAGGTGCAGGCCCACGACGAAGGCCAGATAGGGACTCTCGGGCATCGATTCCTGCGATACGAGAGTGGCCCAGTTGCCACCTATCCACGACGGGATCAGCACCGTGTGGCCGAGGCTGGAGACCGGAAACAGCTCGCCGATGCCCTGGATGAAACCGATCACGATCGCCTGCAGGTAGCTCATGTGATAGACGTGATGCACCCCTCCTCCTTCGAGAGCCCAGCGCTGGGCGATGGCGCTCCTACCGCACGCGCGCAGACGAGGTAGCAAGACTGAGCATCACTGCATTCGAGAGCTCGTCGTCGAGTGTATTGGAGACCCAGTAGGCCGTGCCGCGCAGACGCCAGGCGACCAGGCGCAGCTTGGCGCCGTCGTAGAAGAGCAGGTAGTTGCGCCCGCCGATCGTCCTGGTCGCGTCGGGACTGGCGAGGATCGGGGGGTTCGTCCAGGCCAGCGCCTGCACGTCCCAGTAGCCGCCCTGGGGCGTGGTGCCCACGACGACGGCGGCCCTGGCAGGTCCCGACGGCGTGCGCACCGTGTAGGCACGAAACTGCGTGTAGCCCAGGCCCGGCGCCCAGGTGCTGGGCATGAAGAGCCGCAGAGAGGTCTGCTGTTGCAGCACACGCCACTGGACCAGGTCGTGCAGGGCGCCGCCGACAATGGCGCTCGCGCCCTGTGTCGGGCCGGCCGTCGTGGCTTGTGCCAGCTGACCGCCAAACGACGAGCCCAGCGTGACGGTGATGACGCCCGCAGCGGCGCTGCTGTGTTGCAGGCGCGCCGGGGCCAGCAGGGCGGCCAGCCGGTCGGCGACGGTCAACGCTGTGGGGTCGGCGGTAATCGTCGTCTCCGCGGCGCCGAATCCGGCGGCATTGCCACCGACACGAGCGCGGTAGCCGCGAGCCTTCAGCTCGGATGTGGCGGCGGCGGCCACGCCGGCCCGGCCTGAGCCGTTCAGCACAGTGACGCTCACCTTGGCAACGGGCAACTGCGGAGATGACGTCTTGGCCGGCGCCGGCGACGGCTGGCTCGGGGCCTGCACGGGGTCAAGGAACTGATGGACGGCGCTGCGCACCTGCTGCGGCGTGGCCACGACGTAGGAGATGCCGCCGATCATCGGGGTCGAACCGTCGATGTGGGTCTGGTAGATGTGGTTGGTGTTCAGCCGCAAGGCCAGAGTGAGCAGCCCGTAGAGCTTGGCGAGACTCGAGATGTCGGACGTGACGTTGCGCGAGATGATGCTCATGGCCGTAAGGAACTGCCCGAAACTGGAGAGCTTGGCCGTGCTGGCGAGCTCGCGCTTCATCTCTCGCAAGAAGATCTGCTGGCGCACGATGCGTGTGAAATCGCCGTTCTGATCGTGGCGAAAGCGCACCCAGTCGAGCGCTTGCGCGCCGCTCAGGCGCTGGTAGCCGGGGTTGATGTCGATCGAGGCGTAGCCGGTCACCGCGGTGTTGTTGTAGTAGCCGCGATCGACCATCAGATAGGCGCCGCCGAGCTTGTCGATCACCTGTTTGAAGCCGTCGAAGTCGATGTCGACGAAGTCGTTGATGGGGATACCCAACAGTTGCTTGGTGACCTGCAGGGAGAGCTTGGCGCCGCCGAACGAGTAGGCGGCGTTGATCTTGTTGGGACCGTAGCCCGGAATCGTCACAAGCAGATCGCGCGGCACGGAGAGCATGGAGATGCTGCCCGTCTGGGGATCGAGGCGTACCACCATCAGCGTGTCGGAGCGCGCTCCGATATCCGGCTGGCCGGCGCGCCGGTCGCTGCCCAGGACAAGGATGTTGACGGGCCGTCCGGCCGGCGCGCTGACGAGCTGTTGCCTGGCGGCCTGCACTTCCTGGGGATCGTTGGCCGCCACCTGCGCCGCCGTGCGATGCAACCAGCCCGCCGCCGCACCGACCGTCAGAGAGGCACTGACGACCAGCACCAGAACGACCCACTTGACGACGCGCAGCCACAAGGCAGCGGGCGTCGCGCGGCTCGGACCGGCGACATAGCGGGTGTAGTTGGCCACAGTGCGATCCCTCCAGCCAGGTCAGTCGCGGCACTCGCGCAGGTGCTGCGGGCCGCGATAGCTTCTGGAGTTGGCGATCATTCTGCTCTCGATCTGGCGGAACGGTGGCGTGGCGTGAGTCGTGAACTTGGTTCCCCGGCGATGGTCAGGTCCAACCACATCTTCGCGAACGGCCATCGAGCCCTTCACCTTGGCGCCACCTCCCCACCGCTCAGTCCTTGCACGACGACGTCTCCACAAGACCACGACGCCGGACGGCAGCCATGAGTCAGTGCGAGAACCTATCAGGAGGCAGGGGGGCACGCGTCGACTCTTAACACGCCTTAACCGAGGGAGTCGTTCCCGCTGTCCGGCCCCACGATGTAGGGTAGTTCGTGGAAGTATCGCCGACGCCACGGAGGCAATCACATGCCTGAAGGTCTGCTGTCCCCCGTCCACCTGATCATCCTCTTCGCGATCCTGGTCCTGCTGTTCGGCGCCAAGCGCCTGCCCGACCTCGGCAAGGGCATCGGCTCGGGCATCCGCGAGTTTCGCGGCGCCGTGAACAGCATCAGCGACGGCTCGACTGCCGAGCAGCCCCCCGCCTCGCCCAGCGCGGCGACGCCGCCGGCCGGCGAAAGCACGACCGGGTCAGACTAGCCGACGCTGCCCCGGCGCGCGCCCCGGGGCAGGAGAGCCTGTGGCGCGATCGTGTCCGCGCGCGTCCGCGCGGCTGGGCGCCGCCGCCGGCGCCCCGCGGGCGATCGGCGCCGCGCCGACTAGGGCTTGGTCGTCGTACTCGTCGTGGGCGTCGGAGTCGGCGGAGTCGTCGGGGTCGGCGGCGAGGTGGGCGAGGCCGTCGGCGACGTCGTGGGCGGGGCGGTCGTTCTGGTGGCCGTCGGCGTCGGGGTCGGCTTGGCCGAGGCAGATGGTGAGCTCGAAGGGCTCGGCAGCGGCGGCGCGGTGGCGTAGGCGCCCGCCCAGATGCCGAACGGCCAGCCGACGACGGCGAAGTCCGGGTGCGCCGCGCCGGCCAGCGCCGCCGCCGTGAACTGCGCCCACATCGGCGCGCAGTAGATGCCGCCGAAGGCGCCGTTCATGGGCAGGTTGGCGTTCATGTCGCCCATCCAGACGCTGGTGGCAAGTTGTGGCGTGTAGCCGACATACCAGACGTCCCAGCTGTTCTCGGTGGTGCCGGTCTTGCCGGCTCGCGGATAGGGAAAGGCGGCCGCGGTGGTGGCGCCCGTGCCGCGGCTGGCGACCTGCTCGAGGACCTGGGTGACAGTCGAGGCGACGCCGGCCGGAATGGCCCGGGTACCCACGGTCGCCGGACGCCAGAGCACCCTGCCGTTGCTGGCGACCACCTTGACGACGGCCTGGGGTGAGTGGTGGATGCCGCCGTCGGCCAGGGTGGCGTAGGCGTCGGCCATCTCCAGCGGCGTGACCGACGAGGTGCCCAGCGTGATCGAGGGCACGGCCGCGAGCGGACTGGTGATGCCCATGGCGTGGGCCACCCTGACCGTGTTCGCCGGCCCCACGTCGACCGAGAGGCGGGCAAAGACGGCGTTGTCTGAGATGACCGTGGCCTGGGCCACCGTCTCGGGGCCGCCCGGCCCGTCGCCGTGCACCACCCAGGGCGCCGCATAAGCTCCCATGGGAACAACGACGGGGCTCTGCGAGGAGTAGTAGGTGGTGAAGGGGTCCATGCCCTTCTCAATGGCCGCCGCCAGCACGAACGGCTTCATCGCCGAACCGGGCTGGCGCCGCGCCTGCGAAGCCAGGTTGAACTGCTGCCGGGCAAAGTCGAGGCCGCCGACCATCGACCGGATGTAGCCGGTGGCGGGGTCGATGGCCACCAGAGCGGCCGAAGGCTTGAAGCCGAAGTCAAGCGGCGAGACCGTGCTGCGCACGACCCCCAGGGCATCGTTCTGCCAGGTAGAGTCGAGGCTCGTGTAGACGCGCAGACCACCCGCGAAGACCTGCGCGTAGCCGTAGCGCTTGACGAGCTCCTGAGTGACGTAGTCGACGAAGTAGGCGGCCGGACCGCTCGCGGTACTCAAGGGTTTGGCGAAGACCTTTATCGGCTGGGCCTCGGCAGCGGCGGCCTGGGCCGGCGAGATGTAGCCCTGGGCCAGCATGCGGCTGAGAACGCCGTTGCGCACCCGGCGCGCGGCGCCGGCCGCGTAGACCGGGTCGTAGTCGGTGGGCAGCTTGGCGACCGCCACGAGCAAGGCGGCCTGGGCGAGAGTCAGACGGTAGGCGTGCTCGTGAAAGTAGGTCTCGGCGGCCGCCTCGACGCCGTAGGCGCCCTGCCCGTAGTAGACGGTGTTCAGGTAGGCGGTGAGGATCCTGTCCTTGCTCCAGCGGTCCTCGAGCTCCCAGGCGAGGATCGCCTCACGCAGCTTGCGGGTGATGTCGCGCTCGTTGCCGACGTAGGCGTTCTTGATGTACTGCTCGGTGATCGTGCTGCCGCCCTGCACGGCGCGACCGGCGGCGATGTCGGCCAGCAGTGCCCGGGCGAGCCCCTGAAAGTCGACGCCGTGGTCGGAGTAGAAGCGCTTGTCTTCGCTGGCCACCGTGGCGTTCTTCATCACCGTCGGGATCGCCGAGCTGGGCACGACCAGCCGGTTCTCGGCGCCGTGGAGCTCGGCGAGCAGCCGCCCCTGGGCGTCGTAGATCTCCGTGGTCTGGGCGCTGGCCGAGCTCTCGAGGTGGCCCAGCTTGGGCAGATTGCGCGACAGGGCATACACGGCCCCGGCGGCCAGGCCGACGACCGCGACCGCAAAGACGACGACTCCGACGAGAAGGATCCGCGCCAAGCGCAGCGGGGCGCCGCGCGACGCGCGCCGTTCGCGCCGCCGGCGCCGGCCGTTGGGCCCGTCCGCCGACGAACGCTCGCTGGCGCCGCGCCGCGAATCGCTCATGACGGCCCCTCCGTCGTCACGGCGGCGGCGACGCGCATCGCCAGCGAGGGCAGCCGCACCGGCAGTCGGCCGCGCCCCGTGTGGCAAGCTCCAGCGGAGCGGATGCGTCTCGATCTTGACTGCCCCACGTCACGCCTCCGGGAAGCCTCAGGAACCGTCGAATCTCGAGCGGTCACCAGGTGGGCGGCCGAGTCTGTCTGCTGGGCAAGGGTTCACTCGTCGCGGCCGGTCCTGCACGCGACCACGCCCACGCCCTTGCCCGACCCCAGCTCTGGAGCAGTGGCGGGCGCGGGCTTGGACGCGGTGCTCGACGCGTAACCCTAGCGCCCTCAGGTTGAGACGATGTTAAGGGCGGCGAAGCGCGTGTGAAGCGGTCGGCCGCCTTGGGTCGTCTCCCGCGCCGGGGCAGGGTCGTCGTCCCGCGCCGTCTGCCGACCGCGGCGCCCTATTCTTCGACGAGCTCGATCACGCGCACATCTTCGGCCCGCACGCGCCGCGTCTGCACCGAGGAGCGGTATTCGGAGCCGGTCGCCTTGTCGACGCGCGTGAAGTCGATCCATTGTCCGTTCTGGCTGTCTGCGTACGCGTCGGCTTCGACCATCGTTTCGTGGCCGGAGTTGGTCGTTACCTTGAACTTCGCCATGATCCTCTTCTTGTCGAATTGCCGGTGCTTCGTGGAGGGGCTGACGGGTGGGCGGCTCCCTCAGGCGATCGCTTCGAGCATGGTCTTGAAGAGCTCGAGATCCTTGTCGACCCGGCGATTCATCCAGTGGCGCACGGAGTCGGCCTTGCCTTCCCAGGCCGCCGGGTCGTACTCGAGCTGGTAGGTCACTCTCGTCTTGTCGGCCGCCAACTTCTCGAAGCGGACCTCGCCGGTCTCGCGACCGTCGACGGCCCGCCACGTGACCTTCTCGTCGGGTACGTGCTCGACGACGTCGGCGTCCCACTCAAAGGTGTCGTCCTCGATCACCGCGACCCAGTGGAGCCGGTCGTCCTGGGCGACCGTCACTGTCTCGACGGTCTCCATGAACTTGGGATAGTCCTCGAAGGCCGTCCAGGCCTCGTAGACCTCGTGGACGTCTGCCGCTATCTCCCGTGTCTTGTCGATGAACGCCATGTCTTTCCCTCCGTCGCCTCGAAATGTGCCACGAACCTACCCGTCTGGAACGCCCGCGAATCGGGTCGCCACGCACAGCAGCCCCGGGCCGCGATGCGCACGCGGGCGCTGCCGGGGAGCCGGCAGCGCCCGCAACAGCGGCTTCCTCGAGCGCTTAAGCGCCTCGACAGTGTGGAGCAACGCAGGTCGGCGCGTTGGCCAGAGCGCAGAGGTGGCCTGGTCGCGGCCGCCAATGGCGGGCGACTATGATGCAACGTCGCGTACACGGACGGGAGATCGATGCAGTTTCAGGCATGCAGAATCACAATCGACGCTCGAGCCATCACGGCCCCGGGATGGCTCGAGGTCAACGATGCCCACGATCCGCGCTCGTGGGAGCTCGCCGTCCGGGGCCCGATCAACGGCGACCTGGGCGGCGCCACAAAGGGCAGGAACGAAGACGTCTTTCAGGTCGAGCTCACGATCTCGCAGGGCAGGCGCTATCGGGGCGAGGGGCAGATCCGCCAGTCGTGCGACTCGCCGACCACCGGTATGCGCTCGCTTGTGATGATGGGCAAAGGCCCCCTCAGGTTCTTGCCGTAACCACGGCGCGCGGGCGGGCGGCGGGCGCCGAGCAGGCGCCCGCCGCCCGCTTGTCCTTAGCAGCCTGTCAGCTCACCGACGCGATCTTGACGGTCGGCTTGTCGGTAGACATCGGCACGAGACCGCCGAGGTCGCCGATCACGTTGACCAGCTGGGTGTCGGCGGGCACGACGATCTTGCTGTTCTGGTAGAGCGCGCGCTCGACGGCTTCGAGCTTGCGCAGCATCTGGGCGTTGCCCACGAAGTACTTGTCGGCCGCCTCGTTGACCAGTTGGATGGCCTGAGCCTCGCCTTCGGCGGCCAGGATCTTGGCCTGCCTCGTGCCTTCGGCTTTCTTGATCTCGGCGCGCCGCTGGCCGTCGGCCTGGGTCTCGGTGGCGGTGGCGAAATCGACCGCGGCGACCTTCTCGTTCTCGGCCTTGACGACCTTGTTCATGGTCTCCTGGACGTCGTGCGGCGGGTCGATCTCCTTGAGCTCGGTGCGCAGGATCTCGATGCCCCAGCTCGCCGTCTCGACCAGCAGCGCCGTGCGCAGCTCTTCGTTGATCTTGCCGCGCTCCGAGTTGGCCGACTTCAGGGAGAGCGTGCCGATGATATTGCGCAGCGTCGTGCGCGCCAGGTTGACGACCTGGTTTTCGTAGTTGGTGACGTTGTACAGCGACGCCTTGACGCTCTCTTCGTCGGCCTTGACCTTGAGATAGACCTGGGCGTCGACCTTGGCGTTCAGGTTGTCGTTGGTGATGATCTCCTGGGGCTGAGCCTCGACCAGCA
>Ga0182021_10010008_pt1 | contig 11247 bp, 11 predicted proteins | sample 612E3MmetaG_FD_120493 | JGI IMG/M metagenome (GOLD analysis project Ga0182021, IMG submission 120493) | Permafrost microbial communities from Stordalen Mire, Sweden - 612E3M metaG (Illumina Assembly) | ecosystem: Environmental > Terrestrial > Soil > Wetlands > Permafrost | place: Sweden...
ACGACTTGGCACCAGGCTGTTGCAGAGTGAGGAACGATGGACTGCTACTTTGGGAAGCATTGGCGAAGCCGTCATAGCAACTGACAGCGAAGGCAGAATCACTTTTCTCAACCCGATCGCCGCCGCTCTAACCGGCTGGCCATTGGAGGAAGCCTTAAACCAGCCGATAGGGAATGTTCTCAAGCTCATCAACGAAGAGTCCGGCATGACCGCCGACAATGAAGTGCTCCGTGTACTCAAAGAGAAGCAGGTTTTGGCTGTGGCCAACCACATGGACCTGGTCACAAGAGATGGCCGCGAGATCCCAGTTGAGCATAGTGCTGCGCCCATCCTCGCCATGGGAGGAAAGGTCATTGGCGTTGTGCTCGTCTTCCGCGACGTAGCCGAGAGGCGCCAAGAGCAGATTGCGACCAGAGAGCAGGCTGCCCTGCTCGAACTTACTCAGGATTCTGTCTTTGTGATCGACATGGAGGGAAAGATCCTCTTTTGGAGTCGTGGCGCGGAGGCGATGTTCGGATACTCCAAAGCCCAGGCCGTTGGAAATACCTCGCACAAGCTGCTCTGTACCGAGTTTCCGCTGCCCTTGCCTGGGATTAGAGCTGAACTAATGCGCGTGGGACACTGGGAGGGAGACCTTATAAAGACCGCCCACGATGGCAGGCGTATTGTCGTATCCGGCAGATGGGCACTGCAATGGGGAAAGCGCGACCAGGCACCCAAGGTGTTGGTGATCAGCAGCGACATTACTGCGCGCAAACGGGGAGAAGAGTCGCTGGTTCTGCAACGAGAGCAACTGCGCGCATTGGCAGAACGTCTGCAGACAGTGCGCGAAGAAGATCGCAAGAAGGTCGCCCGCGATCTGCACGATCAAATCGGGCAGATTCTGACCTCGATCAAAATGGATCTGACATGGATGACTCGACATCTGCCGAAGTCGGAAGATGCGCTGCTCGCTCGAGTAACAGAATCGATTCAGTCGATCAATGATGGCGTTAAGGCAGTGCGTACCATATGCAGTGGGTTGCGTCCGGGAGTATTGGACGATCTCGGGTTGGCGGCAGCGATTGAATGGCAAGCCAGTGAGTTCACTTCTCGAAATGGCGTTCTCTGCGAAGTCTCGGTTCCCCCTGTCGATCTACACTTGGATGGTGACCGAGCCACTGCGACTTTCCGCATCTTCCAGGAGTGCCTGACCAACGTGATTCGACACGCGCAGGCAAAGTCGGTGTACGTTGACCTCTGCCAGGAGGATCACAACATCCTCCTCATTGTGAAGGATGACGGTATAGGCTTCTCTGAAACCGGTCTATCCAACTCTCTGGGATCGTTGGGGCTCCTCGGCATGAAAGAGCGAGCACAATTCTGCGGAGGCGACGTGCATATCTCCAGTTCGCCCGGCAACGGGACGACCGTCACAGTCCGCGTTCCCGCGGACATTCCACGCGCCGAGAGGAGCGAAACATGCACATCCTCATAGCGGATGACCATGCGGTTGTGCGGCGTGGCCTGAAAGAGATTCTTGCCGACGCACTTCCCACTGCGGACTTTAGCGAAGCTGGCAACGGGGATGCGGTGCTGAGCCAGTTGGAGAAATCCCCGGCCGCCATGCTCGTGTTGGATATCAATATGCCGGGACGAAGCGGGATGGACGTGCTGCGCGAAGTGAAGCATACCTATCCGCGGTTGCCCGTGATCATCCTTAGTTGCCATCCGGAAGACCAGTACGCCGTGCGCTGTCTGCGAGCCGGTGCCGCTGCCTATATCAACAAAGACAGTGCCCCCGAGGAACTGGCAGTTGCCATAAAGAAGATCCTGGGCGGCGGCCGCTATGTGAGCGCAAATCTTGCGGAAACATTGATTGCCAACCTGGATGAGCCCATCGATAAGCCCTTGCACGATTCGCTCTCTGACAGGGAGCACGAAGTGATGAAAATGATCGCCGCAGGCGTTCCTTTGACGGAGATTGGCGACAGACTTCATGTAAGCGTCAAGACGATCAGCAGTTATCGGGCTCGAATTATGGTAAAGATGCAGATGAAAAGCAATGCCGAACTTACCCGCTATGCCATGACGCATGGCCTGATCGATTAAATCGCCCCAGCGGTGTAGGAATAACCCTGCAATGCGAACAGAGCAAACCCTACGAAGATCACAGTCTATGCCGATGTCGATCCCATTTAACCTTGGGTATAGTAGTTTCAGGTCGAAAATATGGCCGCGCAAGCGATAACGAAGATGAATATCCTGATAGCCGATGATCACGCGAACGTACGACGCGGCCTGAGAGAGATCCTGGTCGACGCGTTCTCTGGTTCTCACTTCTCCGAAGCCTCTGACGGGGATCAGGTACTTACTCAGTTGATAAAGTCTAAACATGACCTGTTGCTGCTGGACATCAATATGCCCGGTCGCAGCGGCCTGGAAGTCTTGAAAGATGTGAAGAAGACTTACCCTCTACTCCCGGTGATCATGGTGAGCGTCCAGCCTGAGAGCCAATACGCTCCGCGCTGTATGCAGGCAGGTGCCACTGCCTATATCAATAAGAACAGCGCTTCAGACGATCTGGCGCCGGCGATCCGGAAGATCATAGACACCGGCACAATGCCGGTTCTAATTCCGATTCCAAATTAGTCACATCCCTAGCTGAATAACTTTATAGATATAGGACGACCTCGAATCTTCCCCCTACAACTCAGCGCATGAATTGGCCAATTCTATTGGGTTTATGGCGTAGGTGATCCCCTACAAGATTCGCGTCGTAAAGCCTACGGCATTAACAGTGATCGCCGATGTTCAATGAATTCTGCGCGTCGTACCTTAGCTATATTGACGTCGCAGAGGCTGACAAGGAACACCGTTGCACCCTCTGCACGGTTGAAAGGTATCCATCATGGCAACTCGCATCGCCACAATGAAGAATACGGTAACCACCATTACGATGGGCCGTCCGTTCGGTTTGCCGCCGGCTGCATACAAGAAGTTGAAAGTCGCTTCGCCTATGACTGGCGATGTGCCGGTCCGGGCGCCTGCTATCGATTTTCAGGATCCGCTGATGAGGTTCATGGCCGGGAAATCGCGGCGCGAATATTCCACCGGTGAATCCATCTTCTCGCAGGGCGACTTGGCCAACTCCGTGTTCTACATTCAGAGTGGCAAGATCAAGCTCTCCGTGGTTTCGATGAACGGCAAGGAAGCCGTGATTGCCCACCTTCCGGCGAACAGCTTTTTCGGCGAAGCCTCCCTGGCGGGTGAGACGCACCGCGTTGCCTCAGCGAGCGCGCTTGAAACCAGCACCATCGTTCGCATCGACAAGACCGTCATGCAAGATTTGCTCCATCGTGAGCCAAAGTTTGCCGAGCAATTCCTCGCCCACTTGCTCACCCGCAATAACCGCCTGCAGGCCGATCTCGTCGATCATTTGTTCAATTCCAGCGAAAAGCGCCTTGCCCGGCTGTTGATGCTGATGGCCAACTTCGGCCATTCGACAAAACCTGTTCCCGTTATCGAGAAGATCAGCCAGGAGACACTGGCAGAAATGATTGGCACCACAAGATCCCGTGTCAGCTTCTTCCTCAATCGGTTCCGCGAGCTCGGCTACATCGACTATAGCTCGGCTGGGATGCTGATCAATAGTTCACTCGTCAATGTTGTTCTGCACGACTGAACCACACCTCGGTCTCAAATCGCTTTACGGAAACCCGCCGGAAGCCTCTTCGAGAGGCTTTCGGCGGGCGCCCATCCAGTAAATACCTCGATGCTGGACGCTGGAACATCACACATACTCGCTCTTTCCCGTCTTTGAACGCGGGCAAACTGTTCGTTTCGCTCGGGTTAAGACTGCTGTCGGTCCCGCCATCCGAATTCTTATCGCCGGGATCCTGTGCAAAACAATTCTTCAGTGTGAGCAAAACAGATCAGACGGGATTTTCCTGTTCGGGACAAAATGGTGCAGATGACTGTGTATCGGGCCCCAAGTGTGGGGTGTCCACCCCAAAAGCAGCCGACACTCCCAGGGCAGCGATATGGGGCTCATTTCGCGAGTCAGGCTGCCTGGAGTGCGCTATTCCTTCCCTTTGAGACACTTCCTCCGCCTCATTTGACCCGCCCTAATTAGTCCTGGATCGCACTTGCCGCATGCCGCAAAGGAGGTTCCATGCTGATTGAGGATAAAAGCAGGTCCATATTCGACCCTGCCGTCTTTCTCGCGCACGCCGGCCTTGGACGAAGAATCGTCGAATTGAGGGAGGGGGAGAACTTCTTCACTCAGGGAGATCCTGCGGACTCAGTCTTTTATCTTCGCCATGGCCGGGCAAAGCTTACCGTGGTTTCGCAAAGCGGCAAAGAGGCTACCATCACGCTTCTCGCCGCCGGTGACTTTGTGGGCGAAGGGGCGCTGGCTGCGGTGCCTGGGCTGCGCTTATGCACGGCCACTGCCATCAACAACTGCATCGGGCTCAAGATCACCAGGGACGAAATGATCCGCGTCATGCATGAGGAGCATGAGTTCTCCGACCTGTTCCTGAAGTTCTTGCTGGAGCGCAGCATGCGCACCCAGGCCGACCTTGTTGACCAGCTTTTCAACTCCAGCGAGAAGCGTCTGGCGCGCATTCTCCTTTTGATGGCCGAGTTCGGCAAGCCTGGGGAGCCGGAGACGTTCATTCCGCCGATTACGCAGGAGACCCTGGCGGAGATGATCGGCACCACGCGGTCTCGCGTCAGCTTCTTCATGAATCGTTTTCGTAAACTCGGATTTATCAGTTACAACGGCCGCATCCAGGTCCATAAGTCACTGCTCAATGTGGTCTTGCTCGATCAACTGCCAGAGCAGAACGCCCAGAAGCCCAATGTTCTTTCCATCGCGTGATGGATTTCTCGGCGGACCGATCGGGCGGCCTGCGATGCTCCCCACCGGAAGAGAGATGGACAGCAATTCAACACTGCTCAATCTCCGCCTGTGAGAATCCGTGGACTCCTGAGACGTTGGCCTGTCTCTCCCCTTCGAAGTGACTCCAGGACGATGTGTTCAAAATGGCACAGACTTCGCCTGCGGCGCGAGTCAACCTTATCTCGCTTCGCTGATGAAGCGATCAGGTGCAGGAGCCTGTTCAGTCGTGGGCCGTTGGCGCCTCCTCATCCTTCGGAAAACAGCTCCCGAAGGCCGGGTAGCGGCGACAGCAAGATCACCCCCGCTTTTGCGGCTCGCAGAAGCAACAACAAGAGCAAGAACCTGAAGAACCACCGGGAATCGAGTGCATGGGTCACTGAAGCCGGCAAGAACTTCAGACTGATTGCGGAGGATAAACACATGGATTCGCGATTATTGAAGTCGGCTTGCATGATTCTAGCGTCAGCATGTGTAGCATTCATGCCAATGGCGTGCAAGAAAGCGCCGCCGGTAACTCTGGCTTGCAACGCCAGCGCCCCTGCCATCTTCGCCGGCGAACCGGTCAATTTGACCGCGACGCCCGGGGATCTAAGCACCAGAAAAAATACAAGTGTCCTGTACGCATGGACAGGCGAAGGAGTGACGGGCGAAGGGACCAAGGCCTCTGTCAACACAGCTTCGCTGGCGCCCGGCGCCTATACCGTGAAGGTTGGAGTGAAAGAAGGCAAGAAGGGCAAGGAAGGCCTGAAACCCGGCGAGGCTGCCGAGTGCTCAACGGGCTTTACAGTAAAGGAATTCGAGCCGCCGACCATTAGCTGCTCCTCCGAGCCGAGCACCATCAAGCCGGGTGAGAACAGCACCATTACCGCGGCCGCCGTGAGCCCGCAGAACCGCCCGCTGACCTACAGCTATTCGGCTGCTGCCGGTACAGTCACGGGAACCACGACCAATGCCGCGTTCTCATCGGCCGGCGCGCCGGCAGGCCCCGTGGGAATCACCTGCAAAGTGGCCGACGACAAGGGGCACACAGCGAGCGGTGACACCACCGTGACCATTGTGGCTCCGCCGCCACCCCCGCCGCCGATTCCGCATACGGAGGCGCTCTGCACAATGAGTTTCGACAAGGATGTAAAGCGTCCGACCCGCGTAGACAACGAAGCCAAGGCTTGTCTTGACGAGGTCGCTCTCGACCTGCAGAGGCGCGCCGACGCAAAGGCTGTCATCGTGGGCGAATCAACTGCGAAGGAAAAGACCCCGCCGAAGCATCACCGTAAGAACGCCAGGATTGTGGATCCTGCCGCGCAGCGCGCCGTGAACGCCAAGGACTACCTGGTGACGGAGAAGGGCATAGATGCGTCCCGCATAAGCGTGGCCACCGGTGCCGCAGACAGCCAGAATGTGGAAAACTACCTGGTGCCTGCCGACGCGGTATTCTCGTCGGACGTGCAGGGAACCACAACGGTGGATGAGACTGCGGTGAAGGCAGAGGTGCGCAAGCCTCTTGCTGAGCGGCATCACAAATAGCTCGCTTCAGAAACAAAGTGATGTGACCAAACGCCCGTTGCCTGGCCGGTAACGGGCGTTTGGACGTTTCTGGGTCTTCACAGTTGAGGACTCTGCGTGAAGCTGCTTAGGAAAAATTACGCCAGGGAGTTATGCCCATCAACTGCCCGCGCATAACGTGGAACCGTCTGCCCCCTTTGTCACCCTGAGAGCCGATTTTAGGAAGTCGGATCGCGCCCGTGATATGGCGCTCAGACACCAATGAGCTGGCTAGCCGCGATCTTCTCTGGAACTCTGGCGGGAGCCAGCAGGTGCACAGGATGCATGCGGTGAAGTTGAGCACGAGAAAAGGAGCGCATATAGGACTGCGCAACCTTGTTCCATACCATTTTGCGCGCGTAGAGGTAGGCGCGCTCTCGCATAAATTGGCGTTCCTCATCGTCGTCCAGTTGTTGAATGGCCGTGACTGCGATGGCCGCCGGGTTTTCGAAAGGAACAAGAGCGCCGCGCTGATTGCCGAGGAGCTCGACGGCGTGCCAGTAGGGCGTGGAGATAATGGCCTTGCCTGCACCCATGGCATAGGCCAGGGTCCCCGATACAGCCTGCGCCTCGTGACAATAGGGCGTGATGTAAATGTCGGCCGCACCGACCAGCGAGGCCATTTCGGCGGGGCTAAAGAACCGATTCAGGAACACGACCTCCCGCTCCACTCCTAGTTCTCTGGCCAGAGCCTGCAATTGCATCCGATACCGATCGCCTTCACGGGCTCTCACATGGGGATGAGTGGCGCCGGCGATGAGATAAACGACATTCTTGTGGCGTGCCAGGATCCGTGGCATGGCCCGGATAACGTTCTCGAATCCTTTGTTGGGAGACAGCAGGCCAAAGGTGAGTAGCACAAGCTTTCCGGTCAATGCGAGCGCATTTTTGTAAACTTCTGGCTCTGCAAAGGGCAAGTCTGGGATGCCATGAGGAATCAGGTCGATCTTTGCGGTTGAAACACCGAACACATCCTGCAGAATGCCTGATGAGTACTCGCTCATCACTACAAGCCGATCGGAGCGCGCGGCGATCTGTTGCATCACGTTCCGCTGATCGGGACTCGGCTGCCGAAGAACAGTGTGAAGTGTTGCTACGATCGGCATGGTGAGGTGTTGCAGCAGCTCCAGGATATGGCTTCCTGCGATTCCGCCAAAGATCCCGTATTCGTGCTGCAGGCACACTAGATCGACATTGCCGGCGTTGAGAACATTGGCGGCGGCCCGATAAGAGGGCCGGTCTCCTTCTGCAATCTGGCTTCGCACCCGCATGGGGTAATCGTATGAAGATTGCGGGTCGTTGATGGCCACCACAGACAACCCAGCGGCTCCGTACTCAGCCGTGATTGCATCGCACAAATCGGTTGTGAACGTGGCAATTCCGCACTGCCGGGGGAGGTGGTTTCCGACAACCGCCACCCGGGCCGGATATGCGCGGCTCGGAGACGGTTGCGCTTGGAATACGGAATTGCCACCGAACATGGAAGGCCGCAGCTCGTGCCGCGGCAAGCTATTCGTCTGCGAATCCAATAAGCGGTCTGGTATCGGCATTGCGGGCTCCTCAGATCACACTTGTTAGCAACCATGGTTCGGGGCCACTCAGTTTCATTGAGATCAGTGGCTCAGTGCCCCAATCGTAGCCAGCGCCTCGCTTGCAACGAAAGCCAGAAGAAAGACTGCGGCGTCGATGCCCGCGATCATTCTGCGCGATTTGCCATCGGCTCGCTGTGATGACTCAGTGCCCGGTGCTTCTTCGTCCAAGGCGACCTGCCGAAATCCTCGCAATAACATGAAGCTGCCGGAAGCCGTCATAAACAGGTTGCCCACAACTGCCCCAAGCCTCAGACTGCGGCGAATAAAGTTGCTCGTCATGAGCCTGACTCTACTCCAGAGCATTTCCGATGAATGTTCAATTCTGAACAATGAAATGAGACTTATATGGATCGAGTCATGAAGGGATCGTGAGGGACGGCGGCAGCGAAAAAGGGGTGCTGCCTTTGGGGGACGAGCCGCACTTTCTGGCATCGCTGCCGCCGCTTTGGGGGTGGGCACCTGACAGAAACAGTACATCATCCGCAACAGAAGCTCTGTTCAATTCTGCTCAGTGCCCGCTCGACGGTGGGAGATCTTTTCCGAGGTTAAGGCCAGATGCATCCGCAACCTGGGGCCCGATTGGCTGCGGCGTTCCGTTCGAATGGAGAACGTCGGCCAGCGCCAAAGGAACTCCCGCGAGATCATAGTGAAAAGCTCCCAGTTCGTCGACGACAAGTTTGCTCGCGGGAAACAGGAATCCGGTGCTCCTGGCTGGATCGACATCATTCAGGTCGAATTGGCCCACTGCCAGATCGAAGGACTGAGGCATGTCTGGAGGTTCGGAATGATCCACAGGATGCGGGCGACTGGTGACAAAGGTGATTTGCCGCCCGGTTGGCGTTAGCACCACTTGAATGTAGGCGACGTCATAGTTGAGCTCTCCTGCAATCTGGCACTGCCCTACCGCCTTGGTCTTTGAAAGTGCGGTCGCCAATTCTCGATCCTGACCCTGCTGAAAGGCCTGCGAAAGGACGTGCAGGTCAGAGGCAGTGGAGTAGCTGTAGACAATCAGCGTTACTCCGATCGTTTTTCCAGCTAGCGTGTAGGTTGCTTGAATCGTCTCGGGAGCCGGTGTAGCGGCGAACCCCAGCGTAGTCGCCAAGGCCAATAAGACCGCCATTATTGCAATGGACGATCCTGACTTGCGAATGCATCGATTTTTGCCTGCGAGTGGTCTCATTTCCGATCCTCCGGGGAGTCCACGCCAGGGCCCGAGCACTGCACGGACCCTGGCCATGATGCCCATTCGCGCTGCAAGCCTGAAGCTATGCAGCGGTTCTTGCTTCGAGCCTTTTGGGCGCCTGCAACAGATCATCGAATATCTCGCGATATTGAATCATCGCCGTGCGCAGCTCTTCGGTGGTGGCCTCGACCTGTCCAACACGGACGGCGATGGAGTGCGCAACCCGGTAGTTCTCGATCACGCGCGGATAGCTCACGGAAACATCGGCTGCACGCTGTTCAAATCCGGAATTGGGATAACCGCGGGCCTCTAGAAGCGAATTGATCAAATCATCGGCTTCCGTGACAGCCAGCCGGGGATGATCGACAAAGCGCGACTGAACCGTGTGCCATTCGGTGACAAACCGCTCGCGCTCGGTCACGCCGAGCTCGCGGATCTTTAGAGTTGCAACACGGGTTTCACGATCTGCTAGTTTTGCCTCTGCTTCGCGCGCCGAACCATGCTTTTCAACGGCGAGGTTGTATTCCGTTCCAAATCGATTCCGGAAAGCCAGCGTGCGCTCTCTCCGGCGTTGAATGAAAGCGCCAATAGCGACAAGAATCACGACCACGAGGACGACGGCGGCAACGATGAGCGCGGTCGTCGTGAAGCTGTAACCCATGAAGAGGTGTTGATTCATTTCGTTCTCCTTTGCGCTGGTATCCCCGACGGCCAAAACCTGCATTGCGAAGGCTGCAGCGAATCTGATTGGAGTGTGCAGTCGCCAGTCATGGAAAGGCTGCTCAACATTGCTCAGGCTTCGGATTTAGTGAAGGCCAAACCGACGTGTGCACTATTGAGCAGCCGGTGGACCGCAGACCGCGTCAAGCTGAATTTCATGTCGCGGAAGAGCTGTTCTAACGCGAGAGACTGCTCGATAGGATGGTGAGTTTGCATGGAGTTTTCCCGGTGCAGGATTGTGGCAATTGAAGCTCAGGATCTCCGCTGTTCGAGCCTGCTCAATGGCGTAGCAATTGAGATGGAAGATTCCCGCTGCAGGAGCCTGGCCGAGAGCATGGTGATTGAGGTGGAAGATAGCCGGTGCGCGCGCGCACCTGTCAAGATGGAAGACCCCAGATGCCAGAGCCTGTACATGAATTGGTAACTGACACCTGAAGATGGCTCTCAAGCAAGCAGCGCTCCTTTCGACAGCCATTTCTGGCAAAACAGAGGACCCCACTGATTCCGTTGCTTGCCCTGGGGGCCAAAACCCGGACTCAAGGAGATAACAAAATGCTGATCATACTGATCGTTGTTCTGGTTCTCGTGTTCGCAGGAGGCGGAGGATACTACGGCTATAGCCGTTGGGGCGGGGGTGGAGGCGCAGGCATTGGGTTGGGCACAATACTGGTAATCCTGCTGCTGTGCTACATGCTGGGAGCTTTCAGATAGCGCCTAAAGCGGCTGGTCCGCGCTCGCGGCCAGGAGTTTGGCCGTAAAGCGGGAACCCCGCCGGAGACCGTCAAGACGGTCAGTAGAACCGGTACGCGGAGGAACGAGATGCAGGCGATCTCGTGGAAATCGCAGCAGAGTTCTGAACTGACAGCCCGCTGTCAGATATTCTTTCTGAGCTTCCGGTAGCGGCGGATCAGGTTATTCGTGGAACTGTCGTGTTTCAACTTGGGATCTTCCTGGCTTTCGAGTTCTGGAATGATCTGCTGTGCCAGAACCTTGCCGAGTTCCACGCCCCACTGGTCAAAGGAGTTGATCTGCCACACAATTCCCTGCGTGAACACGCTGTGCTCGTAAAGAGCCACCAGTTTCCCGAGAACTTCAGGCGTGAGCCTGTCGGCCAGGATTGTGTTTGACGGCCGGTTTCCTTCGAAGACGCGATGGGGTGCAAGCCATTCGGGCGTGCCTTCCGCCTTGACCTGCTCCTTCGTCTTGCCGAATGCGAGCGCCTCACTCTGCGCAAAGACGTTGGCCAGCAGCATGTCGTGATGGCGTCCAATCGGGTTCAGCGAGTTGCCGAACCCGATAAAGTCGCAGGGGATCAGCCGCGTCCC
>Ga0182021_10010009_pt1 | contig 11246 bp, 15 predicted proteins | sample 612E3MmetaG_FD_120493 | JGI IMG/M metagenome (GOLD analysis project Ga0182021, IMG submission 120493) | Permafrost microbial communities from Stordalen Mire, Sweden - 612E3M metaG (Illumina Assembly) | ecosystem: Environmental > Terrestrial > Soil > Wetlands > Permafrost | place: Sweden...
AGTTACAACAGAACGCAACACCTAAACGAAAGACGGAAGATGATGCAGACATGGGCGGACTATCTGGACGGATTGAAGGCCGGTGCAAAAGTGATTCCGTTTAAAAGTGTAAAAGGATAAAAAAAGAAAAAGCCGGGGATAGGGAGCGCACCCGATAAGCAGAGAGAACCCGTTTTCTGTTTTACCGGTTTAACTGATAGTGCGCTGTGAGGGGGAAGGCAATGAAGAAAACTAAAAAATCTACGACAATCAATAAAAGTCATTTACCATCTCTCAGTGCAAAAACTAGGACTTTGCTAGAAAAGATTGCCCAAGGGGAAATCTGTCCCAAATCAATAAAAATGAGTCACTATGATATCTGTATGGCAACGGAAAGGTCTAGTGAGTTCATCAAAGACCGCAAAAAATTTTATAAATTTTTTGAAAAAGAAAAAGCCGGACCTGTTTCGGAGGAAAACACCGCTCGCTATGAAGAAATAAAAAGTAAGTGGAATATTGAAGAACCTCATTATATGATTATTAACAATATGGCGATTGACGGAAAATCACCACAATTCAAAAAGAGTAAATTCGCTATATTAAACCATGAACTTCCTAGTCTCTTTTATTTAGAATATACAACTTCAGCTCTAGACCGTATTCTTCACACCAATGGAACGCTGCCGCAGTTGAGGGTACGTAAACTTAACCCGATAGAAGAGAGCTCTTGGCAACTATATCCTTTCTTTGCACTTCCTGAAGAAGGAAACTGGTATCAAGTACATTGGAATATTGATCTTAGTAGATCAGATGATGATTTGAGAAATACCTTCAATCAAAAAATAAGGAATCTAAAAAAAATGGTGGAAGAGGACAAAACAAGACAACGGGAAATGCTCTGCGATCCTTGGGAAGTTTATGACTTACATAAAGCAGGTCACACGTTGTTGAAAATAGCTCGCCAACAGCTTGGAATAGAATGCCGTCGTGGTGAGAAAACACCTGCATATAACAAACGTTTGGACGCTGCTTATCAAAGTGTTAGAAGAGCTTTAGATCGCGCAAAAAAAATGATAAAAGCCGTTGAGGAAGAGGCGCACCACATAATAAAAAAAGATGATCGCTTTGATAAAGATTGGTTATTCAAATCTGTTTTTTTAAAAGAACTCTCCAAAATGTACGAATAGAGTACCCCCTTTATTCGTCCCTCTACTTCTTTGCACTTCATAGGATATTCTTTGCTCACAATAAACAGCAAAGGAGCAACTATGAAAAATATAGAATTATCAGATTTACCCGAAACGGGATTGTTAAGAGTCAAGCAGGTCTTGCGTTTCATTCCCATTAGCCGTTCGTCATGGTGGGCGGGTGTTAAGTCAGGCCGCTATCCCAAGCCATCTAAACTTTCCCCAAGAGTGACGGTTTGGTCAGTACAGTCAATAAGGGCAATCATTGATGAGGTCACGGAATGAACGAAAAAATAATTCCCGATATTAAACGGCATGGCAAAACCGCGCGGGGTAAGAAAGAGCTTATCAAACACCTTGAAGGCGGGAGGCTAACTTTGAAACAAGCGGTCAATGCTTATTGCTATTCATGTTTGGGATATTACGCGGACGGAAAGCAAGATTGCAAAATGCCGCGTTGCTCACTTCATCCATTTATGGCCTACAATCAAAACCGGGTAAAGCGAACTGTTAAAAAAACTATGCCTGGGGATCACATGGAAAAGATGAGGGCGGCGCGGCTTTAAACATACCCGTATTTCGCTCTGGCGCATAGCTAAAAAGGGGGTTTTAGCAACATAACGTTATCAGGCAAGGGATTGATAAGGGTTCATGGAAAATTTAGATAAAATGACTCCAGATGAACGGCTTGAAAATTATAAGCGGGAATATCTGGCAACGCATAAACCAAAATATGAATTTCCAAAGTCAAAACATATTGGCAAGGGTAAAGGAACCTTTGTTTTAAGAGATTTGTTTGAGTCACCGGCGTTTATTGCATTGCGCGGTGTTGCGCCGCAAATGCTTATTTATATTCTTGGTGAACGGATATTCAAAAAACCAAACAAAAAAAGTAAAACCCTGATTTGTGAAAATGAAAATGAAATAAAATTAAGTTACATTGAATTAAAAAAGCTAGGCATAACTCAACCACGGGCAACGCGCGGATTTGATGAACTGCTGGCTAAAGGATTTATTAGGATAGAACATCATGGCGGCGGCTGTCAGAAAGATCAAAGCATTTACAGTTTGTCTAATCAATATTTACTTTGGAAAAAAGGAAAGGTGTTTTCCGCGCGGCCTGATGTATTGAAGAAAGGATTTCAAAACAGTAAGCAAAGACAATATCAACATACGAAAGCGTAACCATACACGCATACGAAACCGTAACCATAGGAACCTATTTAGAGCAACGAAACCGTAACCATAAAAATTAGGCATAACTGATTATTAAATTAAATATTTGAGGCAATAAATTGATAAAGACTAATGACTGTATTTTACAGCAATGTTTCCGTATGTGTTTACATGATAGCCATGTATGTACTCTTTGCCTTGCTTGTTAATAATAGATTGATTGCATAGAGCTATGAGCAAAAAGAATGCTTTTAAAAAAAGCGCGTCAACGATTTTAATTCCATCAGATTTGCTTATGATTTAGGTAAAAGAAATTATGGGCGGTTACGGTTCAGGCAGACATAGCAGGCGGACAACTGTTGAAAATTGTCTTTCCCTTGATACGAATAATTTTTCACAGTGGGGATATTTGAAGCCGGGTGATAGAATTGGTAATTTAACGTGGTCAAGAAATGGCAATGAAACAGGTTCTTGTAGATTTTATTCCCATGTTGATGATTTACATGCTTCAATAACATTTAATTACAACTATAAAGGCGAAAAACATCCAGACATAAAAGTCAACTTATGCTGGTATTCACCTGGATTCGGCGGGCGGCGTTATTTATTTCTATGCCCTTTTTGTGGGCGAAAGATGAGAACCATGCACATTAGAGGTGGGGAAATAGCTTGTCGGATTTGCCATAATCTTTCTTATACAAGCTGTAATGAAAACCATAAATATGATTCTCTTTTCATGCGCATGGCGCGAAGCAATTCAAATTACACATGGCTAGACTATAAGCGGTGGTTTAAAGAACATACGAAAAAAAGCTGAGTCTTCAAAAATCTTCATTAATAGTAACTTTGAAATACGCGCGAGGGAATAGAGCTAAACCCGAGTTTATGGACGCTATAAAAAGGGCAATGAATCTATACACAAAAATACACACACCGCGTGCGCGTCATGGGGTACGAAGAAGGTGTCCACTATATGAATATTTTTAAAAAAATGTGTGGAGCTAAAACTAGGCAAGGAAGGCCATGCAAGAATACCCGGATTTATAAAAACGGTCGTTGTAAGAATCATGGCGGATTATCCACCGGGCCACGAACAGAGGAAGGGAAAGCACGGGCGCTTGCGAACCTAAAGAAACCGAAAGAAACATGAGTTTAGTAACACTATAAAAAGAGGCTTTTTCATGGGATCAGGGAATTACGCCAGCAATACGCGCAGGCGTCTTTTTTATATATCCCTCCTGAATCTTAAAATAACTGTCCCGTTTATTTCCATTAGACTTGATAACCGGCGTCAATCAAAACCGCTACAATACGTTTCCAGTCTCTTTTATCATATTTTTCCGTGCCTACTGCCGCTGTCCATAGTTTATGGAACGTCTGGATTATCAACTCTTTGTCTTCATGTTCTTGTTCTCTAGAGACCATGTAATTTTCATTTGACCAACCTGATTCCTCCTCTTTCGGCACGATCTCATTTAGAACTCTGCCCTTTAATGATGTGTCACTATCAAGAAAGAGAGTGATCCCAGCATCATAGAAATTGAGTTCAAGGCGGAATGCACTGGAATCAATTCGTTTCTGGCAACGTGCAGCCCATATTCTTTCACCGACAATTAACTTTAGCCAATCTGTTTCCATCTAGAGGATTCCTTTTCTTATGAGTAATATACTGTCAGGTAATGAACTATTACTTGTCCTTTTTGGCAGGCTTGCTTGAGGAGCCTTGGAGTTTTTGCGTCCGTTGCAAGTATTTGTCTTTCCTCTCCCACTCGCCGTGCTCGTTCTTCAAGCATTGCATGACTAATCTCGCCCCGCTGGAGAGCTTTAGGCATACCGTCGATGTCTTCTCTTTCTTCATTTTGTTCTCCTTTGGTTTCTATTATATCACTTTTATCGGCACTCTCAATATCTTTCATGGAATAAAACACCGTGCTTTTGTCGGTTTCTTTTTCGTGATATTCGCCTTTTAATCTTTCAATATATCCTTGATCTGCTTTTGTCAGTTTGCCACGGTTATAATCATTCAATGTCTTTGTAGTGGCTTTAAGACGTTCTTCTGCGGCAGGAGTTATGCAAGCAATACGCGCAGGCGTGCACGCGCGTCATGGACTTCATCACCTATGTGTAATTTACCTACGAATAATATACTGTAAAGTATGTCATAAAATATTTGACTTACAAACTCTGTCAAATTAAGTTCCAACAGGTTGTTGGCTTCACAAGGCCCAATCTTTTTAAGTTAGCAAAAATGCAGATAACTATTTGAATTGTGGTATCCGAAAGTGCTAATGCGCCAAGCAAAGATTTGATCCTTCCTTCTATACTTTTCGATAATTTTTAAATTAAAATAAAAAAAGTCGCCCCAGAAATAATGAGGCGACTCGGAGATTGTTTCTTTCTTATTATGCTAACCAACAAAATAATCTATGGCAATTGATTCGGTGCCGGGAAAAAGACAGCTGTCAAGCGTCCTTGGACAGTTCCACCCATTACTGAATTATTATGAACTCCCAAATAAAAATAAAGAGGAGTATTCGCAGTAACATATCCCTGTGAATATTGTACATTAAATACATATGGATTTCCTGAAATGGGTTCGCCGTGACCGCCGTTATCTTGGTTTAAAGCGACTCCTGTTGAATCAGATGCAAAAATATTGACATAAGCTAATGAATCTGTAGTTGAAACTGTAGCATTACCAAATAATATTAAATAGCCATTAGCTGGAGGGGTTACAGTAAGAAGACCAGACACATTCTGCTGACTTGCGGTTAGAGTTGTAGAACCAAACGAAATAGTCTTGGAATAAGGTAATTGCTGACCAATTGCTGTAAAGTTAGCATTCATCTCACTTGCGCTTATGGTAGTTCCAGATGTAAAGGTATTAGGCACAGCAAAGTTGCTGCTAACTGCAAATATAACAACTACGGATACTAGTAGGATAGTTATCACAAGAACAGCCATCAAGACTCTAATTGATATTTTTCTATTTAATATTTTCATTTTGTTTCCTCCATTTTTAAAGGTTTTTTTATTACGAAATATATTTATGGTGCCCATTTGGCATTGTCCCATTTAGCGCTGTCCCATGAACCAGTTGTTTGACTTGTATTACTACTGCCGCTATCACCACCACCACTACTACTGCAAGCCATAATCGCTAAAAGCAACATTACCGCTAATACCACAAACAATTTTTTCATTGTGCCCTCCCTGCTTTGTAATAATTTTTTGCATCTCTTCTCCCAGCGCCTAACAACTTTGGTATCATGCCAACATTATGGATCAAAAAAAGGTTATGCCATGTCTAAGGTAAGACGCTATTCTTGCCCTACGAAACTACATACGGCCAGAACTGTGAATCGAAATAATCCGTTGGCGTCGGACTATTGTGAGGTGATACCAATAAAAAGCTGTTCTTTTATTTATTATTTCTTACAGGCCATACACGATAATTTTTACTTTTGTAAGCCTCATATCCATAAGAACCGTTCATGGCAAACATCCATGCACATTTAGGAAAAGAATCACCTGGGCTTGATGACCAATAATAATCCCATTGAACATCCGAAAAACCAATTTCGTTCAGTCCGTCAGCTGCATTAGTCCCGCCAAATTTTGCAATGGATTGTAATTCTTGAATTGTTGGCAATCGCCAATCTCGGTAGCCACCATAATCAAGGTTTGAAACATATTGTTTTGCTTCTTCCCAAGTCATGCGTTTTCCCGCCAGATTCGCATTTTTAGTCCACATCAGTCCAGTCCGAATGTTAGAAACAGTATTACCCGAAAACTGCAAAATTAGTTTACTTAACTGTCTCCCATAATCAGTTCTACTGAAACTAATCTCAATCTTCTGTCTTGTGTTAGTACCAATATATTGGGTTGACGCTATTGCCATATTTGGGAAAAAGGATCTCAAATCGTCATTTGTATTATCGTTAGTAATTGTTGTTTTGAATATTTGCCTGAGCTTGCTACTACCCCCACTTCTGTCAACATCGTATGCATCAATAACAAGGTATTTAAAATATGTAGAATAAGTACCAACAGAAGTAGATGAGCCTGTTATTCCATAAGTGGGATTATATGTCGTTGTTGCGGAAAAATTACCTGTGCTGCTAATCGATCCATGTGTAGTTGAAGATGAAACTCCCGTAACTCCAAATGTTGGTGTTGTTTTCGTGTAAGTATGTGTTTCTGGTGCTCCAATTCCATACGCCAAATATATCGCCGTATCTGCCTTGTCTATATCATTAACCAGTTTATATCCGTGGGACGATAATGCCTGATGTATATATTCTGAAAACTCTTTAAATTCGAGATTATCTAAAGTTGTATCTTGATTTCCGGGGAAAAGATAATATGCCTTTTTCGGTACGATCTCATCGGAAGAAATAGAATCAATCGTTAACTGAATATAAGTGTCGAGCTGTCGTTTGACGCAACCTGATATGAGAATTAAAATTAACAACACACATACTTTTAATTTTATCATCGTGATCCTCCCACTCATAAAATATTAAATAACTGCATGAGTCATGTCGCAGGGGAAACATTATATAATTACAATGGTAGCCGTCTTTTATTCTTTATTGCCTTTCAGAATAAAAATGAGCACGGCTGCGGCAATAGTAACCACTGTCCATTGAACAAAAAGACGGCCAAAATCAATAGTGGGTACTGCATGTGCATTAATATATTCCAAAACTCTTGCATTAACGCGAATTACATTATCAAGATCATTTACGGGTGGCGGATTAAAAATAAAGCCATAGTCGTATTCGCCACGTGTCGTAAATGGTATATGTTGTTCCCCATTGATAATAACATGATAATACCAGGGCGGAATAAGACCCATAAGAATTACGATTGCAGCGCCTATTAAGAGAACAACTTTTTGTTTTTTGTTCAATGAAGCTTCCATTTATTTTATAAAATTTCACTACAACATGAAAATTATGTTAGTCAGAACCACGGCTACAGTCACAGGTACAGTCAGGACAAGACATCGACCTGGAATCAATGATTATTGCAGCGATCACATTAATTTTTATTTGATATTTTTTGGAATAACTCAGAAGCTTATCTTTAGTAAGATCGTCCGTATCATTATCAAGATCAATCAATAATCCAAGGATTTTTTGTGTTTCTAAATTATATTTACTTGCAAGCAAAACCGCACGTTCTGTCCAAATCTCTTCATCAAATTTCCGAATTTCTTCAGGAGTAAGTTTCGTATGGGTATGTTGTTTTTTATTGCCGCAAGCAATAATTGAACTGGCCGCTACAAGTAAAATTAGGCTTAATAAAATAATTTTTTTCGGTATCATATCAACAATTTTTCCGATAATCTTAAAATCTACTTGTAAACGTTTCTTATATTACACCACTAAGACATACAGTCAATAATTATTAATCATTGACTATGAGTCCCTTCCACGATGGTTTTTCTTCGGGTATCCTATCTTCAAAGGGCGGGATTATGACAACTATCAAGAAAATATTTGGTGTGCATCTTTTTCAATTACGCAACAAGGCAGGAATGACCCAGGCAAAACTTGCAGAAAAAACGAATCTCAGCGTTGATCAGATAAGCCGTATAGAAAGAGGCGAGCGTGCGCCATCATTAGAATCTATTGAAAAAATATCGAATGCTTTAAAAATAAGATCGTCAGAATTGTTTAATTTTGATGATGAAGAAACTACGTCATTATCAGAGAATCCTTCTGAATCTTTGGAACTATGGAAATTGCTTAAAAGCAAACGTCCTAAGCAAGTAAAGAAAATAACTGAAATTGCCAAAATAGTTTTGGATTGAACTTCCTGCCATGCTATTGAAGTGAAGAATAATCAAGATTTAATCCCATCAAGTTTTTAGTACGCCATATCAATATTTATCTCAGATTGAAAAAGACAAATACGCCGTAGAGCAAATGTCTCAGAGTAGTAATTTTTTGATAGGGAAGAGGACACTTAATAATTGCCTGTTTGAAATTAGGAAGTGAAGAACTCCGGTAAGAGGTTAATGGAAGAGTACACGGGTTTTCTACAGGAGACCCTACGCAGAAAAATTCTGCATAAAGTTTACAAGCGGTACAAAAAACGATTATTAGTATTTGATATGATTAAATATTAAGCGTAAACAATTTGTTAACACAGCAAATAAAAAATAGGACGATTTCGTAATAAAAATATGTGCATACGCTGTTAACAGATGGGAAGGGTTGTTGGAGCCATGAGAATGGATAAGGAAGCGGCAGATAAAAAATGTTCACTAGCGGCGATCATTAATAAAAAAGTCATTGCCTGTGATGATAAACCTTGAATTACAAATTTTAATTTGTTAGAAAAATACATATTGAAAAAGTTTAACTTAACTTGTGGAAATAACCATTTTGGGTGTATGTATGGGTGTATAGAGAATATTTGTCAGTCACAAAAAATAATGAATTTAATACCTTAACTAGAATATTCAATCCCAGTACCGCACCAATGAAATCAGGGGGTTATGGTTTATACCGTGACCCCTTTACCGTTTGCAGCTACCATTAATCACTGTAGGACAAAGTTGTTTTGACAGCAGGTGTAAGATAAGGGAGAATATTACAAGAAAGTTTGATTTCTTCGCGAAAAATAAGAATAAACAAATAAACGATGACGAATCAGCTTATGAATATTTTTCAAAAGGTATTTTCGCCCAATAAGATGAATATTAGTCCCCGGAGACAGATACTGATCGTTTATGTATTTCTGGCAATTGTTACACTTGCTGTTTTCTGGCAGGTGAGTCAATTTGAATTCATCAATTTTGATGATGACTTTTATATCACAAAAAACTTTCATATCCAGTCCGGAATCACACTGGATGGAATTCGCTGGGCATTAAGCACAACCTATGCCGATTTATGGCATCCTCTCATATGGTTGTCTTTCATGTTTGATTATCAGCTCTATGGCCTGAATCCCGGCGGTTATCATGTAACCAACCTTATCCTGCATATCCTGAGCACGCTGTTGCTCTTCTGGCTCTTCAACCGCATGACGGGCACTATCTGGAAGAGCGCTTTTGTCGCCGCTTTCTTCGCTCTGCATCCTCTCCATGTGGAATCGGTTGCCTGGATTGCCGAACGCAAAGATATCTTAAGCGCTTTTTTCTGGATGCTGACTTTGTGTCTTTATGTTTATTACACGGAAAAACCGGCTGTCAGAAGATATCTGCTGGTTCTTTTTTCTTTTGTCCTGGCTTTGATGAGCAAGCCCATGGTTATCACGTTGCCGGCAATTATGATTTTGCTGGATTACTGGCCGCTGAAACGTTTTGAATCAGAAAAAGACAATTTGTTATTATGGCAATTAAAGGAAAAATTACCTTTTTTTATTTTGTCCGCGGTTCTTGTTATCATCACTGTTTACACACCTGATCATCCGAACGCCGCAAAGTTCCCTGTTAGTTCTCGGATGGCCAACGCGCCTGTTTCTTTTGTGACTTATCTGGAGAAAACATTTTGGCCCCATGATCTGGCAGTTTACTATACTTTTTCAGATCAGCTTCCGGTCTGGCAGGTTTTTGGCGCCGCTTTGTTGATTCTCGTTATCAGTGCGGCCGTTATTGCAGCAGTGAAACGTTTACCCTATCTTTTTGTCGGATGGCTTTGGTACGCAATAATTCTTCTTCCGGTTATCGGCATCGTTCAAATAGGAAACCACGCCATGGCTGATCGCTATACTTATCTTCCTTTGATTGGTATCGGAATCATGCTGGCCTGGGGCATTCCGCTTTTGTTCCAGCGTGAAAATATACGTAAAAAGATTTTATTCCCGGCAGGAATAACCGCCTTGGGCATCCTGGCGGTTCTCAGTTGGCAGCAATGCGGTTATTGGAAAAATAATATCATTCTCTTTAATCATGCTTTGCAGGTAACGAAGGATAATTATCTGATACATAGCTGTCTCGCGAATACTCTGGTTGAAGAAGGAAAAATTGATGAGGCTATCGATCATTTTAACCAAGCCATACATTTAACACCGAATTATGCGGATAATTACAATAATCGGGGAAATGCCTACGCTAAACTCGGCCGGTATCAGCCGGCCATTGAGGATTACAACAAGGCAATTATCCTGAAACCGGATTTGGCCGATGCATATAACAACAGGGGATCTGCTTATACTAAACTCGGCCGGTATGATCGCGCCATCGTGGACTATGACGAGGCAATCCGTTTAAATCCGGATTTGGCCAATATCTACTACAATGGGGGACTTGCTTATGCTAAACTCGGCCAGTATCGGCTGGCCATTGAGGATTATGACAAGGCAATTCGCCTGAATCCGGATTATGCCAAAGTCTATAACAACAGGGGGACTGCTTATGGCGAACTCGGCCAGTATCAGGTTGCCATTGAGAATTTCAATGAAGCCATCCGCTTGCAACCGAATTATATAGCCGCGTACAACAACGGGGGACTTGCTTATTTTAAAAAGGGCAACAATAATCTGGGTTGCCGTTATGCGCAAAATGCATGCAAATGGGGAGACTGTAAATTGTTAGATGCGGCTAAACACAACGGACTCTGTCGTTGATCTGATGGGGATTCTCATTCTTCAGTAAATATTTCATTGACATACAAAACCTAATTTCCTATAATTTAATCATGAATAATCAATATCTTATAAAACAAGAAGTTTCCTTCATAAAAGATAAATCCACCGTTCCAACGCGGAGGCTGTCTTAATGCCTATTCCAGAAGTGCGGCGCGAGAGAGTCGTTGTCGAGACCGACCGCTACCGGGTCGAGGGCAACATAACGTTGCCTCAGGAGGGTTATCGCAGCCGTCTTTCCGACTATCTGAACCGTAAAGATCAGGAATTTCTCATCATGGTGGACGCGGAGTTGAACGC
>Ga0182021_10010010_pt1 | contig 11245 bp, 5 predicted proteins | sample 612E3MmetaG_FD_120493 | JGI IMG/M metagenome (GOLD analysis project Ga0182021, IMG submission 120493) | Permafrost microbial communities from Stordalen Mire, Sweden - 612E3M metaG (Illumina Assembly) | ecosystem: Environmental > Terrestrial > Soil > Wetlands > Permafrost | place: Sweden...
GGCGTGGTGTCTGGGCGAGGTGACACGTCATTGGTCGCATCATTGGTCGCATCATTGGTCGAGGTCGCCTCGGCCGGCTGTCGCGTGTCCGCGATGGTGGTGTCGGGATTGACGAATGTGTCGTTGGCAGTGTCCGGTCGCGCATCCGGCAGTCCGCCACCGCTGCCGCCTGCCGAAGTCGCGCCGGTCGCGCCTCCGCTGCCCTGGACGCCACCGCTGACGGTCGCGCCACCGCTGCTCGTGACGCCACCCGAACCGAGCGCGCCGCCGGCGGTCGTGACCGTGCCGCTGCCGCCCGTGCCACTACCGCCCGTGTTGCCGATCGTGCCGCCGGTTGCGTTCGCTCCGCCCATCGCCTGCGCGCCGCCCGAGTCTTTGGCCGTCCCGGTGCCACTCGAGTTGTTGCACGCAACCCCCAGCAAGCCCAGGCCGACGAGCAGGGCGAAGAACGCAGCGGATGGTATCGGTCCGAGAGCTCGCGGGTTGCACATGGTGATCTCCAGAACGCCGTGTTGCACAGCCGCCGTCCGTCGACGGCCGTCCAGGACGGATCGCATGAGCAGTGCTACACCTCGGGCTCGATGGCTCAGCGAATCGCGCAGAGGCGCTGAGTGTCGTGGGGATTTTTGTGCTACGGGCCGCCTCGTCCGGTGCGGTTTCTCCTCGACGTGGCCACCGCCTGGCACCAATCCCCGCCACCTCCTGGCGCTATCCACCGCCAATTCTCTTTCGGCAAGCGAGGTCCAGTTGTCATGCCGCCGGGTCTTGCGCCAACCTGGGATGCGATGCGACCATGGCAAAGGGGCGCTCGAACCTACCCGCCGTTGCTTCTCTGGAGGGCTACTCCATGAGGAAGAGCCGACCTGGTGCTGGCTTCGTTCTGGTGGTCATTCTTCTAGCAAGCTGCTCGGATGGAGGCGGCGGCCTGACGAGCCCGGGCGCGGGTGGCACTCCAGGTCTGGGTGGTATGGGCGGCACGGGCGGCACGGGCGCGGGTGGTATCGGTGGGTCGGGCGGAACTGCAGGAACATCCAGCACCATTTGCCGCCCAGCTTCTCCCTGCCCGACGGGACGGATGGCCTACCAGGACACGATTTGCCCGTGGCCCTCGGGCACCTGCACCCCCAATGGAGATGGCCTCTGTTACCAGCGTTGTAGCACCGATGCGGATTGCACCGATTCGAAGTTCCCGCTCTGTAGTGGTTCAATCTATCTGTATGGTGGTAGCGATTATGGCCAAACTGTGCATGTCTGCCAGAGTGTGCAGGACGTAGCCGGATGCGCCTCGCCCCAGGGCATAGACGGAGGCTCCCCATAGGGTGATATCCCTGGAGAAGAGTCTAGAAACGACCCAACCAAGAATCGTCGCATCCCAGCCATGGTCGGCGCGAAGGAAGGGCGGCAGCGCTATCTCGTCCGCCGCAGGACCACGAGGCTCCGATCGTCCTGCCGATGTGGCTCCCATGCTTGCGACGCATCGAGGATGCGACGGCAGATCTCGGCCGCAGGTTCAGCGTGCGCCAGGGCTACGATTTCGATGACCCGCTTGACACCGAACTGTTCTCGGTCTGGCCGCCGCGCTTCGATGACGCCGTCCGTGAACAGAACCATCACGTCGCCGTCTCCCAGGTAGCCCTCGCGGCTGCGGGTGGCGAATTCGATGCGTTCGGCCGCGCCAATCCAGGTTCCCTGGCTCCGGATCTGCTCGCATTGTCGTGACTGCGCCCGCCAAACCAAGATGTCCTCGTGAGCGCCTGCGACCAGAAAGCGTCCGTCGGGGAAGAAGCGAAACAGCGATAGGGTCACGTAGTCGTCACGTTGCAAACGGCAGCGGACGTTCTCGTAGAACGAGAGGTTGAGTAGGCAAAGCAGCCTCGCCGGATCGACGCAGGCATCATTGCGCATGAGCGAGGCCAAGCCGCTCTGGAGCATCAGCATCACAAGGCCGGCGTTGAGACCATGACCCGATACGTCGCCGATCCCCAGCCAGAAACCGCCGTCTTCGGTGGGCAGAAGGTCGTAGTAGTCGCCACCGACCTCCGTCGCGGTCTGCATGGTGGCCGCGATTTCCATCCCTGCCACCGACAATTGTCGGGGAAGAATCGCGGTCTGGATTCTCTGCGCGATGGCTAACTCGCTTTCCAGCTGGGCAACGGCGGCACGACGTTCCGCCTCGACGAGCTTGGCCTGGCCGTCCTGGATGGTGAGCAGGCTTGCCTCCAGCTTCCGCGTGCGGTCCCGTACCCGCTGTTCCATCTCCGCGTAGAGCCCTGCGTTCTCGAGCGAGATCGCCGCCTGCGTGGACAGCGTCTCCAGCAATTCGATCTGGTCGGAGGTGAACACGTCGGCCGTCAGTCGATTTTCCAGGTAGAGAATACCGATCAGTTCTCCGTGTCGGATCATCGGCATGCATAGGAGCGACTGCGGCTTGTGCTCTGCGAGGTAGGGATCCGAAGAGAACCGGGTGGGCTCGAAAGGCTGGGTCAGCACCACCTTCTCGCGCGCTTGCCACACGAAGTCGACGATGGTACGCGGAAGCGGCGCGAGGGGTTCGTCGGATGGCGTGCCGCCGTCGGAAAGTCCCGCGTCGGCTGGGAAGCGGAGCCGTCGGAAGCCATCCGCCTTGGCTCCCGCAGCGCACTCCACCCAAAGCTCGCCATCGCGAAGCAAGAGCAAGAAGCCTCGCTCGGCGCCGGCCTGCGCGATGGCGATCTCCATCAGCCTCGCCATGAGTTTGGGCAGGACGATTTCCCCGGAAAGGGCTTGTGTCGCTTTGGCCAGCGCGATGGCGTCGAAGTTGTCGGTCCGCACGGCGCCTGACCACCCTGCGGCGTCGACAGCGGAAACCTGATGACGATGGCCCGGCTCGGCGACGCGGACCGCGAGCTGCCTAGCCTTTCGGATAGCACCCCAGCGAGCGTAGGCCGTGCTCGCATTCTCGAAGTAGAGCTCCCTGGCGATTCGAGCCCAACCCCGCCGCTCGGCGTACCTACCCGCCAACTCGTTGGCCAACGCCTCAAACAGGATCGACCCCGCATCGCGCGCGAGCTTGATCGCCTGCTCGAACCAGGTGAGCGCTTGGCCGTCGTCGCCACTCGCGGCGCAAAGCTCAGCCGCAACCAGGGCGTGGCGATGGCCGAATGTCTTGGGTGATGCCGCGGCCCACCGGCGGAGCGTGGCTTCTTCGGCCTTGAGCCCTGCGAGGGCGGCCCCGGCGTTCTCGCCGCCGGCTCGTGCCAGCTCGGCCAGCAGCAAGGCTTCGAAGAGCTGGGTTTGTGGTCCGTTGAAGTTGCCCGGAACCGAGGGTTTGGAGCGTGCCAGACACGTGGTTGTGCCTTCAAGGTCCCCTGCGAGGAATTTCTCAAGAGCCAGGAACAGGAAGTGGCACGAGATGACAAAGGGATTGTGGCTTTCGAGGATCTTGCGTTCGGCTTCGGCGTCGTCGGGTCCCAGGGCTGCTCCCGCGGTAGCCCGCAGGCGGTCGACAACCCTGCGCAGCGAGCCGACCACATCGCGATTGGTTACGTCTCCCGTGCGCTCGATGAGGTCGGCCGCATGGCGAGCGACCTCGACGACGTCCTCGAGGGCGTCCCCCATCTGGAATGCGAAGACCGCCTGCCCCATGGCGCAATAGCAAGCGTAAAGATAGTCACCGGCATCGAGCGCCGCTTTCCATCCCTTCCGAAGATGTTCCACGCTCTCTAAGATGTCTGCGGACCAGAAGGCGACGAACGCGCCCAGGATGAAGTGAACTGTGCATGCGACGGCCTGGCTACCGATGGTCTGGTTGAGGCGGGTGGCGATCTGCCCGATCGCGTAGGCCTTTTGCACCTCGCCCCTCACGACGTGGACATGGGCAAGGCACGCACAAAAATACGCCGACACCGGCGCGTTGCCTTGTCGCAACGAAAGCTGCACGGCGCGTGCGACGATCAAGGTCATCAGGGTTGGGTTGATCTGTGCCGCAGCCGGCATCATGCGATGGAGGACGTGAAGCAGGAGCAGGCTCTTCCGGTCGGTCATCGGGGGCAGGTCGAGAAGCGCCGCGACGCCTCGCGGCCCAAGCGTGGCGGAGATCGCACCAAGCTCCGCGCCGATGGCCGGACCGATGGCTTCGGGGGAATCTGGAAAATCCACGCCCAGGATCCTGGCGGCCTTGACCCCGCAATCGATCGCCTCGCCCATGCGATTCATGCTGACATGAACCAGGGTTCGCAAGGCCAGAGCCGTCGCCCGGTCGATGTCATCCCTCGCAACCGCATCGGCGTGGTCGAGCACGCGAAATGCGTCGTCGAAGCGTCCGGTGGCAATCTCACATTCGGCTCGGCAGATCTGGGCCTGGAAGGCAGTCTCGTAGTCGTCCTGCCCAGCGCTATCTGCCAGCAGCTCCGAACAGATATCGAGGTGCCGGATTGCGGTGGCGTGAGCGGCGGCGTCCTTCGCTTTCCGTCCGGCGGAGAAGTTCAACTTCGCCAAGGCTCGGCGTTCAGCCGGATCGCCCATGTGCCCGATGCCTAGGTTGAGATGGTTGACGATTTCGAAGAGCTGGCGGTCATCGGTGGTCGCGCCCTCCGCCGCCAGCTGCATGCGCCCGATGCGAAGGTGCATGTCTTGGCGCTGGCTTTCCGCCAGGGTGGCGTAGGCCGCTTGGTGGACGCGATCGTGAAGAAATCGATAGGATGGGTTGTATTCCTCGTCGTGCACATTCGATGCCGCATCGGGGGATGCAATGCCAGCTTCGTGGAGAAACGCCTGGCCGACATCGACGGGAACCACCAGACCTTCGCGCAGCCCATGCCAAAGCGCACGTCTCACGTCGGCGGCGCTGCGTTCCGCGATCCGCGCCAGGGTTCGCCGGTCGAACCGGTGTCCGATACAGGCCGCTATGCGCAGAAGGTCCTGCGTCTCTTGCGGCAGCCGCTGCAGGCGTCCAACCATGAAGTCGACGACGTTGTCGGTCACCATCGCCTCGCCGATCGCTTGCAGGCTGAACCTCCACTCGTGCACGGTCGCATCGAAGGCGATGAGCCCGTCGCGGTAGAGGGTGCTGAGGAATTGCCCGAGGAAAAACGGGTTCCCGTGTGTCTTCTCCAGCACCAGCTTGGCCAGTGAACGAACGTGGTGTGCCTTGGTGGCGAAGGTGTCGCCGAGCAACTGTAGGGTGGCGCCTTCGTCCAATGGTTGGAGCTTGATCTCGGCGATGCTGGTTCCCATCCGGCGCAACTCAGCGACGGCGTCCGTGAGCGGGTGGGTTGGATCGACCTCGTTGTCTCGGAGCGCGCCGATGACCAGCAAGTAGCCCCGCTGGGGCGCGGTCAAGAGGAGTTGGATCATGCGCAGCGAGGCGGCGTCGACCCACTGCAAGTCATCGAGGAAGAACACCAGCGGGTGCTCGGCGGAGGCGAAGACCTGCAGGAACGCCAGGAAGGTTGCTTCGAAGCGGCGTTGCGTCTGCGCCGGATCCAGCTCCTCGATGGGCGGCTGGGTACCCAGAACCAGGGATACCTCGGGAATGATGTCCGTCACCACCCGGCCGTTGTTGCCGACGGCCTCGAGAATCTTCTGCCGCCATTGCGCGAATACGGCGGGCGGCTCGGCGAGAATCGAGCGAAGCATCTCGCCACAGCCCTGGATGATGGGGGCATAGGGCATGCGCCGGCCAATGGGATCGAACTTGCCGGTGGCGAATCGCGCGCCGGTCGCCATCTGTTTGTGAAGCTCGCCCACCAGGACCGACTTACCCACGCCCGAATAGCCGGAGATGAGGAGCAACTCGGCGGCGCCCTGGCAGGCGCGTTTGAAGGTCGCAAGCAGCGTTGCCAGCTCCTGCTCGCGACCATAGAGCTTCTGCGGGATGCGAAGCTCGTCGGAGAAGTCCTGCTGGCCGAGGGTGAACCCGGGAATCGTCCCGGTTTGGGCGAGCAGCTCCTGGCAATGAAGCAGATCGGCCTTGAGACCAGAGATATCCTGGTAGCGATCCTCGGCGTTCTTGCCCAGAAGGCGCATGACGATCTCCGACAGGATGCGTGGCCAGTCGCTGCGAATCATGTGCAGCGGCAGGGGCGAGCGGGCGATATGACTGTGCAGGAGCTCGAGGGGATCGTCGGTGGCAAAGGGCAAGACACCCGTGCCGAGCTCGTACAGGGCCACGCCCAGCGAATAAAGATCCGTACGCCGATCGACCGAGCGGTTCATGCGTCCGGTCTGCTCCGGCGACATGTACGCCAAGGTTCCTTCCAGTCGCCCCACATGCGGGCTCCGCCGGTCTTCCAGCGTCAGGCGCGTCGCTGCTCCGAACTCAATCAATGTGACGTGGCCGGCGTCATCGCAGAAGAAGTTCTCGGGTTTGATGTCCTTGTGGATGACTTGGCGGCGGTGAACGGCCTCGACGGCTTCGGCCATCGCGATGGCAGTGCGCAGGAACGTGGCTAGGCCCAATCGTCCCGGCCCGACGAGGTAGTCGAGCGACTTGTCCCCGGGATACTCCATCACCAAGGCGACGCTGTCACCCAGGTCTACGATGCCCAGCCCCTTGGCGACCCCAGCCACGTCGAGCCAGCTGAGAATCGAGGACTCATGCCGTAGACGAGCCAACTGGGTCGTCGTCGGCCTGCCTCCGCGCGGAGACTTCAGCAGAACCGACCGCCCGTCCGCGTTGCGATAGCCTCGAAACAATGCGGCTTCGGCATTCTCCCGGATCTTGGCGGCAATGGTGAATCCCTGTACTCCCCCAGACATGCGCGAATCTTATCGCCAGTTGGCTGCCATGTCCTCATGCCTCCGTGAGGCGGTGGCGGCATCCCGGGCTCGCCGTCGCTCAGCGTCTGCTCCGATCATGCCCGGATGCAACCCGGGAGATCGAGCGATGACGACGGGGCGATCGGTGCGTTTCGCAGACTACGCTCTGAGGCTATGCTCTGGCCCATGGACCCTCTTGACAAGAGCGCCTCGTCGCAACCGCCATCCGGGGGTGGTGGGGCCCTGCTGCTCGTGAGCTCGGTAGCGGCGTTGGCCGTCGCTCTCCTACTCTGCGCCAGCCTGCTGGCGCAGCAACGTCCTCTGTGGCTGGCGATCGGGGCTGGCCTCGCCGTTTTTCCCTTCCTGCCGCTCATGTGGCACGGCTCGGCCGAGGCCCGGGACAAGGATCGGGGAACGGCCTCGCACAGGTCGCGAAGCCGCTTCGCCCTGCGCAGCTTGGCCGTCGCCTTGGTGGTGCTCGCTGTGTCCCTGGGCGACCTAGGACCCAAGCGGGTGGCCCAGAACCTGCGCGCTCTCGCCGGCCGCATCCAGGCGAAACCAGCGGCAAAGCCGGGGCTGGTTCCGTTTCCGGCACCGGGGGCAGCCACGTCTCACGGGCTGGAGTCCTTCATCCCGGCCGATGCCACCTTGGTGGTCGGGCTCGCAGGCTCGACGGCCATGGAGCAACTCTTGGCGGCCCATGGCGTAGACACCCGCGCGAAGCTCGCGGCGCTGGCGACCTGCAAGATCGACCTCACGAGCGCTCGTGTCTTGGTTGCCGCGCGCGGCAGCGGGGCTCACAGAATCGTGGTGCGGGCTCCGGGAGTCGCCGATGAACGGAATCTCTACTGCCTGGTGGGTGTCATGGGACCAGAGTACCTGCAGCTTCGCAGCGATGGGGGCGCCATGACCGTGCAGGTGAGTGGCTTTCGCTCGCGTCCTCTGATCTTCCAGCTGCTCGATCCGACGACCCTCATCGCGACCGACGAAGGCTGGCAGGACACCGCGGACCAGAAGCTCTTTGCGGACGATCTTGCCACTGCCCGAGGACGACTGGCGCTCCCCCTCCTTCGTGTCGATCGCACCACCCCGCTTTGGGTAGTCAGCGTGGACGAGACGCCGCAGGGCGCCTGGGATCTCGCTCTCGACTCTCGGCAAGAGGGAAGCCTGTTCAAGCTGCAAGGTAGCTCGACGCCACCGTCGGGGGAAGGGGACCGGGCGCAGATCTCCGTGCGCGTCCCCCTGGCCTTCGCACGAGCCTTGCCCGAGAGCACCGTGGCGCTGGGGATTCGCGGCGTGGTGACCGCCGTTGCCGCAACCGGCGCTTGGCACTCCCCGGCCAAGATCCTGCCCGCTCCGTCGAAACCGACGGGCTCCGGCCATGATGCGGGCGCTCGGTAAAGCGGCCCGCGCCGGCGCATTCTGACAGACAGGGAGATCCGCGCGCCACGGACAGGTAGACTGTCACGCGCAAGGAGACAGTATGCAGCAGCGACACCCCAGCCACCCGACGCTCCCGACCCCTCAGTCGACGCAACGGCCGTCGGGGGAGAGCCCGGCGCTGCCACCGCCTGCTTCCTCACGGTCGTCTGCGCTTCGCATCCCACCGCCGCCGCCCCCGCCATCCCTTCGGCCGTCTTCACCTTCGCTGCCGCTCTCCCCGCCGTCCCTTCGGCCGTCTTCACCTTCGCTGCCGCTCTCTCCACCGTCCCTTCGGCCGTCTTCACCTTCGCTGCCGTTCTCCTCGCCGTCCCTTCGGCCGTCTTCACCTTCCCTGCCGCTCTCCTCGCCTTCGCTCCACGTGCCGGAGCCATTCCTTTCGCCGGCAGCGCCATCCCGCCCGCGGCATTTCCGGCTGGTGACCGCTCTCCGCGCGGCGCCGCCGTGGGTGCCCTGGCTGGTGGCGGTGCTGGTGACCGGCGCAGCCCTGTACGGCGTCGTCTGGGGGTACGGCGTGCGCGGTCGCCTGCTCGAGCAGGCCGAGAAGGCCGAGTCAGCGGCGGTCGCGGCCGCGGCGGCGAGGCGGTCCGTCGAGCGAGAGCTGGCCCCCCTGAAGGCCGACAAGGCCGGCATTGCCAGCGAGAAGGTGTCGCTGGCAGCCGCGCGTGCGTCCCTGACCAGGGAGCTGGCACTGCAGGCGGGCCAGCAGGCCGCGCTGAAGGCCGCGGCCGACCGGCTGCGCGAAACGATGAAGCGGGAGATCTCGCAGGGCGACGTGCACCTCACCGCGAGCAAGGGCCGGCTGGAGGTGGGCCTGGCCGACCGGATCCTGTTCGAGCGGGGCAGCGTGTCGCTCTCGGCACGCGGAGAGGGCGTGCTGGCTCGCGTGGGCACCGCGCTGGGCGGCACCGACGGCTGGCAGATCCAGGTCGCCGGGCACACCGACAACACGCCGGTCGCCAGCAACCTGCGATCGCGCTACCCCAGCAACTGGGAGCTGTCGTTGGGGCACAGTGCTAGGGTCGTGCGCTTCCTGCAGGAACGGGCCGTGACCCCGCCCGACCGCCTGGTCGCGAACGGCCACGGCGAATACCAGCCGGTAGCCAGCAACCAGCTCGCCGCCGACCGTGCGAAGAACCGCCGTGTCGAGCTCCTGGTGATGCCCGCGCCTCCGTCCGGGGAGCGGGCAACCGCCGAGCATCAGCCGACCGCGCGGGAGCCGCCTTCCCGGTAGCCAGGGCCGTGGCGGAGCAGCGCCGCGACCCGCTACCTGGGCGCGCAACTCCGGCCCGAAGCCAAGCGCGGGCATAGCGGGGAGTTGACGTAATGCTTCTTATCGGACATGTTACTGCAGACGCGTTTCGGCCAAGGCAAAATGGCGCTTGAAACGATTTCGTTGTCGGATGTCTTGAGATGCGATGCGGCTGTGCGAAAAGGGCCCTCGAACTTGCTACGCGCCCGCGGTCGCGTACGCGTGAGTCACCAAAGAAGATGTTGACGAGCGCAAAGATGTTTCTCGGGCCGGGGCTGGCCCTCTTGTCGACCTTGGCCATCGTCGGCTGCTCGGTGGATGTGGGCAAGTTGCGCGCTCCCACGCCAAGGGACACAGGGGCCACGGCAGACCTTCCATCGATCGAGCACGACGGCGTCGCCTCTGGCGTGGATGCCAACGCGGACCAGGCAGAGGCGCAGGACGCCAACCCCCTCGCTGACGTGGTGGATAGTCGGATCGACGCCGCAATTCGCGATGGCAGTGTCAGGCAAGACGCGCCACCGTTGGATACTCCGTTCGGTGACGACGCCTTCGATTGGCCAGGGAATGACGGCCCTGCCGTCGGGATCGACATCGGTGGGATGGATGGAATCGGCGGCGCCGACGGCGGTGCCCCAGATGATGTCGCATTCCAGGATGCGCCCGCGGGTTCGGTCTGTGACGATGGCGGGAGCGGCGCGTGTGATGCGTCAGGGGATGACCTAGCTCGTGAGGACGTCGCGATTGACACGGAAGGTGACTCGGCCGGCGATGGGCCGGTCGTCACGGACGGAAAGCCGGACCTCATCCGCGACAGCCCGACTGCAATCGACAGTGTTGTTCACACCGTGAAGGAGTTTGGGGTTCTCACCACGACGGGCCAACCTTGGGGAATTGCCGCGGGTCCGGATGGCAACCTGTGGTTCACGGAGCGCAGTAGCAACAAGATCGGCCGTATGACACCCACGGGCACGGTCACCGAATACTCGCTACCGGTGGCGGGCGGATATCCCGCGGGCATCGTCGCCGGGCCGGACGGCAATCTCTGGTTCACGGAATACAGCGGCAACAAGATCGGCCGCGCCACCACCAGCGGGACGATCGCCGAGTACACGATTCCCTCCTCGGGCGCCGGGCCCACGGGCATCACGGCGGGGCCGGACCACAATCTCTGGTTCACCGAGCTCGGCGCCAACCAGATCGGGCGCATCACGGTCACGGGCACCGTCACCGAGTACTCGGTGACGACCCCGGGCAGCAGCCCCGCGCGCATCGTGGCGGGCCCCGACGGCAATCTCTGGTTCACAGAGCACAAGAGCGACCACATCGGCCGCATCACCCCGACGGGAACGGTCACCGAGTTCCCCATCCCGACCGTGGGGAGTGGCGCCTACGACATCGCCGTCGGAGCGGACGGCGCCCTGTGGTTCGCCGAGAATGGCGGCAACCAGATCGGCCGCATCACTCTGGATGGGAAGGTCACCGAGTTCCCCATCCCCACCGCGACCGGCAATCCCTACGGCCTGGCGGCGGGCCCCGACGGCAATCTCTGGTTCACCGAATACACCGCCAACCAGATCGGCCGCATCACCCTGGATGGGACGGTCATCGAGCTCGCAATCCCGACCGCGAGCAGCGCCTCCTCCGCCATCGTGGCCGGTCCCGACGGCAACCTGTGGTTCACGGAATCGGGCCCGGGCAAGCTCGGCCGGATCAATCCCTAGGTAGCCCCGCGCGTGACGACGGGGCCACCGGGCATCCAGGCTAAGTGAGGGTGAGACCCCCGAGCCTTGCAGCACGCCTCTGCGCAAATCA
>Ga0182021_10010012_pt1 | contig 11243 bp, 9 predicted proteins | sample 612E3MmetaG_FD_120493 | JGI IMG/M metagenome (GOLD analysis project Ga0182021, IMG submission 120493) | Permafrost microbial communities from Stordalen Mire, Sweden - 612E3M metaG (Illumina Assembly) | ecosystem: Environmental > Terrestrial > Soil > Wetlands > Permafrost | place: Sweden...
CATCGATGACGGCGGGCACGTCGCACAGCGGCGGAGTCAGGATAACGCCATGCAAGTTCGACTCCTTAACCAGCGAATGCACCTGCTGGCCAAGGTTGGGATTCTGGGCGTCGAGCGATTCAACGATCAGATGGTAGCCTTCCTCGCGGCACCGCGAGAGCACACCAAGCTGCAAGGCGGCCACATAGCTCGCCGACGGGTTGTCGTAAAGCAGCCCGATGAGGAACGAACGTTCGCTCGCCAGTCCGCGCGCAAAGACATTGGGCCGGTATGACAGCGTATCCACCGCCTCCAGCACCCGTTTGCGCGTCGCTTCGCTGACATTGGTCTGGCGGTTGACGACACGCGAAACGGTCTTGATCGAGACGCCGGCACGCTTGGCGACATCGTATATGCTGGCGGGCTTCTGCGAGTTGGTGCTGTCGGGGCGGGGCGGCGGGCGGTTTTTCACGGAATCGTTTTAGGCCAAGTCGGCTCCCGGAAAAAGACCGGATGCCACCCAACCCGAACGCGGGGCCGAATAGTGGGCTAACAGGTCGGCGAACCGAACAAGATGAAGTGGGAAACGTGGACCGCTTGCTGAAGGACGCAGCGCGCTCTCCTCGCAACCGCGCGCGCATGGGGCCCGCTTCAAACGGTTGGCTGTTGTCCCTGTTTTGCAGAGAACAAAATATCCCTCAAGCCTCGCATTTTGACGACTGGGCCTGGGGTGCCCTTCGAAAACCTCATAATCTTACGCGCTGGCGATAACGGGACGCATTGCGCCTTCGCGTCCCATGGCGGGGGCACTTTTTTTGCCGAAGAATCGGGCATCGGACGTTCGGGCAATTTTGATTTCTCTCAAATCAACCGGCGTTGCGCAAAGTACGTATGGTCCAAAACCCAATAGGGGTTAGCCTGACGGCACAAGGCGGGAGATTTGATGACATACAAATATCCGGCCGATTCATCGACCGCAGCCGCGGCTATTCCATTGCCCGCCGGCTTGACGTTGCCGCTGGAAGTGCGCGTGCACGGTCGCGGCGGCCAAGGCGGCGTCACCTGCGCAAAGCTGATTGCCGCGCTGTTCACCGAGATGGGCCTGCACGTGCAGACCTTCGGCGATTATGGCAGCGAGCGCTCGGGCGCGCCGGTGCAGGCCTATACCCGTGTCGATCGTTTCCCCATCAACAACCGCAACAAGGTCTACCGGCCCAACCATCTGATCGTTCTCGATGAAGGACTGATGGGCGCCCAGGTTCTGCAAGGAACCGCGCCGGGTGCCGTGCTGCTGCTCAATACCCACACCGGTCCGGACAGCTATGCCGGTCGGTTCGAGCATTATCGCTTTGGTGTGGTCGACGCCACCGCCATTGCGCGCGAGCAGGGCATCGGCTCGAGTTCGGTGGTCATCATCAACACGACCATCCTCGGCGCTTATGCCCGCTTGCTGGGCCTGCCTCTGACGGTGCTGGAAAAAGCCTATGCCTCGCTGGGGCTGAGCGGCGATTTGCCTGCCGCGCAACATGCCTATGAGCAGGTGCAGGTCTCAGAGCCGGTTCAAGACAGCGACGGCCCCGGCGCATCTGCGCCGGCGACCGGCCCTGCGGCTGTTGCGACCATTCTCGACCACAGCACGGATTTTCCCGCGAGTCTCAAGACGGGATCCTGGAGCAACCAAGCGCCGGTTTACAGCGAGCACTCGGCGCCCTGCAATCTCGCCTGTCCGGCCGGAAACGATGTGGTGGGATTCATCCAAGCCCTGAAAAATGAAGGCGCCGAGCAGGCGGCGGCGATTCTGCTGCGCAGCCAGCCGCTGCCCTCGGTCTGCGGCCGCGTTTGCCCGGCACCGTGCATGCAAGCCTGCAACCGCGAGGCGTTTGACGGCGCGGTGAACATCCGCGGCCTGGAGCGCTGGATTGCCGATCATTCTCAGCTGGAGCTCAAGCCGCAAACGGCGGCGCGGCCTCTGCGCGTCGCCGTAGTCGGCGGTGGGCCGGCAGGCTTGAGCGCCGCCTATCAGCTCGCTCTTCGCGGGCACGCTGTCACGATTTACGAGGCAGGTCCCTCGCTGGGCGGCGTCCTGCGAAACGGCATTCCGGCATTTCGTCTGCCGGATGAGGCGCTGAGGCGCGATGTCGATCGCATCTTGAAGCTGGGCGTCGAAGCGCGCTGCGATTCCCGCCTGGGCAAGGACGATCTCAAGCGTCTCAGGCAAGAGTTCGATGCCGCGATCGTTTGTGTCGGCTTCGGGCCGGCCTTCGATTTGGCGGCGAAGGGCGAGACGCTGGACGGCGTGGAGCAGGGCCTCGATTTTCTCGACCGCGTTAAGCGCGGGCGCGTCGCGCTCAAGGGAAATATTGTGGTGGTCGGCGGCGGCAACACGGCGATCGATTGCGCCCGCAGCGCGCTGCGTTGTGGCGCCGCGACCGTAAAGATCGTCTATCGCCGCAGCCGCGAGGACATGCCGGCGATCAAGGAAGAGATCGAAGACGCCGTGCGCGAAGGCGTGAAGCTTCTGCCCCATTGCCAACCCGTCGAATTCTTAGGGAACGGCGCCGTGTCTGCCGTGGTGGTCGCCGAAGTCGAGGCCGGATCGCCCGATGCCAGCGGCCGTCGCCGCCCGGTGGTCACGAACCGCACGTCGAGCATTCCTTGCGACAAGGTTCTCTTGGCCCTCGGCCAGAAGAGCGAACTCGATCTGTTGCCCGAGAACTGGGCGATGCGCGACGGCCGCGCCTGGGAAGGCGAAAAACCTCTCCCAGTTTGGTTCGCGGGGGACTGCGCGACCGGCGACGGCACGGTCACCCACGCCATCGGCAACGGGCGGCGCGCCGCACTGGCTGTGTTGGGCGACTGCGTGCCGGCACTGCAAAACGGAACCAGACGGGTCGCACCGGGGCAGATCCGCTTTTCGCATTTCGACGTGGCACCGCCACACAGCGACAATCAGCGCGCGCCTTCCACGCTCGATTTCGAAGAAGTCAATCTGGGTCTCAAGGGGCCGGGGGAAGCGGAGCGCTGCTTCTCCTGCGGCCACTGCACGCATTGCGATACCTGCCTGATCTCCTGTCCGGACGGCGTGATCATGCGTAGCGAAACCGGCTACCGCATCGACGGCGAGTACTGCAAGGGCTGCGGCATGTGCGTGGCCGAATGTCCGCGCAGCGCCATGGAGATGCAGGAAAAGCACCAAGAGGTGAGCGCATGACCGCCCAACTGCTCAGCGCCAATCATGGTGCCGCGCTCGCGGCAACCCTGGCGGCACGCGCCAACCGCAAGGGACGCGGGTTTTGCAGCGGCGTCTATCCGATCACGCCGTCCACCGAATGCATGGAGTATCTCTGTCAGCAGAAGATCGAGAAGGGCCGCGTCATCCGGGTGGAGAGCGAACACAGTGCGATGGGCGTCTGCATCGGCGCCGCGTCCGCAGGCGCCCGCAGCTTCACCACAACGTCCTCCAACGGCCTGGCCTATATGTTCGAGAACTGCATCGCCGCGGCGAGCTTGCGCTTGCCGGTGGTGCTGGCGGTGGCCAATCGCACGATGGGTCCGCCCTGGAACATCTGGGCCGATCACGGCGATGCGCTGACGTTGCGCGACCACGGTCTGATCCAGTTCTATTGTGCCGACAATCAGGAACTGTTCGATACCGTGCTCTCAGCCTTCCGCCTGGCGGAGGACAAACGCGTGATGATGCCGGCGATGGTCAACATGGAAGGTTTCATTCTTTCGCACACGGTGGCCCAGACCCAGATTCCCGATCAGGGGCAGGTGGACGACTTCCTGCCGCCGACCGACATTCCCCATCGCCTGGGCAACACGCCTCACACGCTGGGTCAGATCGAAATCCCGCACCAGACCGAAATGCATCGCTGGCAGCATCACTTGGCCATGCTGGACGTGCCGCAGATTTACGGCGAAATCCAGAACGAGTTCGAAGCCGTGTTCCACCGCCGCCTCGCCGATGCCGTTGTCGCGTACCGCGCCGAGGATGCGGACATCTTGATCGTCTCGATGGGCACCATCGGGGCGACCGCCGAACGCGTGGTGGACGAGTTGCGCGCCGAGGGCCGGCGTGTGGGCGCGCTGCGCGTGCGCCTGTTCCGCCCGCTGCCTGTGGAAGCAATCCGGGCGTCGTATGCCGGCAAGAAGCGCATCGCCGTGATCGACCGCAATATCAGCTTGGGGCTGGGCGGCGTCTTGTGGTCGGAAACACGCTGCCTCGCAGAGCCCGGCACGGTGGTGCAGAACTATGTGGCAGGGCTCGGCGGGGGCGACGTCCGCCCCGAGCATATCGTCAAGATGCTGGCCGACGTGCGCGCGCGCAAGATTTCCGGCGCGCCGGCGATAATGGAGGCCGTGTGATGAACGAACCGGCACTGGACGGCCTGGCCGGCACGGCTCTGGATCGCGCCGAACCGCTGTTTCGCAAGGGCAATACCAACTGCGGCGGCTGCGGCATGTCCATCACGCTGCAGATGCTGCGCCACGCGGTCGGGGAGCGGCGGGTGCAACTCGTCGTTCCGGCGTCGTGCGCGGCGGTTGCGGGCGGCACCTTTCCGCAATCGACCTTCGGCGTGCCCACGCTGATGACCACCTTCGCGTCGGCCCCTGCGGCCGCGAGCGGGATTGCCGCCGTGGCGGCGCTCAACGGCGAAGAGCTGCGCACCATCATCCTGGCCGGCGACGGCGGTACTTTCGATATCGGCTTTGCCAGTCTGTCGGCGGCGGCGGAGCGCAATGAGGACATCCTCTACATCTGCTACGACAACGAGATTTACGGCAACACCGGCGGGCAGCGTTCTTCCGCCACCCCGGCCGGCGCCGTCACCACCAACACGCCCGACGGCAAGCTCGAGCAGAAGAAAGACATCCTCGCCATCCTGGCGGCGCACCGCATTCCTTACGCCGCCTCGATCTCGCTCGCCCATGCCGAGGACACAAATCGCAAGATGCGTTTCGCGCTGGACCAGAAGGGCTTTCGCTTCCTGCACGTGCTCTCGCCTTGTCCCACCGGATGGAAGTCCGAGCCGGCGCTGGGTTTGGAGCTGGTGCGCCTCGCGGTGCGCTCGGGCCTCTTTCCGGTGTACGAGATCTTCGACGGCAAGCGCCATGTGGTGAACATCGAGCCGGATTTCTCCGACGAAGCGCTGAACATGTATCTGTCGCTCCAGCGCCGCTTCCAGAAATCCGGGCTCAGCGCCGCCGATCTGCGCCCGGCCATCGATCGCTACTGGCAGAATCTGCGTTCGCTCTCGGGCCGGATCGTTCCCGCCCGCCGCGACGGGTGAGGGGCCGCGCGTATGGACAAAACAAACCACTGTCATCCCCTCGCGACGGATGGTCGCTTCGCTCTGTCCGTCACTCGGCCGGGGATGACGGCCGTAGTTAGATGGATCAATGGCAACGCAATTCGCTCAACGACACGGAGCAGCCCATGAGAAAATATGTCGGCGAACGGATCAAGAAACTGCGCGAGGCGCAGGACATGACGCTGGCGCAGGTGTCCAAGCTGGCCGGCATCGATGCGGAGCGGCTCAAGGCGTACGAGGAGGGCAGCGCCGTTCCCCCCATCGGCGCGGTGATCCAGCTCTCGCGCGTGCTCGGCTCGAAGATGGAAGGATTGCTGCACGGCGGCGGCACGGTCTCCGAACATCTGACGATCTGCCGCTCGGGCGAATCCCTCGGCGGTGATCAGGGCGATACCGAACAGAGCTACTCCTACGCCACGCTCACCCGGCCCGGCACCGCGGGGCACAGGATGGAGCCGTTCCTCCTCAGCTTCGATCCTGCAACAGCCCAGGGCGTGCCGATCACGCACGATGGCCAGGAATTCGTCTACGTCGTCGAGGGCGTCATCGAACTCTTCTATGACGGGCGCACATACCGGCTGTCGCAAGGCGACAGCGCCTATCTGGATTCCTCGCTGCCCCATACCTTTCACGGGCTGGGAGAACGCGTCGCGAAAATGCTCGCGGTGGTGAGTTCGTGAACCTTGCTCAAGTCGCCGGCGCGTAGTCGCTTTGGCGCCGCCACGCGCTATTTCTTGAACAGAGCTTCTTCGGCGGCCCACATCACGTCGATATTGAAATAGTACGTCGACGCCACGCCGTTCTCGTCTTTCACGTCCAGCGCGTCGCAGGTATGGCCGCCTTCGGTAACCAGCGCTTGGCGCGTCACGGTCATGCCGAGCATCCTCAGGACGACATACTCCTCGCTCACCTGAAAGGCCTCCCAGCCTTTGGCGCAACTTTTGCCGTCGCCGGTCTGGGTGATAGAGGTGAGCAATCCGAATTCGACGAAGTGGTGCAGCTCCGAGCAGGCATCGTCGTGCAAGACGGCGCAGGATTGCCTGAGGAATTTGTGCGCTTCCATATTGGTGTAATCGATCGAGAGCAGCGCTTCCGCCTTCTGGCGCACCGTTGCGGCGCCGTCGGGCACGCGCGGCGCATCGTACATTTCTTTCCGAAGCTGGGTCACCGTGTCCGGTCCGTTCTCGGCGCGCTGAATAGCGCGGCTCTTCATATAGGCCAGGCGCAGGGCGCGGAAATCCACCGTGGCATCGTGTGCCGCCGCACGAGCCACCAGGGCTGAATATTCGTCGCCGTCCGTGGGCAGCACCACGCCCGGCGCGCTGTCGGCTGCTGCGGCACCCGAAAACAACGCGATTACGGCCACAAACGCGAAGCAAATCGGCTTCATTGCCCCCTCCCGCATAGTGTTGCGCCATGCTAGGCGGGAGGCCGAGAGGCCGACAGCCTGCAAATAAGCGCAGACGGGATATGCGTTTATTGTTGCGGCGCAGGGTGCAACACGCTCTTCCACGGCACGTTCAAGCCAAATTGGTGGCCATCGTTCACAAGTGCGCCGACTTTTTTCAAGGATGGCGCGTTGCGGAAGCAAGCGACTGCTATCTCGTCCAGCGCAGCGTTTCCACTGGACGCGAAGATCGAGATCTGCGCGTCGCCGCCATTGGGAACCCCGACCCGTAGCATTGTCATACCATCGAACTCCGGCGGGGCGATTTTTGCCGCGTCCGATGCATAGAGGCAACGGCTTGCCTCGTTATTCAGCGCCTTCATCGCCTGGGCGAGCGCCTGGGCGCGCGCCTGATTGAGCAGCGCCTGTTCGGGCGTTGACAATGACCAGTTTACGACGGCCATCCAGGGCACCGAGATCGGCTGGCCGTTCTGCATCGCAGGGCGATAACGCCAGTCTTTGACGCAGGCGAGAGCCGCAGCATCGAGCTCGGGATATCCGCTGGAGACGTCCACTTTGGGATCAGCGACGGTGCCCTTGTCCGTGATCGTGAACGCCAGGCGAACTGTGCCTTCGTGGCCAGCCGCCGCGGCTTCCGGCGGATAGTCGCTCGTGCAGACATTCGGCCGGCCAAATGAGAGCGGGGGCGGTTCGGCGGCCGCGGCACCGGAAAACAAAACGACAAACGCCGCCACTGCGAAGCACAGCGTCTTCATGATCCCCTCCCGCATGATAGGACACCATGTTACGCGCGAGGCCGAGAGACCGACAGCCGACAATTAAGCGCAGACCGGAGCGGAATCGGTCATCGAGCTGACGAGATTCGCTCTCGGGAGAGCGGAGCGACAGCGCCACTCTCGATTTCTCCCGTCTGCATAATTAGGTCTTCCGCAGCGAGAGGATCGCCCGCCAGAGATCTATCAGCAGATAGAAGAAGATCGAGATCAGGTAGATGGCCAGCGGAGAGATCAGCCCGGCGATGACCGACTCGGTGCCGTAAGGTTGGAACGCAACCGATTCGTCCAGTCCATTCACCAGCGAGACCGCGAGACTGAGGCAGCCGACCGCCGTGAGGCCGCCGAAGAACATCGGCGCCAGCCGGGCTCCGGCTTTGAGCCACATGGCGAGGAACGACACGGCAACCTGGCTCGGTGCGGTGGTCTCCACCACGCTTGTCGAGATCAGTTCCGGATTGAAAAACGCGCTTGTCAAATACACGAGGCACAACGCGGCCGGCACGATGTCGATCACGGCGTGCGCGACCAGGTTTAAGACGCGCATGAAGCTCCACTCGATCATGTTCGCGAACTCGAAACTCGAATAGAGCGCGGAATAGAGGCTGGTCAGGATGACGGCTCCGAACAGAACGAGCGTGATCAACCCCAACACGTTCGAAAGCTCGGCGGACCCGATGCTCGACGGGTTCTGCGCCACGAGGTTCCTGCAATTGCCGAGGAACTTCCGTCCGAGATAGTGGCAGATCGCGATGGCGAGGATGGCGGCGGCCCCCATCAGAATCTCGATGTAGGATTGCGTCCTGACCACGAACACCGTGGTTGTCGCCACCACGAGGACGGCCGCGCTCGCCGCCGCATAGCCGGCAACGGTTTCGAACAGAGGTTCGCTTTTCTCGAAGAAACTCTTGCTAAGCAGAGTGCGCAAACCCTCGACCAATTCGTCGACGATCGCGTCCGAGTGCGACATGGGATTCATTTTTTCCTCCGAAGTGTTGCCTGGCGCGACGAGCAATGGCGCGCGCCCCTTACCGCTTCATTTCAAGGACTCAAGACCGATGGGCTGAGTCTAGCGGCCGCCGCTCGCCTTTAACAGCAACGCGACTCTGTTCTGAGCGACAGGGTTTGGCGCGCAGGGCGTCCCGATTACCCATGACGGGCAGGATTTCGTTTACATCGTCGAAGGCGGGATAGAACTCTTCTACGATGGCCACATGTACCGGCCTTCGCAAGGCAACAGCGCCTATCCCGATTCCGCGCTGCCCCATACCTTTCACTGACTCGGCGACCGCGTCGCGAAGATGTTCGCGGTGGTGAGTTCATAAGGGGTGGCCGACGCGCATAGGGCGTGATCGGGTTTCGTTGAACCTTGCCCTTCATCGTCATGGCCGGGCTTGACCCGGCCATCCAGTTTTAAGCAACGGGGAACGGTGCTCATGTCTCCTTATTCCCTCGATTCTCCCAGCTATTTCGCCAAGGGAATCTGGGTGAGCGTCCGATCAGGATACCCGCTCCAGAAGATGCCATCGAGTCTGTGTGCGCCCGTGATCTCGCGGCCAAGTCGACGTAGCGTGCCTTGTAGCTCCGTTGTGTTTTCAGCAAGGGGATAGCAGTTCAAAAGCAGTAACCAACGTTGCTCGAACTCTCCCTTCCACCTAATTAAGCCTTCGACCTTGTCTTCCAAGGACCGCCATATCATCGCGGTCGTTGCCGAAGCCAGTTCGGTCGCAGAGCCTCCAATCATCACGCACCAGCGCGTTCCCGGCTCACGCGGCCTGAGTACGCCTCCGCAAAACCGGAGCACATCACACGCATCTGACTCAATGTGGTTTCGAATCAGATCTTCAGTCTTCTTTTTCCACTGCTTCAACGTGCCGGAGAATTTCCATGAGTTAAAAGGACCTGGTCCCTCAAATACGAGAGTATAATCTCGTCGGCGTATTGGTCTGAATTTTTCTTCAAGTTCGTCTGCGAACTTCTGAAAGCACGCGCTAACCTCTTCTGAAGAGACGGTCTTTTGCGTTCCGACTTGCGTGACCTGCTGGTACGTACGAGTCACTTCCACTCCCCATCGCTCGCCGTGCTCCCACGTTAAGACAATGTCCGGAGGATCGTTCTTCTCATTATCTTCGCAATAAAATCCACTCTTCCCCTCATTTGTGAGGTGTGTATTTAGCAGTTCGAGAGCAAACGATTCGTCAGACAAAGGCTTTGCCAGCTTCGCGGAAATTTCGATGACATCATACATGTACCCGTGCCAAGGAGATCATCCGTATACACATTGTATTGCTTCCCATTCGCGCGCATGAAATTTGCTCCGCGCCCCTTGACACGCTGGATTTTGTTCCTATTTGCCAACGGCGCCATGTCCCGGCCCGGGTTTGCGCCGGGATGCGGGCGCAGCGTTCGGGAGCAAGTGCAACAAACGTCGAGATAAAGGATGGTGACGGCAACCTCACAAATCCCTGAAATCACACCTGAAAACCGCCGTGCGGGGGATTTGAATTCAAGAAAAAAGAAATTTTGCGGAGGCCGCAGTTGGCGGCCGCAGCGAGAGCGTTGTCGTGCCCGCGCCGGTTCGCGGCGGCCGGGGAAGGGAGGGGGTCCCCCCTCCCCCCATGCTCCCTGCGAGAACAATTATGTTGCTGAACCCGCACCGAATTGGGGACGAAACCAGCCTCGCCCCGGCGCAGCGAAGGTTGGAGCGCCGCGCGGCAACCGCAACGCCGCGAAAACCTCTCCAGAGCTGGCCGCATTCGAGGCGAAGGTCCGCGATCTTAAACAGCGCGCCCGCGCGGCCATCGCCTGCGCCAACGCCCTGATCGCCAAGCGCCCGCCACGACGGCGCGTCACCATCCTTTGCGTGACGCACATCCGTGGCGGCGTCGTCGTTCGAGAAAAGGTCGTCCGAATCCTCTCGCCCCAAACCTCCAACGGACTGGGCGAGCGCGGCGCAAAAAATCCTGGCGGTCGTGAATTCATAAGCGCCGCCGCGTTTCCCGAACGCGGCAGCGTCGCGCAATTGCCCCTAGGGTTGCCCAGGGTGCACAGTGCGCAATCGGATACTGGAAAGGGAGAACGATATGGCGGGGAAAATCCCGGGCGTCCTGTTGGGCGCGATGATTGCTGTCGCGAGTGCGCAGGCTGCGCCGCCGGACCACTACACTGCCGGCAACCTGGTCGGCCACATGAAGAAACTCAAGGCCGAGGCAACCGCCACAGGCTCCGCCAGCGAAACGCTGCAGCAGTATCCGGGCCATTTCACGATGCTCGCCTATCGCACCAAGGACGGCGGCGCGGAATTGCACAAGCAGTTTGCCGACATCTTCTATGTGGTGCGGGGCAAGGCGACGCTCGTCACGAACGGCACGATTCCCGATGCGGTGGAAGAGAAACCCGGCGAGGTGCGCGGCAAGGCCGTTCTGGGCGGCGAACGCACAGCGCTCGGTGCGGGCGATGTGGTCCATATCCCGGCCGGCACGACGCATCAGCTTCTGATCGCCCCCGGCCACGAATTTCTCTACTTCGTGGTCAAGGTCAAAGAACACGACTGACTGGGCAGCGGCGGAGCGCCATTGCATGGGGTGACGGGAGGATCATTCACCTCCAGTTCGGAGCGACGGGGGCGGGCCGGCTGTTGAATCCGCTTCGATCATTCTCTGCAGTTGCCCCTTCCATGGGATGAGCATGGGGACCTTTTGACGATAGCATTCATAGGTCTCTCCAAAATCGCGCGAGAGATCTCTCTCTTCAAGGTGCGCCCCGATG
>Ga0182021_10010014_pt1 | contig 11241 bp, 13 predicted proteins | sample 612E3MmetaG_FD_120493 | JGI IMG/M metagenome (GOLD analysis project Ga0182021, IMG submission 120493) | Permafrost microbial communities from Stordalen Mire, Sweden - 612E3M metaG (Illumina Assembly) | ecosystem: Environmental > Terrestrial > Soil > Wetlands > Permafrost | place: Sweden...
ATCAAGTACATGTACAAGCTCAGCGAGGGGAAGGAAGGCGGAGACGGCGAACCTGACGACAGGAAATGAGCCGTCCCCGGATCGGGATCACGCTCGGTGACCCGGGCGGGATCGGTCCCGAGATCGTTGCCAAAGCCCTCGCCGCGTCGGCGCCGCTTCCCGATTCCGACTACGTCCTTTTCGGCGACGAGGAGGGCTTCCGAAACGAAGCGTCGCGCCTCGGCCTGACGCTCGCCGCTCGCTCGGTGTCGTTCCAAGCGCCGGGAGAGGCGCGGCCGTCCGGGCGGCGCGGCGCTCCCGACAAGGACAACGGTGCGGCGTCCTTCCGCGCGTTCGAAGCCGCCGTTGCGGACGCGCGGGCGGGAGTGGTCCAAGCGATCGTCACCGCGCCCGTCTCCAAGAAATCCTGGGATCTGGCCGGCGTGCCCTGGCGCGGCCACACCGACTACCTGGCCGCCTTTTATCCCGACGCGATCATGACCTTCTGGTCCGAGTCGCTGACCGTCGCCCTCCTCAGTCACCATCTTCCGCTCCGCGAAGCCCTGGCCCGCGTCACGAAGGGCGGCTTGCTGCGCTTTCTGACGTCGCTCCGGGACGGCCTGGCCTCCGTATCGCCCGGCCGGCACGAATTCCTCGTGGCCGGGCTGAATCCGCACGCCGGCGAAGAGGGGCTCCTGGGCCGCGAGGAGTCGGAGGAGATCGGGCCCGCGATTCGCGAGGCCCGGGAATCGGGGCTGCCCGTCGCGGGCCCTTTCCCGCCGGACGTGGTGTTCCGGAGCGCCCTGGGCCACCCCGAGAAGATCGTGGTCGCGCTCTATCACGATCAGGGGTTGATCCCGTTCAAGCTCGCCGCGTTCGAAACCGGGGTCAACGTCACCCTCGGGATGCCGTTCGTCCGCACGTCGCCGGACCACGGGACGGCCTTCGACATCGCGGGGGAGAACCGGGCCGATCCCCGGAGCATGATCGAAGCGATCCGGCTGGCGGGACGGCTAGCGCTTCGCCCGCTTTAGCTCGGCCCGCAGCTCGCGGTTCAGCTCCCGCTCCTTGATGGCCTCTTTCTTCTGGTAGGCCTTCTTGCCCTTGGCCAGGCCGAGCTCGAGCTTGATCCGCCCCTTTTCGTTCGCGATGACCTTGAGGGGGACGAGAGTCAGCCCCTTCTCCTGGATCTTGCCCGTCAGGCGCTTGATCTCGCGGTGGTGGAGGAGGAGCTTCTTCGGCCGGAGCGGGTCGTGGTTGAAGCGGTTGGCGGGCTCGTAGGGGCTGATGTGGGCGCCGACGAGGAAGACCTCGCCGTTGCGGATTTCGGCGAAGCTCTCCTTGAGGCTGATCCGGCCTTCCTTGACGGACTTCACTTCGCTGCCCACCAGGGCGATGCCGGCTTCGAACGTTTCGAGGATGTCATAGTGGAAGTGGGCCGGCTTGTTGACGGCGATCGACCGCGCCGTCCCGGCCTTAGGCACGGGCCGTCTCCACGCGGACGAGCGTGATGTGGCGCTTCGTCATCTTCTCGACCGAATAGCGCGCGCCCTTGTAGGTCACCGCGTCTTTTTCCCGCGGGATGCGGCCGAATTCGTAGAGGAAGAAGCCGGCGAGGGTCGTGTAATCGCCGCTTTCGGGGATGCCGAGGGGGAGCCGCTCGTTCAGGGCCTTGATCCCGCTCGCGCCCTTGATGAGGTAGGCCCCTTCCCCCGCCGGGCTCAGCCACTCCTCTTCCGTGACGTCGTATTCGTCCCGGATGTCGCCCACGATCTCCTCGATGATGTCCTCGAGGGTTAACAGGCCCTCCATGTTCCCGAACTCGTCGACGACGAAGGCCATGTGGACGGCGTGCTCCTGGAGCTGGATCAGGGCCTTTTCGACGGAGGCGGACTCGGGAAGGAAAAAGGGCTTGCGCAGGATCGCCGCCAAGTCGAGCGGCTTGCGGGCGGTGAGATAGGGGATGACATCCTTGGTGTGGATGAGGCCTTCGATGGCGTCCAGGCGGCCCCGGAAGACGGGGAACCGGGAGAATTCCTCGCAGCGGATCGTGTCCAGGATCTGCTCCTCCGAGGCGGTGATTTCGATGGCCTTGATCCTGGGGCGCGGGGTCATGATCTCCTTCACGGGGCGGGAGGCGATGTCCATGATCTCGGCGATCATCTTCCTGCGGAAAGGCGACATGCCCGTGACACCCGTCGCGAGCAGCGCTTTGGTCTCGTCCTCGGTCATCGCCGGCGGCCCGCCGCGGCCGTCCCGGGCTGCGGAGGGGAACATCAGGTTCGAGAGGAAGGTGAAGGCCTTGATGAAGGGGAAGAGCAGGATCATGAACGCCCGGATCGGGCGGGAAAACAGGAAGGCGAGTTTCAGCGGGTTATAGGCGGCGTAGATCTTGGGGTTGATCTCGGCGAAGAACAGGAGAAGGATCGTCGTGGCCGCCGTGGCCAGGAGGACGGCCGCGTGCGGGTGAGGCACGAGGCCGGCGGCGAGCGATGTCGCCAGCGAAGCCGCGGCGACGCTGACCAGCGTGTTGCCGATGAGGATCGTGGCCAGGAAGTCGTCGACCCGGGCCAGGATCTTCTTGACGGCCCCGGCCCGCTTCGAGCCCTTTTTCTGGAGGTAGTCCAGCGTATAGGGGCTCGAGCTGATGAAGGCGGTCTCGGACGCCGAGAAAAAAGCCGCCAGGAGGACAAAGAGCAAGAAGAGCAGAATCGAGGCGATCGGCATGCGTGCGGGGTCAGATATCCAGGCTGGCTTTGACGTCTTTGAAGCAGCTGGCGAGGGTGGAGACGATCTTCCTCTCAATCTGGGGGATGGGCATGGACGAGGCCACCGAGATCTCGGCCACGATCAGCTCCTTGGCTTTTTCCATCATCTTCTTCTCGCGGAACGAGAGGGGCTTGATCAGGCTGAGATAGTAGAGGCTCTTGAGCACGGCGACCATGTCGAGGATCGTGCCCGACCGCATCAGGTTCATGTGCTCCTTGTAGCGGCCCTTCCAGTTCATCGTGACTTCGATCTCGCCGTTCTTCATGAAGTCGAAGATCTCCTTGACCGCGCGCTCGGAGATGAGCTTGCGGATGCCGATCTCCTCGGCGGATGTGGAAGGGACGAGGACGAGGGTGTTGTTGGCCAGGATGCGGAGGTGGAGAATCCGGAAGCGCTCCCCGTCGTAGCCCTCTTCCTGGATGTTCTCGATGACGCCCAAGCCTTGATTGGGATATATGACCCTATCACCAATCTTGAATGTGATCATGAAAGAACATTGTAGCCCCTTTCCCCTGAAAAGTCAAAAAATTACAGGAGATAAAGGGAGGGGCGCAGAGGCCGCCTCGCCCGGCCGAGCGGGCGCCGCAGGTCAGGAAAGACCCATCCGGCGGAGGCGGCCGTAAAGGGCCGTTCGCGAGATGCCGAGGATCCGGGCCGTCTGCGAGACGTTGCGGAGAGTCCGGTCCAGGAGGAAGAGGACATAGCGGTCGACGAGCTCGTCGAGCGTGGGAAGCGGGGCCTCGGAAAGAAAGACAGCCGGGCCGCCCCGGCTAAGAATCTCTTGAAGGAGCTCGGACATGGGGGATCTTTCCTTATCTGGCCAGGGCGTTGAGGCGAAGATTGCTGGAGACGACGTAGGAGAGGAAGAGATTCGAGGCCATGGAGATGATCCAGGCCGCGGGCTTGCTTTTCTTGTAGAGGGACTTCATGGCGACATAAGAGAGAGCGGTCATTCCCACCTTGGCGGCGGCGAACGCGATCGGGCTCTTGACGAACGGCTTCAGCAGGGGGTTGCCTTCCTTCAGCCCGGCGTGCTGGAGGCAGGCTTTAGTAGAGAAGTAGTCGGCGACGTTCAATGCGACCATGACGCCGAGATTCACTTTGAAAATGACGTCGCCGGTGACGCCGCTCCGGTACTCGCGGATAAGATAGCGCTGCCCATACTCCATGGAGGAAAGGCCGGGGTCGAGCTTGAGGCTGGGGTAGCTGTAGGCAACGGTCGCGGTCGTGGGGACGAGGTCGAGGCCGGCGAGAGGCGAATTGGGAGCGGGCGCCAATTCTGTGGGGATGAGGACGGGTTCGGGGGAGGGAGCAGGATTCGCGGACGACGCCAGGAAGTTCATGGCAGCGACGGAGGATACGGCCGCGTAGGCCAGGACCGCAGGCTCAGGGATGGAGGAGGAGCTTCCCGGCGCGGCGAAGGCGACCATGGAGCTCATGAATACGGCTAAAGCCAGGATAGCGATTGTTTTTTTGTTCAATTTTTTGTTTTCCTTGTTCGGCATTTCATCAATATGTCATGCAAGAAGAATGCCATATTAAATATATATTATCTATATTATTGATAATGCATTAAATATAATAATTTCTTACTGTTTTTATAATATTTTTAAAATGTTCATAATTAGTACATATTTCATGATATTATCTGTATTATGATTATTATGTTAGATATATATAGAATTGTATAGAACTGTTCAAATATCATACAGTTATGAATATAGAATTCCCTCGCACTTGCCGTCGGTCTTGAGGGAAGTGAGGCGGGATCGAAATCCGGCTTGACTTATAAGTCGAGGTTTATTAACATACTGCCCTTAAAGGTTATACCAAGATGAAGCCCACATTCAGCCCCAACAACAGAAAAAGAAAGAAAGACCATGGATTTTTGGTCCGCATGAGCACCAAGGGCGGCCAGAAAGTCATCAAGAGACGGCGCCAGAAAGGCAGGAAGCGACTCGCCGTTTGATGCTTGAAAGCTATGGTCCTTGCGAGAGGATCCGCAAGAAGAAAGAATTCCATGAGCTCTATAAGAAGGGCCGTTGCGCCCGAGGGGAATATTTCAACCTGATCTATCTCCCCAACAGCCTCGGCCATTCCCGGATGGCAGCCGTCACCAGTAAGAAAGTCGGTAACGCCGTTCACCGCAATAGGATCCGGCGCCGGGCCCGGGAGCTCTTCAGAAGGAATAAGGGTTTGCTTAAATCTTCTTTGGACATATTGCTGATCGCCAAGAAAGAGATCCGGTTCGCGACCTGGCCCGTCCTGCGCGATGCCTACGTCGCGGCCGTCCGGGCGATCGGCGGGAAAGATTGATCCGCCCATGAAGCGCGCGGCCCTTACGGCGATTCGAATCTACAAGATCACCCTCTCCCCGTTCATCGGGAATCACTGCCGTTTCCATCCCACCTGCTCGGACTACATGGCCGAGGCGATTCGCAAGCACGGCCTGGGGAAAGGCCTCTGGCTGGGATTGAAGAGGCTGGGGCGGTGCCATCCGTTTCACGCGGGGGGGCTCGATCCCGTTCCCTAAGAGGTCAGAGCATGGAAAAAAGACTGCTGACGGCGATCGTCCTTTCGTTCCTGGTGCTGTTCGCGTACCAGGCGATTTTCGTGAAGAAGGCGCCGGCGCCGCTCAATCCCGCTGAGCAAGCCGCGGCCCAAGCCCAGGTTCAGGCGCCGGTCCCCGCCGCGCCGGCGCAGGAGAACAAGCCCGTTCCTGTTCCTCCGCAGGCCGCCGGAGCGAAGCCTTCGGCCCGGCCCTCGAACATCCCCCAGATCGGATCCGAGCGCGAAGAGCCCGTGACGATCACGACGACGCTCTACCAGGCTGTCTGGAGCAACAAGGGTGGCGTCCTCACGAGCTGGAAGCTGAAAAAGCACCTCGAAGAAAACAAGTCCGACCTCGAGCTCATCCCCGCCGCGGCGAAGGACGCGCTCGTCTTCCCGTTCGCGCTCTATGACGACAGCCCCGAAGCGGCCAAGGCCGGACTCGCCGGGCTCGCCGCCAGCGCGGCGAACGCCGCTTATTACAAGACATCCGGGGCTTCTGCCAGCCTCAAGGACGGCGAAAAAGCCGAGCTGCGCTTCGCCTACGCCGACGGCAAGGATCTCGAGGTCGAGAAGGTCTTCACCTTTTACGGCGGCCGGTACGATTTCGACGTCGCCGTCCACGTCCGCAAGAACGGGCAGCCCGTTCCCGCCCGCGTCCTTTGGGGCCCGGGGATTCGGAATCCCTCCCAGCAGGAGGTCAGCCAGAGTCTCGCCAGCGGCGGCGGCGGGGTCACGGTCTACGCCGCGAATAACATCTATCGGATGAACGAGAGGCAATACAAGCCCGAGCAGAGCACGTTCAACTTCGTGAGCTGGGCCGCCTACGACGACAACTATTTCGCGGCGCTCTTCCTGCCCTCCGCCGCCACCGGGTCGGCCGTGTTCCTGAAAGTGGACACGGAGAACAAGCCGCCCGCATTCTTCCTGGCTGCGACTGACCCGGGGCACGTCTTCCTCGGCCCCAAGGAATTCGGGACGCTGGCTGAGTTTGGCCACGACGCCAAGAAGCTCGTCCGGTTCGGATTCCTGGGATTCATCGCCGAATTCCTGTTCTACGCCATCCGCTTCATCCACGGCTTCGTCCCCAACTGGGGCTTCGCCATTATCGTCTTGACCTTCTTCATCAAGATCCTCTTCTTTCCGCTGACCTACAGCAGCACCCGGTCCATGTCCAAGATGGCCGAGCTCCAGCCCAAGGTGAAGGCTCTGCGGGCCAAGTACAAGAAGTCCAAGACCGACATCGCCCAGCGCCGCGAGATGAACGAAGAGATGATGAAGCTCTACAAGGAGAACGGGGTCAATCCCGCCGGCGGCTGTCTGCCGATGCTCATCCAGATCCCGGTCTTCATCGGCTTCTTCAATCTCCTCCGGAACGCGATCGAGCTTCGCCACAGCCCCTGGATGTTCTGGATCAAGGACCTCTCGGTCAAGGATCCGACCTACATCATGCCCCTCCTCATGGGCGCGACGCAGTTCATTTCCCAGAAAATGACCCCCACGTCCGCGGACCCCTCGCAGGCCCGGATGATGCTCATCATGCCGGTCGTCATGACCGTCTTCTTCATGCAGTTCCAGAGCGGGCTGGTCCTCTACTGGCTGACGTCCAACGTCCTCCAGATCGGGCAGCAGTACATCATGAACCGCATGATGAAAGCCAAGAAAGTTGAGTCCCATGGAAAACGAAGAAAAAACTGAGATCGTGGAAGAGCCCCTTCCGGAATACAAGGGCAAGAACCTCGACGAGGCCATCGGCCACGCCGAGCACGTCCTGAAGATCCCGCGCTCGGAGCTCAACTACGAGATCGTCACCGAGAAGACCAAGCTCTTCGGGATCAGCAAGGAGATCGTCATCCATGCCTGGCCCAAGTCTGCGGCCGGGGACGACAAGATCGCGGCCTTCCTCGAAAAGCTCAAGGCGGTGTTCCCCCTCGAACTGACCTACGAGATCAAGCGGAAGAACGGCTTCGTCTTCGTCATCTTCGACGGCGAGGACAAGCAGCAGCTACTTTGGAAGGACGGCGCCCTGCTCCTCGCCCTCCAGCACATCCTCAACAAGATCTCCGACCAGAAAGTCCAGGTGGACTGCGAATTCTTCCGAAAAAGGAAGGAGAAAAATCTCCGCGAATACGCCCAGAAAGTGGCCCGCCAGGTCCACGAGTCGGGCCGCAACGAGATCCTCGACCTGATGAACCCCTATGAGCGGCGCATCGTCCACATCGCCGTGAACCAGGTCCCGGGCATCACCAGCGAAAGCCTGGGGGATGGGTTTCTGAAGAGAGTGAAGATCTTCCCCCTTTCCAAACAGGGACGATAGATCCTCCGCTGCGCCGGGCGAGAGGCGCCCCCCGGCCCTCCCCAGCCCCGGGGCCAAATTGACGGATTTCCCCCGGTCCGGTAGAATCGGAGTGCCATGTTCGATCTTTCCCCGGACGACACCATCATCGCCATCTCCACGCCTCCGGGGCGCGGGGGGCTGGGCGTCGTCAGGCTCAGCGGGGACCGTGCCCTGGAAATCGCCCTGAGCTTCTTCCGGCCCAAGAAGGCCGCCGCTGCGGTTTCCCCCGGGAAGGCGGTTCTGGGAAACCTGGTCGACCCGGAATCGCGGCGTCCGTTCGACGAGGCGTACCTCCTCGATTTCCCCGCGCCGCATACATACACGCGCCAGCACGTGGTCGAGATCAGCGCCCACGGCAGCCCCGCCGTTCTCGAGGAGGTGCTTCGCCTCGGGGCGTGCTTCGGGGCGCGGCTCGCCCGTCCCGGTGAATTCACGCTGAGGGCCTATCTCGGAGGCAGGATCGACATCCTCCAGGCGGAGGCCGTCGACGATCTCATCCGGGCTGCCGGATCCCGGGCAGCCCGGATGGCGTTCGGACAGCTTGACGGCGGCCTGTCGTCGAGGATGGCCGGGCTGAAAGGCGGGGTTTTGGACATCCTGGCCAGCACCGAAGCCGCGATCGAATTCCCCGAGGAGAACCTCGCCGTGACGCGCCGGGAGATCTCCTCCCTGTTGGAATCCATGGCTTCAAAGGTTGAAAAGCTCGTCGCGAGCTATGAGGCCGGCCGGACACTTCTCGAAGGCGTATCGCTGGCGATCGCCGGCAGGACGAACGTCGGAAAGTCGACGCTGTTCAACGCCCTTTTGGAGCATGAACGGGCGATCGTGACCCCTTTCCCGGGAACCACACGGGACTTCTTGAGGGAAAGGATCAGGATCAAGGACATCGATTTCAACCTGATCGATATGGCCGGCCTCCGGAAGCCGTCGACCTCCGCCGAGAAGGAAGGGATCCGCCGCAGCCGCGACATCGCCGCCCAGGCGAACGGCGTCCTTGTCCTTCTGGACGCTTCGAGACGTGAATCCGCCGAGGATATCGCTCTTATCGGAGAATTCAAAGAGAAAAAGGCCATCCTCGTCTTCAACAAGGCCGATCTCGGCCGTAAAATGGATACGGACAAGCTCGGCCGGATGTTCGGGCGGAGTCCCAAGCTGGCCGTCTCGGCTTTGAAAGGGACCAACCTCGGAAAGCTGAAAACACTCATTTATAGGACGTTTGCACCCGGAATTGACGAAAAGGACGACGTCATCTTCCATCTGAGGCAGAAGCTCGCCTTGGAAGATATCCTGGCGTCCGTCCGGGCGGCGGAGCGCCTGCTCGCCCAGGGCCAACCTGAAGAGATGTTCGTCGAGGAAATACGCGGAATCCTTCCGGTTTTAGGCAGGCTCGTCGGAGAAATCAGGGCGGACGATGTCCTGAACGACATATTCAGCCGCTTCTGCGTGGGAAAATGAGATGAAAGCCGGGGGGCCGGGCGTCTATGACGTCGTGGTCGTCGGAGCCGGCCACGCCGGTTGCGAAGCGGCCTGGGCGGCGTGCGGCATGGGACTCCGGACGTGCCTGATCACGATCCACCTGGAGACCATCGCCCAGATGTCCTGCAATCCTGCGATCGGCGGCTTGGCCAAGGGCCACCTCGTCCGCGAGATCGACGCCCTGGGCGGGATCATGGGGCTGTTGGCCGACGAAACGGGCATCCAGTTCCGGCTCCTCAACCGGAGCCGCGGCGGCGCGGTCCAAGCGCCGAGGGCCCAGTGCGACAAAGCTCTTTATCGCTTGGCCATGAAGAAGAAGCTCGAGGACGTGCCCGGCCTTACGGTGTTTCAGGGGATCGCCTCCGATATCCTCCTCGAGAAAGGCCGGGCCGGAGGAGTCGTCACGCTGGACGGCACCCACATCTTAGCCAAGGCCGTGATCGTGACCCCCGGCACGTTCCTGAACGGGCTCGTGCACATCGGCCTGCGGAGCTATCCCGCCGGCCGGGCCAACGAGCCGGCGTCCCGGGAGCTTGGCGACAGCCTGAAACGGCTGGGGCTCATCACTACGCGCCTAAAAACGGGGACTCCGATGCGGCTGGATGCGCATACGATCGACTGGGCACGATTTCAGCCGCAGCCCGGCGACGATACCCCGGTCCCATTCTCGTTCAGGACGAAACGGCGCCTCGAGAACAGGGTCACCTGCTTCACCGGTTACACCAATGCCGCGACCCATGCCGTCATCCGGGCGAACCTCGATAAATCCCCTTTATTCCAGGGGAAAATCAAGGGGACGGGGCCGCGCTATTGCCCCTCCATCGAAGACAAGGTCGTGAAATTCCCGCACCATCTCCGCCATCAGTTCTTCCTGGAGCCCGAGGGGCTGGAGACCTCGGAAATCTACGTCAACGGCATGTCTTCGAGCCTGCCGTTTGAGACCCAGGTCGCGATCCTCGGAACGATCCCCGGCCTGGACCAGGCCAAGATCCTGAGACCGGCTTATGCCATAGAATACGATGCCGCCGATCCGACATTGCTCTTCCCCACCCTGGAAACGAAATCCATCCCGAGCCTCTATCTGGCCGGCCAGATCAACGGGACCTCGGGCTATGAGGAAGCCGCGGCCCAAGGCCTGATGGCCGGCATCAACGCCGCCCTGAAGATCCGGAAAAAGCCGCCGTTCGTGCTTCGCCGCGACGAAGCTTATATCGGCGTCCTGATCGACGACCTGGTCTCCAAAGGCATCGAGGAGCCCTACCGCCTGTTCACCTCCCGGGCCGAATATCGCCTGAAGCTCCGGATCGACAACGCCGACCGCCGCCTGATGCCGTACGGGCGCGAATTCGGACTGATCTCGGATTCTGAATTTTCCGACTTCGCGGAGAAGCGGAAACGCACGGACTCCATCTTCCTTTGCCTGGAGAAGACCAAGGTCGCCGTCGCGGACAAGGAGAAGATACCGGTCCGGGACTACCTAAAAAAATCTGAAATCCATTTCGCCGATGTGATAAAATACCTTCAGATTCCTGCGGACTTGACCGATGAAGATGTCAGGTTCATCGAGGCCGAAATCAAATACGAAGGGTATTTGAGAAAGCAGGACAAGGAAATCGCCAAGATCTTGAAGATCGACGGCCTCAGGATTCCGGACAAGATGGATTTCGGCGAAGTCCACGGCTTGACCCGCGAAGCGGTCGAAAAAATGAGCAAGAACCGGCCCCGGACGATCGGAGACGTCAAGAAGATCCCGGGGCTCACGCCATCGGACGTTTTCAGCGTCTATGTCCATCTGAGCGCCCGGAAGAAGAAGCCCTCCGGCGGGGGCGGGAATGTTCCACGTGGAACACGGGACGATGCCGAATAAAATCATAGCGGTTGCGAACCAGAAAGGCGGGGTGGGGAAGACCACGACCGCCATCAACCTAGCCGCTTCCTTGGCTTTGAAGAAAATGCGGGTTCTCCTGATCGATTTCGATCCCCAGGGCATGGCCACCGCCGGCCTTGGGCTTTCCAAAGAGGCCGGGGCGGGCATCTACCCGGCCCTGATGAACGGCTCGGACATCATGGATTTCATCCGGGGCACGGAGCTCGATAATTTCTACGTTTGTCCTTGTTCGCCGGAGCTG
>Ga0182021_10010015_pt1 | contig 11240 bp, 10 predicted proteins | sample 612E3MmetaG_FD_120493 | JGI IMG/M metagenome (GOLD analysis project Ga0182021, IMG submission 120493) | Permafrost microbial communities from Stordalen Mire, Sweden - 612E3M metaG (Illumina Assembly) | ecosystem: Environmental > Terrestrial > Soil > Wetlands > Permafrost | place: Sweden...
CCAGTCGTGGCCGCGACCGCGAACGCTCACGCACGGATGCAGGTGTCCGCCGATCACGAAGTCCGCTTCCACCCAGCGGGGCTGGTAGGTCAAGGTCAGCCCGCGATGCATCAGCGGCGCGTCAAACACCTGGACGTCCAACATCGCCGGCGGATCAAGCCCCTGACCATCGTGATTGCCCCGGATCAGCGTCAGTTCCACGGCACCGTGCAATTCGCGCCAACGCCGCACCGACGCGAGGGTCGAGGGTTCCAGCGCCAGGGCCGAGTGCAGGAACTCGCCCAGGAAGACGATCCGCCTGGCGTCGAGCCGGCGGATCAGTCGCGTCAGGATACCCAGGGACGCTTCGGTCGTGCCGCCTGGCGCCGGCACGCCGTGATGTCGCACACCGGGTGCCTGGCCGATATGGGCATCGGCGACCAGCAGCGTATCGGAGTCCGGGAGAAAGACGGCCTTCTCGGGCAGCAGCATCAGGGTCTGCCCCCGGGCTTGCAGGGTGACCATCGACACGCCCCCCGGGGGGTCGACGGATCGCCGGATCGACGCGCTGAACTCTTCCTCGACAGCCACCATGCCCGAAGGGGTTCAGCAGGCCAGCCAGCGCAGCGCCACGTCCAGGTACTCCGTGGGCTCGCGCTTGAAACCCGAGCGGGCATAGCGCTGCAGCCGTCCCATGGCGAACGACGTCAGCACCGAGGCCTGCGCATTCGCATCCACTGTCGGCGTGGCCGAACCGTCCTGGGTGGCGACGCCGCGCAGACTTTGGCGCACCTGCGACTCAAAGCGCTCGAAGAACTGATTCATGCGGGTCAACAGGCGTTCGTGCTCGAACACCAGCGCGTCGCCCACCATCACCCGGGTCATGCCGGGATTCTTTTCGGCGAACTGCAGCAACACGGTCAGCATCTTCTGCACCTGCACGGCGGGCGGTCCCTCGCGCTCGACGATCTGGTTGATCAGCGTGAACACGCTGTGCTCGATGAACTCGATCAGCCCCTCGAACATTTGAGCCTTGCTGGCAAAGTGCCGGTACAGCGCCGCCTCAGAAACCTCCAGGCGCGCGGCCAGCGCGGCCGTTGTCACCCGTTCGGCGCCGGGCTGCTCGAGCATCGTGGCCAGCGTTTGCAGGATCTGCACGCGACGCTCACCCGGTTTGGGACGCTTGCGCACCGGGGCGTGGATCGCTGCGGTGAGCGCCGCCGTCACGTCCGCCGGTGGCGGTGCCCCCACGTCGCGGCCCGGTTCGTCGGGGTCGGTGTCGCTCGGTTCGGAGGAATGCGGCATCACAGCGTCAGCAACTGTTGGAGCGACTTGATTTTGGCACACACGTAGCGGGGGTCAGGGCAAGGGTGAACACCAACTTCCGATCTGCGCAAACCCAGATTGCTGCCGCCGTCGGCCCGCCCGTGTGCCGGGCCGCGATAGCGTCCGTCCAGATAGCGCTGCATCCACACCGTGCGCATGCCCAGAGCGCGTGCCGACTTCTGATTGGCCAGCACGTCCTCGACCAGCACGCAATCGGTCGCCCGCGCCTGCAAGCGCGCCAGCAGGTGGCTCAGCATCCGGGCATCGGGTTTGGGCCGCAGTTGACCGAACATCGACATGTCTTCAATGCAGATGACACCGTCAAAGCTGCGCAGCAAGCCCAGCGTGCGCAGCACCCTGAGCGTGTAGCGACGCGGCGCGTTGGTGACAATGAACTTGCGGCCACTCAGCCGCGCCAGCGCGGCGCGGTCATGCGCGCTGGTGCGCAGCCGTTCCTCCAGTCCCGGGTGCAGGTGGGTGTGTTCCAGGAAGTGAGCGGCCTGCACGCCGTGGTGGCGAACCAGGCCCAGCAAGGTGGCTCCGTAGCGGTGCCAGTAGTGTTGACGCAGCCGGGCGGCTTCGGTCGGCTCCAGGCCCAGGTGCCGCACCATGTAGTCGTTCATCGCCGCGTTGGTCTGACCGAACGCGGCGTGGCTCGCATCGTGCAGTGTGTTGTCCAGGTCGAACAACCACACCCGCCGCGATTTCGCGACCACTCAGTGCGACCGGATCATCGTGCCATAGGCCTGGTCGGTCAGGACCTCCAGCAGCATGGCGTGGGGTACGCGACCATCGATGATGTGCACCGTGTTCACGCCATTCTTGGCCGCGTCCAGCGCGGAGGCGATCTTGGGCAGCATCCCGCCGCTGATGGTGCCATCGGCAAACAACTCGTCGATCTCGCGTGCGCTGAGGTTCGTCAGGAGCTGCCCGGACTTGTCCAGCACCCCGGGGATGTTGGTCAGCATGATCAGCTTCTCGGCCTTGAGCACCTCGGCCAGCTTGCCCGCGACCACATCGGCGTTGATGTTGTAGTTCTCGTTGTCGGCACCGAAACCCAGCGGCGAGATCACCGGGATGAACTGGTCGTCTTGCAGCGCCTTCACCACGCTGGGATCGATCGACTCGATCTCGCCGACGTTGCCCACGTCATGCACCTTGCTGGGATCCTTGAGATCCACCATGCGCAGCTTGCGCGCACGGATCAACCCGCCGTCGCGACCGGTCAAACCGACGGCCTTGCCACCGGCCACGTTGATCAGTCCCACGATGTCTTGCTGAACCTGCCCGGCCAGGACCCATTCGACGACCTCCATCGTTTCGTCGTCGGTCACCCGCATGCCTTGGATGAAGGTGCCCTTCTTCCCGATCTTGGCCAGCGCTTCTTCGATTTGCGGCCCGCCGCCATGAACCACCACCGGGTTGAGTCCGACCAGCTTGAGCAGCACGACATCTTCGGCGAAGTCCTGCTGCAGTTCGGGGTCGGTCATCGCATTGCCGCCGTACTTGATGACGATGGTCTTGCCGTGAAACTTACGGATGTACGGCAGGGCCTGCGCCAAGATTTCCGCCTTGTCGCGCGCAGAAACGTGCGAGACGTCGGAGCCGTTCGTCGCGGTGGCGGACGGCGCGAGGGAGGCGTCTTGGGTCATGGGGCAGCGGCAAGTGGTCAGGCTGGGAGCGATTGTAGGGGCGCACTCGTGCCGGCCCCCACGCTGACACCGGGCACGGGTCAGTTGTCCAGCGCGATCTTGCTGGCCGTCAGGACACTGCCTGCCAGCGTGCCTTCGACCTCCACGGTCCGACCGCTGAGCGTGGCCGGCGTGACGCCGCCGAAAAACGTGGTGCTGCTCCATCGGACCGTCAGCGACGTTGCACCGCTGAGCGCCAGCGTGAAGCGGCTCGAACCGGTGTCCACGCTGCCGGCCTGACCCTGGCGGGTGACTGTAGCGCCACTGGGCTCAGCCTGACAACGCACCGTCCGCGCCACCACGCCGCTGCTGATGAGCGTTCCCTGTACCTGCACGAACAGGCCGTTGGTCAACCCCGAGGCAGGGCAACCCGTCAATGCCGCCTGGCTCGCATCCACCGTCACGCCGCGCACCGTGAACAGGGCGGAACCCGTCGCCAGGCCGCTGATGTCGCCATTCAGTTCTGCAGACGAATCGGTCTGTTCGTCGTCCACCGACACCGTGGTGGCGGTCAGCGAACCGTCGGCTGCCACCGTGGCACCGATGTCGACATACTGGCCATTGGCCAGCGTGACCCCGGCCGGCAACAGCGCGGCCGCGGCATAGTGCACCGCCTGCGCGCCCAACAGGAATGTCTGCGCGACCGTGTCGAGCTGCGCGATCGAACCGCTCGCCCGAAACACCTGCCCGGTCCCCGATGGCGTGTCCACGCTGAGTTGCGCCGCCGTCAGGCTCGGCCCGTTGCTGCCGATGGCCAGCGTGCCGGGCAGTGCCAGCACGCTCACGGCTTGACCCACCGCCAGCGTCGCACCCGCCGGCACGACGCTGGCGCCACCGAGCAGCACGCGCAGTGCGCCCACGCTCAGTGATGCCGGCGCGGTCGACGACAGCTGGCTGATCAGTCCGGAGACTCGCAGGTACGCCGGTGCGGCCGCCAGCTTGTCCACCCGGGTCGCCTGCAACGCCGTCGCGCCGCCTTGCTCGACCACCACCGCGTGCACCTCGACCTGGTCGCCCACGGCGACGTCGCCCGGCTGGACATAGCCACCGCCGAACTGGGTGACCGGCCCACCGACGCCTGTCGCGTTGACGCTGACCGTCTGGCCCAGCACGGTGAACGACGCGGCCGTCGCCACCGCGGACACCGGGCCGTCCAGGGCCGGCAGCACACGTACCTGTGAGGCCACGGCGGTGCCGACCACCTGCACCGCCACCCGATCCCCGAGCTTCACGTCGGCCACGGCGTCTTGCCCCGGGGCGACCTCGTCGACGACCACGGCCTGGGTCACGTCGTAGGCGACGCCGTCCACGATGACGCTGCCGAAGCCGTTGACCGTTCCCACCGTCACGGAGGCCGCCTGGCCGGTCCCCCCCGAGCCGACGACACCGCTGCCGCCGCAGGAGACCAAGGACATCCACACGCACGCCGCCGCGCAGGCCCGCACGTACCGGCGTTCGACGACACATTGGTTGAACAACAGACGCTTCATGATTTGCCGCGGCTCGCACCGCGCTTGGACGACGAGGGAGGGCGCGCAGCCCGTGGCGGCGGGGTCGCCGCGGCTGGCTCCACCGCTTCACTGTAGAAGTACGCACCGTAGCGCATTCTCTGGCGACCGTCGCCGCCCGCATCACGGTCCACCCGCTCGCGAGCGCGCACGACCACCGATTCGAACGCCTGGGCCCAGGCAGCGCGCGCCGCAGCATGCAGCAGGTCGATCGACTCCGGCGTCAAGCCGTCGGCATAGACGCTTTGCTCAAGGAACTTCGGCGCGCCGCGCGTGATGTTGTGAACGGCCGCCGCGATGTGGTCAGACACGCTCGAGGAAAACAGCGCCGTGAGCTCGTCCAGGTGCGGCGTGGGTACGAAGGAGTCGACTTGTACCGCCACCTGGTCTGCCTGCACCGTCACGTGACCGAGCCGCAACAATTCATCCAGCACCGTGCGCGGGTGCACGTCGTTGGAAATCTCCCGGCACAGCGCCTCGAAGCTGCGCGTGCCACCACTGCGCGGCAGCACCCGAGGCCGGCCCTCCAACGTGCGCCAGCGCGGCTCGGTCAACCAGCGCGTGAACACCTGGGAGCTCAGCGGCGGGCGCGGCGGATGGCGCACCCCGGGGGCGGTCAGCTCCATCGCCCGGACATCCTTGCGGTGGACCCCGGACAGCAGGCTGAGCGCCGATTGCGTGGGCGCGGTGCCCGTGGTCTGGAGTTCCTGACGCGCCGCCGCCAAGAACACGCCCTTGAGTTGGTCGGCGAAGGCCGGATAGGACACACCGTTGCGTAATAGCCACACCGCCAGCGGCGCCATCAGCACCGTCGCCTCGCGCAAGGCCAGTTCGGCATGCTCGGCGCTGGGCTGTACCCGTGTCGACGCCGTGACGGGCGGATTCTTGGGCGGGGAACGTTTCATCGTTTCAGTGGATCACAACTTCAGCGGTCCACGGAAACTCGGTCTGAATTCGATTGGGACAAGTGGGTGCCATTTCACGATGGGACGAGGTCGCCGTGGGCGGCTGGCTGCGGAGGTGTCGCAATTTGTTTCAAACTGAAGCCGCCCAATGGCGGGTTCCGAATCCCACGGCGCGTCACGTTGCCGCGGCGGTGGAGTGCCTTTGCGGGAATTCTGCGCGCCGGGCGCCGCCAGAGGCCGGGGCCCGTCGATGGGCATAACGCCAGAATGCGTCGACAATAAGGGATGGTGATGAATTGCTCGAAACGAGCCCGGATCGCGCGGGCGATGGCCTGGATCGCCATGGCATGCGTTCCGATCGGGCTGGCCGCGCAGACGCAGTTTCTCGAACCCGCCCAGGCGTTTCGCGGCCAGGCCCGGGTGGTCGACGCGCGGGCGCTGGAGCTGCGCATCGACGTCGCCCCGAACTACCATCTGTACCGCGAGCGCATGACGGTGGAACTCGACGGATCCGGCGCGCAGCTGGGTACGGTCGAACTGCCGGCGGGCACTCAGGAATACGACGAGACCTTCCAGAAGAACTTCGAAGTCCTGCGCGGCACGGTTCGGGTGCCGGTGCCGGTGCAGGCGGCGGCGTCGGATTTCAAGCTGCGCGTGACCTATCAGGGCTGCGCCGACAAGGGCCTGTGCTACCCACCGCAGACGGCCCTGGTCTCCGCAGGCGTGACCGACGGCAAGCTGCAACGCGTGACCTGGCGCGGCGAGGACGACCCGTCCGGACCCTCCGCCACGGCCGGGTCGAGTGCCACGGCATCGTCCGCAGCCCTCGATTCGCCCCCGAGCGTGGTCGATACGGCACTGAGGTCGGGCAACCTGCTGACGATCGCTGGCGTCTTCCTGGTCGCCGGCCTGTTGCTGGCGTTCACGCCGTGCGTGTTGCCGATGGTGCCGATCCTGTCGGCCATCATCGTGGGACAGGGAGCGCCCGTCTCTCGCGTGCGAGCCGTCACGCTCGCCCTCGCCTATGCCCTGGGGATGGCGCTGATTTACACGGCCTTTGGCGTCGTGGCCGGCCTGCTGGGTGAAGGGCTGGCCGCGGCGTTGCAGAACCCCTGGGTGCTGGGCGCCTTCGCGCTGATGCTCGCCACGCTGTCGCTGTCGATGTTCGGCGTGTTCGAACTGCAAATGCCCAGCGCGATCCAGAGCCGGCTCACAGCCGCTTCCAGCAGGCTGCCGGGCGGTCAGTACGCGGGCGTGTTCCTGATGGGCGGGCTGTCGGCGTTGATCGTGGGGCCGTGCGTGGCGGCACCGTTGGCAGGTGCCTTGGTTTTCATCAGCCAGACCAAAAACGTCGTGATTGGCGGCCTGGCGCTGTTCAGTCTGGCCATGGGCATGAGCGTGCCGCTGCTGCTCGTGGGCGTGTCGGCGGGCGCGCTGCTTCCGCGGGCTGGCGCGTGGATGAACGGGGTCAAGGCGCTCTTCGGCGTGCTGCTGCTGGCCGTGGCACTGTGGATCGTCGCGCCCGTGTTACCCGGTTGGGCCACGATGCTGTTGATCGGCGCCGGCCTCATCGTCGCCGCATTCAGCCTCAGGCCGTTCGCCGCACGCGCCGGCAGGGCCGCGCGGCGGCACTGGCTGGCCCAGTCGGCCGCGCTGTTGCTGGCCCTGCTCGGGGTCACCCAGGTCGTGGGCGCGCTGTCCGGCGGCGACAATCCCTTACAGCCGCTGCGCCATCTGTCGCAGGCTGCCGCGGCGGCGCCCGGTGTCACGTTCCAGCGCGTGCGCAGCCTGGCCGAACTCGACGCCACGATCCGGGCCGCAGGCCGTCCGGTGATGCTGGATTTCTATGCCGACTGGTGCGTGTCGTGCAAAGAAATGGAACACCTCACGTTTCGGGACCCTGCGGTCCATGCCCGCATGGCCCAGGCGCTGCTGCTGCAAGCGGACGTGACGGCCAACTCGTCCGACGACCAGGCGCTGCTCAAGCGATTCGGCCTGTTCGGGCCGCCCGGAATCCTGTTTTTCGATGCGCAGGGCCAGGAACGCGTAGGTGCCCGCGTCATCGGCTTTCAGGACGCTCAGGCCTTCGGCGAGTCGCTGGGAGCGGCCGGACTCTGACGCGGTGGCGTCGGGCGCGCCGCTGCCGCCTCACAGCTTGTGCGTGGACAGCAAGATGCTGGTCTCGGTACTGGCGATGCCATCGACCAACCGAATGCTGCCCAGCACGCGGTCGAACGCTTCCAGGGTCTCGGCCTGCAGTTCGGCCACGAAATCCCAGCGCCCGTTGGTCGAATGCAGCGAACTCACGTTCGGATGCCCGCGCAGGCTGCGCAGGACATCGCTGGCCCGATTTCCTTCGACGGCCACGGTCATCAGCGCGCGGATGCGATGCGATTCGACCTGGGGCTTGAGCCGTACGGTGTAGCCCACGATCACGCCGTCTCGCTCGAGCCGGGCAAGGCGGTTTTGCACGGTGCCCCGGGCCACCTTGAGCGTCTGTGCGAGCGAGGCGACGGTCGAACGCGCGTCGTCGCGAAGCAAGCCGATGAGCTGCCGGTCGGTGTCGTCGAGATTGCTCATAACGCCAGTATGTCTTGCCAAGATGTTCAGCATACCGAACTTTTCGAACAGTAGGTTGGCTTCAATTTGGGCATGCCCGCGAACAAACTGCCGGCACCGATCCCACCTCCCGAGATCGGCCATCCACCGGAGTTCCGTTCATGCTCTGCACCATCGACAGGCGCACGCCGCCTGATGGCGTCCCATGCGTCGACCGCGCGGGTCGACCCGTCCCCGCCACAGCGGCTCCCCGCGCATCCACGGGCGTCCAGGCCGCTCGCCCAGCCGGGGGCGGCTCGTTGCAGGCCCCCGGCGCCGTCGTCCTTGTGCGCGCGCGCTGCTTTCAGCCCAACCCCCAGACCGCGCGCGACAATGCCTTCCAGCGTTGCGCCCGTGCCCCGGCGATCCCGAACGTGGCCGAGTCCGCGTTCGAAGAATCGACCCGCGCCGCACAGACGCTGCAGGCACACGGTGTGCGCGTCCACCTGTTCGACGACGACGGCTCGAACCACACGCCGGACTCCGTCTTCCCCAACAACTGGTTTTCGACGCACGCCGGCGGCCATGTGGCGATCTACCCGATGTACGCGCCCAATCGACGGCTCGAACGCCGCAACGACATCATCGACATGCTGCAGCGCGAGTACCGGGTCCAGGACGTGATCGACTACTCGGGCCTGGTGCACGACGGCGTCTTTCTCGAAGGCACCGGTGCCATGGTGCTGGACCACGAGGCGCGCGTGGCCTACACCGCACGCTCCCACCGGGCCGACCCGATCGCGGTGGAGCGCTTTTGCACGCATTTCAACTATGAACCGATGGTGTTTGACACCTGCGGCCCCGATGGGCGCCCGGTGTACCACACCAATGTGCTGATGACCGTGGCCACGGAATTCGCCCTCGTCGGATCCAGTCTGATCAGCGACCCGGGCCGCCGCGCCGCCGTGCACAACCGCCTGGAACAATCAGGGCGCCATGTGATCGAGATCGACCCGGCGCAGGTCAGCGAATTCGCGGGCAACGCCATGGAACTGTCGGGTCATGACGGTCGGCTGCTGGCGATCTCCACGCGGGCGCTGGCGAGCCTGCGCACGTCGCAACGGCGCGCCATCGAGCGCAGCGCCCGCATCGTCGCCCTGTCGGTGCCCACCATTGAGCAAGCCGGCGGCTCGGTACGCTGCATGCTTGCCGGCGTCCATCTGTCGCGCCGCTGAACGGCCCGCCGCCCCGGTGCATCGCACGCGGGGCGAGCCGAGTGATCTGCGGCGCGCGCGCGGGCTGCCGCGAGGCTGGTCGGCAGCAGGCACAATCTGCCCACACCCATGCAGATCGCCGCGCTCATCCCCGTACGCCCGGTGGCATTCCTCGGCCAGTTGCTGATCTCGGCGGCCTCGGCCGCCGCCGGCCGTGTTCAGTTCCGGTGGAAGGACCTCGGTCGGGTGATGGCCGACTGCAGCGCCCGGGCCGTGCCGATCGTGACGGTGGTCAATGTCCTGGTGGGCGCCATCCTGGCCTTCGTCGGCGCGGTGCAACTGGTCAAATTCGGCGCCGGCATCTACGTGGCCGACCTGGTGGGCATCGCCGTGGCCCGCGAAATGGCCGCGATCATCACCGCCGTCGTGATGGCCGGGCGCACCGGCGCGGCGTTCGCCGCCGAACTCGCCACCATGCAGGTCAACGAGGAGGTGGACGCACTCGAGGTGCTGGGTCTGAGCGCCATCGGTTTCCTCGTCCTGCCGCGCGCGCTGGCCTTGTTCCTCATGATGCCGCTGCTGTACGTCTACGGCTGCGTGACGGGCCTGTTCGGCGGCATGCTGGTGGCCGCCGGCATGTTGGACATCTCCCCGACGGCCTACCTCGACCGCACCGTTGTCGCGCTGGACTGGTCGCACTTGGGCCTGGGCTTTTCCAAGTCCTGTGTCTTCGGCGCGCTGATCGGCCTGATCGGGTGCTACTGCGGACTCTACGCACGGCGCAATGCCGAGGGCGTGGGTGTGGCCACGACAAACTCGGTGGTCGCCAGCATCGTGGGCATCATCGTGCTGGACGCCGTCTTCGCGGTCTGCGCCAACGCACTGGGGATCTGAATGACGTTGCTCACCGCCGATGCCCTGGAAATGCGATTCGGGACTCGGCTGATTCAAGCCGGGGTGTCGTTCACGGTCGAAAAGGGCACGATCTTCGCGATCATGGGTGGCAGCGGCTGCGGCAAGAGCACCTTGCTCAGGTGCCTGGTGGGCCTGCTGCGCCCGGCCTCGGGGTCTGTGCGCTACGCGGGGACCGACTACTGGGCGTCGGACGAGGCGGAGCAATCCCGCCTGCGCAGCGGATTCGGCATGCTGTTTCAGAGCGCCGCGCTGTGGTCGTCGATGACGATCTTGGAGAATGTGTGCCTGCCGCTGGACACGCTGACCAGCCTGGAGCCGCCGCAGCGCCTGGCGCGCGGGCGGGAAGTGCTGGAGTGGGTCGGACTGTCGAAGTTCGCCGAGTACTATCCCGCCGACTTGAGTGGCGGCATGAAGAAGCGTGCCGGCCTGGCGCGCGCCATTGTGACGCGCCCTCCTTTGCTGTTCCTGGACGAGCCTTCCGCGGGCCTGGATCCCATCAGCTCCAGGCGGCTGGACGACCTGATCCTGGACATTCGACACTCCACCGGATGCGCAGTGGTGTTCGTCAGTCACGAGCTGCCCAGCCTGTTTGCCATCGCGGACGACGGCATCTTTCTGGACGCAGACAGCAAGTCGCCCATCGGGCACGGCAGTCCGAGCGAGCTGCTGCAAACGTCGTCGCATCCGACCGTGCGCGCCTTTCTGAGACGTGAGGAGCCGTCCGCCGCACCGGCCAGCCCCGTAACATCCGGGATGGATTCCCCAACCGCCACGCCACGGCCATGAAACGCAACGCCTTGCTCATCGGTGCCTTTGTGATCGTCGCGCTGCTGATGATCGTGGCCAGCGTGCTGTGGCTCAGCGGCAATAGCCTGTTCAAGAAGCAGCAGGAGGCGATGATCTTCTACAAGGGCAACGTCAGCGGCCTGTATGTGGGTGCCCCCGTGAGCTTTCGCGGCGTGACGATCGGCCAGGTGGAGTCGATCGGCATCGATGTCGATCGGCGCACGCTCAAGGCGCTGGTACCCGTTCGCATCCGTCTGCAGGACGACGCGTTGCGCTTCAACGGCACCAACACGCCGCTGGATTTGCCTGGCCTCGTTCAACGCGGGCTGCGCGCGCGTCTCGTGGCGCAGAGCTTCGTCACCGGTCAGAAGTCCATCG
>Ga0182021_10010016_pt1 | contig 11240 bp, 7 predicted proteins | sample 612E3MmetaG_FD_120493 | JGI IMG/M metagenome (GOLD analysis project Ga0182021, IMG submission 120493) | Permafrost microbial communities from Stordalen Mire, Sweden - 612E3M metaG (Illumina Assembly) | ecosystem: Environmental > Terrestrial > Soil > Wetlands > Permafrost | place: Sweden...
AGGCGCTGGAGACTCTGTTCGTGCTGGGCACGAACCATGACGCCCTGCAGCAGGTGATTGAGCACCTGAAGCAGGAGGCGAGAGCCGGAGAACGGCAGGTGCTGACCCTGTTCAGGAACGAGGAGGCGGGGACGCGGCAGTTGCTGATACCGGTCTATCGGGAAGCAAGCAGCCTGATGGCCGAGCAGCGGGAACTGCCGGGATTCGAGGTGACGCGGCCCGAGCACGAGCTGCTGCAACGATACGTCAAACACCTGGGCGACGAGCGGGTGCTGCTGGCGTGCTACGAGGCCGAGCCGAAGCTGATTGGGATGCTCAAGAAGAGCCTGGAGCAGCCGTGGGGCGAGTTCTATCACGAGGGCGAGCGCGAGTACCGGAATCCGGACCTGCTTACGCGGCGTGTGCTGACCTACTTCGGCATAGTACCGAAGGAGTTCGACCGGCTGAAGGAGTTGGAAGAGGAGATAAGACACTACAAGAACATCCAGGTGACGCTCAAGGATGTCAGCGAACTCCAGAGCGACGTGGACGCGGTCCACGACGCTAGCCGACGAGAGGGACTGGAGCAGGATCTCTACGAGAAGCTCCGGAGCGGGGCTATTACTCCGGCGCAGCACAGAGCCGGCATGAAGAAGCTGGAGCGGATGAAGGAGAGCATCGAGTACGAACACGATGGCAAGAGGTTGAGCATCAGGCACGTGCCGAATCACTACTACCTTCCTGTCTTGTTGGATGAGCAGGACCGGGCTGACTACATCAAGCATGTGATTCGCACACCAAGCGAAGTCACGTTTGTCCGCGACTTGGAGAAATACCTCGACGGCGGCGGAATCGGCTTTCGCGAGTACGACTGGTGGATGTTCAGCAAGATTGACGAGTCACTGGACGAAGTGCGTATTCCATACTACCACCCCGAGGAGAATCGGATCGCCTGGTTCCTGCCCGACTTCATCTTCTGGCTCAGAAAAGGTACGCACTGCCGCATCGTCTTCGTGGACCCCAAGGGCATGGCGCACACGAAGACCTACTGGAAGCTGGACGGCTACCGGCATCTCTTCGAGCAGAATGGCCAGCCACGGGACATCAAGCACAACGGCGTCACCGCCAACGTCCTGGCCTACTGCTACAACCGCGACGCCGCCCAGTCAGACGAACTGCACCGCCGCTTCTGGGCCGGCAGCATTACCGAGTTGCTGCAGAAGGTCGGAGCAGAGAAGGCTCCCGTAACCAGACAAGCGGCTGCCGGCGCGCGGGTCCGCAAGGACATCTCCCGTAGCTAGCTGACCGGACTCGGCCAAGTGCACGTTCTGGACCGGCTAGTGGACCCACGCCGGCAGTTGACGATTGCTGGTGAGGAAGGGCCGCGCCATCCGGCGCGGCCCTCTGCATGGGGTAGAATCTCTGTATGGCCTTAGAATGTCTAACCTTATGACTCCACATGGTGCAAGATAAGAAAGGACCAGTGACCCAGCTCCGGGCGCAATTTGCGGAGAAGTCGGCTGAGTGTAAGAATCTACAGGAAGAGTACTTACGTGCCTTGGCTGACTTCGACAATCTCCGTAAGCGAACTCAGCGCGACAGCGAACTCAGTCGGAGGCTGGCGCTAGAGGCGCTGGTCCTCGATTTGGTGCCGGTGTTGGACAACTTCGACCGCGCAGTACAGACTTCCGGCGAGGCCGCAAGCGCGGAGAGCCTGAAGAAGGGTATGGACCTCATCCATCGTCAGTTACGAGAGACGCTCTGCAAGCATGGAGTGGAGGAGTATAGCTGCGTCGGGACCCAATTTGACCCGCGTCGGGCTGAGGCCATCAGTTTCGTGCACACCGACGAGCACAAGCCAGGTGCGGTCGTGACCGAGGTCTGCAAGGGGTATGCTTGCGGAGATCGGGTGCTGAGGCCGGCCAGAGTGGTGGTTGCCAAGGAGCCCGATCGAAGTCAGAAGCGAGAAGCTAGAAGCCAGAGTGCAGAGGGGGCCGACGGAGAAGACGGGCGAAGGCAGAAGCCAGAGGCTAGAGGCGAGAGTGCAGAAGGGGCGGACGCGGAGAGCCAGAAGCCAAAAGCCAAGGGCAAAGACTCGGAATCGGAAGCTGAGGAAATTGCGGCGTCGGATAGTGAGTCGAAATGAGTAGGACTTTGAGCATTAGTTGTCTGAGGATTGAACCGCCTGAAGGCGGAAATTGGCGTCGAATTGCGAGCGCAGACGCAGGAGGAAAGTGATGGCAAAGGTTATCGGCATAGACCTGGGAACAACGTTTTCGTGCGTGGCGGTGATGGAGCGCGGGCAGCCGGTGGTGATTCCGAACCCGGAGGGAGGAAGGACGACGCCTTCGGTCGTGGCTATGGGCAAGGAGCGGCTGGTCGGCACGCTGGCCAAGCGGCAGGCGGTCATCAATCCCGAGCAGACGGTCTATTCAATCAAGCGGTTCATGGGACGGCGGTACAGCGAGACTCTGGATGAGCACAAGCGCGTTCCATTCCACGTGGTCGAGGCGGCGAACGGCGACGCTTGGGTTGACGTGGACGGCAAGCGCCTTTCCCCGCCCGAGGTCTCGGCGATGATACTGCAGTACCTGAAGAAGTCGGCCGAGGCGTACCTCGGCGAGGCCGTCACCAAAGCGGTCATCACGGTTCCTGCGTACTTCAACGATTCCCAGCGGCAGGCGACCAAGGATGCAGGCAAGATTGCCGGCCTGGATGTCCTGCGCATTATCAACGAGCCGACCGCGGCTGCGCTGGCCTATGGCTTGGACAAGAAGAAGTCGGAGCGGATCGCCATCTACGACCTGGGTGGCGGCACGTTCGATATCTCGGTCTTGGAGATAGGCGAGGGCGTCTTCGAGGTCAAGTCCACGAACGGCGACACCCACCTCGGCGGTGACGATTTCGACCAGCGGATAATGGACTGGGTCATCGACGAGTTCAAGCGCGAGCATGGCGTGGACCTGGCAGCGGACAAGACCGCGCTGCAGCGAGTGAAGGAGGCGGCAGAGAAGGCGAAGTGCGAGCTGTCGTCTTCGATGGAGACATCCATCAACTTGCCATTCATCTGGTCCGACGAGAAGAAGGGGCCTCTGCACATCGACATGCATCTGACGCGCTCCAAGCTCGAGGCGTTGGTCGAGGACCTGGTGCAGCGGAGCTTTGGACCGGTGAAGCAGGCGCTGACCGACGCGAAAGCCACGCCGCGTGACATAGACGAGGTGATTCTCGTGGGCGGGCAGACGCGCATGCCGCGAGTGCAGTTCCTTGTTCGCGAGTTCTTCGGCAAGGAGCCGCATAAGGGCATCAACCCGGATGAGGTCGTCGCCATCGGCGCGGCCATCCAGGGCGCAGTACTGGCCGGCGAGGTAAAAGACGTGGTCCTGCTGGACGTGACGCCGCTGTCGCTCGGCATCGAGACTCTGGGCGGAGTGATGACCAAGGTCATCGACCGGAATACGACGATTCCGACCCGGAAGAGTCAGGTGTTCACAACCGCCGAGGACGGCCAGCCGGCAGTGACGGTTCATGTGCTGCAGGGCGAGCGGGAATTGGCCGGGGACAACCGGACACTGGGACGGTTTGAGCTGTCCGGCATTCCGCCGGCACCGCGCGGCACCCCGCAGATCGAGGTGACCTTTGACATCGACGCTGATGGCATCCTGCATGTGACGGCCAAGGACAAGGCGACCGGCAAGGAGCAGTCGATTCGGATTACGGCTTCATCCGGCCTGGCCAAGGACGAGGTCGACCGGATGGTCGGCGACGCGCAGACTCATGCCGCCGATGACCGGAAGCGGCGTGAACTTGTTGACAGCCGCAACCGTGCGGATACGCTTATCTACCAGACTGAAAAGACCCTTAAAGAGTTTGGCGACAAGGTTCCGGCCGCCGACAAGCAGGCGATTGAAGAGGCGACCGCGAATCTGCGTCAGACAATGAAGAACGACGATAAGGCGGCGATAGACACGGCGATAGAGAAACTGCAGAAGGTGAGCTACAAACTGGCCGAAGAGATGTACCATCAGAAAGAGGCCGGGCCACAACAGCCCGGTCCGTCCGGCCCCAAGCAGGAAGAAGACGCTGGAAAGAAGGTCGACGCCGACTATACCGTCATCGACGAGGACAAGAAGTAGCGGGGCGAGCCGGACGCTGCACGCACTGATTGAGACGCCGGGGTCGCGGCAGGAGGTGTCCGTCGGACCCACAGGTACGAATCTCGCGCATGGGATTTCCCGGAGCGGGGAGGTACAGGCGTTGAGGACCGTTCGTCTGTCCGTCCGCTAGCGACAACATGGCCACCACGAGGCGAGACTACTACGAGGTCCTCGGCATCAGCCGCGGCGCTTCCCAGGAAGAGGTCAAATCAGCGTACCGCAAGCTGGCCAAGGAACACCATCCGGACCGCAACCCGGACAACCGGGCCGAATCCGAAGAGAAGTTCAAGGAACTCTCCGAAGCGTACGAAGTCCTGGCCGACGCGGACAAACGGAGGCTGTACGATTCGTATGGTCACGAGGGCGTGTCGCGCCAGTTCGGACCGGGCGGGTTCGACTTCCGCCGGGACTTCACGCACGTTGATGACATCTCCGACCTTTTCGGCGACCTACTGCAGGGATTCGGCATGGGCGCGGGCGGTGGCCTGTTCGACCTTTTGGTCGGCGGGCGGCCGCAGTCGCGACGACGCGCGCGCGGCGGTGACATCCGCATATCAGTGCGGCTGAACCTGGAGGAGATTGCCGATTCCGTAACCAAAGAGCTGAGCTTCACCCGGTTCGAGCGGTGCCCGGAGTGCGCGGGCGCCGGCGGAAAGGGCAAGGAAAGCTGCGGTACTTGTGGCGGCCGGGGGCAGGTCCAGCGCCGGTCGAGTTCGTTCCTCGGCCAGTTCGTACAGGTACACCCGTGCCCGGATTGCGGCGGTGCGGGTGAGCGGGTCAAGGAGACCTGCAAGGTCTGTTCCGGTGAGGGACGGGTCCGGAAGCCGCGAACCCTGAAGGTTAGAATCCCGGCCGGAGTCTCGGCCGGCCACTATCTCCCTTTGCACGGCGAGGGCCACTATGGCCCGGCCGGCAGCGGAGACGTCCTGGTGCAGTTCGAGGAAAAGGAGCACCCGCTTTTCCTGAGGCAGGGCGATGACATCGCGGTCGAGGTGCCGGTCAGCATTGCGACCGCGGTCCTCGGCAGCAAGCTGAAGGTGCCGACGCTCTCCGGCGAGAAGGAACTTGAGGTCCCGGCCGGCACGCAATCGGGCACGGTGCTGCATATCCGCGGGGCCGGCATAAAGCACTTGGACGGCGGAGTAGGGGACGAGCTGGTTCGGGTCGTTATCCACGTTCCTAGGCATCTCTCCCGCGACGAAAAGAATCTGCTGAAGAAGCTCGACGAGTCGAAGAGCGAGCCGACGCCGGGACCGCGGAAGCCGGGATGAGGCAAATGACCAAGTCTCAATTCCTAATTCCTAATCAAGCCCCAATGCCAAAGGGAGCCGGAGGTTGGGGCTTTGGCATTTCCTTTTTCATCCGTCATTCGCAATTCGTCATTCGTAATTGAACCTCTATGGTCCACGACCTCTACTACTCGCCGAACCCGCCTCAGGACGGCAAGCTCACCATCACCGGTCCCGAGGCCAGGCACATCAGTCGGGTCATGCGACACGAGGTCGGGAGCGTCATCGGCGTGGTTGATGGAGTCGGAGGCGAGCACGAGGTTGAACTGACCGCAGTGCGGGCAGACCGAGTCGTGGGCCGGGTGTTGTCTGCTACAAGAGACGCGCGGGAGCCGAAGCATCGGGTTGTGATTGCCCAGGCGGTGCTGAAAGGCGACCACTTGGCGCAGGTTTGCGGCCAGGCAACTGAGCTGGGCGTGAGCCGCATCATCCCGTTCCAGAGCGCGCGGACGGTCGGCCGATTGAGCGCGGCGAGACTTGAGCGGCTCCGGGCAGTATCGCTCGCAGCGCTGAAGTCCTCGACCAGGACGATGCTGCCGACAATCGACGCGCCGGTCGAGTTCGACCGGCTCCTGAAGTTGGATGGCGAGTTTGACCAGGTCCTGGTTGCCCATGAAGACGAGACCGGAGTGGGGTTGGACAAGGCGCTGAAGCGAGATGCCCAGTCGGTTCTCGTCGTGGTCGGGCCGGAAGGCGGATTCGAACCGGCCGAGATCGAGGTTCTGAAGGGCGTTGGAGCCGTGCCGTTCAGCCTGGGTCCGAGAAGGTTGCGGGCAGAGACTGCTGCAGTTACGGTTGCCGCGATGACTCTGGGCTTGCTGGGTGATTTAGGGTAAGATGTATAGTGAGAAAACAGGCGCTTAGCCTCGTGTATTTCTTTTTCCGAGTCCACTCAAACGACTTGAAGGGAGGTGCAATCGAGTCATGGTAGGTATTACTGTCAAGGAAGGCGAATCCTACGAGAGCTTCATCCGTCGATTCCGACGGGCATGCGAGAATGCCGGGATTCTGCGGGAAGTGAAGCGCCGCGAGTTCTTTGAGAAGCCGAGCGAAAAGAAGAAGCGGAAACAGGCCGAGTCACGGCGTCGGGCATTCCGCCGCAGACAAAACGACGAGTACTAGACACTATCTGCATCAGGCGAAGTCAGAAGTCAGAGTGCAGATGGCAGAAGTGAGAAGTGCGGATACGGACTGAGGACGACTTGACGGAGCCGCATTTGGATAGTCATACGCTTGAGGTGCTGGGTTTCACGCGCGTGCGCGAAATCCTGGCCGCGCTGTGTCAGACCGACATGGGCCGCGAGCGCGCCTTGGCACTTGAGCCGGCTTCGGATACGCAGCAGATTGCGGCCGAGCTGGACCGGCTGGACGAGGTCGTGAGCCTGGGCGATGAGCCGCCACTCGCCGAGGTGAAGGACATAAGGCCGCTGCTTGAGCAACTGCGCGCGTCCGGGCTGCTCACCGGTGAGGAGTTGCTGCGCGTCCGGCTGGCTTGCACCGGCATCAGGAAGTGCCGTGAGTTCTTCCAGAACCAGCGGCAGGACGCGGTGAACGTCCGGTCACTGATACACGGCTTGGTGCCGCTGCCGTCGCTTGAACGCGGGATTGACGATGCTATTGATGAGGCCGGCGTCGTCCGCGACTCGGCCTCGCCGGAGCTGGCCGACATCAGGCGCCGGCTCAGGGGTCTGCGCAACGCGCTGGTCAGGAAGCTCGAACGGATGGCGGCCGACAACCCGGGTTGGTTCGGTGGCATACCTACCGTAAGAGGCGGGCGGTTCGTGCTACCGTTGTTGCTCGAGCACCGGACCGGAGTGCCGGGGGTCGTCCATGGCAGTTCGGGCAGCGGTCAGACTTTGTTCGTCGAGCCGCTGTCGCTCGTGTCGGATGGGAACGAGCTGCAGGAGCTGCAAGACGCCGAGGCCGAAGAGGTGGCGCGTATCCTGCGTGAGCTCTCGCGACTGGTCGCCGAGCACGTGCCGGAGCTGTCATCAGCCTTGGTCGTGGCCGGCGCGCTGGACGTGCTGGTCGCCAAGCGCAGGTTTGCTTCCCGGTTCGACTGCCGGAGGCCGGAGCTGGCTGCGGATGGCGGGCTGGAATTGGTGAAAGCCAGGCATCCGTTGCTGCTATATCGGAAGGTGAACGTTGTGCCGCTGGACATGCGGTTCCCGGATGAGGCGCAGGTGGTGCTGATCTCCGGGCCGAACGCGGGCGGCAAGACCGTTGTGCTGAAGACGGCCGGGTTGCTGATCCTGATGTTTAATGCCGGCATGTATGTGCCGGCGGAGAGCGGGACACGGATGCCCGTGTTCAGGAAGGTGTTTGCCGACATCGGTGATGAGCAGTCGCTTGATTCCGACCTGTCATCGTTCACGGCGCATGTCGGCAGACTTAAGGAGATTCTGGACAAGGCCGATGCTGAAAGCCTGGTGTTGATTGATGAGATTGGTGCGTCCACCGCCCCGGAGGAAGGCGCAGCCCTGGCGGCGGCGGTCCTTGAGGCGCTGCGCGACCGCGGCGTGAAGAGCATCGTGACGACCCACTTCGGGGCCCTGAAGGTGTTCGTCCAGGATGAACCGGGCATGGCCAACGCCGCGATGGAGTGGGGACGGCAGGAGAGTCCAGAGTCCAGAGTCCAGAGTCTAGAGTCACGGAGCGGACCGACGTATCGGCTGAAGATGGGGTTTCCGGGCGAGTCGAGCGCGTTCGAGATTGCCGCGGGTGCCGGGATGCCGGCAGGGGTAGTCGAGCGGGCAAGGTCCCGAATCGGCCGTGAATGGCTCGATATGGGTGCGAAGCTCAGGTCGCTGGATGAGGAGTTGCACAAGGCGAAGGTTGCCCGGTCGGCAGCCGAACTGGAGCAACGGCAGGCGGCCAAGTTGCGTCAGGACTATGACGCGCGGCTGCGCGAGGCGCGGGCGGAAGCTCATGCCAGCGCTGAACGGCTCCGCGCCGAGGAGGACCGGTTCCTGAGGGAGAAGCGGCGGGAGATAGAGAACCTTGTCAGGCAGATAAGAGAGCAGAAGGCAAGCCATGAGAGCGTGGTCGCGGCCAAGCAGTATGTCGAACAGGCGCTGGCCGGGGTTAGTCCTGCCCCGGTGGAACCGGACTTGCCGAGCTCAGCACCGGAAGGACTGAAGACCGGGGACCACGTTGAGTCGCACACGTTTCGCAGACAAGGCGTTGTCGTCGAGACGAGCGAGAACCGCGCGACGGTTGCCTTCGGTCAGATAAAGGTGGAACTCGTGGTTGCTGACTTGAGGTTGGTAGAACCAGCTGAGGTGAAGCAGGAGCCGGAGCCGGTTTCTGCGGAGCCATACAACTTCGATACAAGGTTGAACGTGCGGGGAATGACCCGAGAGGAAGCAGACGACGCAGTGGCGAAGTTCCTTGATGAGGCCCGGATGGTCGGTTCAGCCGAACTCACCATCGTTCACGGCAAAGGCGGGGGCGTACTCCGTCGTGCTCTGTGGGACCGTCTGCGCCGGGATTCCCGGGTCGAGGCGGTCAGCCTGGCCGAGGCGGCGGCGGGCGGGAGCGGCGTGACCGTGGTGAAGCTGAAGGGCGCCGAGTGATAAAGCAGGAAGTCATCGAGCAGGTGCGGACTCAGACCGACATCGTGCAACTCATCGGCGGGTACGTGCCGCTCAAGAAGGCGGGCCGGTACTACAAGGGGCTGTGCCCGTTCCATTCCGAGCGGACCCCGTCGTTCCACGTCAATCAGGAGCGCCAAACCTATCACTGTTTTGGCTGTGGGGTCGGCGGGACGGCCATCAACTTTGTCATGGTGACGGAGAAGCTCGAATTCCCCGAGGCCGTGAGGTTCTTGGCGAAGAAGTTGGGCATCACGGTCGAATCCGAGCAGTCGTCGGGCAGAAACCAGGGGCTCTACGCCATCTGCGACCAGGTTTGTCTCTTCTTTGAGCAGCAGCTACCGAAGACGCCGGCAGCACTGGCCTATGTCGAGAAGCGGGGACTGAGTGCCGAAACCGTGCGGAGGTTCAGGCTGGGGTTTGCCCCGGCCGGTAATCTATTGCGCGGGCAGGCAAAGCGCCGGGGCTGGTCTGAGGAACTGCTGGTCCAGGCCGGCTTGTTGAGGACTCTCGAAGGACAGGGATCGGGGGCCGGGGGCCGGGGTACGGAAGGGCTCGTTGACTGGTTCCACGGCAGGCTGATGTTTCCGATATTCTCCCTGTCGGGCAAGGTCATTGCCTTCGGCGGACGGGTGCTGGATGACAGCGAACCGAAGTACCTGAATTCGCCTGAAACAGCTATCTTCCGGAAGGGCGATAGCCTGTACGGGGTATTCCAGGCCAAGGGATATATCCGGGAGCAGATGCCGATATTGGTCGAGGGTAACTTCGACATGTTGTCGCTCGTGAACGCGGGCATCAACAACGTCGTGGCGCCGCTGGGCACGGCGTTCACGCCGAACCAGGCCCAGTTATTGAGGCGGTACAACCCGCGCATCACGGTCTGTTTCGACGGAGACAACGCGGGGCGGAAGGCAGCCCGCAGGGTGACTGAAACCCTGCTGGCCGCGGGCATTGAGCCGCAGGTCGCGCTGCTCCCCGATGGTACTGACCCGGATTCGTACGTCCGCCAGTTCGGGAAGGAGAAGCTCATCGAGTTGCTGGCAGGAGGGCAGGACTGGGTTGAGTTCGTGCTCGCCGGGCGCGACTTGACCAGGGTTGCCGAGCAGCGGGCGGTACTGGGCGAACTGGTCGGGTTGCTGCGGTTGATTGGCGACGACACGACCCGCGAGTTGTACGCAAACGGGATTGCGGACCGGTTCCGGGTCAACAAGACGGTGCTGCTGCGCAGCGCGGGTCAGCAAAAGCCGGGCGCAACCAGAGCCGACACGACTCGTGGAGTGGAAGAGAAACTGCTGGGCTCGGCGATTCAGAGCCAGGAATTGGCGAGAATCGCGCGGGACCTTGGATTGACAGAGATTCTGTTTGACGAGAAGCTGCGGCCGATTGCCCGGTTGGCCGCGGAACACTGTGATGACCCGGGCTTTAACGCCGGGCTGGTGCTCGGCCTGGTTGATGATGAGGATACCAGGAAGCTGGTTTCGGCCTGGACTTTTGATGATGTACCGACTCCGACCGAATTCCAGGAACGGGTGAGAAGATTCCGCGCCGAATGGCTCCACCGCCGGCTCAAAGAAGCCGATGCCAGGGGCGACGATACGGCGGTTGAGGTTTTGCAGAAAGAGAGAAGCAAGTTGCTTCAGGAAGTTGCGAGAGAAAGGAGTGCCCGCCATGAAGAGTGACAAGGAGCGTAGGCGGCTGGGCCGGCCTCCGGCTGACTTGAAGGCCGGAGCCAGGAAGACGATGGGCGGAAAACGCGGGCCGGGTCGGCCGCGCGGCAGCGGACGGAAGGCGCGCGGAGCGGACGAACGCGAGCCGTGGCTAGATACCGTGTATGAGAAGGCGTCAGGCGACAAGCGGATTACCTACGAGGAGTTGGAGGACCTGGTTCCGGATGATGTATTGATGTCAACCGACCGGCTTGAGGAGGTCGTAGCCGGCCTCGTCCATAGCGGCATCATGATGACTGAGTCCCGTGCGGAGGAGCCGGAGACGGTTATCCAGAAGGGACCCAAGCCGATTATCCAGCGCACCGAAGATCCGACCAAGTCCTATTTCCGCGAACTGTCCAAACTGCCGCTACTGACCCGCGAGGAAGAGATCCGCTACTCCAAGGAGATGGAGGAAGGCTACAAGAGCATCATCAAGTACTTGTTCGACCCCGTATCGATGATGCGCAGGCTGGTCGAAGAATGCTGGTCGATCGAGGAAGGCACGAAGTC
>Ga0182021_10010017_pt1 | contig 11240 bp, 6 predicted proteins | sample 612E3MmetaG_FD_120493 | JGI IMG/M metagenome (GOLD analysis project Ga0182021, IMG submission 120493) | Permafrost microbial communities from Stordalen Mire, Sweden - 612E3M metaG (Illumina Assembly) | ecosystem: Environmental > Terrestrial > Soil > Wetlands > Permafrost | place: Sweden...
AGGGCCGGAGGCATAATCCTTATGCACCCTGAAGAATCCTTTGTCAATGGACCTGACAAAAGCCGATGCTTCTATGGAATAATCGTTGTATCCAGTTTTTTGCCGGTTTTCAAGCTTTGTAAGTACAACCCTCTCCTGGAGTGTTTTGCTGTTCAGGTACCCGATTTCAATCAGAACAACACAAAGAAGAAGGATCTTTGCCACATCCCTGTTTTTGCTGTAACTCAGGAATGCAATGATCCCGCTGTAGATAACCAGAAAAAGAATGATAACCGACCGAAGGTCCTTTTCAAGAACCTGGTCAATATTAGGGAAAGGGTAATACAACAACCCTATGAGTCCTGCAAGAGTAATAAGGAGCAGCGGCAGGTTGATCTTTTTAACCTTATCCAGCGAATGAATGACCTCCAGGCTGAATAGCAGGAGAACGATGGAAATCAGCAATGAGAAACCGCGGTAATAATCTCCGGTAAATAACCAGAAAGCGTACCTGAAAAAGGGAAATACAATAGGTATAAAAAATATTGCAAGAAAAATACCATAGAAGATCCTTTTGCGGTTGTTCAGATAAATGAAAACCTGTGGAAATAAAAGTAAGGGAAGTAATCCGATATATACCATCGGAGCTTCCAGGTAATTGTACCAGCCTTTGAATTTACTTCCGTTGCCCAGCAGGTCATTGGAAAAAAAACGCATAATAGCCGTCCCGTTATGGACCACGCTTTCGGTCCCGAAAACAGAATGTGATAAAAGCTTGCCGGCATAAGAAGAGTTGCCGCTTACACGCGGGCTGTCAAGCAGCATCTGCATAATACTTACAAGATAGAAAGAGCTGATCATGACGCCCAGCAATCCAAGTCCTGCCATTTTCAGGGATACTGATAACAGTTTCTTCCAGGAAGGGTTTTCTGAAGTGAAATGCCGGAAGAGAAAATAGATCACAAGGAATAATCCGTAAAAATACAGGTCAAAAGGCTGCAGAATAGCGATCAGGGCCACAGCAACAGGAAAAATGTACCAGGATCCTTTCTGGTAAAGTTTTTCAAAACCAAGAAGCAGAAGGGCCAGAAAGCAGGCTTCCGCCGAAAAGATATTCCATCCGCTGCCGATAATGATAAAGCCGCTGAAGGTATATAACAAAGTCCCGGTAATCACGGCAAGGGACGACAAGTGCAATTGCTTAAGAAAAAGATAGAAGAAAATGGCGGTAAGAACCATTTTGATCAATTCCATCCAGATGAATCCGTAAGCGATGTTCCCGGTTCCGAAAGCTATAACGATCCAGTTAAAAGGATCTGAAAGACTTGGCATGATATTCTGACCCATACCCTGTGAAAATGACCACATCGGGAAACCCCCGGTATGGAGGTACTTTGTAAGCAAGGTAAGTTGGGGTAATGCAAGGTTTATTGAATCACTGCCAATATCCTTGAACAAATAGTATGAATTCCCGAGGATGAAATCATTAAAAATGATGATTATCAACAAAACAGTAAGGCCCAGGGCAAGCCAGAATTCATTCTTTACAACGAATTTGTTAAAAGCGGATTCCTTTCGGATTTCCTTTTTCGGATCCTGTTTTCTTATCTGAGGGTTTTTCGGAACAGTCCTTTTTACCGGTTTCTTTTTCATCCTTCAGGCTGTCATTTTTTACCACATTCTTTCTGATAAATTGCATAGGCCTCGCTATAACCTAACTGAACAGCTTTACTTAAATCAGCACAGGCGAGATCTTTTTTCCCGGTGTTAAGATACAATAACGCCCGGTTGAAATAGGCCATGGCATAAGCGGGTTTTATTCTAATTGCTGTTCCAAGGTCTGTCAGGGCTTCGTTGATCTTCCCCAGGCTGGCGAAGGCAATTCCCCTGCTCGCAAGGGCTTCGGCATAATCCTTTTCCGCTGAAAGCGCACTGTTAAAAGCAACAATGGCATCTGCATACCGTCCCATCTTGCCACAAGCATTGCCCAGGTTCAGCCAGGCCAGTGCATAACCGGGCTTTGCTGAAACGGCTTTTTTATACAAGGCAATTGCTTCCGGCAGTCTTCCTGCCATATCCAGATTGTAGGCCTCTTTGTAAAACTGCTCAGAAGGATCCTGGGGAACGACAGGTTTTATGCCCAGGATCTTACTGTACCCTTCCACTCCGAATGAGGCATCCAGTTTAACGGCTGAAGCATAATCGGCATTCGCTCCGGGAATATCCCCGAGTTCTTTTTTAATCAGTGCGCGGGTATAAAATAACTCTGCCATGGAAGGGTTGTATTTAATGGCTGATGAAACATTTGCCAGGGCTGCAGGATAATCCTTCAACATATAATGAATAGCGCCCATGTTCTTATAAGCCAGATAATTCTTTGGATTGATTTTGATGCACTTTTCATAGTCAGCAATAGCCTCCATGTTCCTGCCCAGCTGATATTTTATATTTCCCCGGTTGTTATAGAGTTCACTGTTGCCCGGATCAATCTCAATCGCTTTGTCGTAATCCTCAATTGCCCCGGTCAGGTCATTCATTGATTTTTTGACAAAAGCGCGGTTCGTGTAGGCACTGACCATCTTAGGGTTCAATTCAATCGCTTTGGTGAAATCCCGGATGGCCCCCTGGTTATCCTTGATATCATACATCACATTCCCCCGGCTGACATACAATTCCGGCATCGCCGGCTTCATCTTTAAGGCGACACCATAATCATTCAGCGCTCCGGTGTAATCAAGTAAGTTTGTCCGTGCCATGGCCCTGTTGATATAGGCATTCACTAAAGTGGAATCCTTAGATATTACAAAATTAAGATCCTCGGCTGCCCCGACATAATCGCTGATCTTGGATTTTGCATTGGCCCGGTTAATATATGCATCGAAATACAATGGAGAAACGCGGATTGCCTGGTCATAATCTTCAATGGCACCTTTATAGTTGGCTGTGTCGCTTTTGGCATTTGCCCTGTTATACCATGCAATGGGAACCTTATCATACTTTTCTATCACATCGGTCCAGAGCGTGAAATTATTTTTCCACACTGCAGTCCTTGCAAAAGTCATTACAGCAAGTAAAATGATATAGGCTGCCGCAACGGTCCAGGCCACTCTGGTATTCTTTATCCATTTATGATCAGAGATCACTATGCCGATCAGAAAACAATACCCGATGGAAGGAATATACACGTAACGGTCCGACATGATTGCCCCTCCTACAGGTAAAAGCTGGAGAAGGAGGAAGATATTGATCAGGAAAAAACCAAGCGAGAAAAACAGTGGCCTTGATCTTTTATAGGAGATGAATAAAAGAACAACTAACAAAAAGGCCGGGATAATACATAACCAGTATTGTATAGGTACTTCTGTACTGCCCGAGGGAATAGGGTATGGGTAATAAGCTGAAAGTCTGATGGGAAGAACCAGTTTTATAATATACATGAGCAGCCCGTACGAAGCAAACGGGATGCGGAGTGCCGGCTCGAATTTAACCATATCTGTAGCCGCAACTCCCTGCTGGGCTTTTATTGCAATAATCCCAAAAATTACGGCAAGCAAAAGAAACGGGATCTTTACCGGAAGGGTTTTCTGGTCAACGATCTTCCCGGTCCTGAAATAATCAACCAGGAAAAGGGATAAAGCTAGGGTTACAGCCTGACCTTTTGAGAGCAGGGATAAAAGAAAAAAACCCAGGCTCCAGAAGAACCATTTTTTTTCTTTTTTAGGCAGGTACCGGATATAGCAATACAGGGAAAGGAGATAAAAGCAGGCATAGAGCACATCCTTGCGTTCAGAAACCCAGGCAACAGATTCCACATGAAAGGTATGGACGCCAAACAGCAGTCCGGCAATGGCTGCGATCTCAGGTTTCTTTGTCAGTGCACGGATGACCAGGAAGACCAGGATTGCGTTGGCTGTATGCAGAAGCAGGTTGGTCAGGTGATAGACCAGGGGGTTAAATTCATTTACTTGGTAATCAAGAGAAAGCGAGAGCATTGCAAGCGGATGATAGTTCCCCATGAAAAAAGTCGAGAACATCCCTTTGATATTGCTCCAGGATAAGGACTGGATGAATGGATTTTCTTTCACATACATCCGGTCATCCCAGTTGGTAAGCAGATCGAAAAGAGCCGGGAAATAAGCGATGATGGTCACTATAGCTATCAACGCGATCCAGAATTCCTTCCTTTCGGAAATGTCAATATGTTGTTTCTGTGTCCTCGGAGGCATCAGCTCAGGCTTCATCTCACGAAATTAAAAAATCTATTCCAATGCATACGGAATTCCTTAAAGTTCAGCGGTCTGAAAATCCCTGCACCTTTGGCTGGGCAAATATATGACAATTTGTAAAGAATGGAAATAATCCCTTACTCATACCTATCAAATTCAGGGAGACTTTGTCTTAATTTAATTATTATTTTAGCGCCTTATCTTATTGCTCCGAATCACTTTAACCTTATTATATGGCAGCTAAGAAAGCAGCTCCCGGTTCCCGGCATAATGTCAATAAAAAAAGAGGCAGGGAAGCCGGGAAATCATCAGTAATTAAGGAAAATATCAGAAAATTCGATTCCCTGTTTGTGATCCTGATCATTATTGTCCTGGGAATCATCATTTATTCGGATACCTTTAAATGTGCGTTCCAGTTCGATGATTTCAATAACATCGTCGATAATGTAAGGATACGGAACCTGGCTGATATCAAGGCCTGGTGGAACTTCTATCCAACCCGCCCGGTCAGTGTTTTTACTTTCGCGCTCAATTATCATTTCGACCAATATAACGTGACCTGGTACCATGTTGTAAACCTTATAATACACCTCATCAATTCACTTCTGGTCTGGGAGATGGTCAGGCTTATTTTTGCAAGCCCGGGAATGAAGCTGAATACCTTATTTCAGTACAGGAAACCCATCGCCCTTTTTACGGCCTTGCTCTTTGTTTCGCATCCTCTTGCAACCCAATCTGTAACCTACATCGTTCAGCGAATGGCCTCCCTTGCGGCAATGTTCTATCTCTCTTCTCTTGTCCTGTATATAAAAGGAAGACTTACGGAAACCAAAAGGATCAACAGGTTCCTGTTGTTCACAGGGGCTTTCATTTTTGCAATACTGGCTGTACTGTCAAAAGAAAATGCGTTCACACTTCCCTTTGCCATAATGCTTTTTGAACTTTGCTTCCTTCAGCAAAAATTCCCCCGCATAAATTTTCGTGATTACCGGGTTATTACCGGGATAATTATCCTGGCTGCATTTATATGTATTATTCCATTTAAGCTCTCTTTCAGGGTTTTCAACACTATTCCACCTTCATTGGGCCATGCTTATACCGTTACACCGCTTAATTATTTGATGACTCAATTCCGGGTTATAACTACTTATATCCGCTTGCTCCTGGTTCCGGTGAACCAGATGGTGGATTATGATTACCCCCTCTCGGAGAGTCTTTTTGAGATAAAAACCATCACCAGCCTGTTGTTTCTTCTTGCAATTTTAGCCGGAGGCATCGTTCTATACAGAAAGAACAGGATCCTTTCGTTCGGGATTTTCTGGTTTTTTCTCGCTCTGTCAGTTGAATCAAGCATAATCCCGATCAGCGATGTAATTTTCGAACACAGGACCTATCTGCCTTCAATCGGCTTTTTTCTTTTTTTTACTGCTTCGTTGTATCTCCTGATCCCGCGGAAAAATATCTTTTTCACTGCAGTCATTCTAACTGCAATAGTTATCGTCAATTCATTTCTTGCATATGAACGGAATAAAGTCTGGAAAGATGAATTGTCACTCTGGACTGATAATGTTGAAAAAACTCCGGCCAATTCGAGACCCTGGGTCAATCTTGGAAAAGCGAAAAGCCATGAGGGAAATATTGCCGGCGGCCTTGAAGCCTATAACAAAGCTATCCAATGTAACCCCGGATATGCCGATGCCTGGTTCAACCGCGGAGTCTCCAAAAGCGTATTAAAGGATAACAAGGGTGCAATCGATGATTATACAAAAGCGATATCCCTTGAACCAAATTATGAAAAGGCTTATGTTAACAGGGGAGGGGTAAAAGCAATCTTGTATGATTATAAAGGTTCTGTTGAAGATTACCTGAAAGCACTTAAAGAGGTTCCCGGCAACCCCACGACTTTGTTCAATTGTGCCCTGGCGTATCAAAACCTGAACGATTTTCCTGACGCCATAAAGTATTACTCATTAGCGATATCGAACCAACCCGGTTTTATTGAAGCATATCTGAGAAGAGCCTCGGTGTATGAGGCGATACACGATGAGGATGCTGCAATTAAGGATTATACAAAAGCGATTTCAATTGAACCAGGTAACTTTCAACCCTATTTTCTGTGCGGATCCCTTTTTTATAACACAGCTAAATTCGAACAGGCGATTGCTTACTTTACCAGGGCCATCGAAATACGGCCATCCCCGGAGGCATGTTTTTACAGGGGAAAGGCGTTTGTACGGATAGGGAAATACAAGGAAGCAATTGCGGGTTTTACCCAGGCCATTTCAGCGAATCCAAACTATTTTGATGCTTATTTTGAAAAGGCGCTGGCCGAATTTACAATAGAGGATTATGACGGTGCTATCCGTGATTTTTCCGGGGCCATCCGGCTGAATCCTCAGTACGGATTTGCCTATTTAAACAGGGGTTCCGCGAAGTTCCGAAGCCATGACCCGAAGGGGGCATGTCTTGATTGGAAGAAAGCGGCCGATATGGGGATAAAAGACGCCCTTAACTACCTGGCAACCATGTGCAAATAACCAACTGAAATTTTATTATGCCGTCCAAGGTCTTGAAAACTACAAATAAAAAGGGAACCGGCAAGGTATTAAGTCCCGGATCTTTCATCCCTTACCCCTACCTGATTGTCTTCCTGGTTCCGGTAATTTTCTTTTTCTTTTCTATCCGCAACGGGTTCGTTTACTTTGATGATGATATACTGGTTCTCGACAATCAGTCCATGATCAGTGACCTGTCCAATATCATTAAAGTCTTCCATAGCGATGCATTTCTGAATAATTCCAGCCCTTATTACAGGCCCATGCTGAATGTTTCATTTATGATTGATGCCCGTTTCGGAAAATCGAATCCTGCATTCTATCACTTCATGAACCTGTTCTATCATGGCCTTTGCTGTATAAGCCTGCTCTGGCTGCTTCAGTTAGTTGGTTTCAGCCGCAAAAAAGCCTTTGCCTGCACTCTTGTTTTTTCTGTCCATCCCCTGATGGCTAATACCGTGTTCTGGATCCCGGCCCGGAGTGACCTTCTTGTTGCCCTTTTCGGGATTTTATTTTTTTCACTCAGTATCAAATACGCAAGGGAAAGGAAACCGGTAATGCTGATCGGTGCAATTCTGTGTTTTACCGCCGCACTTTTTTCGAAAGAATCGGCCGTTTTACTGCCTTTTTTACTTTTCCTTTATTTCATCATGACCAGGGAGAAACTGATCCCCAATCTGGTTCTATTTGCTGCTCCGGTCTTTGTGATTGCCGGATGGTTTTACCTGCGCAGTATTTCTGTCAGGATGATCGGACCTGAGCAAATGGGTATTTACTCAATTATCAAAAACCTTCCTTTCCCCTTTGAAATCCTTTCCAGGTTTTTTTTCCCTTTTAACCTTCCTGTCACGCCGGTATTTTCCGCTTTTTTCACCTGTCTGGGTATCCTTATTGCAATAGCTATCCCTTTAGTCTATATTATCCGGGGAAGGAAAATGATTTCATTGTTTCTCTTTGGGATCATATGGTATATTGCATTTTCATTACCGAATATGTTCGTCTGGCTCAATACAACACCAGCCAGTTACGAATACCTTGTGCACCGTGCTTATTTCCCGGTCGCCGGCCTGCTTCTTTCAGTTCTATTGCTTATCCCTGAAAAATGGACCGATTTGAGTAATCGAAGGACGCTGGCAGTATTTCTTGTTGTTACCCTGGTTCTTGTTACAACTTCAATCCTTCAGGGAAGAAAATACCATGATGCCCCGGCCTTCTGGAACTCTGCCATCAGATACAACCCGGAAAGGGCCTGGTTTTATCATTTCCTTGGAAGATATTACTTTAAACAAAAGGATTACGTGACTTTTGAAAGATATACCCGGAAAGCTGTCTCATTGAAAACGGAGCCCTGGTTCCTGTACAATCTTGCAATGATCTGTTTTGTGGAGAAAAAACAATATGATTCTGCGTTTATCTATTTCAACCGTGCACGGGCTACAGGCTTCACCGACCCTGAAGCGAACAGGAACTACATCAACCTATGTCTCGAATCGGCCAGGGACTTTTTCGTGAAAGGTGAATATAACAAAGCAGTTGAGAGATGCGGGATCAGTGTTTCCCTTGATCCGTCGAATCCCATTGCTGCCTATAACATGGGTTTATACCTGATATATTCCGGCGAAAGAAAGAAAGCGGCCGCCTGGTGGCGCCGCTCACTTGTCCTGAATCCGGAACTTAAAGAAGCTTATCTGAGTTTATATTATTACTATCGAAACAACACCACGCTGGGTGATTCCGTAGACTACTACGCCCGGGAATATCAAAAACGGGGAGGGATCATTAAACAAGCCGTCCCTTAGCAAACCAGGCACTGCCTTACCCGTATGATTATTTTTCCTTAGCTATAGTGCCATCCTCATTATACATCCTGGTAATTGTAGCCTGAATGGTAGTTTTATACGTTTTCACACCCGCGGCATCGGTATATTCAAATATCTCCTTGATCACATTACCAGGGAATTCTGTATTCAACTGGCCGGTAATCTTCTTCGGCAGGTAAGTCTGGTGGATCCGTTTCTCAGTCCTTATAACTTTCCCTGTCGAATCAAAGACGATAAAAGCCGGTTTCTCCATGATAGTAAGAGAACCTCTGTAATATAACCCATCTTTGGTCCAGGTCACTGGCACTTCCTGTGTTTGCGGATACAACGCCAGCATTTTATTTTTAACCCGCTTTGGAACGAACAATTTTGCTGTATCCTGTGCAAGCAAGGAACCGGCTAAACATAGCCCGGCTACCAAAATAACAATAATCCGTTTTAGCATATTTTAATGTATTTAATTTATGTGAATTAAAAAACTGGTTCTCACATACGGACTTGTACTCATATCATCCGGGATGAAGAACCAGTTCAGTTAAAAAATATTCTCAACCGACTTCATTGAAACCAGAGTCAGTGGAAATCTTATTCTTCAATTTCAGCGGGGTCCTCTACTTTTTTTACCTTGTATATTTTAAAGGCCCCATACCCCAGGCCCAATGCAAGGAGAATGCCCAATCCGCCATCGATTGGGGCACCCACAGGGGTTCCTCCACCACCAGGACCACCACCGCCAGGAGGAGGAGGAGGAGGACCATCGGCAAGAGAGATCATTGGAAGGATGAAGAAAAGGAGAATAGTTACTATAGCCAGTAATTTTTTCATATGATTGGTTTTTTTATTTTTTATGGTTTTATAAAATTCGCAAGAATTCATATCAACAAAAATTTCTCGAATTAGCGGATAAAGACCTTGTTCGACATGCTTTTTGAATTCCCTAACACTTGCACGACATAATAACCTGTGCTTAAATTCAGGTCGAGCTTGTTGAGTGAATTACCTGTAATCTGCTTTCTTCCAACTTCCATACCCAGGATGTTATAAACAATGATATCGCCCTGCATGGCTTCATTAAGGTTCACATATATAGTCTTATCATTTGAATAGATCGTGATGTCGTTGTAGTTCTTCGTGTCATTGATACCTACTGCAGCAAAGTGCAGATTGAAACGATGGGCAGGCTGTCCGGGAGCTGCCGTAAATGTATACACCGGGTTCATATTCAGATCCTGTATTCTGCTTGTAAGCAGATCCTCCAGATATAAATCAACACCGCTTGTAAATGATTCCATACCCGACACAGTGATTGTATTCTCCCCGGAAACCCCCACGGTATATCCAACTGGGATCACCGGGTGGACACTGACATCTGGCAGGGTGTTTATTGAGAGGTTGTCATCCCCGGCAATAAAATATAACTGGGGAGCATTGCTGCTGCCAAATAATTTATAGGCATCATATTCAGGATCGAAACCCGTTGTGGCCTGAGGTCTGAAAACGACCATTGCTGCGTCATCAATCCCGTTGCCATTGGCAGTAAGGGTCAAAGCATCGGCCGGCGCTCCTTTCAGGAATGTGCCTCCGTGTATCCTTGCGGTATTAGGAATACTTAGCAAACCTGATGACCCGGAAGTTACGTGAACAAAAAAAGCCTGTTCGGGAGCAATATTTCCATCGAAGGTACCGTAACCCCAGGGGTCAGTATACCCTCCTGTGACATAAACTACATAATTACCTCCATAGTCAGGTGCATTATAATTAGGTTTCCAGACATAGGCGCCGCCATCCACATTTGATCTTGTCAGACTGGCGAACGCGATGGAGGATGGAAAAGGATTTCCCTCCAGGTTCCATCCCTTATATGTTCCTGAACTATGGTTTAAGGTATAAGGCCCTTGAGTCCCGGTATTCAGCGTGCCTGCGAATGTAGCTGTCCCAAAGGAACCAGGTGCTGCAACAATATACCCTCTCCCCACTGTCATTCCGATAGTTGTAGGCCAGTAAATCGGATCCCAGTTGCTTGTCGATTCATTCCATTTATTCATCAGACATCCGTTGAAGGTATTAATTGTTGCATTCGATATGGGTGAAGAAACCCAATGCTACCAAGTGGTGGGTAATGCATTACCGCCCGTCCAATTGCCTGAAATATCACGATTAACTGCTGCAGTCAGAGTATTGCCATCATTATCAATAAATGACCCTCCTGACTGGATTGTAAATGTTCCTCCAGGGGTTAAAACAATTGAACCATACAGATTTGGATCTAAAGAAAGCTTTCCTGCGGAATTAATAGTCAGATTATTACATTTGGCAGGACCTGGGGTTGTACCGTTGATATCAACTTCATCTCCTGTGACAAATACATTGAAACATGTTTCCGGGGAAAGGACGCCTGACGAAGGAGGAGTTGTACTGGCAATCCATGCATTGGGATCATCCCAGTCAAAGGGGCCTCCTGTAGAGAGAGATGAGAGAGTTATTGCAGATGTGCCGGTAGTTCCGCTTATTGTAAAATCAGATGAATAACTATTGATTGTAATTTCACCACTTGCACCGGTAAAATGACAGACCGGCTCTGCATCCGGAGAATGTCTCAAATGAAGCGTAGTTGTACCAGAGGCACCTCCAGTGTAAATAAAGCAGAAATATCCAACCAA
>Ga0182021_10010018_pt1 | contig 11239 bp, 10 predicted proteins | sample 612E3MmetaG_FD_120493 | JGI IMG/M metagenome (GOLD analysis project Ga0182021, IMG submission 120493) | Permafrost microbial communities from Stordalen Mire, Sweden - 612E3M metaG (Illumina Assembly) | ecosystem: Environmental > Terrestrial > Soil > Wetlands > Permafrost | place: Sweden...
CGATTTGATTCGAGAAATGCCGTTGAGATCCTGAATTACCTGATCGAGCTTTTACGCGATGAGAACGCAGCCTTTGCCATTCTGGGTGCGGATATGGTTTCTTCCAACATTAGGGAAATGAGCCAGATCATTGCCCGGCTTGAACAACGTCTGAAGGACATCAGCACCCAAAAGGAAAATACTTCCTATATCATGATCAGATCTCTTCCTAATGATGAAAATGTCTTTGTGAAGTTCTGGTCAACAAATGGTTTGCAGGCAAATAATATTAAACCGGCTACCGCTCTTAATGTTTATTCAGGGAGTGATATAAAGCAGGAAACAATCAGGTTTCTGACTTCTACTGTCGGCGGTAGGGAGAAAATGGATACCGAAGACAGGCTGAATGCTTACCGCATGGCATTGTTATCAAAGGATAGGGTAGTTACTTCCGAAGATATCAAAGCATTGTGTTATGCGCATTTCGGCAGTTCACTGGATAAAGTTGAAGTAAAAAAAGGCATTGCCGAAGGAATAACAGCCAACAGTGGTTTTATCCGTACAATCGATATTGATATCTTTCTCTCGAAAAAAAGAAGTCAGGGTTCAGAGGAAGAATTACAATTCTTAAAAGAGGACCTGAAGGTGAAGCTGGAAGAAAAATCAATGAATATCCTGCCCTTCCGGATATTTTATAAATAAATGAGACTAAAATTTACAGGAAGAAGTCACGCTGCATGTTTAAAAACCAATTCGGATTATCCGACCGGTTTGAATTGGGGGGGACCCAAACGATCTTCAATGCTTTCGTCGAATTTTCATTTGCGGTCGGAGACATTGATGCACTGATAGAGGATAGAAGGGTCTTTACTGCAGGTTCCGGCGGAGATCCCAAAACGACCGGTTCAACACGGAAGCTGGAAGCGTTCCGTGCAATCTGGATGGTGTTGCTTCTCCACTGGAACTTCAGATCATAGCGAATGAACCAATGAACATGGGCCAGGTGTTTGAATCGACCACCATTGTCCTGCACCGTGAAAATGCTCCAGGCGTCCTGGTCAGAGATCACATGGAATAAAAAATTATCTACGCCGGTAGTGAAATTGTGTTCCTTTTGGGCAAGGGACCAGAAAGGATGATCTCCCATCTTGCAGTCCACCTCACCGTCATTCAGTTCGAATTTCGTTGGTAAGTTAAACGGTTTTGAAGCGGGATTCAGCACATCAAGAAAATACGCCTGTGTAACTGCCGGGTGTAATAGTATTCCGATGCTCCCCTCGCTACTCTTCCTGCCTGCATAAAACACACCGGTGAAGTTATCGCGGATAAACTGCACAAAGCCGAATTTGAAACCGGCCAGGTTGTCGCCCGGCCCGAGGGTAACATTCACATGGCCAAAGAACTCGAAGGCAAACCCCATCTGGTTAAGACTGTTGCTATAGCCATGGGTAAGGTTCACAACGATTGCGTCTCCCTGTGTAGTAAATTTTGGTGTGGCAGTGGGAATAGCTCCTCCGGCGGCAATATCAATACCTGCTGACGAAGCAACCACTTGATTTAAATTTGCCATGATAGGTTCCGGATTTATTTTAAACTTTTGTCATAAGCCGGTTCAGGGATATCTCCCGCATATTTTACGAAATGTTCCTTTTTCCTAACGAAAGCGGTGCATGTACTTCTGAAATCAATTTTGAGCGTTCGGCCGCCTCGAGTATGGAGAAAATGCTGTCGAGCCGATCGAATGTTTCCCTGCCGGCAATGCCATCCGCAGTCAACCCTTGTCGCAACTGGAACGATTTAACGGTTGCTTCCGTCTCGGATCCAAAAATCCCATCCGTCATACCTGACCGGTCTGTCGACCTCGGCATCGAAAATCCGAGATCAATCAATGCTTGCTGCAAGATCGCTACCGCATCACTTGTTTCACCCTTCTTGAGTGAGGGCTGGCTGTTAGCGGCGGTTTGGAGTCTCTTGTTTCGCTGAAATCGTGGGGATGAAAGTGACATAGTACCTTGTTTTATAAAAATCCGGATTGCTGTTATCCGCCAATCATAACTGTCGGGCATCCGACCATAATAGTGCCCCCATGTGCTGTACTGTCTCCCATACGGGCTGCAGGTTTTCCACCGATCAAAACAGTAGCAGATCCCATAGCAATTAAATCAGGGGGGCCTACGCAGGTGGCCATATCACCGACGCATGCAGCTGGCTGTCCGCCAATTAACACCGTTGGTGTTCCCGGAGGAAGAATGGGCCCCCCGACATGCGGTATCGGTACCACAGCCGGAGTCTGCATCGGGCATACATGCATATCTCCTACTCGTGCTGCTGGTGGCATAATGTTTACAATTAATTGATTTGTACTATCCCTCCCTGAATCTTAACCTGGGCAGAACCATCAACTTCTGCAGTAGCGCCTTCTGCCTTAAATTGTCCGTCTGCCTTCAGTGAGATCCCCGTTCCTTCAATTTTGACATCGCCACTGTCCGATTTGATGGAGATCCCCGATGTGGCGTGTAATTCAAGTTTATCCGCTTTGATTTCTATGTCGCCCTGCGATTCAATGGTTATTTTGTCAGGATTTAATGCAAGAGTGATTTTATTGTTATTGGAATCAGCAGAACTTCCCGAACCGTTGTAAATATTCAGTGTTTCACCTCCCGATGTATCATTGAATTCAATGGTGTGCCCACTTTTTGTCCGGAGAATTTTAAAATCATTTGAACCGGTCACCCAATGTTCATCCGGTTTTGCTATTCCGTTAAAAACAGGACCAATGATATAAGGATTCTGGGCGTCACCTCCTTCAAACCCGACCAGCACTTCATGATTGATCTCAGGAAGAATATAGAAACCTGAACCTGACCCGGCATGAGGACTTGCCATCCGGATCCATGGTGAACTCTGTCCTTGTCTCTGCCAGATGAACTGTACTTTGACCCGCCCGAATTTCTGAGGGTCATTGTTGTCGGTTACATAAGCCGATTGAGTTTCGCAGACAGTAGCTGCCCTTACATTGGCATCGGGAGAAAGAGGCGATGAATTTGGGATGCCATTGAATGTATTCCGGTAATCCATCGAATTATCGATCGAATGGTTTAGTCCGGTAATTAAAAAATCACCGACATCAATATCCTGGTTATTGTTACGTGCCTTTATCCGGAAGACTTTACCCAACTGCAACGGTTCACTGCCCGTCCCCCTGACATTGACAAAACGTGACCCGATCGATTGTTTCTCCTGCAATACAGGATGAGGTTGTCCATTGATTAAAGTTCCGTCAATATTGAAAAATAAATGAGGATAATAATATTCACCTGAAAGCGGGAACCTGGAAAGGGATTGATCATGAACATGCCTTCCGATGGAATCAAGGTTCCCGGTGATATCCCTGCCTGATGACGGACCATTAAGATAACCGGAATTCAGCCAGTCATTATTGAGAAATTCAAAGTTCAGGGGAGCTAAATTAGCACTGATATGAAAATCCACCAGGTTAATTCCGAGATTTCCAGTGACTGTCGTTCTATGGAAAGAGCCGAATACAAGATTTCTTCCGTCATGAAAAAACCATTGTCCGAACCGACGCGCCAAACGGCAAAGAAATTCGTAGTCGCTTTCCTTATATTGAACAATATATGGAAACTGGGTATTGGTGTCAGGATCTCCCGATAGTGATATCTGGTCGCTTGGATACGGTTGCATCACCAATTCAGCAATTTGTTTCAACGTCTTGTTGTCAAATGAACGGCATGTTGGATATCCATTCAACAAAATATCGGGGCTGTGACCTTTTATGATTATTTCCTGCTGTGACATCGATTCGGATGAACTTATCCCGGTAATGATCCCTTTGAAGAAAAAGTCACTTGTATTCACTCCTGAATTAATACCCCGGATTGAAAAAGTAATGACAGATCCGATTTTATTGATCGAAGTTGATAATGGAGAATCACCTGGTCGTTCAAATGCATCCCTGCGGCATACCAGCATGAACTCATGGGGCTGGTACATCCTTTGATTGATGCTTAAATGCAGGAAATCCGGCACTCTGTTACCTGCAATTTCGATGGTTACACTGGATGCTATTGCCATAATTCCGGATTTCGTTTCTGGTTAAGATCAGGACTACGTGGATTGCCAGATATTGTCAAAAGCAGCGCCCGAGATATCGACTTTATGGCAGGAAATAGTAAGGTTGACTGTGATCTCAGATTCTTCGGAAAAGGATTGTTGGTAAGTGACCAGTACTGCCTCAGTAAATTTAATAGTCTGGAAAGCCTGATCATCTGATATCCCGGAAGAAAAAACTATTTTCCCGTTTTTTTTAGCATCCTGTGAGAACATCCATAAAACCAGGTCATAATCATTCTCATTCTTCAGGCCGATATTGATTATTCCCCCGGTAACCCTTGAGATAGGCACTCCCCGGTGATCAATCTGCTGATGAAAATTGAAATCACAGGAAATCATTGGAATTCCATCTTGTTCCTTGGGGTGTCCTTCGATATGTAATGTTGCTGAAAATGCCATGATGATCCTGATTTACTAGAATAAATTATAATGATGCATTAATCAAAGAAACTTAATTCATACATCATATACAGACAAAAACTCAAAAGGGATTATTGCGGCCAGCCGTTATCCACTTCAGCATTCCCTACCTTGATTTTCCTGCAGGAAATGGAAACGCTCATCATCATGGTATCCCCACCAAACGTCTCCGCATAACTGGTGAGATAACCATCCGTGAAATCGAGCTGTTTCATTTTTTGATCCTGGTCAATCTTATTAAATACGATCGAACCATTCTTTTTCCCATAACTGTCGACTGCCCATTCCATTAAGGAATTATCTTCTGACGATTCAACCAATACTGTAATATCGGTTGACTTTGCTTCAGAAGTTGGTCTTCCGCTTGCATCTACACTTTGGGAGAGTCCATAGGCACAGGACATCACGTTATAATCGGTACCGTCTACGGTCATTTTTGCTTTGAATGACATAATATTAAAATTTAAAGGTTAATACTTGATTTGAATTGATTAATAATAATTAAGCTTGTTCATATTTGGAATCCCAGTCATTTCCATCATCCCCTTTCTGTCCATCCATTTTGATCATAAAATTCTTGGCCGGGAAATAAGGCTTCATGTTAATGTCAAGATAGATCCTGTCTTTCTGGACCGGGTCCTGCTCAAAACGCTTAATGGTGAAGCTTTCAATGAGCTTCCCGGGTCCGGTAATGCTGTCAAGGAAACGGATGATCTGCGACTGGATATCCTTTTTGGTCTTGATGTTGAAATTCTCAAAAGCCCTTCGGTTCAGGAAATCCATCAGCACCTTGGTCACATAATCGAATACCCGCACTACCGAATAGGTTTGTAATCCAAGGTTATCACCATTGAATAATGTCTTGGCAGAGAAAGCCATCACTTTCCCATATTCGTTCACCATCGGGATCAGTCCTAATTTCTCAAGGTTTGCAATCTCGCTTTTTTTAAGGTCAAATTCCACACCTTCCACTTCGCTCAGCCCGCCATGCTTCTTACCGGCAGCCACCTGCGACATCAGGGTGTTATATATAGTACCGGCTAAGGCAGATGATGGGGGAATGAAAAGTTCTTCCTCTTCACCGATTTCAGTAAACTTTTTCCTGCCGACAAGCCAGTTGCAGGTCATCATCACATTCGAGCGGTAAATATCGCCGCCCGTTAAATTGGCTGATTCAAACATTTCCATGGCATCATCCGGGTTGTCGAGGTGCTCAAAGTCAGTGATGAGCATCACCTTGTTGTCATAGGCCAGCTTTGCCCATTTCTCCACCACCATGTTTGACCCGAGATAACCGGGAACCACCAGCAAACTGTAATTATTTCTCAGATCCAACCGGTCAAAATTGGCCAGCAGCTCCTGGCTTACAGCATCAATAAACCGCGTATCGTCAAGATCTTTCACCTGATCGGGCGCAGCATTCATGATCGATAGATTCTTGAGCTTATCAGAACCTGTATTTTTATAAAATAAAGCAACCGAACGGTATGACTTTTCAAGATCCCGTGTTTCATTTACAGCTTTAGTCAAATTAGTTTTCAGTGTCTTTTCAGCAATCTGAGCACTTTTTTCACACTGATCGACCATCTCGGAGACATTTTCAGACGATTGGATGACTGCAGCCCAGAGTTCAAGAATTTTTTTCAGGTCTTCCCGCTCCTTCTTTTTTGCCGATTCCGACAGAAATATTTTTTTCCGTGCTTTTCTTTCCGGGTTCAGGTTCTGCACACCTTCCATGGCTGCTTCCAGGAGATCGAATCCGCCAACTACGGTCAGTTTGTCTATACTTGTTTGCAATAACTCCTCGGGCTTTTCAACTTTGCTGATATCGGAGGCAACTTTTTCCCTGACTTGCTCTATATTGTTTTCTTGTCTTTCTTGAGGTTCCATACGAATAATTTTTTTTATTAAGAACTCAGTTTAAATTAAAGAATGATTGATCCTTTTATGCCTGCTCAATTTCTTTGATCATGGCATAAATCGAATTCAGCATGGCTTGTTTTGTTTCAGGATTCTCAAGTGCCTTCCGCATCATCTTGTTGCTTTTTAATTGCTTGATTATCTTTTGCAACTGTTCTTTTTGCATGGTCAGGTCCTGAAGGAATTCACTTTGGGCAGTGATTCCTTTGATTCCGAAATCAGCGAGATTACCAAACTTAAGGGTTTCCTGCCTGGAGACCCCTTCGCTGTCCTGGAATTCCACGCCGACCTGGGGCTTGAAATGATCAAATACTTCTTCAATTTTTGTCAAACCCTGGACAATCTCGGGTTTAACAGGGGCTTCAGCAGAAAGTTTTTCGACCAGCAGGGTCCTGTTTTGCTGGATTTCACTGATGGCTTCACTGGCATCGCCTTTTACTTCAGTACCACCAATTCCATATGTTTGCATACGCTTACTATTTAAGGTTTTTATTAATTATTTAGAATGGATACAAAATTACAACATTATTTATCTGTTTTCCAAAGAATTTCTCCTTCTTTATTTGTTTTTACAGTAACAACGGATCCTTTCCCGATCTCCCCTGCAATGATCATTTTTGAAAGAGGCCTTCTCAGTTTATTCCTGATGATCCCGATGATCGGCCGTGCCCCATACTTTGGAGTGAACCCGGCCATTGCAAGTTTTTTCTTGGCCTCTTCTTCGATGACCAGCTGAATACCTTGCAATTCAAGCGATTTGAGAAGGTTTTTTAGATGGATCTCAAAGATCTTCACAATGTTTTTTTCATTGATCGGAGCAAAAGGTACTATTTCAGTCAACCTTCCCAGGAATTCTGGACGGAAATACCGGGTCATGATCTCCATCAGGTCATTGGATTTTGGGATCTCATTTTTACCAAAAGATTCAACAATAAAATCACTGCCGATGTTTGAAGTGAACAGGACCACAGAATTGGAGAAATCGCCTTCTTTCCCAAGCCTGTCATGCAATTTCCCCTCATCCAGGATCTGGAGGAAAATATCAAAAACGGAGGTATGTGCCTTTTCGATCTCATCAAATAATACGACTGAATAAGGCTGCTGCCGTATCTTGTTTACCAGAAGGCCACCTTCTTCATATCCCACATAACCCGGGGGAGCGCCATACAATAAAGCAGCCGAATGTTCTTCCTTGAATTCCGACATGTCGAACCGGATCATGAACGATTCATCCTGGAACAGGAATTCTGCCAGCGATTTTGCAAGCTCTGTTTTTCCTGTACCTGTCGGACCAAGAAAGAAGAAAGAACCAATGGGTTGACCTGCCTTACTAAGTCCTGACCGTGATTCAAGGATTGCTTCGGCAATACTTTTGATGCAGTGATCCTGCCCGACGACCCTTCTTTTCAGATGCTCTTCCATGTTCAGCAAACGATCCCGTTCCTGTGTCTGAACCTTGCCGATCGGGATTCCTGTCTTATGCGAAACCACCGCAGCGACATCCGCCTTCTCAAGCGAACCTTTCTCCTTTTTTGAAAAATTTTCAAGATCCGACAGCAACTTTTTTAAAAGCGCCATCAGCTCATTGGGTGATTCGATCTTTAACGGATCAGTTTGATCATCAAGCTGGGCAAATAATACAGGCGATATTTTATTTTTCATCTGGGTATAAAACCAGCGGAGGTCTTTCAAGAGCTCTTCTTCCGAAAGCTCTTTTTGCCTGGCTTCCAGGGAATCCATGGACTGTCTTAATTCTGCAAGGTCATTTCCTGAAGTGTCTTTCATCATCCGCACACCTGCCATCGTCCGGTCGATCAGGTCAATCGCCGAATCGGGAAGACTTCGTTCCTTTAAATATCTTTTTGCCAGCCGGATGGCTTCATTCAATACTCCTTTACCGGCTTTGATATTGTGATGTGCTTCATAAACCGGCGATATGATCTCAAGCATTCGTAAAGCGACATCTTCACCGGGTTCTTCCGTTTTGACGATTTCAAACTGCCGGTTAAACGCTTCATCCGTCTCGATAAATTTGGTGTAATTATCGATTGAAGTTGTCCCGATAAGCGTCAACGCACCCCGGGATAATTCAGGTTTCAGTAGATTAATGGCTCCGGAGGCGCCGGCCTGTTTATCCAGCATTGTATGGATCTCATCAATAAACAGGATTGCCTTTTCAAATTGCTCGATCTCCTTAATAATACTTTTCAAACGATCTTCAACCTCACCTTTATAAGAAGCACCTGCAATCAGAGCGCCGAAATCAAGTTCAAATACCCTTGCATCTTTGAGGTTCTCCGGCACTTTCTGATTCACGATGCTTTGCGTGAACCCGTTTACCACCGATGTTTTTCCTACGCCGGGATCGCCGATGATCATGACATTCGGCTTTGATCTTCTACCCAGGATTTCCGCGATCATCCTGATCTCACGATCTCTTCCGACAACCGGATCCAGTTTGCCCTGGCGGGCCTCGTCGGTTTTATCAATGCAGAATTTCAATAATGCATTTTGCTTTTTTTCTTTATCACCCGTGGATGCCCCCTTTGCAGGCGTTCCCATCATATTTTCCAGGGAGGATTTCTCAACAAGGGCATTCAATATCTCCTGCTGGGTAAGAGTGAATGTCTTCAGTTGTTCATAGGTGAAGCCTACACCGGGTGTGCTTAATGAAGCCAGAACACAAACCGGATCGATCGATTCTTTGGATAATTTCAGCCGGATGTCATCTGCTTCGTCCATAACCGCTTGAACTTTTTCGTCAGCAACAGGTTGATCTTTGATCTTGCCTGCCTTAGGACTGGCCTCAATTCTCACCTCCGCCCATTCTTCTATATAATAGATATCCTTATTCAATGACGTAAGGAATTGAGCCAACCCGATGTCTTTATGTAACAGGGCTTTCAAAAGATGAGCGGGGGTAAATTTTTCATGCGAATATTCCTTCGCAATGGACTGCGCAATGTTGATCGCCTGCTTCAGTTCATCAGAGTAATTCGCCTGTAAAAGATTATCCATAAATTTTTTATTGAAGGATAATTTTGAATATAAGAAAGTTACAGCAAAAAAATAAATTAGAAACAAAATTAATAAAAATAATATTCATATAAAATTATTTAACTTAATTTAATATATCGTTTTATCCGTCCTGATACGGTTCATCCCTTGAAAGGAATGCTGGAAATGCAGCAATTTATGACGATTTGAAAAAGTGAGGGACAAAAAATGAACAAAAATAGATCACCACCATTTTATCTTTGGGGATCTTTGCCAGTGCCTGCCGGAACTTCTCAAGATTCGTTTTGTCTTTTGCCGGCCCGATATCTACAGCTCCCTTAATATCATCGAGAGGGCCAATATTGAAAATAACAGGTCTTTCGGCATTCAGTTCATTGATGACGGCTGCCAGTTTGGAAGGATTCAGGAGTTCGTCCTGGGACCAGGTTTTACTTCCTGTCTGGGCATTTAAATTTTGGAATGCAAGGAAAACAAGGAATGTTATGAATGCAGGAATTAAAAAAGGACAATTTTTCATTTTATTGTGGGGTTTAGGATGCAGGGATAAGGATACAAAAAAATAGGATGATCCGTTTTGGAAGGGCATAACAACAAAGCCTTTCGCGAAATGATATATTCAAATGGCAACATGGTAAAATGCAACATGGCAAAATAGTTTTCACCATTTTGCCATCTTACGATTTTACATTTGCTTTGTAGACTACCCTGATGAATTATCTGACCGGGAATTGATGAAGAATTTTGTGGATTTCGTTGATATAGTATTATTTAGCAATTTGGACCGATAGCCAGGAATCATTAATCAACTCTATTTTTTTCGTGACTTTTCAATGGCCTCGTATCTCGGAAGATCCTTTTTATACTGCTCAGGATCCCATTTTAAATTATACATATCAAGGTATTCCTGCATAGTAGGCAGACCGACCCCAATACGGCGGACATCGACATTGTCAGGATCTTCAAGAGGATAAGGATATGGGATTTTTGTTTCAGGATCCGTTCCAAACTGACTTCCATATATTTGTTTCCGCCCTTCGCGTAAAGCAACCCGATCCTCTAATAATGCCAGCTGGTCTGCTCGGGCATTTCCACTTTTGACGGCTTCTCTCATTACCGGTAAATACTTTTCCTGTGTTTTTAATTCAGCATGTTGTATAACAACCCATAATGCTGAATTACCTATTTCCCCAACTACATCAGGTCCCAACCAACCATGTTGAGCAATTATTTCAGTAACTTTTAGCAAGTTTAATGAATCTGTATAGATAATAATGGGTTCTATTTCCCTAGTGATGGAATCTACCTCATTTGAAGTCCACCCATATTTTTTAGTAATTTCTACAATCTGATCTCTGTATTTTTGATCATCCTCAAATACCTTTTCAAGTTCTGCCTTAAGTTTTTTATCCATAAGCGCTTCTGCTTTTTCTTGGTTTGTTTTTACAATTTCTTTTATCTTTTTCCATCGTTCATCATTATAAAGGTTTTCTAAATCCTGATCAGTAGTAAGATGTTCATAATCGGCAAATTTTCCTTTAATCACTATTATATCTAGTTGTTCAAACGCCGAATCCGGATAGTTTGCCAAAGCCCAGCTGCAAGCGGCATTGTATCTGTCATTTATGTATCCTTTATTCCCGTCTGCTTTAAAGGCTTCAGCAAATTTTTGTCCCGATTTGAGGTATTCCTTATTCTCATATAATTTGAACGCCTCCTCCACCGCCAAATGATATTCTTTGCTGTTTTGGCAAAAGGTTAAACTGCCGAA